>Ga0134122_10000316_pt1 | contig 30979 bp, 21 predicted proteins | sample KB302_FD_96461 | JGI IMG/M metagenome (GOLD analysis project Ga0134122, IMG submission 96461) | Terrestrial soil microbial communities without Nitrogen fertilizer from Kellogg Biological Station, Michigan, USA - KB3-0-2 | ecosystem: Environmental > Terrestrial > Soil > Unclassified ...
GCGCCACCAGGCGGAAGTTCGCCACGGTTTGACCCAGAAGTCTCAGAAACGGAAGCGGAAGCTGGGCAAAGCCGTTGAGTGCTCGCCTGCGTTCTCGGCGATCCTCAAGTCGATGCTTCACCGGTAGCTCTTCGCGACCCGAGAGACAAGACGAAACCAGCCCGGCATCCGGTGGGACGAACCTGTCCATCGGCGCCGTCGGTCGATCCGAGCGGCAAGAGGCTTTCAGCCCATTCGCCCGCGGACGACCCTGACCGCTCCCCGAGACGCTCGGCGAGCAGAAACGAGGTTCTGTAGATGGCTCGCGTCAAACGCGGTACCAAGCGGATCGCCCGCCGCAAGAAGATTCTCAAGCTCGCCAAGGGCTATTACGGCACCAAGTCGAAAGCCCACCGGATCGCCAAACTGGCGGTCGACAAATCGCTCAACTACGCCTATCGCGACCGCCGGCAGCGCAAGCGCCAGATGCGCGCGCTCTGGATCGTCCGCATCAACGCCGCGGCGCGAATCCACGGCCTTTCCTATAGCCGTCTGATCGCCGGTTTGAAGGCCGCCGGCTCGACGCTCGACCGCAAGGTGCTTGCCGATCTCGCCGTGGTCGATCCGGCCGGTTTCGGCCAGCTGGCGGAAGCCGCCAAACAGGCGCTCTCCCCCCAGGGCACCGGCGCGTCCGCTTCGGGAGCGTAAAGTGTCCGCCGCGGACGACCCGACCGGAGCCCCCGAGTCCTCGGGCGCCCCGCTCGCCGCGGCCACCCCGGAAAGTCTCGCCTCCGAGTTCCTAAGCGCCCTCGCGGCGGTCGTGGATCGACCGTCGTGGGAGGCGCTGCGCCTGCGTTGGACCGGCAAGAAACAGGGGGTCCTTCGCTCGCTGTTGGAGGCGATCGGCAAGATCGCGCCCACCGAGCGGAAGGCCTATGGCGAGCAGGTCAACCGCCTGAAAGTCCAGGTGGAGGAAGGCCTGGCCGCCAAAGAATCCGAGCTGCTGGAGCGGGAGCGCGAAGCCGCCCTGCGCTCCGCCGCGGTGGACGTGACGCTCCCCGGCCGGCGGCCGATGCTCGGCAGCCTCCACCCGGTCACCCGGGTGATGCGCGAGATGGAGCTGATCTTCGCCGAGCTGGGATATAGCGTCGCCGAGGGGCCGGAGATCGAGGACGACTTCCACAACTTCGAGGCGCTCAACTTCCCCGCCGACCACCCGGCGCGCGACACGCAGGACACCTTCTTCGTCGATGGCGGCCTGCTGCTGCGCACGCACACCTCGCCGGTGCAGATCCGGACGATGCTCTCGCGCAAGCCGCCGATCCGGGTGATCTGCCCCGGCCGGGTCTACCGCTGCGACAACGACCTGCGCCACTCGCCGATGTTCCACCAGATCGAATGCCTGGCGGTGGCCGAAGGGATCACGTTCGCCGATCTGAAAGGGACGCTGCTGGCGTTCGTCCGCCGGTTGTTCTCGGCCGACACGGGCGTTCGGCTGCGGCCCAGCCACTTCCCGTTCACCGAGCCCTCGGCGGAGGTGGACATCACCTGCGTATTCTGCCGCGGCAAAGGGTGCGAGACCTGCTCGGGGAGCGGCTGGATGGAGATCCTCGGCTCCGGCATGGTCGATCCCCGAGTGCTCGAAGGATGCGGCATCGATCCCGAGATCTATACGGGCTTCGCGTTCGGCATGGGCGTCGATCGGGTCGCGATGCTCCGCTACGGCATTCCGAACATCCGCGTGCTGTTCGACAACGACGAGCGCCTCCTGCGCCAGGTGAGCCGCTGATGCGCTTCTCTTGCGAGTGGCTCGCCCGCTACGTCGATCTGTCGGACCCGATCGAGCTGTCGCTCCAGCTCACCGCGGCGGGGCTGGCGGTCGAGCAGATCGAAAAGCATGGGGACGACACGATCTTCGACGTCGAGGTGACCACCAACCGGCCGGATGCGATGTGTCATTTCGGGCTCGCGCGCGAGATCGCGACGATCCTCGACCGGCCGCTGCGCCTGCCGGCCGTGGCTCCTGAAGCCGGGGGAGCGAGCGGCGTTTCTACCGAACAACGGAGCACCGATTTCATCTCGGTCGAGATCGATGCCCCCGACCTCTGCCCGCGCTTCGTCGGCCGGGTGGTGCGCGGCGTGAAGATCGGCCCGAGCCCGGACTGGCTGCGCTGCGCGCTCGAATCGATCGGCCTGCGCTCGATCAGCAACGTGGTCGATGTCACCAACTTCGTGCTCTGGGAGCTGGGCCAGCCGCTCCACGCCTACGACCTCGCGAAGCTCGGGGGAGCCAAGATCATCGTCCGCCGCGCGGGGCCGCGAGAACGGATCAAGACGCTCGACGGGGTCGAGCGGATGCTCACTCCCGAGATTCTGGTGATCGCCGACGCCGAGGTGCCGGTGGGGGTGGGCGGGGTGATGGGCGGGTTCGACAGCGAGGTGACGAGCTCTACCGTCGATCTTTTCATCGAGGGCGCGCATTTCGATCGCGCGGCAGTCCGCCGGGCGACCCGCGCGCTGAACCTGAAGACCGACGCGAGCCATCGCTTCGAACGCGGCGCGGATTTCGAAGGCTGCCGCGTCGGGGTGGATCGCGCGGCGCTGCTGATCGCCGAGATCGCGGGGGGCGAAGTGCTGGCCGGCGCCATAGATGTCCGGCCGGGCAAGCGGAAACCGCGCCGCGGCCGGTTGGAGCACGACAAGCTCGAAGCGTTCGCCGGAGCGCGGATCGCGCCCGACTCGGTCGAGCGGTGGCTTTCGGGGCTCGGCTTTTCGCCGCGGCCGGCAGGGCCTGAGTCAGGCCACGGCGACGCGTGGGACGTCCAGGTCCCTTCCTGGCGCTATTTCGACTTCGTGCCGCGCCAGGCCGAGGACGATGCCCCCTTTGAAGAGGTCTACCCGGCCGATCTCTACGAAGAGATCCTGCGCCTGCATGGCTTCGATCCGGTGGCGCCGACGTTGCCCGCCCTCTCCGGCGCCGATGCGCCGAAGAACCCGATTCTCGCGCGCCGCGCCCGGATTCAGGACCGGCTCGCGGCCTGCGGCTTGGCCGAAACGGTTCAATATTCGTTCATCGATCCGCAGGACGAAGCGAAGCTGCCGCTGCTCGCCCCCGAGGGCGTTGCCGTGCCGCTGATCAACCCGCTGTCCGAGCGGCTCGCGGTGATGCGCCGCTCCCTGTTGCCCGGGCTGGTCGAGACCGCCCGCTTCAACAAGCGTCGGGGAGCCGCGGCGGTGCGCCTGTTCGAGGTTGCGCGGGTGTTCTATCGAGTCCCCGGACAAGCGGTGGACGACGGCTCGCTGCCGCTTCAGCCGGAACGGATCGCCCTCGTCGTAGGCGGCCGGGTCGGCACCCCTTGGGAGCATCAGGCGGAGCTGGATTTCTTCGATCTCAAAGGGGCGATCGAGTGTGTGGCGAACGAGTTCGGCGTGGACTTCGCCTTTCGCGCCGCCGCGCCGCGCGGCTTGGTGCCGGGGCTTGCGGCGGAGATCCTCCTGGGGGATCGACCGGTCGGAGTGATCGGCCGGCTCGCGGGCGAAGACGGCTACCCGCTGTTCGTCGCCGAGCTCGAAGCCGACGCGCTGCAACCGGAGCCCGAAGACTTCCTGGCGCGCGGCGGAGCGGCGGACGAGAAAAGCGCCGCGGACGCTTCGAGCGCGGTGGCCGGACTCGGCGTGGAAGCCCCATCGCGCTTCCCGGGCGTCGCGGCGGACGCCACGATGACCCATGCGCTTTCGGTGACCTGGGAGGAGATCTCGGTGGCGGTCGCCGAGCTGGCTCCGCCCGATCTGGTCGCCCATGGCCTCAAAGACCGCTACCGGGGCCAAGGCGTTCCCGAAGGGGCGGTCAACACGACTCTCTATTTCCTCTACAACGCGGGCGATCGCTCGTTGACTCAAGGTGAGGTCAACGAGCGGCAGATGGCGCTCGTCCGCGCGCTCGAAAGCCGTTTCGGCTGGAAAGGATGACCCCCACCGTGGAGGCCCCCGAGATCGATTTCCTGGATGCGCTCGAAGCGAAGATTCACGAGGCCTCGGAACGCCTGCGCGCCCTGCGCGGCGAAAACCGAGCCCTGGCGCAGAGAGTCGACGATCTCGAAGCGCAGCTCGCGGAGCGGAGCGAAGCCGCCGCGGTGATCGACATGGCTCCCGTCGCAAGCGAGGCGAACGAAGAGTGGCGGCAGGAGCGCGACGCGATCCGTCGGCGCGTCGAGTCATTGGCCGGCCGGTTGGAGGAGCTGCTGGGCGAGGGCGAAGAGTAGCGGGAGCAGGAGATCCGAGCGTTCGTGGGGCGGACGCGGAGGTCCGGTCGAATCGACCGTTCGCTTTTCGCGGAGTATGCTCTAGGGCATGGACGAAAAGCACACAGGCCATGGTTTTGAAGCGCTGGGTGCCTCGGGCGCTTCGGCTCTACGCTTGCCGGGGCGTGCTGATCTTCCGCCGCTCGACGATCATTTGGTCGAGCCGGAGGTGACGCGCGATGAGGTCCTCAGGGGCCGCCCGATCGTGGCCCATCCGGCCCTTCCGGACCACGGGGACGAGCACAGCGAGCTCGACTTCGTCGTTCGGGGTCTCGTGGCGCCCGGCTACCAGGTCTCGACGGACCTCCTGACTCGCGTGGGCGGGGACTCGGACTTTGCCAGCGATTCCAGCGTCCGCAAGAAAGGAATGGATCCGGCCACGGGCTCGCGGTACCTGGAGGAGATCGCCTTCGAGGTGGTGTCCACGCAGAGCGAAAGAGACGTGGCGGAGAAAGCCGACGAGATGCACGGGCGCGGGGTGCGGCGGCTTTTTGCGATCTTCGTCAAGGGTCCACGACGGGTCTGCGAGTGGTCCCCCAAGAGCCGGCGATGGATTCCACTCGATGCCGGTGCCCGAATCGAAGATCCCTGCCTGGTCACACCGCTGGCTGCGTCGGCGCTGCTCGATCCCGCCCTGGCCGACAATGCTGTGGTGGAAGCCTTGAAGGCAAAGCGCAACCCGGAGATCCTGAAGCTCGAAGCGGCGGTGGAGGCCAAGGGCACGGCCATGGCCATTCTGAAAGTCTTGGAGGCGCGCGGTATCTTGGTGAGCCAGGATCAAAGAGAACAGATCTTGCGCTGTTCCGACCTGGCTCGTTTGAGCCGATGGGTGGTTCGGGCTTCCTCGGCGACCTCTGCAGAAGAGGTCACGATCGAGCCCTGAACCTGCCGCTTCCTCCGCTCAAGCGTCGCCGGCCAGCGGCGGCAGCTCGACCGGTTCCGGTTCGAGCGCGTCTTCGAGTTCGGCGATCATCCGTGCCAGATGTTCCCGCGTCTCGGCGGCCGAGGGCGCAAACTTCCAAGTCTTCTTGATCGAGAAGCGTACGGCTCGGCATCCGGGCGATGGCGTCGAAATGCTTTTCGATCCTTCGCAGCATGTCTCCCGCGGCGATCACCTTGCTGCGGAGCTCCGGTCGAATCGGCGTCTCCTGGCGAAGGTTTTGGTCCGACCGGTCCGTCAGACGGTAGAAAGGGGGATCGGAGTTCTTCATGTTAATCCTCCTGGACCGTCTCTCCTCAAGGGATCGGAAACTTCGGTAGTGCGCCTCATTCGAGAATATCGGCGTTTGGAGGCGCGTGCTACGATGTCGTCTGCGCGAGGTTGCTAGGCAAGTAAGTGGATACGACGGAGTCAGTTGACGGCGTGCCCATCCGCCTCACCGCGGAAAGGTGGCTTCACATCGTTGAGAACCACGATGAGGTGGCCGGTTACTACGATGAGGTCTTGGAGAGCGTGGCCAGTCCTGACATCCTTGTGTCGGGTTACCAAGGATCCCTCATCGCTGTTCGCAGCCACGGTCGATACCGCCACCTGTGCGTCGTCTACCGCAAGATTTCGCGCACCGATGGCTTCATCATCACAGCCTATTTCAGCCGGAAAATCGACCGAAGGAAAGTGATATGGAAGCGAACTTAGAGCTGCAAACAGTCCGAACCGTGACCCGGGCCGTGCCGCTTCTCCTCCAGTTCCCGATGGAACATTTTTCGGTGGACTATGACAAGGAAGCCGATGCCCTATACATCAGCTTCAGGCGCCCGCAGAAAGCGACGGACACCAGATTAACCGACGAGGGCCTTCTGCTCCGCTATCACGGCGAGGAACTGGTGGGGATCACCATTCTGGAGGCCTCCTCTCGCGCTGAGGGGCTTCCAGCCCTTCCAGGACCGTTGCGGGCCGTGCCTACGCGGAAACGATCGGCAAAGAAGAAGCCCTGAAACTATTTTAGCCTCCTCTCAAGCGTCGCCGGCCGGCGAGGGATTCTGACCGGTCGAGGCCAAGGTTCGTTAGACTGCCCTGAATCCTTGGACTCGTTCCGCCCTCTGGAGGCTCGCCCTTTGGCGTACCGTTCGCTGTTGCCGACGTCGATTCCCGAAATCTCCGAGCGCGGGCCGGGGTGGTGGCCGATCGGGGAGCTGTGGAAACCCGCGGGCACCGTGCGGTCGCGGCGGATCGGCGGGCTGTGGGTTCTATCCCTCCTCCTCTCGGCGGCTTTCGGAGTGGCCAATGTGACGATGGGGTGGAACGGGATCGAGATCTCGGTCTTCGGCGTGCCGGCCGGGGTCACCATCTATCCGCCTTTCGTGCTCTCCGTGCTTCTCGCGCTCTGGCTCGGTCCCACCTGGGCGGCGGTGCCGATCTATCTTGCGAACCTCGCGAGCGCCTTGGCCTCGGGATTGTCTTGGCCCATGAGCGCTCTGTTCGCGATCGCCGGGGTGATCGAGACGCTGATGCTCTGGGGGGCGCTGGTCGCCCTGCGCGTCGATCCCGCCCTGCGCCGCTGGCGCGATCTCGCCTGGTTCGTCGCCGCGGGGCTGGTGGCGGCGGTCACCGGCTCGCTCGCCGCGATCCTCTGGAATTCGAGCCACCACCTCGACCCGGCGATGAGCCAGCGGATCTGGCGCGGCTGGGTGCTCGGCGACCTGCTGCAACTGGTCGTGCTGGCGCTGCCCATTCTGCGTCTGGTCGGGCCGTCCGCGCAGGGGTGGATCGACCGCCAGTTCGTCAATCCGCCCACCCGGGCGCTGAATGCCAAGCACGGCGCGGGCCTGGCGGTCTCGGCGTTCGCCGTACTCGGGCTGGTGGTCTTCCTGGGCGTCCACCAGGCGCTCGGCTCGATCGAGCTGGCGCTCGACGCCCGGACCGCGACGGGCGAGCTGCTGCTGCCGAAGCTGCGCGAGATCGTCCTCGCGATGGGCCTGCTTTCGACCGCGCTGATCCTCGCCACGGGGATCTTTTCGACCGCGCTCGCCACCTTGGGCGAACGCCAGCGGCGCGAGGCGCGGGTCGATGGCCTCACCGGCTGCAACAACCGGCGCTCGTTTTCCGCGGCGTTCACCCGCGAAGCCGAGCGAAGCCGGCGCCTGGGGCTCGGAATCGGCTTGCTCTTCCTCGACCTCGACCGTTTCAAAGAGCTGAACGACCGCTACGGCCACGAGGCCGGCGACCTGGCTCTCGCCCGCGCCGCCCGGCGCATCGAGTCGGCGCTGCGCGAGACCGACCTGCTGTTCCGCTGGGGCGGCGAGGAGTTCGTGGTCCTGATGGCTCACACGCACCCCGAAGAGATCGGCGAAGTCGCCGACCGCGTCCGCCTCGGCCTCGAACGCGAGCCGCTCGCCGCCCTCCCCGGAGGAGCGATTCTCGCCACCACAGCGAGCCTCGGAGCGGTCGCCACCACCCGCTTTCCCTGCGACCCCGCCGAGCTGGTCCGCCGCGCCGACGAAGCCTGCTACCAGGCGAAACGCGAGGGGCGGAACCGGGTGGTGGTGGCGGCTTGGGAATGACTTTCATGAGCCTCGACGACGAAACCCAACTGATCCTCCAGTCCGAGACGGCGAGCGGCGGGACGAGTCGTGTCGGCTTCACGGGTTTGCCCCTGGTTCATCCCGTCTTCATCGTCATCGCGCACTCCGGATCGGCGGATTCCCTAGCCAGCGCGGAGACCTTGCGGCAGGAGGTGGAGAGGGAGCTTTTGGCTTTCGACTCCGGAGTCCGGCGGGTCGAGCTCTCTCCCGAGAGGAGCAGCGGGCTCGGCCTAAAACCCTCTTGGCGCAAGCTGCTCGTGTTGGTGGGGGATGAGACGCATCCGATCGCTTCGAAAATCTCGTTCGATCCTTGGCGGGAGGGAGATCCGTCGTTCGTCACCCTGCCGATCTTTCCGCTCGCCGCGAAGACTCGCGTGTCGAGCCTGCTGCCCGAGGGTTTTCTCGCCCCCAACGTCGAGTTCTGGTCCCGGCGGGTGACGGAGGCGATCCCCGCGGTGCTGGCTTCGGCCGGCTTGACCTCCGAGGCGGCGCGGATCTTCATCAGCTACCGGCAGAAGGACTCGGCGGCGCTCGCCATGCAGCTGTTCGACGCGCTGGCGCACGAGAACTTCGACGTCTTCCTCGATCACTACCGGATCGATCCGGGCGTCAACTTCCAGGCCCGGCTGACGCAGGAGCTGGGGGACAAGGCGATGGTCCTGCTCATCGAGTCGGCGGGCATCCTCGACTCGGAGTGGACGACCTACGAGATCAACGTCGCCAAAGAGTGCGGCCTGGGGATCTTCGCGCTGCACCCTCCCGGCGGCAAGGCGGTGCCCGGCGTGGATGAGGCGATCCGCAGGCGGCTCGCCCCCGACGATTTCAACGAGAAGTCCTTCTCGGCCGCGGCGACCCTGGAGCCCGAGGTGCTCGACGAGGTGGTCGAACGCGTCAAGCGGGAGCATGGCAGGGCGCTCGTCCGCCGGCGGCAGGTGCTGCGCTCCTCCTTCGACGCCGCGCTGCTGCTCGCCGGAGTCTCCGGTCACACCTTCGACGAATTTGGCATTCTGCACGTCGCCCGGCCGGGCGATGGAGAGTACCGGGTCTGGCTGACGCCGCGGCCGCCGGAGCTGATGGATTTTCACGCCACACATCTGCATTGCGACCCGGCCGTTCGCGGCGTCGTGATCGGTCTCTCCCGCCTGATGGAGCCGCCGCGCGCCCAGCGGACGAACTGGCTGGCGAACCTCTGCCAGATCCGCCTGGTCGATGAAGGCCGGCTCAAGGACGCCGCGATGGCGATCGCCCAGGGGACCTGGTGAATTCCGCGGCCGATCTTCTCCCGGAGAGCCGCCTCAAGGGGCGCGCGGTCTTCCTTTCGGCGAGCGTTCCCGCGCCGGGCCGATCGGAGCGCTACCGCAGGATTGAGGACGCCCACCTGGAGATCGAAGAGGCGGTGGTCAGCCTCGCCCGGGCGGTGTTCGCCGAGGGCGGCACTCTCGTGTTCGGCGGACATCCCGCGATCTCGCCGCTCGTGGCGATGGTGGCCGGCGAATACCTCCGGCCGCGCTCCGAGAGAGGGGAAGGAGAGGAAGGATCGACGCCGATCCGGATCTATCAATGCCGGGCTTTCGAAGGCTTTCTGCCCGACCAGACGCTGATGATGTTCCGCGCCGGCTATGCCACTCTCCATTGGACGGAAGCGATCGACGGGGAGCGCTTCGATCCCAAGGCGCCCGGGCCGTTCTGTCCGAAGAGCCTGTGGCACATGCGGGAACGGATGATCGGGGAGACGGCGCCGATCGCCATGGTCTGCATCGGCGGCATGGAGGGTGTCGAGCGGGAGGTCGAGATCTTCCGCGAGCTGCGGGGAGGCTCACCGGTCTACGTTTTCGGCGGCACGGGAGGCGCCGCCGCGGTGTTGGCCGAGGGGGAGGAGAAAGCGACGCTGCGCGTCATCGATCGGGAGATCCTGGAACGCCTGGCGCCGCTCCGCCGATTGCGGGACCGGGAGCTGGGTTCCGATCGCGGCGAGCCCGAAAGGTTGCCGGTGCCGTATCCGCTGATCGCTCAGATGCTCGTCGAAGAGTTGATCCATCGGAACGAACCCTCCCGGAGTTGATTCAAGAGTCAATCGCAGGTCCCGGCGGGCCTCAACCGCCCGCGAGCAGGACGGTGGGGACCCGATCCGGAGCGTATAGGCGTAGAAAGTGGAGGCCGATGCCGGCGGTGCCGAGCATCAGCGCCGGACTCCACCCTCCGGACGGCACGCCGGAGGGCCAGTCGCCGCGTCCGGCATGGCGGCGGATTAGCTCGCGGGCGGAGTTTTCGGCCACGGCTCGAAGGTCCGCGTCTCCCAGCCGCGCGGCGCCGAGCGCCAGGATCTCGGCGAGTCCCGTCAGGCCATGGCAGAGCGTGGCGTCCTGGCGCGGCCCGGCGAGGTTCCGTTCGAGCGCGGAGCGGGTGGTGGCGAGCGCCAGCCTCGCGGTCGCGGCGTGGGCCTCCGCCCGCTCGGAATCCAGAGCCATGGCGCGGAGCCGCGCGAGCGCGATCCCCGGAGCGCCATGGCACCAGGCGGTTTGATAGCCCCCGGCGGCCATCGCTTCCCGCGCGTCGCGCCAGTTGCCGTCCGCGGCGCTCCAGAACTGGTCCTCGTAGGCGAAGGTGCCCCGCGCGAGATCGCGAGGCGTGGTCTCACCGGTCTCGGCGTGGATTTCGAGCAGCGCGAGAGCCAGGCCCGAGGCGCCGTGAGAAAGGCCGGTGAGGAGCGGCGATTCCGACGAACCCGGCGCGGCGGCCGGCCCGGCGACCGTCGCGCCGGGCCATACGGCGAACGGGCCGTTGTGCACGGCGAGCCGGGCCAGCTCCAGGCCGCAGTCCAGCGCCAGGTCGCGCGCTACGGTTCGGCCGCTTTCGGGTCCGCGGTGCGCGAGGCAGAGGAGAGCGGGGATCGCTCCGGCGTTGCCGCCCAGGAGGTCGAGCGGATGGGGCTCGGAAAACGCGGCGCGCGCCGCGGCGAGTAGCCGCTCGTAGCCCTCTTCGAGATCCGGCGCATCGTCCAGCGCGGGCGGCGCCGTGGCGATCGCGCGATGGGCCACCCAGGCGGCGCCCAGATGGCCGAGGAAGAACGACAGCGGGGAGGCGCGTTCGAGCGGCCGGCCGAGCAAGATGCGGATCGAACGGCGCAAGCCGCCGAGCGCGGTGCGGCGGCATTCGACGTCACCCGTCTCGCCCGCGATTTCTGTGAGGAACAGGGCGACCCCGGTGCTGCCCCGGTAGAGGTCGGCTTCGAGAGCGCCGATCGCGGGCGTGATGCTTCCGGGGACGATCCCCTCGCGGTCGGCGCGCCCCAGCCAGTTGCATTCGCGCCCCTCGTCGTCCCACCAAGCGGCGGCGCAGAGGGTGCGCGCAATGCCGAGCGCCGCGTCGAGGAATTCGCGCGAACCCCGGGTTGGGCCGCTCATCGCGTTCGCCTTCGCGCGGTCGATGTCCGCGCGGAACCCAGCCGATAGGTCGCCCGAGAGCCCGGTGCCAGATGGAGCCTCGCGAGATCGAGCCCTTCGGCCCGGTAGGCTTCGGCGAGTGCCGCGACGCCGTCCTCCTCGCCGCTTCGGCCGGAGAGGAACGCCTGCCACAACGCTCGCGCCGCGGTCCGGCAACGCGCTTGTCCGAAGCTCATGCCGTCGCCCGGGTCCTCGGCCGCGCCGAGGCCGGGGGCCAAGGGAAGCGCGAACAGCGGCACCTCGGGCCGGAGTCCGGCGGCCACGCGGGAATGGATCTCGCGCACGATCCCGCGCAACCGGGGAAAGGCGCGCCGCTCGAAATAGAGCACTCCGGTATCAGCGCGGGCGTAGGTTCCAGGATCGGCCAAAACCTTTGCCCGGAACGGCTCGCCCAGGGCGTTGAGCGCCGAGGTCGCCGCCGCGATGAAAGTCGGCGCGGCCTCGGGCGCCAGGTTCCAGTAGAGCCGAAGCAACGGGCCGGATTCCGCGTCGGCCGGGGGCTCCGCGGGACCGTTGCCGATCGCGACGTAGAAGCCCGGCATCAAGTTGCGCAGCTCCTTGCCCACCCGCACCCGGCAGGGTTCGCCGGGGGCGATCCGCGGCGCCCGCAGACCCTCCGGGCCGACCCAGAACGTGACCTGATCTTTGATCACCGCCGCGCGGCCGTCCTCTTCGAGCGCGACGATCCGCCAGCCGGCCTCCCAGGTACCGGTGCCGCCGTTCGCCGCGGACAGGGCGGAGAGGTGGCCGCGCACCGCGAGCCGGAGAGGATCGCCGCCCGCGCCACTGGGCGAAGGATAGAGATCGAACCGGTTGTAGAGCCGCACGTAGAGGTCGGTCTCCAAGATTTGGACCAGAGGCGGCGGCGTGGACTCGTCGGTCGGTGCCGGCACCTCTCGGGCCGCTCCGTGCAAAAGGTAGCGGGTCGGCGATTCGATCCGCACCGCGCGGGCGATCGACCGCAGGGCTTGCGGGTACCTGTCGGTCATGTCGGCGCCAGCTCGGCGAGCAAGCCGTAAAGCTCGACCTGCGCGGTCTCCGGATCGGCGAGCAGATTCGCGGCCACCTGGAGCAGCAGGACGGAAAGGGCCGGCAGCTCGTCCGCGGCGTGGGCCAGCTCGTAAGCCGACTGAACCAGGCGCGCGGCGGAAAGCCGGACGGCGCGGTCGAGCAGGGCGTTGCTCTCCTCGACCGGCAGCTCGCCTGCCGTTCGGTAGCCGCGCCAGAACGCCCGCAAGCAGGGGCGGAGGAGCGGCAGGGGGTAGCGCGCGGCCTCGAGATCGAGGGCGGCGGGTTCGGAGGCTGCGCCGAGCGGAATTGAGAACACCCAGAAGATCACGAAGTCTTGGAGCACGCCGGCCAGATCCCAGGCGGGGTCGCCGATCTGGGCAAGCTCCCAATCGACCAGCCGCACCTCTGGCGGCGGAGGCTCTCCGCCGTTCCCCTTCTCGGCCGGCGCGAGCACCAGGACGTTGTCCGATTTGACGTCGCCATGGAGCACCGTCCCCGGCCGCCAGAGGCGGCTCAAGGCGTCGAGGCTCGCGCTCAATCCCTCTTGTGTCTGGAGGATCTGGAGCGTCTGGTAGTTGGCCGGGCTCAGCGAGGAGAGCAGCTCGGGGCCGGGCTTGTGGACCCGCAGCACCCAGGGGAGGTCGCGCGGCAGAAACGCCAACCGCGGGTCCTCGGCCGCGACCAGAGGGCGGAACGTCCGATGCACGGCGCAAAGCGTACGGCCGACGACCCGCGAGACCGCGACCGGAAAACGCTCGGCGGGCAGCGCGCTGTAGGCCTCCCACAGGTTGGCCGGTCGGTCGAGCAGCTGGAGGGCGAGGAGCGGTCCGGCCGGATCGAACGACAGGAGGCGCGGAATCGCCTCGCGCACCGCGGCCAGCTCGGGCGCTTGGGCGCACAGGTCGTAGAACGCGGCTTCGCGCCAGAGCGTATGGTGGCCGGGAGGCCCCACCTCGTCCGGCTGCTTGAGCAGATAACCCGGCCCGTCGTTCCGCTCGACGCGCAGGTTTCGGTTGCGCCGCGTCGCCTCGATGATCGCCAGATCGCCTTCGAGGATCGAGCGGCGGCTCACCAGGCCTCGCTCCAGCAGGTAGGGAACGGCGTTTTCGATCGTCAGCACGGCTGAATTCTACGGTAACGCAAGTCCTGCGTGGCTCGGGGTCATGACGAGAAAAAAGGCGGCCGGCGAGAATCGCCGGCCGCCCAGGGCTGGAAGGTGAACGCTCGCGCTACCCGCAGAAAGTCGGCACGTGCGTCTGGACGGTGATGCAGGGCCGCGGGCCGCAATCGGTCGGATTGGCCGTGACGACGGTCAGGCAAGGCCCGCAGTCGGTCGGATTTGCGGTGACCACGGTCAGGCAGACCGGGCCGCACCAGGTGGGATTGGCGGTGTGAAGCGTGATGCAGTACTGCGGTGGGGCCGCGGCGGCCTGCCGAGGTCCGCAGTCGGTGGGATTGGCGGTCACGACGGTCAGGCAGATCGGTCCGCAATCGGTCGGGTTCGCCGTGACCACGGTCAAACAGACCGGCTTGCACCAGGTCGGGTTGGCCGTGTACAGGGTGATGCAGTAGGGCTGCTGGGCGGCGGCCCGGCCGGAGGCGGCTTGCCGGCCGCAGTCGGTGGGATTGGCGGTGACGACGGTCAGACAAATCGGTCCGCAATCGGTGGGATTGGCGGTCACGACCGTCAGACAAATCGGCGGCCCGCAGTCGGTCGGGTTCGCGGTGACGACGGTCAGGCACACCGGACCGCACCAGGTGGGATTGGCGGTATGGCGCGTGATGCAGTACTGGGGTTGCGCCGCGGCGGCTTGCCGGGGTCCGCAGTCGGTGGGATTGGCGGTCACGACCGTCAAACACGGCCCGCAGTCGGTCGGGTTCGCGGTGACCACGGTCAGGCACACCGGGCCGCACCAGGTGGGGTTGGCGGTGTGGCGCGTGATGCAGTACTGGGGCTGGGCCGCGAAGTCTTGCCGGCCGCAATCGGTGGGGCTGCCGGTAATGGCGGTGTCGCAGAAGATCGGCGGCCGGCGGCTCGCCGCGGTCAGGTAGCGACCGGCGATGGAGCCCGCAAGGTACGCCGCTTCGACGCTCTGGCGCTCCGTCTGGACCACCTCGATCCGAGCGTCGGCATCGACCGTGACCCGGGTCGGACTGTCCTCGTCGGCACCCGGATCGTTCGAGCGGATGCTCGCCCGCGGAATCTCGTAGTAGGTGCGGAACGAGAGGTCGGTATAGAGGCGGACGGAGTCGGGGTTCTTCGACGGACCGATATAACCGACGAAGGTGACGACGGGAGTCGGAGGCTCTTCGCTCTCGGCGCCGAGCTTTGCTACCAGCGGATGGGTGTCGAGGTTGACGGCGTCATCGGGTTTCTGGGTCCTGCGGCGTCTGGGTTTCTCGTCATCGGCCATACCTGATCTCCCTTAGTATTCGCAGCGAACAACATTAGAGATAGTACGCCGCGACTGGGGGGAGGGGCAAGAGATCTACGGCAGGCAATGAAGTGGCACCGAGGTCCGGGGGAAGGCGATCACTCGATCTCCATTCGAGATTGAAGTCAATCGCAGGCCTCGGCGGGTCCGGGCAGCGCCTCGCAGGTCTTCCGGTAGGGCTTGTCGGCGTCGATATAGTTTCGCCATTCCTGGCAGGTCAGATTCCGATTGGCTGTGCGGCAGGCCTCAGCCTTGAGGAAGCCCAAGTCCAAGACGGCATCCAAATCCCACAGGATGATGGCGTTTTGCTCATTCGCCGAGGCCAGCCGTTTCCCGTCCGGGCTGAAGGCGACGCTGAAAACCCTGCCTTTGTCTCCCGCCAGCGTAGCCAGCGGCTTGCGGGTCTTCAAGTCCCACAGAATAGCGGTCCCGTCCCAACTCGCCGAAGCGAGCCGCTTCCCGTCCGGGCTGAAGGTCACGCTCCGGACCCAATCCTTGTGCCCCCGCAACGTGGCCAACGGCTTGCGGCTGTTCACGTCCCACAGGATCACGGTTTGGTCCGTGCTTGCCGAGGCAAGCGACCTTCCGTCCGGGCTGAAAGCGACGCTGAAAAGTGCCTTCTTGTGCCCCTCTAGGATTGCCAATGGCTTGCGGCTGTCCACGTCCCACAGGATCACGGTTTTGTCCTCACTCGCCGAGGCCAGCAGCTTCCCGTCCGGGCTGAAGGCGACGCCATAGATCGCGCCCTTATGCCCATCCATCGTGGCCAGCGGCTTGCGGCTGTCCGCGTCCCACAGGATCATGGTCCCGTCTCGGCTCGCCGAGACCAGCCGCTTCCCCTCCGGACTGAAGGCAACGCTGTAGACCGCAGCCCTATGCCCTGCCAGCGTAGCCAGGGGTTTGCGGCTGTCCACATCCCACAGGATCACGGTCTTGTCCTCACTCGCCGAGGCCAGTTGCTTCCCGCTCGGACTGAAGGCGACGCTATAGACCCCATCCTTGTGCCCCTCTAACGTGGCCAACGGCTTGCGACGATCCACGTCCCACAGGATCACGGTGAAGTCCCAACTCGCCGAGGCCAGCCGTTTGCCGTCCGGACTGAAGGCGACGCGCGAGATCACGTCCTTGTGCCCCTCCAGAGTGGCCAGCGGCTTGCGACCATCCATGTCCCACAGGATCACGGTTTTGTCCCAACTCGCCGAGGCCAGCCGCTTGCCATCAGGGCTGAAGGCGACCCCATGAACCGCGTCCTTGTGCCCTTCCAGTGTGTCCAGCGGCTCGCGGTTATCTAGGTTCCACAGGATCACGGTCTGGTCCCAACTTGCCGAGGCCAGCCGCTTTCCGTCCGGACTGAAAGCAATGTCATGGACCGCGTTCTTGTGCTTTTCCAGCGTGGCCAGCGGCTTTCGGCTGTCCGCGTCCCACAGGATTACGGTCGTATCCTTACTCGCCGAGGCCAGCCGCTTGCCGTCCGGGCTGAAGGCAACGCTGTAGACCGCAGCCCTATGCCCTTCCAGCGTTGCCGGCGGCTTGCGGCTGTCCATGTCCCACAAGATCACGGTTTTGTCCCAACTCGCCGAGGCCAGTCGCTTCCCGTCCGGGCTGAAGGCCACACTGGAGACCGCGTCTTTGTGGCCCTCCAGTGTGACCAGGGGCTTGTGGCTGTCCACATCCCACAGGATCACGGTTTTGTCCTTACTCGCCGAGGCCAGCCGCTTGCCGTCCGGGCTGAAGGCAACGCCGTAGACCGCGTCTTTGTGGCCCTCCAGCGTGGCCAGCGGCTTGTGGCTGTCCACGTCCCACAGGATCACGGTCTTGTCCTCACTCGCCGAGGCCAGCTGCTTCCCGTCTGGGCTGAAGGCAACGCTGTAGATCCTCCCTTGGTGCCCCGGCAGGAACGCGGAGAGTTGGTGATGGCTCGCGAAGCGCCGCAGCAACCCAGCCGACACATCAAGGATCGGGGCGGCCCGGAGCGCCTCCAGGTTGACCAGGAGGGATGTACCGTAGTCCGTATCCTGGAGCCGCTCCGCGTTGGCCATCAGTCGCGTGATCTCCGCCTCGTGCAGCACCTCGGCAGCTTTCCACGCGAACCACCCGGCGAGCACGATGAGGACGATCACGACGAACGCTCCTGCCAGCACGAGCGTCGCATTGCGCCGGTTGCGCCGGTGCAATGCGCGCGCCTCCCGGTCCCGGCGACTGTCACGGCTCTCCTTAACAACACGGGTCAGCACGTCATGAGTCAGCTCGATCCGGCGCATGCTCTGGCGCTCGTCTACTCGCAGCAGTCGGCGCCGGATCAGCGCATCGAGCGCCTCGGAAGTGACGCCGGGCAGGGCCGACGCATCCTCCAGAACGTGGCTGTCGCGGTAGCCACGTTCGGTGATCAGTTCGTCTTCGACGAATGCCCGCACGCGTGGATCAAGGCCTGACATACCGCGTTCGTAGAAGCCCGAGAGGATCTCGCGGTCGGCACCTTCCAGCAGAGCGGGCGTGATGCGTTCGAGCGGAGGGCTCGCTAGCTGGCGCTTAAGGTTCAGCTCGCTGCACACCACGCTGAGAAGTGCCGGATCGATCTCGATCTTCTCGAAGTCCGACGGATCGACGGCAGGGGTGGGCTCGTTCTTCCAGGCGAGCCGGATGATGCGTCGCGCGATGTCATCGTCCACTAAAGTCCCGCCCGCGCAGGTGATCACGTCATAGGCCTGAGTGCCGCTCATCGCCAACAGGCGAAAGCGGTTGTACATCAAGGAGGGTATCCGTCCTTTAAGCTCCTCTATCTCGGCCAGGAAATCCTCGCGGAAGCTCAGCACCAGCTTGACCGCCGCGCGCTTGAAATCAAAACCTCTCGCCGCCATGGAGTCGGCCTTCAATGCCACTCGGACCGCCTCTGGAGGCCGGTTCTCCACCAGGTCACCCAACTCGGCGAGGAAGGCGGCCGACTGGACCCGGGACGCTTCGTCCTCCTCACCGAGGGTAAAGATCTCCTCGAACTGATCGAAGACGATCACGGGGGTCACTGGGCAGCGGTTGCGCTCGCTCCACAGTTCCGCGTCGCGCCGGTGAAAGAACGACCACAGGCTTTCATCCCCGGTAGGCTGGCCAGACCGGACTCCCTCGGCATCGCACGCCGACTTCAGACCACGAAAGACCTGCTCTCGCAAAGCAGGCGCTCCCTCGGCATGGTCGAGGCGAACGTAAACCGGCAGGTAATCTTCCTCTCGCAGCAGAGGAAACAATCCAGCCTTCAGCAGCGATGTCTTGCCCAACCCCGAACGCCCAAACAGCACCGTGAGCAACTCGCGGCGGACCCGTTGCAAAAGCTCGCCCGACTCCTCCGCCCGGCCGTGAAAGTAATCGCGGTCGGCCTCGTCGAAAGGATCGAGCCCGGGCCACGGGTTGTCCGGGCTTAAGCCCTGGCGTTGCGGCTCGGCCATCTCAGACTCTCACCGCTCGCTGCCGGTCTTTGAGGGCGCTCACGATCTTCCGGAGCCGCTCGGCGGCGTCGCGCGTGAGGATCCCGTTCGGCAAGATCTCGCCTTGTGTTTTTTTGAAAGCGTCCGGCAGAGAAGAGGCGTGATCAATACGCGTGTCGTCGATCGCCACGGGGATGATGAACACCTCGTCCGGCGCCATGCCGTGAGCGAAGTCCGCCGCGCCGTTCCACTCCCGCCAGTAGTAGCTGCGCGGGTCGCTCAGGGACTGGCGCGAAATCACCGGCAGGAACAGCGCACATTCCTTGATGCCGTCCCGGATGCGGCGATTCCAGTCCTCTCCCCATTTGATCTCACGCTTGTCGAACCAGACCTCCAGCCCTTCCGAACGCAGGCCCTCGGCCAACCGGTTGACGGCTTCGAGGTCCTCGATGGCATAGCTGACGAAAATAGCCCCGGCTGGAACCTCGACGGTGGAATTCGCAGTCTGCACCGCGGCCGGATAGGCGGCTTGCCAGCGCGCCGCCAACTCGGCGACGAACTGTGCCGCGGGCATCGGTATTATGCGGGCGTCGGGGCTGAAGCTTTCGAGGAACAGCGACAGCCTGGCATCCTGGGGGTCGCCCACCAGCACATCCCAACGCTTGCGCGTCTCGGGCAACTCGAGGCTCCTCGCAGCGCGCAGGAAGAAGCGCGCCAGCCAGTCCCCGAAGCCGCAACCGAGGATGAGCAAATGGTGGTCGCGTAGCGCATCGAAGAGGTTCGTGGGCTGCCGCTGCTTGTCCTGCAAGCCATACACGAACTCGAGGAGATCCTCGTCGCAGACCACGTAATTCGGCAAGACCGTCGCTTGGCCCAAGAGATGGAAGACGACCGGCTGCCTCAGTTTGGCCTTGGCGATGGGGAGGTCCTGGACATCATTCGGCGAATAGGCGATTTGTTCCACCCGCGGCCCGCCGGGGCGCGCAACGCCAATCGCGTCCGCAAGCAGCGAATCGAAAGTCAGCGACACGAACAGGATGAAACCAGGAATGCCGGCCAGCGCCGCCAGAGGCTCGGACGGCGTCAGCGCGGCGTCGCGCAGCATTCCGTCGATCTGAAGATAGAGGTCTTCCCGGTGACCTCCGCGACGTACGTGCATCGCAGCCAAGTCGTTGAGGTCGAAGTCGCCGGGAAGCTCCGCAGTCGGCAGCTCGAACTCGGTCGCCAGCCGCTGCGCCAGCCAGCGATACAGAGGCACCTCCCGGTCCCCATCCCAAACCGTGACCAGCTCCGGGCCGACGACAGGAATGACCGCCCCGGCCTTGATATAGGCGAGGAGACTGGCCCAGAACTTCTCCTTCTCTTTCTCCTGCCCCTTCAAGTCGGCCATAGGCACACGCTGCTCGTTGGTCCTCTACCTGGGGTGTCCAAGTTTCCTTGTAGTCTACTCTGCCGAAACTCCCGAAATACGGCGGGCGGGCCCCCTCAGCGCATCCGGAGCAAACCAGATCTCGTACTGCTTTCCCGGGACGACCTGCCTGAATCCCTTGACCAGTTGTGGCTGGATGCGAGCTCCCGCGGCGAGATATTCGTTCAGGAGCTTGGCAATCTCCTGAGCTTCCGACTCGTCTTCGCTCCGGAAATAGCGGACGTCGGAACGGGTCGGACCTTTCACCTTCTGGATCCCCGGAACTTTGATGCCGTTTTTCTGCAGCAGCTCCGCGATCTCTTTGGCCCGCGGCCGTTGTGCCTCGTTGCTGATGTGCAGATAGATGGTCACCGGTTGATTGGCGAGCCGTTGCTTCTCGGGCGCCACCGTCTGTTGCACTCCTCTGGCAAACAGATCGTAATAATCCCTCTGGGCCCTGCCGAGCTTTTTCTCGACTTCCTGGTTCTCCAGAGTCAGCAAAGCTTGATCCGCGATCAGCTCCCTCGCTTTTTGATCCAAGAAAGCCGCTCTTTTCCAGAAGTGGTAGGCGGCCCCCGCAATGACAACCGCTGCCGCGAGGACGAAGATCAATGCGGCGGACGTGCGGCGCAGCAGTTTTCGCTTGGCTTCGACCAGCGCCTTCGCCTGCTCGGTCTCACGCCGTAGGGCATCTTCTCTCTCCCGCTGCGTGCGTTCGACGGCCTTGGCGCTCGCCTGGACGAACTCTTCCTCCAGGCCCGACAAGTCGGAATGGCCCTTCGCCTCCTCTAGTTGCCAGCCGGTCAGTAGAGCCTCCTGGGTAGGCTTTCCGCTTTCCGACCACCGCCGCGCCGCCTGGGTGAGGGCGAGCCGCTGCCGCCGCTCAATGCGCTTCTCGTCGATCCATCCTACGAAGCTCGGCCAGTTGCGCACCAGCGACTCGTGCTTGACTTCGACGATCGCATCCGCCGCGGTGGCGCCCGGCGTGACGCGGACATAATCGTTTTCGGCCAGCAACTTGATGACGTCCTCGGTGTTCGCCTTGCCCGCCTGGAGCAGACGGCTCATGGAGACCGGCTGCCGATACGCTTCGAGCAGCTCGTCCACTCGCACCAGCTCCAGCAGCACCCGTCGGACCTCGATCTGGGTCTGCGGCGCGAGCGCGTGATAGAACTGGTCCGCGGAGTTTTTCAGCGCGTTTAAAGGATCTCCGGTCCGGCCATAGACTTCCCAGGTGATCCGGTTGCGGTCGCGCTCCTTCCAGAGCAAACGCAAAGTAAATTGCAGCAACGGCAACGCCGCGGGTTGTCCCAGCACCTTCTTGACCAGATCGTCCACGATGCCCGCCTGGAACTGAAGATTCACCAGCGCCGCCGGATTTTCGACCGCCGCTCGAAGCTCGTCGTAGTCCATCGGACGCATCGAGTACCAGGCCTTGTCGAGATACGGCGAGAGCGAGCGCAGCTCGACCATGCGGCTTCTGAACTCTTCCCGCAGGGTCAAAATCACGCGGTGACCGGCCTCTAGGAGCGAGGCGAGGCTCGCGACCAGCACCTCCCGGTCCTCGGCGCTCGAAAGCGTGAACACTTCCTCGAACTGATCGATGTTGATCAGGACCGGCGGTGTCTCTTCACCCACCAGAGAGAGAACGCTCTGTGGATTCGCCCGCAGTTCCGAGGCCACGGAGGCCGGGTGGGCGGCCGTCTCGCCGCGGCCCCGCAGCACCGCCTCCGCCAGGTGGTCAAGCACTGCATTTCCCGGAACGAACGTTGGCACGACGCGCAGGGTTCCCTCGGCCGTGAGCGCCGGCAGCACGCCGCCCATGACGAGGGAAGACTTGCCGCTGCCCGAGGCGCCGAGAACCACGACCAGCGGCGCGTCGCGCACTTGGGCCAGCAATGCTTTCGTGTCCGAGTCCCGGCCGAAGAAATACGTTTGGTCCTGTTCCCGGAAGGCTTCGAGGCCGACATAGGGACAACGGACTCCCTCAAGGTCCGGCAATTGCTCGGCGTCGAATCGCGCCAAGCGCGCGCTGCCGCCTTGCAGACCTGCTTGCGCGAGGCTGGAAAGCCAATAATCCAACAAAACCTGACAGGAAGTGCGCTCCTTGATCTCCTCCAGGTAGACGCCGGTTGCCGCGCCACGCTCCAGAAACCGCCGGATCTCCGGTTCGAGGCGCGTCAACGCGGTCTCTTCCCCCGCGGAGCTGTCGTCCTCTCCAAGCTGGGAATCGAACGCCTTCAGGAGACTCGCGTGCGCTTCCCGAAGCTCGCTGGCGCTCTCGAACGGAGCGACGGATGGGGCGGCGGTTGCATCTGGCATAGGGCCTCCCGGCCTAGAACATGCTGAGAACGGTTTGGAGGGGCTGGGCGACGGCGCTGAGCCGCAAGCAGAACTCCTTGAGGCTTCCGTCGACGTCCCGGAACACCGAGCTGACGGCCCGAAAATATTCGCTCACGAGATCCAGAAGGGCCGCTTCGTTGCCTTGTCCCAAACTTGCCTCGATATCGCTTTCGATGGCGACGAGATCCTCGTTCACCGCCGCCAGCTCCGACGAGAAAGGCGGCACGATCCGGGAGCGCACCCTCAGGATTCGCCCCCACTCGCCGGCCAGCATTCCCGGCAAGGTTCCTCCAAGACACACGGTTCGCAGCTTCGAGTCGAGACGCTGCAAGAGCCCATGCTCGGAGACCCGGCGGTTCAGCTCGTCCCTCAGCCGGCTCAGGGCGTCGATGCCCTGAACGAACGGCTCAAGCTCCCGATCCTTTCCCGCGGTCGCCGCCGGTAACGTATCTCTCACTCCGCCCATCAGCTCCAGGAGGCGGTCCAGATTCAATCCCGCCGCGGCTTCGGCAATCCCCACGTCCAACTGCGGAGACATGCCGGAAAGGAGCCCGCTGAGCTCGCCGACCGCGCGACCGTAGGCCGCTTCACTCGGCTCGTCCACGGCGGTTTCCAGGGCTGCCGAGGTCGAATCCAGACGGTCGAGGAGATCGTCGCGCAGCACCGCGCTCCAATCTTTTCCCTCCATCGCCTCCAGGATGCGGCGCGCCTCTCCGGCGAACCGGATCTTGAACGGGCGCAGCCGGCCGGCGGGGCCTCCCGCTTGGATCGGGCGGAGGCATTCGACCTCGATCGTGTGCAACGAATCGTGGATCACCTTGAACAGCACGAGCTTGCCGACTTGGGCATAGGTGTTTTCGATGACCTCCTTCGAGCGGCTGACGGCATCCGCCACCGCCGGTTCCTGAGTCATCAAGTCTTTGAGCAGGCTAATACCGGTCTTCGCGGCGGTGACGTCATCCAGGGTCCGCAACGGCGTATGTTCGACCAGTTTTTTGATCAGCTCCCCGATGTCGAAATCCCACCGCGGGTCGGTCACCTCGGCCCGCTGTCGCTGGCGCAATTCGCGCAGATTTTCGGGGAGGTCGGTTTCCTCGGGGAACGACGCCCCGCCGAGCAGGATCGGGATGACCGGAATGTTGCGCCGCAGGGCCGTCGCGATCTCGCTCCGGACCCAGTCGTCGGGGAAGTCCAGCCTGCGGGTTCCGTCCGATCGAGTGCAGCTAAGCCACTGCGGGCCGATGAGGGCCAGCAGCACCTCGCATCCTTCGAGCGCGGCGATCAGGGCCTGCTGAAAATCGGTCCCGAGCGGAATGCCGCTTCGGATGTCCATGAAGACCTGGGAGGCGCCGAAGCTCTTCTTGAGCTCGGCAAACAGGTGCCCCGCCCAACCCGAGGTGTCGATCCGGCGATAGCTGATGAAAATCCCGGGCATACCCTTCCCTCAAACGCTCTCGGTCCGCAGGAACGAGACGCCGAACGTCATTCGCACTTCTCCGCTGGCCCGGGCAGCTCCTCGCAAGTCTTTCGGTAAGGCTTGTCCGTCCCAATGTAGTCTCGCCATTCCTCGCAGGTCAGATTCCGATTGGCCGTGCGGCAGGCCTCGTCCTTGTGGACCTCCAGGTCCCAGACGATCACGGTCTTGTCGCGGCTTGCCGAGGCCAACCGTTTGCCGTCGGGGTTCCAGGTGACGCCGTAGACCTCGTCTTGATGCCCCTCCAGAGTGGCCAGCGGCCGATGGCCCGCCACATCCCAGAGAATCACCGTATGGTCCCAGCTGGCGGAGGCCAGTCGCTTGCCGTCGGGGCTCCAACCGACGCCGATGACCGCGTCCCGGTGCCCTTCCAGCGCCGCCAGCGATTTGCGGCTTTTCAGATCCCAGAGGATCGCCGTGGTGTCCCAGCTCCCCGAGGCCAGGCGTTTCCCGTCCGGGCTGAAGGCGACGCCCTCGACCTCGTCCTTGTGCCCCGACAGCGCAAACAGTTGCTTGCCCGCGTCGGGGTCCCACAGGATCACGGTCTTGTCCCAGCTCGCGGAGGCCAGCCTCTTGCCGTCCCGGCTCCAGGCGACGCCATAGACCCGGTTGCTGTGCCCCTTGAGGACAACCGGCGGTTTGTGGCCGGCGACGTCCCAGAGGATCACGTTGTTGTCCCAGCTCCCGGAGGCCAGCCGTTGGCTGTCGGGGCTCCAGGCAAGGCTCTGCACCGCGTCTTCGTGCCCTTTGAGCGTGACCGGCGACTTGTGGCCGACGACATCCCAGAGGATCACCGTCTTGTCTTCGCCTCCCGAGGCCACGTGCTTTCCGTCCGGGCTCCAGGCCACGGCAAAAACCCGTTCCTTGTGCCCCTTGAGGACGACCGGCGGCTTTTGTCCGTCGGGGTCCCTGACGATCACCGTGCCGTCTCGTCCCGCCGAGGCCAGGCGCTTGCCGTCGGGGCTCCAAGCGACCTCGGAGACGCCCTCCATGTGCCCTTTGAGGACGTTCCGCGGCCTGCGCCGCTCCAGGTCCCAGAGGATGACGGCCTCGTCCGCGCTCGCCGAGGCCAGGTGCCTTCCGTCGGCGCTGAAGGCGACGCTTCGGACCTTTTTATAGTGCCCCTCCAGGGTGACCAGCGGCTTGCGGCTCGCCACGTCCCACACGATCACGGTCTGGTCCGAGCTCGCCGTGGCCAGCCGCTTGCTGTGCGGACCGAAGGCGAGGCTGCGGACCAGGCTTTCATGCCCTTCCAGAACGGCTTGCGGCTTGCGGTTTTCGAGGTCCCAAAGGATCACGGTCTTGTCCCGGCTCGCCGAGGCCAGGAGCTTCCCGTCCGGGCTCCAGGCCACGCCATACACCCGGTCCGTGTGCCCTTCGAGCTTGACCGGCGGTTGGACGCCTTCCGCGTCCCACAGGATCACCGTCCGATCTCCGCTCGCCGAGGCCAGCCGCTTGCCGTCCCGGTTCCAGGCGACGCCCCAAACCTGATCGGTGTGCCCCGCCAGGGTGACCGGCGGCCGATGGCGGTCGATGTCCCAGAGGATCACGGTCTTATCCTCGCTCGCCGAGGCGAGCCGCTTGCCGTCCGGGCTCCAGGCGACGGCATAGACCTGGCCTTTGTGTCCCTCGAAGGTGGCCAGCACTTTCCCGCTTGCGAGGTCCCACACCTTCACCGTCTTGTCGGCGCTCGCCGACGCCAGTTGTTGGCCATCCGGGCTCCAGGCGACGCCGAACACCTGCCCCTGGTGTCCTTGGAGCCGGGCGAGCGGCTTGCGGAGCTCCAAGTCCCACAGAATCACGGTCCGGTCCCGGCTCGACGAGGCCAGGCGCTTGCCGTCCCAGCTAAATGCGACGCTGTTGACTTCGTCGTCGTGTCCCGGAAGAAACGCGGCCAACAGCGGGTGACTCACGAAGCGCCGCAGCAGTCCGGCCGGTGCGTCGAGCGTCGGAAAAGTCCGCAGCGCTTCCAGGTTGACCAGCAGCGAGGCGTCGTAGTGGATGCCCTGAAGCCGATCCGCGTTGGCCATCAGGCGCGTGCTCTCGACCTGATGCAGCAGCTTGACGGTCCGCCACGCGTACCACCCGGCGATCCCGATTAGGGCGAGAACGACGATCGCCCCCGCCAGCACGAACGTCGCGTTGCGCCGGTTGCGCCGCTGCTGCCCGAGGGTCTGCTGCTGCACGAACGCCTGCCGCTGCTTCTCGAGCGCCTCCTGTTCGCGCACCTTCGCCGTCTCTTCGGCCTCGCGGGTGCGGCGGTTGTCACGGCTTTCCTTGACCACCCGAGCCAGGACGTCGTGGGTCAGCTCCAACCGGCGCAGGCTCTGACGCTCATCGACGCGCAGCAGGCGACGCCGGATCAGCGCGTCGAGCGCCTCGGAGGTGACGCCGGGCAGGGCCGACGCATCCTCCAGGACGCGGCTGTCGCGGTAGCCCCGGTCGGTGATCAATTCGTCTTCGACGAACGCCCGCACTCTGGGATCGAGGCCCGCCATGCCGCGCTCGTAGAAACCCGAAAGAATCTCCCGGTCGGCGCCCTCCAACAGCGCGGGGGTGATGCGGTCGAGCGGGGGCTGTACCGACTGGCGCTTGTGGTTCAGCTCGCTGCACACGACGCTCAAGAGCGCCGGATCGATCTCGATCTTGGGAAAGTCCGCCGGCTCGACCGGCGGGCTGGGCTCGTTCTTCCAGGCGAGTCGCAGGATCCGCCGTGCGACGTCGTCGTCCACCAGGCGTCCGCCGCCGCGGATGATCACGTCGTAAGCCTGGGTGCCGCTCATCGCGAGCAGCCGAAAGCGGTTGTACATCAAAGAGGGCATCCCCTCTTTGAGCCCTTCCATCTCGGCCAGGAAATCCTCGCGGAAGCTCAACACCAGCTTGACCGTGGAGCGCTTGAAGTCGAAGCGCCGCGCCGTCGTGGGATCGGCTTCGAGCGCCTCGGTCACCGCCTCCGGAGGACGGTTCTCGACCAGGTCGCCCAATTCAGCCAAAAACGTTGCCGAACGGGCTCGCGACGTCTCGCTTTCCAGGCCGAGCGTGAAGATCTCCTCGAACTGATCGAACACGATCACGGGGGTCACCGGCCGGTTGCGTCCGCTCCAGAACTCCGCGTCACGCCGATGGAAGAACGACCAGAGGCTTTCGTCTGGGGCAGGAAGAGCGGCCTGGACCTGATCGGAATCGCACGCCGCCTGAAGCTCGCGGAAGATCTGTTCGCGCAAGATAGGCGCGCCCTCGGAGTGATCGAGGCGAACGTAAACCGGCAGGCCATCCTCCTGGCGCAACAGGGGGAACAACCCGGCCTTGAGCAACGACGTCTTGCCCAGCCCGGAGCGTCCGAACACCGCCGTGAGCGGCTCGCGGCGAACGAGACGCATCAGCTCGCCCGCCTCCGCCGAGCGACCGTGGAAGTACTCGCGGTCGGTCTCGTCGAACGGATCGAGCCCGGGCCACGGGTTGTCGGGGCTCAACGCCTGGCGCTGTGCCTCGACCATTCAGATCCTCACGCCGCACGCCGTCGGCGGTGGAAGTCGCGCACCAGCTCCTTGAGCAGGTCGGCGACGATGGGCGTCAGGTGGCCTTCCGGCAGTGTCTTGCCTTGCGCCCTGCGGAAGGGGTCGGGCAGCGGGGCGTGGTCGATGCGCGTGTCGTCGATCGCCACCGGGACGATGAACACCTCGTCCGGCGCCATCCCGCGGGCGAAGTCCGCCGCGTCGTTCCACTCCCGCCAGAAGAAGCGCCGCCGGTTCGCCTCGCTCAACGCCTGCTGTGAGATCAACGGCAGAAACAGCGAGCAGCGCTCGATGCCGCGCCGGATGCTGCGCGACCAGTCGTCTCCCATGTGGAGGGCGTCCTTGTCGAACCAGACCTCCAGGCCGGCCGAGCGCAGTCCGTCGGTCAAGCGGATCGCGGCGTCCGTGTCCTCGTTGGCGTAGCTGACGAACACCGCCCCGGGGGGGACGCTCCGGCCGCCCGAGCCGGTTTCACGGATCGCCGGCTCCGCGCTCGGTGCCGCCGCGGGATGGGCCGCGTGCCAGCGCGCCGCAAGCTCGGTGACGAACCGTTCCCCGGTCCATGGCACCACCCGGGTGTCGGAGCTGAAGCTTTCGAGAAACAAGGTGAGATTGGAGTTGCTCGCCATTCGGTCGCCCACCAGGATGTCCCAGCGCCTGCGCTTTTGGGACAGCTCGAGGTTCCTCGCCGTGCGCAGAAAGAAGCGCGCGAGCCAGTTGTCGAAGCTGCAACCGAGGATCAGCAGGTGATTGCCGCGCAGCTCGTCGAACAGCGTCTTGGGCTGGCGCTGCTTGTCCTGCATGGCGTGGAGAAATTCGAGCAGATCCTCGTCGCAGATCGCGTAGTCCGGCGAGGCCGACGCCCGGCCCAGCAGATGAAACACCACCGGCTGCCGCAGCTCTGACTTCGGGCAGACGAGATCGCGGACGGTGTTCGGCGAGTAGGCGATCTGCTCGGCGCGCGGCCCGCCGCCGGAACGCGCGCCGCCTAGAGCGTCCGCCAGCAGCGAATCGAAGGTCAGGGAGACGAACAGGTCGAAGCCGGGAATGCCGGCGAGCGCCCGCAGCGATTCGGACGGCGCGAGCGCGGCGTTGCGCAGCATGCGGTGGATTTGCGCGTACAGCTCCTCCCGCTCTCCGCGCCGCCGCACGTGTAGCGAAACGACCTCGTTGAGATCGAAACCCGCGGAAAGCTCCGCGGCGGGCAGTTCGAGATCGATCGCCAACCGGTGCGCCAGCCAGCGGCTCAAAGGTACGTCTTGATCGCCTTCGCGAACCGTCACCAGCTCCGGACCGATGACCGGAACGACGGTTCGATCCTGAATGTAGTCCAGGAGGTTGTCCCAGAACGTTTCCTGCAGGTCGGCCATGGGCATGCGCCCTCGAAAAATCCCCAGCCCGGCATGGACAATGATCGGCTTCAGTCTACGTGAAGCGATTCCGCTTCGCCATGGAGGGCGCGCTCCTCGACGGATGGCTTGGGCATGGAGGAGAATCACGGCGTGCTGAGATTTTCCCTGCGGCTGGTCAAGCCCTACTGGAAGCAGTTGCTCCTCGTGGGCGTGGCACTGCTGGTCCAGACCGCCGCGCGGCTCGCGGCGCCTTGGCCGCTCAAGATCGTGCTCGATTCAGTGCTCGGATCGCGCGTTCTGCCCAAGGCGCTCGCGTCGCTCCTTCCCGCCGGGGCCGATCGGTTGACGATCCTCACCGCCGCGGTGCTCGCCACCCTCGTCTTCGCCCTGCTCGAAGCGGCGAGCAGCTACCTGAACGCGGTCTCTACCGCGACCCTCGGGCAGTGGGTCGCCCACGATCTCCGCCAGCGGGTGTATGCCCACCTGCAGCGGCTGTCGATGTCCTACTACGATCGCCAGCAGGTGGGGCCGCTGATCAGCACGATCACCGACGACATCAAGGCCGTCCAGGATTTCGCCTCGTCGTCGTTGCTCACGATCGTCGTCGACGTGCTCACGATCCTGGGCATCCTGGGCGTGATGTTCTCGCTCAACTGGAACTTCACCCTGGTGGCCCTTTCGGTCACGCCGCTGGTGGCCCTGTTCGCCTACCGGCTGCGCTACGTCGTCCGCTCCGCCACCCGCGAGGTGCGGCGCCGCCAGAGCGAGATCGTGGCGATCGTCCAAGAGGGGTTGACGGCCATGCGCGTCGTCAAAGCGTTCGCGCAGGGGCGTTTCGAGCGCCAGCGGCTCGACGCGAAGAGCCTGGAGACCCTGGAGGCCTCGCTCCGCGCGCGAAAGGTCCGGGCGCTGTTGCCGCCGGTCCTCACGCTGGTCGTAGCCGTCGGCACCGGGGGAGTGCTCTGGTTCGGCGCCCGGCTGGTGCTCGAAGGGGCGATGACCGCGGGCGCGCTGGTCGTCTTCCTCGCCTACCTCGCGCGGCTGTTCGCGCCGATCCAGGACCTGGCCAAGGCGAGCACCGACGTCGCGCAGGCCGCCGTGGGGCTTGAACGGGTGCGGGAGATTCTCGACACCGACGAGCGGTTGGTCCGGTCGCCGCACGCCCGGCCGCTGGAAAACGTGGCGGGCCGGGTCGAATTCCAAAACGTCACCTTCGCCTACCAGCCGGGCCGGCCGGTGTTGCACGACGTCTCGTTCACCGTCGAGCCGGGCCAGCTGGTCGGGCTCGTCGGGCCGAGCGGCAGCGGCAAGTCCACCCTGGTCAGCCTGATCCCGCGCTTCTACGATCCGACCTCCGGCGTGGTGACGATCGACGGCATCGACGTGCGGGAATTCACCATCCGCTCGCTGCGCCGCAAGATCGGATTCGTGCTCCAGGACACGCAACTCTTCTACGCTCCGATCTGGCAGAACATCGCCTACGGCAAACCCGACGCGACGAAGGAAGAGATCGAGACCGCCGCGCGGCTCGCCCATGCGGAAGAGTTCATCGAGGCCCTCCCCGAGCGCTACGACACGATCGTCGGCCAAGGGGGGATGGCGCTCTCCGGCGGCCAGCGTCAGCGCATCGGCATCGCCCGGGCGGTGATCCGCGACGCTCCGATCATGATCCTCGACGAGCACAGCTCGGGGCTCGACGCCGAATCCGAAAAGCTGGTGTTCGAGGCGCTCAACCGGCTCCGGGTCGGCCGCACCACGTTCGTCATCGCCCACCGGCTCGCGACGGTCAAAAGCTCCGACCTAATCCTCGTCCTCGACGCCGGCCGGATCGTCGAACGCGGCACGCACGACGAGCTGGTCGCCCTCGGAGGGCTGTACTCGGTGCTCCAGCGCGACCAGCTGGTTTGAACGGTCTCCCAGGGGCGCCGGATGGTAGCCTGCCGGCCCTGGGGCGGCCGTTCGCGCTCTCCACCGAATCGAGGAGGCAGTATGAAACGTCCGTTGCTTTGGCTTTCGCTCGCCGCGTTGCTTACTACGATGCCGGCCTCAGGCCTCACCTATACCGGGGGCGCCAACCAGTTCGCGGGCGGCTTCAGCCCGTCGAACGCCCCGAACGGCGGTTTCGGCGGGGGCAGTTGCACGGCGACCCATACGCCGATCGTCTTTCTGCACGGCAACGGCGACGAGGCGAAGAACTGGGACTATCCGTCGTCCACCGGCGTTCCTTCGGTCTACGACGAATTCATCGCCGCGGGCTACAACGATTGCGAGCTGTTCGGCCTTACCTGGCTGTCCAGCTCCGAGCGTGGCGCGCCGCAGTTGAATTACCACAGCTCGACCAAGGCGGCGATGGTGCGCGACTTCATCAACGCGGTGAAAACGTACACCGGCAAGACCCAGGTGGACGTGATCGCCCACTCGATGGGGGTGACGGTGGCGATCCATGCCGCCGACTACGGCAGCCAGTGGGGGAGCGTGCGAAAATTCATCGCCATCTCAGGGGCGGTGCGCGGCCTCGCCTCCTGCTATTGGGCGGGTTACGCGAATCCGGCCGTCACCACCTGCGGCAGCCAGAACGTGTTCGATTCGAACGTCTTCGGCTTCTTTCCCCACGCCGCGCCGGGCTACAACCCGAAGATGGGCGACGGCGGCTACCGCGACAAGCCCTCGGGCAAGACCACTCAGTTCTTCTCGCTGCGCGCCGGCATCAACGATCAGATCGCCTGCTCGACCACCTCGTTCTACGCCGGCTGCGGCGACACCTCGAAATTCGACGCCTA
>Ga0134122_10000317_pt1 | contig 30955 bp, 32 predicted proteins | sample KB302_FD_96461 | JGI IMG/M metagenome (GOLD analysis project Ga0134122, IMG submission 96461) | Terrestrial soil microbial communities without Nitrogen fertilizer from Kellogg Biological Station, Michigan, USA - KB3-0-2 | ecosystem: Environmental > Terrestrial > Soil > Unclassified ...
ACGCAATAACGTGGAGACAGATATGAACGGGGCATTGATGAAAGCGGCCAGTCGCTTCACCATCGCCGCCGCTTTTGGACTTGTCCTGGGCGTGAGCTCCGCCCAGGCAGCCGATCTTGGCGGCAATTGCTGTGCAGACTTAGAGGAACGTATAGCCGATCTCGAAGCAACGACTGCTCGCAAGGGCAATCGTAAGATGTCACTAACGATTACCGGTCAAGTCCATCGCATGGTGCTTTGGTACGATGACGGTCATCGCAACGATACCTACTACGGCATCGACAACACCAACTCATCGTCGCGCTTCAGCTTCACCGGTACTGCCAAGGTGACCCCGACCGTGTCGATGGGCTTCGATATCACGATCGAAATCGAGGCCGGCGGCACCTCATCGAAGCTTAGTCAGTTCGATGAGGACGGCAAGCTCGGTGGCCAGATCAACGGTGGTTTTGGCGCGTCCTTTAACGCCTCCAACGTTGATGCGTACTTCGGCGATGCCCGACGCGCGGCATGGTGGATCGAAGACACTAGGCTGGGCCGCTTGACGGTTGGTCGCTATGAAAGCGCTGGTGCAATCACCACGATCGACCTCGCCGGTATCGGCGCGGGTGCCAGTGCCTCTGTGGTCCTGGTCAATGGCGGTTTCTTGATTCGGGGTCCCCAGGGCCAATACTTGGCCACTACGTTCGGCAATCTCGGCGATCCGGCCGCCAACCAGGGTCGAACAGAGTTGATTCGATGGGATAGCCCGACCTGGCAGGGTTTCATCCTGTCGGCGTCGATCGGCGAAGCTGGTGACTACTGGGGTGTGATGCTGCGTTATGCCAATGAGTTCAATGGCGTGCGGGTGGCAGCCGGTATCGGTTACGAGGACGCGACCGATAGGTTTACGGCGAACTCCTGCGTTCCCATTGCCAACATTGCCTTTGCTCCCGCCCCCGGGCCTGGGCAGTCGGCGGCGTGCGTCAATCCCCCCGGCGCCGGCCCGGCGAACTTGGTTGACAACGGCGAGGTCACAGCCTGGGGCGCCGGTCTGTCGCTCTTACACGTGCCGTCTGGCTTGTTTGCCCAGGGGCACTACATGGTGGCGAACTACGATGACCCGCGGGCACCCCTGACCCAGACAACCACCTATTGGGGGCAAGTCTTGGGGCACAAGGACTCAATGCAATGGCTGATCCAGGCCGGCATCACCAAGAACTGGTTCGGGTTTGGTAATACGGCCCTTTACGCTGAGTACTCCCGCAACAACGACTGGGGCGCCGGCGTTGGTAATGGTCGCAATTTCAGCGCTGCAACCATCCCCGGAGCGGTGGCGGTGAATGGCGTGACCGACACCAACATGAACGTATGGGGCCTCGGCGTGACCCAGAACCTCGACGCAGCTGCAACCGAGCTGTACTTGGGCTGGCGGCACTTCGACCCTGAGATTATCTGTAGGGGCAACGCTAATGCGCTTGGAGCTTGTGCCGGTGTTGGTTTTGGCGCTTCCAAGAACCTCGGAACCGACAGCTTCGACGCCGTCATCGGTGGTGCCCGCGTGAAGTTCTGATCACCAACTACAGGTCGACAACTTAAGGAGAGCCGCCCCGCACACGGGCGGCTCTTCGCGTTTTGGGGGGCGACGCCATGGGGGGCAAGCCCCGGTGTTGCACTGCGGCAATATGGCCTTAAGGGCACAGGTCCACAGCGGAATACGCGAAAATGTCATTCGGCGCAGTGGAAACACAATCATTTTCGAGTATAGCCACACCATGCGGACCAGATATCGAATCGGCGGGGTTGTTGCGATGAGGCTGGTGCCTTTGGTCGTGGTGGCGGGCGCGTTGGGGCTGCTGGTGCAGCCCGTGCTGGGATTCCAGGAAACGACAGTCGGTGGCGGCGAAAAGCCGGCGGCGGGTCAGTCCGCACCGGTAGAGCCCAAGGCGGCACCGCCGCCGGGGGCAGGCTCCCTGAATTTGAACCTGCCGGACGCTGCGGCGGGTAAGAATACAGGCACCGAGGTCCGGATCCCGGGCATTGGCACGGTCGGCGTCCTCCCGAAGCTCGATTTCGGCCTGGAGCTGCTCTACGGGGCCGCCGAGCAAAAGGGACTTGCACCCGAGGATCGCGGCCACCCGGAGCAGAACGATCTGCAGATCCGTGGCACGATCAAACACCGCTTCTAACACGGCCCGACCCGAAGCGATGCGATCCCCAAGAGCGCCGCGGCGCTCCTTGGCGTAACATGCGCGCTTAATGGCAACGAGGGCCCGTGGCTGAGGCCAAACACCCGGGACTGCGCACCCGTCTGCCCGCCGCCGCGGTGCATTGCTTCACCGCGTTGGGTGTGGTGTGCGCGCTGTTTGCCCTCCGCGCGACCCTTGCCGAGGACTGGCAGGGGCTGTTCGCCTGGCTCGGGGTCGCCCTGCTCATCGACGGCCTCGATGGTACCTTCGCGCGCCTGACCAAGACCGGCACGGTGTTGCCGCGCTTCTCGGGCGAACGGCTCGATCTCATCATCGACTATTTGACCTATGTGTTCGTCCCGGCTCTTGCCCTCCTGTTCGGCGGCTTCTTGGATGGCAACTTCGGCCTGCTGCTCGTCGCGCTGATCTTGCTGTCCTCGCTGTTTCATTTCTCCGATACGGAAAGTAAGACGCCGGATTATTGTTTCGTTGGCTTTCCCGCCCTTTGGAATGTCGTCGCCTTTTATGCCTTTGCGCTGGGGCTGCCGTCCTGGCTCGCCGCGCTGGTGGTGATCGGCTTCATCGTCCTCACCTTCGTGCCCTGGAAATGGGCACATCCGATGCGTACGCCATTGTTGCGGCCGGTGACGATCCTGGTGCTGGCGGCCTGGTTCGGCGCGGCTGTGCTCACGCTCTGGAACGGCTTTCCCGCAACGCCCGCGCTCCAAACCGTCTTGATCTTTGCCGCTGCCTATATGTTTGGGCTCGTGCTCTTTCGCAGCCTAGCGCGCTGACTTCCACTGCGACAATGGGCCAGCGCGGGCCGGGCGCGTTAACCCTTGGCTTGATTGATATTGCGGTGCCACAAAGCTGACACCTTGCGGTTTGAGAAGGCCACCCGCAAGCATTGATGCGCCAATAAGTTAAAGGGGGAATGATGCGTGTGGGGATGATTGCAGCTGCGTTTGTCGCGTGTGCGGCGCAAGGCGTTGGTGCCGTCGAGCCCGCGGCGGAAAGCCAGGGCTTGCGTAAGATTGTATCGGGACGGACGATTGAACTAAATACGCCCCTGGGTGGACTGCCCATCAGTTATCGCATGGATGGCACGATGCGGGGCAAGGCGGAAAACCTTGCCGCCTATACCGGCTCGACGCAGGATAGTGGCATCTGGTGGATCGCAGCCAACAAGCTCTGTCAGCGCTGGCAGAGATGGTTGGACGGCAAGCCCTATTGCTTCACGCTGCAGCAACAGGGCCGGGCCGTGCAATGGACCCGCAACGACGGTCTGACGGGGACGGCAACGATTAGGCGTTAGCCCAGGCCGGGGCGCGAGAACCAAACCCGCCTGCTGGCGTTCCGACGGGAATGTCTGAGCCCTCAACGCGTGAGCCAAGGTGGATCTGGCCAAGCCATGACCAAGGACGTTTCTGAGGTTGCCGGGCTCGATCTGGGCATCATTGGCAATTGCCGCACGGCGGCCCTACTGAACACGGCGGGCCGCATACTCTGGTGGTGTTTCCCACGCTTCGACGCCGATCCGGTGTTCTCGCGCCTGTTGGCGGGCAAGGAAGAAAAGGGCTTTTGCGAGGTCGCGCTCGAGGGCGTGGTGTCGGCGGAAGCCTCGTATGTGCGCAATACAGCGATTGTCGAGACCATTCTCAAGGATGCGCAGGGCAATGCCCTGCGCATCACCGACTTTTCCCCACGCTTCCGCCGCTTCGAGCGCGTGTTCAACCCGCCGCAAATCTTCCGGCGCATCGAGCCGGTCGCGGGCTTGCCGCGCATTTCCATCCGCGTGCGCCCGACCTTCAACTACGGCGGGCTACCGACGGCGCGCTCGCTCGGCTCCAACCACATTCGTTACTCCGGCGGGGCCGACGCCCTGCGCTTGACCAGCGATGGGGCCCTTTCCTATATCGCCAACGAGACGCCGTTTGCCTTGATCAAGCCGGTGACGCTGATCCTGGGACCGGACGAACCGTTCGAGGCCGCCGTCGACACCACCGCCCGCGAATTCCTGGAGCGCACGCGCGACTATTGGCTGGACTGGGTACGGTCGCTCGCCATCCCGCTGGAATTCCAGTCGGACGTCATCCGCGCCGCCATCACGCTGAAGTTGTGCAACTACGAAGAGACGGGCGCCATCATCGCCGCCCACACGACCTCGATCCCCGAGGCGCCGGGCACGCAGCGCAATTGGGATTACCGCTACTGCTGGCTCCGGGACGCCTTCTTCGTCATCAAGGCGCTGAACCGGCTCGGCGCCACGCAGACGATGGAAGAATACATCCACTACATCACCAACATCGCCGTCGATGGCGAACGCCCGCTGCGGCCCGTCTACGGCATCGTTCCGGCCGATCCGCTGGACGAATGGGTTGCCACCGACCTTGCGGGCTTTGCCGGTGTCGGCCCCGTGCGGGTCGGCAACCAGGCGGCCGAGCAGTTTCAGCACGACGCCTATGGCAGCGTGATCCTCGCCGCCTCGCAGATGTTTATCGACGAGCGCTTGCCGCGTATGGGGGACGTCGACCTGTTCCGCCGCTTGGAGCCGCTCGGCAAGCAGGCCTGCCGCTTCGTCATGGAGCCCGACGCGGGTCCGTGGGAATATCGCGGACGCCAGCGCGTGCACACGCATTCGGCCACCATGTGCTGGGTGGCCTGCGACAGGCTGGCCCGGATCGCTGAGCGTCTCGGGCTTGCCGACCGGGCGCAGCATTGGCGCGGCAAGGCCGACGAGATCCGGGACAAAATCCTGGCCCGCGCCTGGGATGAGCGGCGCGGCGCCCTGCTGGGGGCGCTCGAGCACGGCGAACTCGACGCCAGCGTGCTGCTCCTGCCCGATCTCGGCCTTCTGCCAGCCACCGATCCCCGCTTTGTCAAGACCTGTGACACCATCGGCCGCGAGCTCAACCGCAACGGCTATATTATGCGCTACACGGCTGAGGACGACTTCGGCATGCCGGAGACGGCGTTCCTCGTCTGCCAGTTCTGGTATATCGACGCCCTCGTCGCGCTCAACCGCAAGGACGAGGCGCGCCGGCTGTTCACGGACTTGCTGGCCCGGCGCAACAGCTTTGGCCTCCTGTCAGAGGACATTCACCCGGTGACGGGGGTGTTGTGGGGCAATCTGCCCCAGACCTACTCCATGGCGGGGATCGTCAATACCGCGCGCCTGCTGTCGCGTAGTTGGCAGCAGGCTTGGGCGCAGCCTTAGGGGTGGCGGCCTTCCTCAATTGGCCTGCACCAGCAAAGCATGAGCTTATTCAAAGTCATAGTCAAACCTAGTTAAGGTCGCGCCGTGCAACTTCCAAAACGCCCCGGGAACCTTTGCCGCAGCCGTGCGTTGGCGCATCCGAGGGTCGCGAAGAGGCGTATGTTGGCGGAGAAACCGGATCAGGCGCGCATGAGCCGCATTGTCCTGGTATCGAACCGGGTCACCGACATCCGCAAAGCCCCGCAAGCCGGCGGCGTGGCGGTTGCCTTGGCCGATATTGTGCGCACGCGGCCGGCGCTGTGGTTCGGCTGGAACGGCGAGATTGCCCCCGAGCACGCCACCGCAAGCCTCGAGCGCGAGGGACGCATCGCCACCGTCCCCCTGTCGGAGGCCGATCACCAGGCTTACTACCTTGGCTACAGCAACTCGGTCTTGTGGCCGGTCTTTCACAATCGCTTGGACCTGGCACAGTTCGAGGCGGGCTTTTTTGAGCGCTACGTCGGGGTCAACCGCCGCTTGGCGGAACAGCTGCGGCCGCTTTTGCGCCCGGACGACCTGATCTGGGTCCACGACTACCATTTGCTTCCCTTCGCCACCGAGTTGCGGCGGCTCGGCGCCCAGAACCCCATCGGCTTTTTCCTGCACATTCCGTTTCCGCCCTGGCAGACCTTCATGGCGATCCCCGAGCATCAGCAGCTCGCGCGCTCGCTCGCGGCCTATGACCTGATCGGCCTGCAAACCAAGGCCGATGTCGCCAACCTGGTCACCTACCTGGAAAATGGCGTGTACGGGCGGATCGTGCCGGACGGCCGCATCCGCCTGCTCGATCGGCTGCTGACCGTCGGCAGTTTTCCGATCGGCATCGATGTCGCCGATTTCGCCCATGCCAAGCGCGACAGCGGTCTGGTGCAGGCGCGCGCGCCCGTGCATCGCATCATCGGCGTCGATCGGCTGGACTACACCAAAGGCCTGCCGCAGAAGTTCAAGGCCTTCGGCCAATTCCTGGAAAGCAACCCGGGCTATCGCGGGCAGGTCGTGCTGACGCAGATCGCACCGCCCACGCGCGGAAGCGTCGAGGCCTACAACGACATTCGCCAGCAGCTCGAGTCGCTTGCCGGCTCCATCAATGGCCGCTTCGGCGAGCTCGATTGGGTGCCGATCCACTACATCCATCGCTCCACCGCGCGGCGGCGCCTCGCTGGCATCTACCGCTCCTCGCGCATCGGGCTTGTCACCCCCTTGCGCGATGGTATGAATCTCGTTGCCAAGGAGTACGTGGCGGCACAGGACGGATCCGATCCCGGCGTACTCGTGCTTTCGCAGTTTGCGGGTGCGGCGGAAGAAATGAGCCAGGCCCTGATCGTCAATCCCTACAACATTGCCGAGACCGCCGATGTCATCCGCATGGCTTTCGAAATGGGCCTGCCGGAACGCCAGAAGCGGCACGCTGCCCTGATGGAGACGGTGGAGAAGAACAACGTCGTGGCCTGGTGCCGATCGTTCATCGCCCAGCTGGAGCGCGTGCGCAGCAATGACCCGGCGAACTGGCGTGCGCCCGAACCCATCCGCGCCGCCTTGGCAAAACTGCAGGCCACATGAGGAGTAATGGCGCAGCAGCGGATGGCAGCGACGACCTCAGCCGGGCCCAAGAACGAGGAGCACGCTGGTAGGCCGGCGGCCATCCCACCTGTTACGCTCGGCATCGATATCGGCGGCAGCAACATCAAGGCGGCGGCGGTGGATGCTGCCGGCAGGTTGCTGGCCGAGCAGGTTAGGGCACCAACCCCGAAGCCGGCGACCCCTGAGGCCGTGCTGGCCGCGATCAGCAGGCTGGTCGCCGCATCGCCCAGCTTCGATCGCATCTCCGTGGGTTTTCCGGGCGTGGTCCGGGGTGGTGAGGTCATCACTGCCCCCAACCTCGGCACGCCGTTTTGGGCGGGCTTTGCCATGATCGCCGCGCTGGCGGAGCGCTTCGGCGTCCCCGTGCGCATGCTCAACGATGCCGTGGTGCAGGGCCTGGGTGTGGTCGAGGGTCCGGGACTTGAATGCGTGGTGACCCTTGGCACCGGGGTGGGATGCGCGATCTTCCGCGATCGGCGGCTGCTCGTGCAACTCGAGCTCGGTCAGCACCGCGCCCGCAAGGGCAAGAGCTATGACCAATACGTCGGCCAGGCGGCCTTGGCCTTAAAGGGTCCGGCGGCGTGGAACCGCCGCGTGCGCAAGGTGATCAGGTCAGTGCTGGAACTTACCAACTGCGATAGGCTCTACATCGGCGGTGGCAATGCCCGCAAAATTGCCTTCGAGCCACCGCCGCAGGTGAGAATGGTCAGCAATGCCGCGGGCATTACCGGCGGGGTCAGGTTGTGGGAACCGGTGCTCGACGATCTGTTCGCGGGCGTGCCGATGGCGGATGCAAGCCGATACCAGAGGGGGCAATGAAAGCACTGACGGTCGGCGGGGCGATGATCGATACGATCGCCATCATTGCCTCTGATCGCATCGAGCGCATGAGCATGCGCAACGCCGACAGCTCGTTTTTGCTGCTGGAGGAGGGGCGCAAGACCGAAGCGCTGGAAGTTTCCACCCACGTTGGTGGCGGCGCAGTCAACGCCGCCGTGGCCATGGCCCGGCTCGGGCTCGACGTTGCCGCCCTCGTCAAGCTCGGCAAGGATGCCCGCGCCGAGACGGTGCTCAATCATCTCTTGCAGGAGGGCGTCTCGACCCGCTGGGCGATGCGCGATGGACGCGCCCCGACCGGGGCCTCGGTGCTGCTGTCTTCGCATGAACGCAACGCGGGCATCTTCACGTTCCGTGGCGCCAACACGCTGCTCGATGCGAGTGAGCTGCGCGCAGAAGCCTTTGCCGTCGACCTCGTCTACGTCTCCTCGCTCAGCAATGAATCGGCCGACGCCTTTCCCGCTATCGTCAGACAGGCAAAGGCACAGCGCGCCTTGGTGGCCACCAATCCGCGCGTGCGCCAGCTGTCCTCGCGCGGCACCGCCTTCATCGAAAGCCTGGCCCAGATCGACATTTTAACCGTCAATCGCTCGGAGGCGGACGTCCTGGTCCCCGCCCTGGTGGCCCGCTTCGGCGAGGGCGGCAAGGCCTTGCCGCTGAAAGCGGGCGAGCTACCGCCGCGGCTTGCCGCGCGCGGCTTCACGAGCGGCGGGCTGGACGTCAGCCTGAGCGCCTTTTTTGCCGCCTTGCGGCAGCTCGGCCCGCGCTATGTGGTGGTGACCGATGGGCGCGATGGCGCCTACCTCGGCACCGCCGATGCCATCCTCTACTGCCCGGGGCTGGAAACCCAGGTGGCGGGGACGGCTGGTGCGGGCGATGCCTTTAACGCGACCTTTACCGCCTACATTGCCTCGGGGCGGCCGGCGGAGGATGCGCTCCGAGCCGCCGCCCTCAACGGGGCCGCCGTGGTCGGCCACATCGACACACAATCGGGCCTACTCGCCCGCGAGGCCATTGACGAGCGCCTGGCAGCGGCTAGGAACACGCTTAACGTGCGCACATGGTCGCACTGACAGGGACGGTCGAAAATGCACCGCTTTATTGATGCGAGCTAGCATTGCCATGCAGGACTTGGCTGGGGACATCAGGGACCGGGCGGGGGCGGTTTTGGCCAACCCGCGGGAGTGGGCGTTATTCCTCGATATCGACGGCACCCTTTTGCGCATGGCCCCGACCCCCGACGCGGTGGCGGTTCCGGCCGAGCTTCCCCCGCTGCTGGCCGCGCTTGCGGACGGCCTTGATGGCGCCCTCGCCATTGTCACGGGCCGGCGGGTGGCCGAAGCCGACCGGCTGCTGGCGCCGGTCAAGCTCGTGGCCTCCGGCGTGCACGGCACCGAGCTGCGCGAGGACCCCCAGGGGCCGATCAGAATGCTGGCCGAGCCCGTGCCCGCCGACGTGATCGAAATGATGACGAACGTCAGCAGGATCGCCGAGGGCATTCTGGTGGAGCAGAAAGGCTCCGGCGCGGCGGTGCACTACCGCAACGCGCCGGCAGCCCAGCGCGCCATCGAGTCGGAGGTAGCACGCATCATCGGCCTTTCCTCCTACGACCTCGTCCTGCGGCGCGGCCGCAAGGTTTTGGAGGCCGTGCCCCGCGGCTTTTCGAAAGGTCAGGCGTTGATGGAGCTGATGCGCCGGCCGCCCTTCAAGGGACGTCGCCCGCTGATGATCGGCGACGATGTGGGCGATGAGACCGCGCTCAAAGCCGCCGACGCGCTGAGCGGCGTAGGCCTCAAGGTGGCCGGTGAGCACTTCACGCGGGAGGAGGCCGACTTCGGCGGCGTACAGGAAGTGCGCGCGTGGCTGGGGCTGCTGGCGGAACGGCTGGGGCATAAACCAGGTGCCAAGCAATCGCCGGCCCGCGCCCACGGCGGCTAGCGGCGGCAACCCCCGTTGCGCTTTTTTCCAGGCTAAGAGACGCAAAGCCCGGCCGAGAGGGCCGGGCTCGCGCCACGTCGTGGTAGCAAAGCTGCTTACTTCTTTGCGGGCGGGTTGCCCATTTCCTTGTCGTTGGAATCACTCTTCTTCTTCTCGACGCTCTCGCCCGTCGGATTCTTGCCCGGGGCGATCTCCTGGGTGGACGGCGGGCCGATCGGGCGCGATCCGGTGCCCATGCTGGGTGAGGGAACCTGCTTGCCGGGGCCCTGCTCCGGGGCGCCGGGTTCGGCCTTGCTGGGCGAATCGGACGGCGTCGTCTGCGTGCTGGTTTGGGCGAGGGCGAGCGTTGCTCCCAATGCGAGGAGCGCGCTCGCGGCAGTCGCCTTGAGGACAAGTCTCATGATCATCTCCACGGTTGGCCTTTGTGCGGAGTGAACGTCCTCAAGCTGGCTCAGTTCCTTTCGGCGCCGCCAATTTCCCGCTCAATTCGCCGACGGCAAAGGGAACCCTCGGGGCCGCAAGCGCGACGTGGATGCGACGTGCACACGGGTTGGCGCGCCGCGAAAAACACAGCTCACGGACGAGATCGCCGCAAGGCAAGCTCCGGCACGTTTCCGACATATTCGGAGCGCGTTATGCGCCGCGCAAAAAAGTCGTTGTCGATAATCTTTGATAGGGAGCATTTGTCCATGTCTCGGCCTCAGGATGTTGCTGTCACTCCCGGCGCGGGTTTGACCCGGCGCGAGCTCGTAAGGACCCTCGGCGCAGGGGCCGGGGCCTTGGCGCTCGGCGCCACTGCGGCCGCCGCCCAAACGCCTGCCGGACCGGTTGCACCGCCGAGTACGATTACGTCCCCGCCCCGCGATTTTGGGCCCAACGGCGCCCCTAACACCTATTTCTGGGACCCCGACGTCATTGCCGTCGATCCGAGTTTCAACGGCTTAGCCCAACCCAATGCACCGATACAGCGGCTGTGGACCGGCGCGCTGTGGTCGGAGGGTCCGGCCTGGAATGGGCAAGGGCGCTACCTCGTGTGGAGTGACATTCCCAACAACCGGCAGCTGCGCTGGCTCGAGGATGACGGCCGCGTGACGGTCATGCGCGCGCCGTCCAACAACAGCAACGGCAACACCTTCGATTTCCAGGGGCGGCAGCTCTCCTGCGAGCACCTCACGCGCCGGGTCGTGCGCTATGAGCTCGACGGCTCGGTGACGGTTCTGGCCGATCGCTTCGATGGCAAGCGTCTCAATTCGCCCAACGATGTCGTCCCGCATCCCGATGGCAGCTATTGGTTCACCGATCCGCCCTATGGCGGCCAGCTCTACGAAGGCGCGCCGGACGCCGCCGGAGGCCCGAGCAACCCGCAGGGGCGGCTCAAGAATCGCCTGGGGCAGGCGGCCGAGATCGGCGAGGCCAAGCGTGAATTGCCCACCAACTGCTACCGCATCGATCCCAGCGGTCGCATCGACCTCGTGGTTACGGAAGACCAGGTGCCCGATCCCAATGGCCTGTGCTTTTCTCAGGACTACAAAAAGCTCTACGTCGTCAGCACCGGCAAGGGACCGGGGGACACCGGTCCCGGCGGCAAGGGCGAGATGTACGCTTTCGACGTCGGCAGCGACAACAAGCTCTCCAACCGCAAGTTGTTCAGCGATTTCATGATCGATGGCGTAAAATGCGGACCCGATGGTGTCCGCGCCGATGTCAACGGTAACCTGTGGTGCTCGAGCAATGCGGGCCGCTCGGTTGGCTATAGCGGCGTCACCGTGTGGAACCCGGACGGCAAGCTGCTGGGCCGCATTCGCATCCCGGAGATTTGCGGCAACGTCTGCTTCGGCGGGCCGAAGCGCAACCGCCTGTTCATGGCGGCGAGCCAATCGCTGTACGCCGTCTACACCGCCACGCAGGGCGCCGCGCCAGGCTAGGCTCGCCGAGGCGGCGAGGCCCTCAGGGCCGCTCGGACGAGAGCGGCCCTCGGGGCTACCTTCCCCATGTCCCCGTGCCGATCGCCGGTTGACAGGGCCCCCCGGCTCGGCCGCAATGGCCTTCCTGTCAGCCAACGGGGTTGCGCGTGGATAGTTTGGAGCCTCTCGATCCGGTCGCAAGAGCTCGCGATTTAGGACCCGCGCTGGCGGCGGCCGCCGCCAGCATTGAACGCCAGCAGCGCCTTCCCGAGCCCCTGCAAGAGGAGCTGCACCGCTCCCGGTTGTTGCGGATGTTGCTGCCGCGCGCGGTGGGTGGCGAGCAGATCGAGCCCGGTGCCTATTGCCGGGCCGTCGAGGAAATCGCCCGCCACGACGCGTCCGTGGCCTGGCTCGTGTTCGTCGCCAATAGCGCCGCCCTGATCGCCGCCTTCCTCGATGAAGCTGTCGCGCGCACGATTTTTGCCGATCCCCGCACGGTTGTGGCCTGGGGACCGCCCAACAGCACGCGCGCGCTTGCGGTCGAGGGCGGCTATCGGCTGAGCGGCACCTGGGATTTCGCCAGCGGCTGCCGGCACGCCAATTGGATGGGGGCGCACTGTCACGTCAGCCAAGCCGATGGCTCGCTGCGACTTAACCGGCAAGGTCACCCGACCATCCGCACATTGCTGTTCCCCGCGGCGCGGGCAACGATGATCGACACCTGGAACGTCATCGGTCTGCGTGGTACCGGCTCCGATTCCTATCGCGTTGCCGACCTGTTCGTGCCCGAGGCGTTCAGTACGACGAGGGAGGACCCGAGCCTGCGGCGTGAGCGCGGGCCGCTTTACGCCTTCACCATGCAGGGTCTCTATGCCACCGGCGTGGCGGCGGTCGCGCTCGGCACGGCGCGGGCCATGCTCGAGGCGTTCGTCGATTTGGCGGCCCGCAAATCACCGCGAGGGCTGCAGCGTCTTGCCGACAATGCGGTAGTGCAGGGGGATGTCGGGCGGGCGGAAGCCAAGCTCGAAGCCGCGCGTGCCTATCTGCTGGAGACGCTGGGCTCGATCTATGCGCGGGCGGACGAAATCGAACCGATCGCACTGGCGGACCGGGCACGGGTGCGGCTCGCCTCGATCAACGCCATTCACGCTGCCGTCGACGTTGCCTACCTGACCTACCGTGCGGCCGGCGTCGATGCAATTTTCGCGGGCAGCCCCTACGAGCGCCGCTTCCGCGACATCCACACCCTGTCACAGCAAATCCAATCGCGCGGCGCGCATTTCGAGGCGGTTGGGCAAATCCTGCTTGGTCAGCCGCCCGCAGTGTTTTTCTAAGCAACCGAGGGATCTGCGCGCGGGAGCAAGCCGATGCGATCCTATGCCAAGCGAGACTTTCCCGTCTCCAACATTCGCCGCCTGCTCGAGCCAGGCCCAATCGTGTTGGTGAGCTCGGCCTGGCGGGGCTGCAGCAATATCATGACCATGGGCTGGCATACCGTCATGGAATTTACGCCCTCTCTGGTCGGCTGCATCATCGCCGAAGGCAACCACAGCCATGGCATGATCAAGAGCAGCCGGGAGTGCGTGATCAACGTGCCGACCCACGATCTCGCCACCGAGGTGGTCGGCATCGGCAACTGCTCCGGTGCAAAGGTCGACAAGTTTGAAGCCTTCAAGCTGACGGCCGTCGAGGCGCTCGCCGTCAAGGCGCCGCTGATCAAGGAATGCTACGCCAACCTGGAATGCAAACTCGTCGACGCCAAGCTGGTGGCTACCTACAACTTCTTCATTTTTGAAGTGGTCAAGGCGCGCGCGGCGACGTCACCGAAATTCCCCCGCACCATGCACTATCGGGGCGATGGTGAATTTATGCTGTCTGGACGCAACGTCAGCCTGCGCGCAAAGTTCAAACCCGAAAACCTTTGAGCAGCGGCAAGCAAGGCGCAGAGGGTCTGTTGCCCATCAGCCCGGTTGGCTTGCAAGCCGCGTTCATCACCTCTTTAAATCTTCCTTCAACCATCACGAACGATTGCGATGACACGCTTGCAAGAGCATGCCAACGTTGGCGCGCCAACGGCTTTGCTTGGGGGCCGCACGATGGACGTGGTGTGGATGATCTACAATTGGATCGACGATTTGGCCGGCCCCTATGGTGCGGCCATCGTTGTGAGCGGCGCCATCATTGGGGCGCTCTACTGGGTGCTCAGCGCCTCGCGTTAGCCGCGCCAGCGCCCCAGCTTTGCTAGTTTTTGCGAATCTGTCCCAATCTTTGTCACGCGCGTGGGAGTGCGGGCTTGGGTTGCCGTTCCGCCCGGGCAGCACCTACCTCGGCTGCGCCGGCAGCCAAAGCAATTGCCAAAGGGGGCGAAGGCCTCCTAAAGTCGGCTGGGCTTTAGAGCCCACCTCCGTCGGTCCTTCCAATGTGCATTGCTTAGGAGGACGTCATGGCAGAAAGCGTCTACAAAATCATCGAAATCGTTGGTACCAGCCCCACGTCCTGGGAAAAGGCGGCGAGCGCCGCAGTGGAGCGCGCCGCCCATACCTTGCGCGACCTGCGCATCGCGGAAGTGTCGGCGCAGGACGTGGTCATCAACGATGGCAAGGTCGAGGCCTACCGCGTTCGACTAAAGGTCTCGTTCAAGTACGAGGATTAGTCTCGACCCGCCCGGCAAGCTTCGAGGCCGCCGGCTGTTGCCGACGGCGCGCTCGTGCCTGCTTGGCAACGGTTGCGCGCGCAAGCCGGCAGGCCGTCGGCGCTCACGGGTCTTGGCTGTCTCCGCCCGCCTTCGTCAGATCTTCGAGGATCTTAAGAAAGCTTTTTTCCAGGGCGAGGACGCGTTCGGCTTCCTGAGTGCTGAGCCCAGTGGCGCGCTGTTCCTCAATCAACATTTCTATGACCGCGATCCGTTTCTTACACTTGGCGGTTTGTAGGAGAGTATCTGCCATGGCCAGCGCGTCCCGGCTTCCCTTGCCAACCGGTGTAGCTCACGCCGGGATCGCGTTCGGTCATCTACATGACCCGGCTAGCACTTCGCCTGGGTGCCGCGCGTTATGATGCCGTGGAAAAAGGCGCGCAGTGCTGCACGTCACTGCCAAGGCCTTATCGCTGAGGCAGTTTGCTGGGGCGACGAGAGGCTTGTCGCTTCGGCCATCGGAGTTCGCAACGAACGAGGCAGTGCGCCGTGCTCACCCTCAAAGTGTGCAGTGTCAGCGTCGCGTTCGGTACCGCTTCATTTTTTATGGCGGATAACGACAGGACGGTGCGCGTCGACGTCTGTCAACGCTTGCTGGCAAGCCTCGACGAGCCCGCCCCGACGACGAAGGCCCAATATGCCAACCGCTTGCTGCGGTATCGCTCCCGGTTCGCGCAGATTGCCTCGGCCAAATATGACGAAGGCCAGTTTGATCTGGAGGTCAATGTCTTCGTGGTGCGGATCTCGGCCCTCGATCTGAGCTAGACGGCCGAGCGCAGCGGCAGGCGCGCCGTGCGGGCACGCCTGGCACGCGGGAATGCCTTTCCCAGTTGTGCTTGGCCAGGCGTGGCCGCCGCGACGACGCGAGCCAATGCCGTAGGTTCGACGTCAACAAAGCGAAAATCTCACAAAGCCCGCGCCGCAGGGCGCACGGTTCAACCAAGGCCTACGCGTTTGGGCGTGGGTTGGGCCGGCGGCTCGTCGTCGAACACGCAGTGGCCGCAGCTACCAGCCCAGGCTGACGTCACGTAAGCGAACCCAGGAAGGCTTGCCAGCATCAAAAGCAAAGCCAGGGTCGGGACCTTCATGATTTCACCTCCATCGATGGCCGCTCACGACGCGGGAGCGGCTGGAGGGACTCTAGGCGCCGACTTTTTCCGCGCCGATCCTCGAAGGTTGTCGAAGCTTGCCGGTTTTTTCCGGGCTTTCCTGACCGCCGCCGCGGCCAGCGCTGGCGAGAGCACGACGGCGCACGCCCTGCTCTTCGTGCGCCGCGGGAACGCGCCAGAGGAAACCTCGGCGGGGCCCCGCTCGTCCTAGACCTAGATTAGTGCGCGTCGTAGCTTTGCTCGGGGAGGTTTTTGGCATCCCGCATCATTTGCATGATGTTCATCGAGGTCGACGCTGCCGTGGTCTTGGCCGGCATACCGGTGCCGACGGTGTGCATGCTCCATGCTGTAATGAGGGCGGTGATGAGCGCGGTAGCGGCCATGAGCGAAATTTCGCGCATCTGACTCTCCTGCGGAGGCGGGATGTGGCTTCACCAGCATCTTCGATGCTGCGCGCGCAATATTTCGCGAAACGAGAGGCAGCGCTGTGCTCTGTGGCACAGGGGCACCAGCCGGTGGCGGGCCGGAGGAGCGTCCGGCGGCGTTCTCACCGCTCCCTTGGCGCATGGTCGATAGACTGGTGCAACCCGACGGCAATCAGGCGCGCGCGATAGGGGAGATTGGACCGCACGGGGGCACCCGTGGCTCGCCTCCCGGGGTTTAGGAGTGCGCGGGTTTTCCTGCGGCACGCGCCCTGCCGCACGAACGGACGGGTCGGTCCTTGGAAGGTCGGGGTCAAAAGACGATGATGCTCCAGGGACGCATCACCTCGTGGGGGTACGCGTGTTGGGGAAAGGCCCCGGCGCCGACCGAAGAGGCCAGGCACCGGCCTCCTGTCCGTGCTCTTGTCAACCAACTCAAATCCGCACGCCCTGGGTAGAAAAGGCTTCCGCCGAGGAATCCGGCACGAAGGTGTTGAGGACGACCGCGGCCGCGCTCGCAATCAGAACCGCGGCCAACACGGCAACAACGAAAGTGCGCATGGTCTCCTCCCAGACTTTGTGCTTCATTCTAGCACGAAGCCCAGAGCTGCCGGAAGCGGACGGCGCCGGTGGATTAGCCCTCGAGCAGGCCAACCACGAGGTTGTTGTTGGGATCGACGATGACGATCTTGCCGGCCGAGCGCATGAAGGCTGTACCGCGCAACTCCGCGAACTTGTCCGCCAAGGCCTGCGGCATGGGGCTCAGGGCGGTGAGTGCCACCTCGGCGGGCACCTCCGTGCCGATGACGGCGTAGCTTTCCCCGGCCGGTGACGCCGTGGGTGCATCCCGTTGCGAGTTGAGCTCCCGCGCGATCAGCTGTCGTTGCTGCGCGTCGAGCTTTTTGAACCGGTATCCGGCGATGGGACCCTGATCGTCTGCGTCCGTCCGTGCCCAGTGCTTGGCGGGTGCGGTGTCCACGTCCGTGCTGGCCCCGGGGACAGCGAGCACACCGTTGACGAACACGGCATTGGGATCGGGGTTGGTCCCCTGCACCTTGGCACCCGGTTCGGTCGTGCCGGCCTGTTCCGAGAGCTTGGGTGCGGTGGCAGGCGGCACGGAATCCTGCTTCTTGAGCTCTTCCGTCTTCTGGGCCGCGGGGGCCTGGGCCGTGGCTGCGCCCGCCAGCGCGGCGCCCGCCAGGATCGTCAGCCCGAAGGCCAAAACGGGAACGAGGTTTTGCATGACAATCCCCTTCCAGGGCCTTCAAGCCAGCACATTTCAAGCCAGCGCCTTCGAGCCAGCACCTCAAGAAGGCGCGTTTTGCGCGCTCTGGCTCTGGCCTTGGGCCTGGCCCACGGGTCGACGCGCAGATAAAACGTGGCACGCGGCTTGAATGTTCCCGCCGGCAAGCCAAGCCGCCTTCGGCGTGAGAGCGCAGCACGGCTTGTCGGCGGCGGCAGCCCGGCGCGATCGGTCATTGAGACGGTGATGAGGTTGGCTGTGATCTGGACGCTCGCCGCCATTCACCCACGCCGGTGCCCTTGCCTCGGCAGGCGCCATCTCGGTCCAATAGGGCCTTTCGGGGCGCTATTCCGCGGGCGCCACCGAGCCGCTACTGGCGCGGCCTTTGCGGATTTCGTTGTCGAGCCAGAGGCTGTGGTGTTGGCGGGCCCAGTTGACGTCGACCTCGCCCTTGCCCATGGCCTCAAAGGCACCCTGCATGCCGATCGTGCCGATGTAGATATGCGCCAGCATGATGGCGATGAACAGCATGCCAACAATGCCATGCACCATCTGCGCCGTCTGCATACCGGAGACGTCGGTTGCATAGAAGGGGAACATCAACAAGTAGCCGGTGATGGCGGCGGCGCCACCTCCTAGCACCACCACCCAGTAGATCAGCTTCTGGCCGGCGTTGAAGCGCCGCGCGGGGGGATGACCCTTGCCGACGATGCCACCACCTTCCTTGACCCAGCGCACGTCCGTGCCGGACGGAAAGTTCCAAGCAATCCACATCAGGAACATCAAGACCACGCCGATGCTGAAGGGAAAGCTCAGGTAGTTGTGGGCGTACTTTGCCCACTGCGCCCAACCGGCGAAGGCTTCGGGCCCTATTAGTGGGGTCAGCAGCTCCTTGCCGAAGGTGACGTTTAGTCCGGATAGCGCCAACACGATAAAGCACGTGGCGGTCATCCAGTGCACGAAGCGCTCGAAGGCGTTGAAGCGCAAGAGGGTGCGTCCAGATCGGCCCGCCTCGATCCGCACCATGCCGCGGATCAGGTAAAACAACAGCAGCAGGGCGAGCATACCGAGGATCACGATCGCCCCGAGCCAACGCAGCGTCACCTGGTGAAACTGTCGCCATTCGCGCCCGGCGGGCTGCTCGAGCACCCTCGTCCTGGCATCGGGTAGGGAACTGCGGCCCTGAATCTTTTGCAACTCCTTCAGCAGTTCCTGTTCTTTGACCGACTGCGCCGTCGGGTTGACCGAGGTTGGCTGCTGCGCTGCGGCTGGGGGCGTTGCTGCGGCGGCAAGCCACAAGCAGAGCGCGGCGATCAAGGATCGCAAAACTAGGCCCATGCGCGCCATTCCCAAGCACTCCCTTTAAGTTGTGTGTATCCTTTTGTCTCGATCGGCGGCACGCCTAGAAACCGACCTCAAGAGGCGATGGTCTCGCGGTAGGCGGTCTGCCAACCCCAGGCTCCCGACGTGTAGCCACGCCGGACGACGCGCTCCTTGTAGATCTGGGCGATGATCTCGCCGTCACCGGCCAGCAGCGACTTGGTCGAACACATCTCGGCGCACAGGGGCAGCTTGCCTTCGGCCAGACGGTTTGAGCCATAGCCGGTGAACTGACCGTTCTCGCGGCTGCCGTACTCGGCCGCGCTCAGGTCCGTCTCGGGACCGCCGGCGCAGTAGGTACACTTGTCCATCTTACCGCGCGAGCCGAAGTTGCCGACCTTGGGGTATTGCGGGGCGCCAAATGGGCAGGCGTAGAAACAGTAGCCGCAGCCAATGCACAGATCCTTCGAATGCAGCACGACACCGTCGGCGGTCGTGTAAAAGCAGTTGACCGGGCAGACGGCGGCGCACGGTGCATCGGTGCAGTGCATGCAGGCCATCGAGACCGAGCGCTCGCCCGGTTTGCCATCGTTAATGGTGACAACGCGCCGGCGGTTGATGCCCCAGGGTACATCGTGCTCGTTCTTGCAGGCGGTGACGCAGGCGTTGCATTCGATGCAACGATCGGCGTCGCAGAGAAACTTCATTCGCGCCATGGTTGTTCCTCCTTACGCCGCTCTGACTTGGCACAGGGTCGCTTTGGGCTCTTGCATGCCTGTCACCGGATCGAAGCCATAGGTGGTGAGCGTGTTGACGCTCTCGCCGAGCACGACCGGGTCCGCCCCCTTCGGATACTTGGCGCGCAGGTCCTCGCCCTGGTACCAGCCCCCGAAGTGGAACGGACACCACGTCACGCCCTTGCCGACGCGTTCCGTGACGAGCGCCTTGACGCGGGCGCGCGGCTTGGTATCGGCCGCGCCGTACACCCATACCCAGGCGCCATCGGTGATGCCGCGTTCGGCCGCATCCGTCGGATTGATCTCGATGAACATGTCCTGCTGCAGCTCGGCCAGCCACTTGTTGGAGCGCGTCTCCTCGCCGCCGCCCTCGTATTCCACCAGCCGCCCCGAGGTGAGGATGAGGGGAAACTCTTTGGCGATGCCCTTCTCGACCGCGGCCTTCTGCACATCGAAGCCGACGTTCGGCATGCGGAATTGGCGGGCGTTGGGCAAGGTCGGGTACTTCGCCACCAGATCCGGGCGCGGGGTGTAGATCGGCTCGCGGTGGACGGGAACGGCGTCGGGCAGGCCGAAGGCATTGGCGCGGGCTTTGCCATTGCCGTAGTGGATGCAGCCATGCTTCATGGCGACGCGCTGGATGCCGCCAGACAGATCGATCGCCCAGGAGACCGTATCGGGATTGGCGGCACCGATGCGCTCGATCGTGGCCCGCTCAGCCTCCGACAAGTCGCCATCCCAGCCGAGCTTCTTCAGCACGCCGTAGGTAAACTCGGGGTAGCCGTCCTGGATTTCCGAGCCCAGCGAGTAGGAACCTTCGGCCAAGAGGTTGTGGCGCGTTTCCTGCTCCACTTCCTTGCCGTCGACGACAGCCTTGGTCTTGACGACCCGTTCCACGCCGAAGCGCGCGCGGAACGTGCCGCCGCCATCCATCACGTGCAGATTGGTATTGTAGAGGGTGTGAGTGCCGGGATGCTTGAGTTCGGGCGTGCCCCAGCATGGCCAGGGCAAGCCATAGTAGTCGCCCTTGCAAGGGCCGTCGCTCGCCCGCAGCGTAACCAGGTCGAAATCCTTCTGGTTGGCCATGTGCAGCTTGAGACGCTCCGGCGACTGCCCGCAGTACCCCGTCGACCAACCACCGCGGTTGATCTCGCGCAGAATGTCCTCGGCAACCGGAACGTTGTTTTCAACCTTGATGTTCTTGAACATCTTGTCGGCGAAGCCGAGCTTGGTCGCCAACCGGTACATGATCTCGTTATCGTCCTTGGACTCGAACACCGGCTTGACGATCTGCTCACCCCACTGCAGGGAGCGGTTCGAGGCCGTGCGCGAGCCCGCGACTTCGTAGCTGGTGGCGGCCGGCAGGAGGTAGGTGTTCTCCGTGCGGTTGCCCATGATGGCCCAAGTCGTGGGCACCGGATCGGCGACCACCAACAGCTCGAGCTTGTCGACCCCGGCGGAAGCCTCGGGGATGCGCGTCACCGTGTTGCCGCCGTGGCCCATGATGACCATGGCCTTCAGGTTGTCCTTCTGCGACACCTGATCCTTGGGCAACAGCGTGGCGTCGAACCAGCGCGTCGACGGGATCCCTGGCGTATTCATCATTTTGACGGGCTTGCCATCGGCACCGTTGATGGTGTCGAAGCGCTGCTCCATCCAGGCGAAGTCCACCTCCCAGACCCGGCACCAGTGTTTCCAGGCACCCTCGGCCAGGCCGTAGTAAAGCGGCAGCGTCACGATATCGAGGCCAAGGTCGGTGGCACCCTGCACGTTGGTATGACCACGGAAGATATTGGCACCGGTGCCAAACTTGCCGACGTTGCCGGTGGCCAACAGGGCGATACAGAATGCGCGCACATTGGCGGTGCCGACGGTGTGCTGGGTGGCGCCCATGCACCAGATGAGGGTCGCCGGCTTCTCGGTCGCGAACATCTTGGCGACGCGCTCGAGCTGAGCGCCGGGCACACCCGATACGCGCTCGACCTCGTCGGGCGTCCACTTCTCGATCTCCTTGCGGACATCGTCCATGCCGTAGACGCGCTGCTTGATGAACTCCTTGTCCTCCCAGCCGTTCTTGAAGACGTGCCAGAGCAGGCCATAGATGACGGGAATATCCGTGCCCGAGCGAATGCGCACGTATTCGGTGGCATGCGCCGCCGTTCGCGTCAGGCGCGGATCGATGACGATCATGTTCGCGCGATTGAGTTCCTTGCCTTCGAGCACATGCTGGAGCGATACGGGGTGGGCCTCCGCCGGGTTACCGCCCATGATGATCATGGTCTTGGCGTTGCGGATGTCGTTGTAGCTGTTGGTCATGGCGCCGTAGCCCCAGGTGTTGGCGACGCCGGCGACCGTGGTCGAATGACAGATCCGCGCTTGATGATCGGAATTGTTGGTGCCCCAGAAGGCGGCAAACTTGCGATTGAGATAGGAGGACTCATTGGTGAATTTGGCCGAGCCCAACCAGTAGACGGAATCGGGACCCGACTTCTCGCGGATCGCCAGCAGCTTGTCGCCGATCTCGTTAATCGCCGTATCCCAAGAAATGCGCTGCCACTGGCCGCCGACCATCTTCATCGGGTAGCGCAGACGCCGATCGCCATGGGCAATCTCGCGGGTGGCGGCGCCCTTGGCACAGTGCGAGCCGCGATTGATGGGACTGTTCCAGCCGGGCTCCTGCCCGACCCACACGCCGTTCTCCACCTCGGCCATCACGGTACAGCCGACCGAACAGTGGGTGCACATGTTCTGTCGGATGCTGCCTTTGGCCGGCGCGGGGCCGGCGGCCTCAGCCTTGCGGATGCCGCCGAGCGGCAGGCCGCCGAGGGCGGCAAGGCTGCCCGCGGCCAGGCCCGAGCGGCGCAGAAAGCCGCGGCGATCCATGCCGCCGCCGGACTGGCCGGCAAGGGCCGCAACGAGCCCGCCGCGACGCGCTTGGCGTTCGCTTTTCTTGATAAGCACGGCCAGCCTCCCTAGCGCTTGGTCGGATATCGGTTGACGCGGTAAAATGTCTTGACGTGCTCGGTTTCGCGGTAGCGGGCCTTGCGTTTTTCCTCGTTGCTCTCGCTGTCGGCCTGCGCGTTCGTTGCCAGCGAACCGCTTGCCGCCGCCAGGCCCGCGCCGCCGCCGAGGACACGCAGGAAGTCACGGCGCCCAAGCTTGGCTTTGTCCGTTTTCATGAATGCCTCCTCCTCCGACGAACCGTGCTTTAGGCCGAAAGCCCATAGGCCTCGGTTTCGATTTCCATAAAGGTTCGGCCCAGCGCGCCGACGCAGGCGTAAAAGTCGGCCGTTGGCGAGCGCTCCAGATCGGTGAAGAACCGACCGATCCAAGGCGCCAAGTGCTTTTCAAACATATCCTTGTCGGCCCCGGCCGGGGCCGCGGTCTCTTTGCCCACCAGTGCGGCCATGATCTCGCACAGGATGGCGGCATGATCTTCCGGTTCGGACTGGCCGGGTGCCGCCTCGATGCCGAGCCGTTCGAGGTCGGCGCGCAGGCGCGCCAACGGACGCTCGTACAAGAACCCCGTCAGATAGTAGGACGCGTAGGGTAGGAGCTCGCCGCGCCCCAGGCCGATAAAGAGGTTGAAATATTCCCGCCCGACGCGGTCCTCCTCGGCGCGCTGGGCCGCCTCGCTGAGCGCGGCGTGGCTGAGCCCGAGCGGCGTCGCGTCACCCCTGAGTTGCGCCAGCCGTTTCAACAGCTGCGCCTTGGGGCTCTGCCCCAAAAGGGTTGCCAGCAGCGCGTACTCCCGGGCGCGGGCACCATCGACCTCATCCAGGGGTTCGCGCCCCTCGCCTGGAAAAAGGTCGGGCCGCAGCAAGCCGCGCGCAATGCCGGTCGCCTGTTCGACCGACAACACGCGCTCTGCGGGAACATGATCCCAATTTGAAACCGAAGGCTGAGAGATGCCTAGTCGCCGCGCGAGTTCGCCAATGCCGCCAGCGGCGCGAATCGCTTCCTGTAAGCCGTGGTCCCGCATGTGCCTAAGAGTTAGGCGCGTGGCGCCTCGGAATTTGGGAACAGTCAAAGACCCTAATGCTTCTGCAACGCCAGCGTCAATAGCTTTGGGCTATGGCTAAGTGGCCCAAAGGAAGAGGCTATGAGGCGAAAACATACCCCAAGACTATGACGGGTCGTTTTACTTGGGCCGTGCGCTGCCGTGGGTCCGTCGACTGGGCGAACGGGCTTCGTCTGCTGGGGGAGCCGGATGTTGCGCTGCAACAAGAGCAACATTTTGTTGCCCTTCTACTGCCCGAGTATCCTTGCCGTCGCCTACGTTTCTGTCTGGCATACCATGCACTTGCGCTGAAGAAGGCTCGCTCCCCCCTGGAACGGCAGGGCTCGCCTCGGTCGCAGTCGGCGGGGTCAGACCTTGCCCCTGGGCTTGGCGCAGGAGCCCGGCGACATCGTCGTGCGCCTCGAGCGGCCCAAACCCCGGAATTGCACTCGGGTCGGTAAAATCCCACTGGTTTTCGGCAATGCCAATGAAATCACGAATGGCGGGGTCACTCGTCCAGGCCCGCCGCAGCGCCGCCTTGGTCAACTCCGCCGGCACGCCGGAGCGCAGAAAGGCGCGAATGTCACTGCCCGCGGTGATGGAGTCGATGGAGGGCAGATCCGCGAGGTCCACGGGCTCATCGCCGGGGGGCGGCTTGGTCGCCGGCTCTGGCCGTCCGGGCACCGACGCGCTGAGGGCGGCCCGTTCCGGCGATGGGGGGCGGGGATCCGCCGCGGCCGCCTCGGCGGCATCGGTTTCCTTGCGCTTGAGCCGCGACCAGCGTGCCAAGAACGGTTCCGGCCGCTTCACGGGCCTTCCTCCCCGCCGCCCCGGCGCGCAGGGCCCGACCAGCCTTGACGCTGGCGCTTGAAAGTCGGACGCGCGACGTGGTGTTCGGCGATAAAGGCCTCGATCGCTGCTGCAATGTCTGCCGGCATCGGCACGATTTCGATCAGGTCGTTGCCGGCCTCGGCAAACGCTTCGCCCTCGGCGGGATCGGCCGTCACCGCCAGCACCTCATAGGGCGGGTCGGCCTCCCTTGGCCGCAGCACCACCCACAGCGACGGCGCCCCGGACGTGAGATTGTTGAGGTAGTTTGCCGTCTCCGTGCGATAGAGTTCGATGCTGGCCGTGCCCGCAAAGAAGGTTTGCCTGTCGGCGTCCGTGCCGATCAAGGTCCAGGGCGCCGCCGCGGGGAGGCCGCTCAGAATCGAGACCGGCCTCCAGACGAAGTCGAGCCACGGGCTGGTCGCCTTGTGACGTTCGACCACCACGCCCACGGGAAAGCTGAGCAATGCCGTTGCGTTCAAGTCACCGCCTCTAGCTGCCGGAGCGGAAGTCCGGTGATGAGGTTTTGCGGCTTTAGGCGCAAGACCTTGTCGGCCGTCATCGCCGCCATCAGGTAGACCGGTTCGCCTCGGACCTTTTCTAGCATGACCGAAGGATCGGTGAACATCAGCCGGTAGAGCCCGACCATGCTGGCCTGCGCCGCGTCCTGAAGATCCTCGCCCTGCCAGAGGGCATCACACAGGTGCGTGCCTTCGGCATCAAGACCCACATACCAGCTGAAGGCGGCATCCTGCAACGCCTGCAGCGGCTCGACCGTCACCTCGAGCCCAAGCAAATGCGCAATCCAGCGCTCAATCACCACGGCGAGCGCATCGTGGCCGCGGCGGCCAGTCGTGAGGTCGAGGGCCAGATCGAAAAGATCGCTTCGCCGCCAATAGTCCGCCGCGTTGTCCTCGTTGAGAACGTCGATCTCGGCGGCGGCCGGCAAGCCCAGCATCGAGACCAGGGGCGACGGCGGCCGCCCGCCGAGCCCGGCCAGCGTTTCTTCGTCGGCGGCAATGAGGGCACCCTCGTGCAGCGCCAACCGCTGCGGGCGAAAGAACAGCTCCGCGGCGCGCAGCACGAACGCATCATCGTAGCCGTCAAGGCTGTTGCGCAGTATGAGCTGCACGATCTGGTTGAGGAAGATATGCGGCAGCTTGCGGTTGCGCCGCACGATGTCGAGATAGGCGGCCTCCAGGGTCGGGTGCTGCAGGAGTTGGGCGCGAAAGGTCAACATGACTTGCCAATTCTCGCGCGCGTCGTGATCGGCGATGGCGGCAACTTGCGCGGACGTAACGGTGCGGCGCGGCTCGGCGAGCACGGTGGCGTGCAGGGCCCGCTCGGCCGGGCCGGCATCGGCCGGCGGCGCCAGTTCCGGGCGGGCCAAATAGGCCTTGAGAAATTCATCGGTGATGCGCAAGCCGCCGCCGGCGTCGCGATCGACGAGATGGTGGCCGCAGGCGAGCCAGAAGTCGCCGCTCAATTGCGATCTCCTTTGCCGGTTGTCTGGCCGATCGTCGTCAGATCCACCTCCTCGTCTGCGTCCTCGCCAACGACCTCGAGGAAGGCATAGGCGCGCAGCGGCTTGACCCCGATGCTGGGCGTCAAGGTACGAAAGGCTTCGCGGATGGCGCCGTCCTCCCAGCGCCGCGAAACCGCCACCAGCATGCCCTCGGGGTGATCGCTGAGCGCAGCGGAAAAATCGATTTCCTCGGCCGCGGCCGGTCGCGCGCAAGCAAGATCTGGGGCGCCAAAGCGCTCGACGAGCTGCTGGGCCAGCCGCTCAATGGCGGCGTCACGCTCGGACGCGCTGGCTTCGACCACCTCCACCAGCGTCGACCAACCAAGCGTCTCGAGGCCAAGAAAGCCCGAGCGAAAGGCCGTGCGGACCTTGCCGGCGAGCTCGGTCACGTTGAGGTGGGTGAAGGCAAACGCGCCAGAGACCGCCCATTCCCCCGGCGTTGCCGCCCGCTCGAACACGAAGGCGTCGGAAGCGTCGAGCCGAATGGTGCGCAAAAGCTTCACGCGCGTGGGCCTCCGGTTGCGGGATCGAACCACGATGGGGCGGCAAGGGCCGCCGCGAGCGCGTGCCGGTCGGGGTTTTTCTGTCCGCGCCAGCGGATGAGCAAGTCGCCGTTGCTGGCCAAGGCCGGCAAGGCGCCCTTCTCGACCGTCAAATGCTCCAGATAGTTGCGCGTCACGGTACCAAACTCGTTGGCGCGCCAGGCGTCGATCGCCACCATCAGGTGGCGCGCAAAGCTCTCAAGCAGCCGATCCGACCCGGCGTCCTCGAAACCTTCCTCGCTCAGCGCCGTCGCAAACGAAGCGAGGCCCGCCTGGTGTCCGCCAAGGTCGAGGGTGCGGATCGAGGCACCAAACACCAGCCAATCCGGCGGCGCGCGCTCGTCTGCGCCGTCCGGCCACCCCAGGCGGCCGCCGCCGATCAGTCCACCATCGACGCAGATGGCATCGGGCCAGCTGAAGGTGATCGGGCGTTCCGGCGGGGCTTGCCCCAGCAAGGCGTCGCGCAGCGCCACCATGCCGGCATAGAAGGCCCCGCGCGCCGATCCCAGGGGTTCTTCCGGTTCGAGCACGATGGCAAACTCGGCAAGGTCGAAGCGGCCGACGTAGGTGAGCGTTCCTGCGCCTGCCTCGGCGGCGATGGCCTTGGCGTGAGCGAAGGCGTCGCCCACCTCCCGGAGCCGGACGAGTTGGAACGGCGGCGGTAGGTCGACCACCCTGGGGGCAAACGGTGTGCGGCTTGGGCGGCGCATTGCGATCGATCGCCTGGGCTCGGATTAGCGCATTCTTTTATCCACGAGTATAATCACCCAGGTCCTCGGCCAACAGCCTTACTCACCAGGCTTGTGCACGCATGGCAAAGTCTCAACGGTCAAACCCTGGGCCCAACCCCGGCTCAGGGCCTCCCCAAGACCCCCGTCGCGACGCGGGCCGCATCGTCGTTTGCTCTTGCGAAGACACGATGCCGCTGGATGTGGGCGCTGTGAGCCGCGGCTGTCGCGGTGCCAAACTGACAACGGCGCATCAATTGTGCCGGGCCGAGCTCACGCGCTTCCGCACCTTGGCGGCCGAAGCAGGACCATTGACCATCGGCTGCACGCAGGAAGTGGCGGTGTTCGAGGAAATGGCCACCGCCGCCGGACGCGCCGAGCCCGTCGGCTATGTCAACGTGCGCGAGACGGCGGCCTGGTCGGGCGAGGCCGCCGCCGCTGGGCCAAAAATGGCCGCGCTGCTTGCCGCCGCCCTCGAACCCATGCCGCCGGTGCCCCTGCTGGAGGTGGAGAGCGAGGGCGTCATTTTGATCTACGGCCGCGACGAGCGCGCCATCGAGGCCGGCAATCTTTTAAAAGACCACCTCGACGTCACCGTACTGATCAAGCCGCCGGCGCAGATCCTTGCCGGCCCCAGCACCGAGTTCCCGGTGGTGTGCGGGAGTATCCGTGCCGCGCGCGGCCACTTCGGGGCCTTCGAGATCACGGTCGACGCGTTCGCCGAGCCCGCGCCCTCCTCGCGTGGTACCCTCTCCTTCGGACCAGCGCGCGACGGCGCACAGTCAAAGTGTGACCTTGTGCTTGACCTTAGCGGCGGCGCACCCCTGTTCGCGGCCGCCGCCCTCACCGATGGCTACCTGCGTGCCGACGCCAATGACCCCGCCGCCATGCTAATGGCGGTGCTGCGGGCCCGCGACCTCTCCGGTACATTCGAAAAGCCGCGCTACATCGATTTCAACGCCGACCTGTGTGCCCACGCGCGATCGCGCATCGTCGGCTGCAGCCGCTGCCTCAAGCTCTGTCCGACCGGGGCGATCGTGCCCGCGGGAAACCAGGTCGTCATCGATGCCGTGCTGTGCGCGGGCTGCGGGGAATGCGCGGCGGTCTGTCCGACGGGGGCGGCGTCCTACGCATTGCCCCCAACGGATGCCTTCCTGCGCAAGCTGCGGACCTTGCTGGCCAGCTACCGGGAGGCGGGCGGCACCGGCGCCCATTTGCTGCTGCACGACGAGGAGCACGGCACGCCCCTGATCCGCGCGCTTGCCCACTTTGGCGACGGGCTTCCCGCCCAGGTGCTGCCGCTCGCGGTCAATGAGGTGACCCAAGTCGGTTTGGAGGGGATCGCCGCGGCCTTCGCCTACGGCGCCTTGTCCGTGCGCTTCTTGTTGCGTGGGCGACCCGCCCACGGCGTAGCGGGTCTGCGGCAAAACATCGAGCTGGCGGAGGTCATCCTGACGGGGCTGGGCTACGGCGCCGATGGGGTGGCAACGATCGAGACCGACGATCCGGAAGCGCTGGCTGCCGCGCTGCTCGTCACGCCGCGGCGCCCCCCGCCGCCGAGGGTCGCCAACTTTATGCCAGTCGGCGGCAAACGAAGCCTGTTGCGCCAGACGCTGCGCGAACTACAGCGCCTGGCGCCCGCGCCCGTCGATGTGCTGGGGCTCCCGGCGGGGGCCCCGCTCGGCACGGTTCGGCTCGATGCGGCGGGCTGCACGCTGTGCCTTGCCTGCGTTTCGGCCTGCCCGACGGGGGCGCTCAGCGACGATCCCGAGCGCCCGGTGTTGCGTTTTGCCGAGGATGCTTGCGTGCAGTGCGGCTTGTGCCAGGCCACCTGTCCCGAAAAAGTCATCACGCTCAAGCCGCAGATCGATTTTGGCGCCGCCACGGCGTCTGCCCGCGTGCTCAAGGAAGAGGCCCCCTTCGCCTGCATCCGCTGCGGCAAGCCGTTCGGGGTCAAAAGCACGATCGAGCGCGTCGCGGCCAAGCTTGCCGACAAGCACTGGATGTACACGGGTGCCCCCAAGCGGCTCGAGGTGCTCAAAATGTGCGATGACTGCCGCATCGCCGTGATCTCGCAAGAGGATTTCGATCCTTACGGCGCGCCGCCGCGCAAGCCGGTGCGCACAACCCAAGACTATCTCGACGAGCGCGACGAGAGCTGAGGCAAGGTGCCGGCTGGGGCCGAGGGCGGGCCGCTTCGATACCGGACTGGGCGGGCTAATGTTTGGTCGCCTTCTCCAGAAATCTGATGAGCTCTGAGCGGTCCTCGGCGCCAACTTTCTGCTCGGGCATCTTGCTGCCGGGGGTGTAGGCGGCCGGTCCGAGCTCGAACAGCTTGGACAGGGTCTGCGGCGTCCAGACGATATCGAGGTTCTTCAGGGCCGGCGAAAAATCGTATCCGGGCAGGGAAGCAATTTTCCGCCCAAACACGCCGGCCAGCGTCGGACCTGCCCGCGGCCCGTCTTGGGACTTCAAGGTGTGGCAGGCCACGCAGGCGCGAAAGACCTGGGCGCCGGGCTCGCCCTCGAAGCCGGCCAGCGGATCAACCGCTCCGCCGATCGCCACTGCGCCCACTTGTTCACCGGTCTCGCTGTTCCAGCGACGGATGACACGATCGCCGCCACCCGTCAGCAAACCACGGCTGTCGGGAAGGAATAGCACGGCCCACGCCGGCAGCCCCGGGCCGACCAGGGTGCGCACGATGGTGCGGCTGTCGCGGGCGATGATGGCAACTGCGCCTTTGATGCTCGAGGCGGCGATGCGCTCGTCGTTGCCGGAGATGGCGAGCGCAATCAGCGGCGCGGCCGCGGCCTCGACCTCGCCTGTCGCGTCGCCGGCAGCCGACAGGAAGAAGACCTTGCCGCTGGCGCCGGCGGCAAAGATCTCGCCGTTTTGCGCCACGGCCACGGCGTTGAGAGGCGAGGGCAGGGTCAGGATGCGGGGGCTGCCGGCGGTGGCGAGCGGCCAAATCCGCAGCGTGCCGTCGTAGCCGACGCTGACGAGGGCGCGGCCATCGCGCGTGAAGGCCACGCCATTGACGTTTTGGCGATGCCCTTCCAGGACGCGTGGGGCTCCGCCTGCCAACGACCACAGGCGCGCCGTGCCGTCCCAACTGGCCGAGGCCAGGGTACCCCCGTCGGGTGACACGGCCAGCTGGACGACGGGCGCGCCATGGCCGATGAGGACGTCTACCGGCGTGACTTGGCCCTTCTGCCAGATGGCGATGCGCCCGTCCTCCCCGCTGGTGGCAATGCGCCCATCGCCCAAGAACGCCACGGCATTGAGCGCGCCCTCGTGAAACCGCAAGACCGTCTCGGCCGTGCCGGTGCCGAGCGACCAGCGAATGGCCGTGGAGTCGAAGCTGCCCGAGACCAGCTCGGTCCCGTCTCGGGAGAGCGCCAAGGCGCGCACCGGACCGCCGTGTCCACGCAGCTGCGCCTCGGCCGGGGTCTCGGTTACGGCGAGGAGCAAACAGAAAAGCGCAAGACGTCTCTCGAGCATGGCCGACAGGAGTGGTCGCTGGTTCGTTGCCGACGAGCTGGCAAGCTAGGCCGTCCAAGGCAACGCCGGCAAGCGGGCCCGGTTGCCCGTCACGGTGCCCAGCGCACCTGCCCGGCGGCGGACACATCAAAGCCGCCGAGCTCGCTTGCCTGCGCGGCAAAGCGCGGATCGGTTAGCAGGGCGAGGAGGCGCTGCATGGGAGGGCGGAAATAGTCACGCTGGCGCATCAGCAGATCAAAGCGCTCGAAGCACAGGGGCACAAAGCCGACGCCGGCGGCGCTGGCCACCGCCCGCGTGGCAATGCCGCAATCGGCGCGGTCGGCGCGGATGGCCTGCGCCACGTCGGGGCCCGTGCTGGCCATCACCGTGTGGGGGAACTGGGAGAGGGCAAGTCCATTGCGCTTGAGCATGCTCTGCAACAGCTGTTGGGCGCCCGCGCCGTCGGGCCGTACGACCAGGCGCAGCTCCTGGTCGCTGGCCTGCGCCAGCCCCGTCAGTCCCAGCGGATTGCCAAGCGGCACCAGCAGGCCCTGCTCGCGCGTCGCAAAGCCGAGCAAGACCGCATCATAAAGGGAGGCCTGTTGGCGGACGATGGCGACATTGGCGTCGCCGTCCCCACCGTCG
>Ga0134122_10000318_pt1 | contig 30887 bp, 26 predicted proteins | sample KB302_FD_96461 | JGI IMG/M metagenome (GOLD analysis project Ga0134122, IMG submission 96461) | Terrestrial soil microbial communities without Nitrogen fertilizer from Kellogg Biological Station, Michigan, USA - KB3-0-2 | ecosystem: Environmental > Terrestrial > Soil > Unclassified ...
AATCGTGGGCGCGGTGTCGATCACACTCGCCCCGGTTCGAATGCGCTGTTGGTCCTGAATCAGTCCCGGCGCGGCAACGATGTACGACACACGGATGTTCTCATCGTATAGAAAGAAGGAATGGCCGTAGTTCCCTTCGTGCTGGCCGAAGGCTTCGCCGTGATCTCCGAAAATAACAAACACCGTTTTCTGGTCGAGCTTTCGAGCACGCAGTCCCTCCAGAAGTTCGCCAAGAGCGGTGTCTCCGTAGTGCAGCGCGTTTCGATAATTTGAAATTTCGCTCGTATTTGGAAACGGGCCCGCATCCGGCGTGGCATACGGATGATGTCCGGCCACCGGAATGTATGTCAGAAAGAATCGTTGTCCGGATGGCACCGCGTCGATCCACGACAGTATTCGCTTCACTGCCGACGGCTCATCCACGCCAAAACTGGAGTTCACATTGCCGCCGATGTCTCCCGCGTCTTCCAGCGTATCGAAGCCACGGTTTTCCACTACCGATTTCATTCCGAGATACATGAAGCGGCCGGAATGAAACAGGGCCGTCGTATAGCCGGCGCGGCGCAGTTGCTCGGCCAGCGACACACATGGGGCGGCCGGATAATCGTCCGGAGGCGCGCCAAAGGCCGGATACCGCGAGCACAGCACCGCAAATAATTCGCGAATACTTTCCGGATACACCGCGTAGGCATTTTCAAAAACCAGCGAATGCGATCCAAGCTGTGTCAGATTCGGCATGGGATCCTCCGCAGCGCCATACAATTGCAGGTAGCGGGAGGCCGTGGATTCCAGCAGCACGAGGACCACATTGCGTCCGACGGCAGCGCCGCGGTATTGCGAAAGTCCGTTTATGGTCGCCGTAGTTCCTGCGGACTGACCCGGGAAGGGACTCGTTCTCCAATCCGCACTGGAAGCGGCGCCCGTAAATTTCGGGAGCCGAACAGGGACCAACGCTCCCAGCGCGTTGCGATGCAACCCGTCGGTCTCGGTTTTCGAAACCGCAAAGGGGCCGATGGCAACAACACCCACGCCGGCAATCACCATCAGCGTCACGAATCTCAATTTCACACGGGACAGGATCAACGGGAACACGGCTCCGGCAGCGAGAACCAGAACGATGGCTCCAAGATTGCTGAACGTAAAGTAGTATTCAATGGAATCGCGCAACGGACCGCGGGCCGCTCTCAACATTGGCAAGGTCAGAGGCGATGAGAGCACGCGAATTACCGGGACGTTGATCGCCGTATATACCACCAGAGCGGCATACAAGAGCCAGCCCGCACGCGTACGCTTCGTCAGATAGTCGACGGCGGCAAATACCAGAGTCACCAGAACGTCCTGCCAGAAATAGGCGATCGGCGTCCAGGCGGATAAGGGTATGTGGCGGCCCAACAAGCTCACCAGATGGGCAAGAATTAGAACGCCGAGAAGGCTTAACGCTTTCAATGGGATCTCAATGGGATCTCGTAACCAGATTGATGCGCTTCAGCAGCAACGCGGAGACAACCACGCCCCGGCCACGCCTCGACCAGATCCAGTCATGCACCAACACGGTATGCGCCGGCGGGTTGCGGTAGACCTTCATTCGGTTCCCCATAAACGACAAAGGAATGACCACAAGGTCCGCATCTTCGGAAACGGACGGATCGAACAGGCGGACCTCGGATGCGACGGCCTCCCGGCTGGTGGACAGAAACGTCTTCGCCGTTTCGATGTTGGCCGCACTGGCATCGACGATCGTGATCGCGGCACTGGGTATTAACTTCTGCAACAGGATGGCGGTTCGCGGAAACATGCCGCCGCCGACAATCTTGACCTGACGCACATCGCCAGGCACATCGGGCAACAATCGCCGCAGGGCACGCTCATGAGTCTTCAGCAGGAATCGCTGAAGAAGTCTGGAGCGAAGGGCGATGCGTTCGAGCGATTCAATGTTGAGCTTTTCAAGCCATCGAAACACAGCGGGCCAGGCGCTGGCCCGGGTCCCGGAACTAACAAATGCTGGCAGCCGTGTCCAATGCTCGCCTGGCAGGCGGTGATGCTCCACATGATAACCGTCGTTGAAAAAAGACACGTTGTAGATGAAACCATAGTTGCTCGTGGTGCCACCGGCATGTTCGAAGTATCCATGCAGATAACACAGACTCAAGCCCAACGCGTATCCGGGAACGTAAACAAACCAGAAGAAACCTGGAATTGTAAACGCCAGGGATCCCCAAAGTGTGAGGACCGCACACAGCTCTGCAACGAGTGCAGGCGTAAACCGCAGATGGAATCGTTGCCCGCCATGATGTGCCAGATGCCGGTCCCGCCACACGGTTTGCGGATATCCCAGCAGCAGACTTAGAAAGACAGAGTACGCGCGATTGCAGCGGCTCGAGCGGAAGAACGGCAGGTGAATGAAATGATGCGAAATCGTGTTGGAGTTCCACCACAGAGCAAGTGCCACAACGGGAATCGAAGGCACATAATAAATCGCGAATGGATGCAGAAACGATAGTCCGATCAAAATTGCATCCCATTTCGAGTAACGCAGTATTCCGCGAGAAAAGCTACGTGTTGCAACAGTGTCCATACGATGCGGGTATTGTACTTGCAGCGGCGTTCGATGAAGCCGTGAATGATTTTGGATACGAGGGGCCTCGGCCGCCTGTAGGCGCGGTCTATGACCGCGCACAATCCCTCAATCGAATTTATCGCAGACGATAGAGCGTGCGCGGTCATAGACCGCGCCTACAGGCGGGCCATTCCCCTCACTTCCAATTCGTTCACACCTCGGATAACCGCGATCTCATTTAGCCTTGAGCGCGTCTTTCAATTGAGCGATGATACTTTCCATCTTGTCCTGATTCCCCGTCACCGGATTGACCCTGGTGACTCCAATTCCATTAAAGCTGTAGGGGTCCGGCGACGACGGATTATCCGTATCCTTGCGAATCCTCCCAAGCGACGACGTGTAGCGGACTCCAAACGCGATACCCTGACCGGTTCCAGCAACCGACTTGAGATCGGCCCACTCCTTTCGGGCAATCTCTTCCCTTCCGGCCACCACCGTGTAATACAAGTATCCGCGCTGCGGCTTCGTGTAGAAATCCCCTCCGCGCGTGGTATCGGCGAGCGCGAAAACACCCCAGATCTGCACCCGCTGAGGCGCGCCGTTTGCGGGCTCGAAAATGACTTTATCGACAATCGCGTAGATCCCCACGGGATCGCTGGCGCTCAGAGTTATCGCCGACAATATCAGCACCGTTCCGATTAGAACCGTGACAGTCACTTTTGCTGTATTCATGGATTCGACCTTTCTTTGCTTTGTGCTTCGGCAATTAGACGCAACAGGGCGCCAGGTTCTTCCATTTTTCCGGCCGTCTAACAGCGCACTGTACAAAAGTGTGATTGAATTGGAGGCAAGGGACAACTCCCCTGCTGGAACAGGAGGGGTGGCGCGAAGCGCCGGGGTTGTAGCCAAATCGAAGACTTCTGGGCCTGAAACTTTTCGACTTTACTACCACCCCGGCCCTGCGGGCCACCCTCCTGTTCCAGGAGGGGAGTTGCCCCTTACCTCCAATTCATTCACAGCTTCCGCCCGCGCTTGCTACGAGTCGAAATCCGGCTTAGCATGGCAGCAACATTCGCAGGAGTGCGTTTTGAAAACAGCAGCAAAAACTTTTTTGATCGTCCTGATTCTGTTGCTGGCGACGTCGGCGTTGATGGCCAGCGGTCAGGTCGGTATCTACGGCATTGTTAGTAAAGTGGTACTCGAACCCAATGACAAGGCTCCGGAACGCATCCAGATCTGGGGCGCATTCACGCTTGTGGACGGAGGCGCTGGAAGTGGAGGGAAGACACTCACGCCTCAACGCGGGTATCTCTATTTCACGTTGCAGGCATCCGATAGTCCGGCCCAGAAAGCAGCAGCGCGGAAGGAATGGGCCGACTTCAAAGCCATTGCGGGCACCGGACAAGTCGTGGCGTTCGGACGCATTTTTTATTTTGGGGCTTTTTCGGATGAACTGTTTTCACAATCGGGATTCGGAGGTGCTGCCAAGAACATGCTGCGATCAGAATCCACTGCTCCAACCGCACCCCATGGCTATCCCCTGAACCTGGGGCTGACCAAACTATCAAGCACCGGGGATCTGGCAGCCATCGTCAAACAGTTACAGCAAACGTTGACGCGTTAGACACAGAGGAGACACACCATTCGAATATTATTCATTCACGCATCGTGTTTCGTTCTTGCGATCCTCGGATTGCAGGCCGGTGCTGCCTCAGCGCAGGTCACATTGCGTGTCGCGGATTACACCTCCATGCCGATAACCGGAAAAGTGGATGGTCCCGGCAACTCGGGCTCGCTTGCGCGAGTCAACGTCCTGCGGGAAGAACCGGGAGGGACGAAACGGTTCTTTGTCAGCGATCTGAACGGCCCTCTGTACATTCTCGATTCCGCGACGAAGAAGCTGTCAACCTACCTCAATTTCAACGGCCGCGGCATTCCTTCCGGCTTATTCGACAAGCTCACTATCGAAGCCGGATATGCCAACGGCTTCATCACGTTTCAGTTCGATCCGGACTACACGCGAAACGGCAATTTCTACACCATCCATCTCGAGGATCCGGCGCTGCCCGGTTCCCTTCTGCCGCACAACATTTCAGGCTATACGCCAACAGTCGCCATCCCCACGCCGGGGGCGATCCAGCGCGAAGCCGTTCTTATCGAATGGACCGACACCAACATCGCCAATTCGACGTTTGAGGGTACCGCACGCGAACTGATGCGCGTTCAGCTCAATATGCGGATTCATCCGATGGGTGACCTCATCTTCAACCCCACGGCACGGCGCGGTGATGCCGATTGGCGAGTCCTCTATATCTCGTGCGGCGACGGAGGATCCGGCGAGCAGCAGAACAACAGCATGCGGCTCAATCCGCAGCGGCTCGACACCATGGTCGGTAAGATTCTCAGAATCATTCCCGATCTTCAGGAACACACGGACTCCAGCACAATCAGCGGCAACGGCCGGTACCGCATACCGAACGATAATCCGTTCGCCGCACCGCTTTATGCCGGCGCCCGGAAAGAGATCTGGGCGTATGGATTGCGCAATCCCCACCGATTGACCTGGGACGCCGATCCGCAGAATCCGAGCAACAACCATCTCATCGCGGCTGTAGTTGGGCTTCACACCTGGGAGACGGTCGATGTCATCCACAAGGGCGCCAACTATGGCTACCCGCTGCGCGAAGGCAATGAACTGCTCAAACCCGACAACACGACGGGACCGCTGCCACAGGGCGATCAGATTCCCGTGCAGATTACGGATGTCATTACCGCAGGCTCGCTTGTGCCCACGTATCCGGTAGTTCAGTATCCCCACACTAAAGAAGGCGGCGATGCCATTTCCGGCGGATTCGTCTATCGCGGAAAGTTGCTTCCAACGCTCCAGGGCAAGTACGTTTTTGGCGACATCACAACTGGCCGCATCTGGTATGTGGATTACAACGCCATGCTGGCGGCAGACGGGAAGCCGGGAACGCTGGCGGAGATGCATGAGGTGAATATCATCTGGGACGCCGATAAGAAGCTCTACTCCTCGATGTCGCCCATCGTCGAGTCCGCGTACCATGCGCGCGGCGGCAAGGATGCGGACCTGCCGGGGACATCCACGGTATCTGGAGCGAGCCGCGTCGATATGCGCCTCGCTGTGGATGGCAACGGCGAACTCTACGTCCTCAGCAAGAGCGACGGTATGATTCGCGCCGTCGTCGGCGCTACTTTACCTTCTGCTCGTAATTGATGATGATGACGAGATCCTCGGCGCCGGTCTGCTTCAGCCCATGAGAACTGCCCGTGCGCGTCAATACCGCCGTTCCCGGGCCAATATCAAAGCTCTTCCCATCCGCCGTCATCGTCCCGTGGCCGCTGAGCACGTAGTAAATCTCATCTTCGGTCTGCAGGTGATAACCGATTCCAGAACCCGGTTTCAGCGCGCGCTTGCGGAAGATGAGCCCGAGCTTCGGCGTTTTCTCGAAGAACGAATATGCCGTTGTCTGGCCGCCTCCGCTGTGCGGCCCGGGCTCTGTCCTCTGAATTTCCGAATCGCGTTCGACGATGTAGCCGCCGGGCGCCGGACCCTGGGTCGCCCGGATTTCAGCCCACCCCACGCCCAATAGCGCAGCCATCAGCAGGAACACATATTGTTTTTTCATGCCGTGAAGAATACATCAGACATAGTAGAGTTGGAGAGCCAACAGGATAAATTTCCATGCGTCATTTCCTCATCGCGCTTCTCATTCCCGCAGCCTTGGGACTCGGCCAGAACGCCGGCGGCGAAAATGCGAAGGCCACGACGGTCTGGAGCGGAGTCTACACAGAGGCCCAGGCGAACCGCGGGAATACAGCGTACGAAACGAATTGCGCCTCGTGTCATCAGTCCGGGCCTCCGGCGAGCGAAGTCTTGATTCGTGACTGGAGTGGAAAGGATCTTGGCGGTTTCTTTGACCAGATCAAAATGACGATGCCGGCCGACGCCCCTTCCAGCCTCAGTGATCGTACGTATGTCGATATTGTCGCCTACATTCTCCATACGGATGACTTTCCAGCCGGCGCCACGGAACTGAGTCCGGGTTTGTTGAAAAGCATTCGTGTCGAGCCCAGAGACGGCGGACAACAGGTGCCGGATTTTGCACTCGTGGGCGTGGTCGGTTGCCTCGTGCAGGGCTCCGACAAGGCATGGCGATTGACCAGCGCAAGCGAGCCCGTGAGGACCAAGGATCCGGAATCATCAAAAGATGACGAGTTGAAAATCGCTCAGGCGAAGGCGTTAGGTGCACAGAAGTTTCTCTTGATGGACGTTTATCCGGCGCCGGATGCAATCAAAGGATACAAGGTCGAGGCGAAGGGCTTTCTGATTCGGAACCCTCAGGAGAATCGCTTGAATGTGACGTCGCTGCAGGGTTTGGCGTCGAAGTGTGAGTCACGTTAACGGCGCCGACTGTAGGCGCGGTCGATGAGCGGAGCGAATGCAAGCCCGACAGGGCGCAGCCATCAAGCAATGACCGCGCGCGATCTCTCATTCTGCCTTGATCCAAAATCAGGATTGTGCGCGGTCATAGACCGCGCCTACAACTATTTGGACTTCGCGTTCAATAGTTCCAGAATGGCAGCCCGTGTCGGGGCATCCCCGGCGATATTCATCCCAATTGGAATGCCCTGTACGATCTTCAGCGGAGTCCATCCGCGCTTATTCGCATGATCCCAAACTTCCGTCTTCGCACCCTTCGACGCCAGGTAGCGTACGACGGACGGCACATGCTTGTACGCAGCGCCGTGCATCGCGGTCTCGCCGTTCTTGTCCACAGCATTGACATCGCCGCCCAGTTCCACCGCCAGTTTGACTGCTTCCAGAACTTCGGGCTCTGTTCCAGGATCTTCCCCAGGCGAACTGGTGCCGACTCCCGCAGCAACCATCAAAGGTGTGGTGCCATCGTCATTGGCCAAAAGTGGGTCGGCGCCAAGTTCCTTCAATAACCGCATCAACGGTACGTCGGCGGTTCTGGCTGCAAGAAGGAATGGTGTTGCGCCGATGGAATTCAAATTCGTTGTGCCCATGCTGGGCTTTCGGGTCACGCGGGCGTTCACATTGGCTCCGCGTGCCACAAGCTTTCGAACGAACTCCAGACTGCTCATTTTTCCGGATCCCGGCGGAGCAGGATTGTTGTCGCCAATTCCGACTTTGCGCACCCAGGTCATCTGATGCAGTGCGGTAAATCCCTGAGGCGCGGCGTTCGGATCGGCGCCGGCATCCAGCAGAACTGCTGCAAGCTCATAGTGCGCGTTTGCGGCTGCCAGCAAAAATGCATTGGGAGTGTTGTCGGGCTGGGCCGTCAGGGGCGGCGCCGCGGCGGCTGTTGCAGCACCACCTCGCGCTCCGCCACGGCGAGTCTGCAACGACTCATTGAGGAGCGCTCCGCCCTTCAGCAATGCCTTAGTGGCTTCGATCTTTCCTTCGCGTGCAGCAAACAGAAGCGCGGTGAATCCCCCATTGGAACGGGCGCGAATATCCGCCTTAGCTTCGATAAGAACGCGAACGACATCCGCATTCCCCTCGGCAGCGGCCCACATCAGAGCGGTCTGGCCGTGCCAGGTCTCTTTTGCATTGACCTCTGCGCCATGAGCCAGCAATGCCTTCACGGCTTCCACCTTGCCCGTGCGCGCGGCCGTCATCAATGCAGTTTCTCCCTCTGGTGTCGCCGTGTTTGGATCAGCCCCGGCCTTCAACAGGATCTCCACCATTGCCCCGTTTCCATTCAGGCAGGCGAGATTGAGCGCCGTGACTCCATAGCGGTTGGCAAGCCTCACATCGGCGCCCGAACGAACCAGCATTTCAGCAATCTGCAAATTATCCGTCCGCACTGCCCAATCCAGGGCCGTGGTGCCATCCGGCTCGGCGGCGTTCACGTCGACTTTTTTTCCGGCGTTGTTCAGCAGCGCGGTGACGGCTGTTTTGTCGTTCTTCTTAGCTGCTTCGATCAGACGAACATCCGCGCCGAATGCCGGGCTCCCGGTCCATAGCAGCAACGGAAGAACGATGAAAGGCAGCGAGCGCTTCACAGCAACTCCTCGACTCTGCCGTCGCTGTCGGCAAACTTGTCCTGATGGACACCGGCCTTTTCCAGCAGCGTCAAGTGAAGGTTCGCCAGTGGCTTCGGCGATGTGTAACGAATGTGGCGCCCGCCTTTTCCGGATGGACCGCCTGCGACAATGGCTGGAAGATTGGTGTGATCATGGACATCCGGATTCCCCATGCCGCTGCCCAGAAGGTACGTCGTATGATCCAGCAAAGTCCCGTCGCCGTCGGGGGTGGATTTGAGTTTCCCTACCAGGTAGGCGAACAACGACACATGATATGCATTGATCTTTGCGAGCTTCGCCAGCTTCTCCGGATCGTTCGTGTGATGCGATACCGGATGATGCGCCTCGGGCACTCCAATCTGAGGGTACGTTCGCGTGCTGGCTTCTCGAGCCAGTTGAAACGTAATGACGCGTGTGATGTCGGCCTGCAGAGCCAAAACCTGAAGGTCGAACATCAGCTTCACATGGTCTTCCCAGTTCGGCGGGACGCTGGATGGCCGATCGAGACGCGGCAGCGGAGCCTCTGCGGATCGTTCCTCGGCCTTCTGAATCCGCCGCTCGACTTCGCGGATTGCATCCAGATACTGATTGACCTTCGTCCGGTCGCCCGTACCAAGCTTCCCTTGAAGACGCGCCATGTCGCCGGTCACCCAATCGAGAATGCTTCGATTCTTTCGCAGTTCCGATTGCCGGTCCTGGAGGTTCCCGCCGTCGCCGAACAGGCGTTCGAAAACGACGCGCGGATCCGCTTCGGACGGCAATGGCGTTGTTGGCGAAGACCACGACAAATTGTTCTGGTATGCGCATGCCAGGCCGTTATCGCAGTTGCCCACCTGGGCGATCAAGTCCGTCGAGAGCTCGAGTGACGGAATGGCGGTCTCCTTGCCGAGTTGCTTCGCGGCGATTTGATCGATCGTGGTGGCCAGCTCGTAGTCGCTGCCTTCGGTTCGCTTGGGGCGCACATTGCTGAGAAAGATGGCATTGGCCGCCGCATGATTGCCGGTCGGATACGTCATGTCCTTGAGTTCGGTATTCGTCACCACCGTGAGTTGATCCAGGAAAGGCAGAAGCGATGCCAGCGAAGGCGACAACTCCGTCATCTTTCCCTCACCCTTTGGTATCCACATCGCGGGATTCATGCCCATCGGAATGTAGACGTATCCCAGACGGCGCGCGGCTGGCGTGGCGGCCATGGCTGAGAGCGCCGGCGTCATCGCGTCCAGCATCGGCAGCGCTAACGTGATACCCATCCCACGCAGGAAGCTGCGCCGGGCCAGAGCCTTTTTCGTCACAATCATTGGGACCTCCTCATCTGAAACGGGGTGCTCTTGACGACGCCTAAGATCAGCGACGAGAACCGATAGTTATTGTTGCGGGCATCGCGAGTAATTGTTCGAACCGCCGGAGCATCGTCCGGACCAATGCCACGGCCCAGCGCATACGTCATCAGCTTTTCCGTGACGGTGGACGTCAACAATTCAGGTCGACTCAACAGCGCTTGCTTCAGACCCGCCACGCCTTCGAATCCGGCGCCGCCGGGGAGCGCACCCGATGCATCGATGGGGGCATCCCCTTCGTTTCGATTCCGCCAGCGTCCAACCGCATCGAAATTGTCCATCGACAGGCCGATCGGATCCATCAGTTGATGACAACTCGAGCAGGCAGGATTGGTTCGGTGTTGTGCCATCCGTTCGCGCATCGTCAGAATCTGGCCGACCGGATTGTTGTCCTGGAGTGGAGGGACGTTTGGCGGTGGTGGTGGCGGCGCCACGCCCATGATGTTTTCCAGAACCCATTTGCCGCGAAGCACCGGCGAGGTGCGGTTGCCGTAGGACGTCACCGTCAGGATACTTCCCTGCCCGAGGAGGCCGCCCCGGATGCTGGCATCGTCCAATGTCACGCGCCTGAAATTGCTGCCGTATACATTCGGAATGCCATAGTGCTTCGCCAGCCGCTCATTCAGAAAAGTATAATTGGCGCCCAGCAGATCCGTCACATTGCGGTCTTCTTTAACGATGCTTTCAAAAAACAGTTCGGTTTCACGCCGGAAGGCCGCACGCAGATTGTCGTCAAAGTTTGCAAACAGGCGCGGATCCGGAACCGCCGCATCCAGATTGCGCAGGTATAACCACTGCTCGGCAAAACTGTTCACCAGCGAACTCGAGCGGGAGTCTGCCATCATTCGCCGCACCTGGCCTTCGAGCACCTTCGAATCGTGAAGCTTGCCGGCAATCGCCAGGTCGAGCAGTTCATCATCGGGGATACTGCTCCAAAGGAAGAACGACAAGCGTGAAGCCAGTTCGATATCGCTGACGCGATACGACCGATTCGGCGCAACGTTGGCGGGATCTTTCTCGATGCGGAAGAGGAACTCGCCGCTGGTCAGAATGGCTCGAACCGCCATTTCAATGCCCGCCTCAAAATCTCCTCCGCTCCGCGCGTCCTTGTAGAACTTCAGAGGAGCCCGAAGATCCTCGCCAGTGACGGGCCGGCGATAGGCACGGCGGGCCAGCGTCGAGACGATGGTGGCGGCACAACGGTCTTCTTCGGACGGATTGGACGATTTCGCGGGCCGGCACACAAACAGGCGGCGGCGGCTCGGCGTGTCGCTGATTCCGGTCGCGTCGAAGGGGCCTCCAATAGAAACCGAAAAGACGGCAGGCTGAACCCTGGGATGACGATCCATATTGAAATGCGCGTCGTATGGCTGCCGCTCGGTTTCAATCAACGCCGACGTCTTCTTAATGAACGTTGCCCCGACGGTATGAGGGCCGGCGGAAACCGGTATCCGGACTTTCAAGTGGGTGTCCGCGTCGATGTCGTTGTAGTAAGTGCCGCCCGGCGGTGTGGATCTCTTCGGCGCCACCGTGAACAGCTCGACGCGCGAGTCGTCCAGCAGAATTTCCATCTGGTGGGCTTCGCTGAGTCCTTCCACGTTCTCATTGCGGTTTCGCATCAAACGGACCTGAATCTCGTATTCGCCATCGACCGGAAAAGTGTAATGGACAGCGGTGCCGCCGCGCGTGCCGAAAGGCAAGCCGTCCACGTGGTCTTCCTGCGTAAAGTCGACCGGCAGTGTCACGACATAGGCTCCCGGTGTGCGTACCGGCGTACCGACCGCGAGGTGGCTTATTTTCTGAGCCGCTGCCAGGTACCGTTCCAGAAGCGTCGGGGAGAATCCGGCAAGGCCGCCGTTATCGAAGCCAAAACTGGCATCGTCCTTGGGAAGCAGGGACGTCACATCGACGTCGAGCGCGAGCAGATCGCGAATCGCGTTCTGATATTCGGTTCGGCTGAGCCTGCGGAAGGTGTCCGTACGGCCGGGATTGGGATTCGCTACAGCCGCGCGGTCCAGCGAGGTCTCCAGGTAGGAGACCACCGAGTTGTACACGCTTTCATCGGGCCGCGGCAAACCCGGGGGAGGCATCATACGGACGCGAAGCTTGCGGACAACTTTTTCCCAGACTTGAGAGTTTGCACTGACGTTCCCGATGTCGAGCGTGTCGAGCGCGAGTCCACCGGTATTCGATTTCTGGTTGTGGCAGCTGATGCAGTATTGGCTGATGACGGCGCCGTTGGCAGTGGCCTGCGGCGCCGGACCGGCACCGAGAGAACTTGCGGCCGCAAAAACAACCGTCAATCCGCCAGCGAGCCAGAGTCGTAAACGCCTTGTCATTCCTGCCTCCGATCCGTAGGTAGCTTTATATAACAGTAGCGGGGTGTATGACGAGTGATCCTTCTCCCGAAGGAGAAGGTGGGGCCTCAAGTAATGGCGGGCCCGAATGAGGGGTAACCTGAACGCCCGCAGGGACACCGCGGCAGCATAACATCGCCACGGCAATCTGTGACACCCTGCGGTGCACTGCTAGGATTACGCCACGTTCCGCGTCTGAAAATCCATTGAAGGAGACAGCGCTCCTTGCCGCGGTAATCCCGAGTTGATGAAGCCATATGAGGCTCTGGGAAGTTCGGTCCAGATCGAAGAGTCCTCCGATGCGACAATCAGCCTCAAACTGAGTCCAGCGCGATAAGGAGACAGATACTAGCCGGTGATCACACGTCGCCATCCAACCTTGCTGCCATCTTTAAGGGATTATTTCATTGTTTCTCGAAGAACAGGACGTTGTCCACGTGCTGTCCCTGACCGTTGGTGTAGTCCGCGTGTTCCGTCATGGTCTTGCCGTCTCTGGATATCGTTCGAGTGCTCTTGTAGACGACGACGCCGTCCTGCTTCTGAACAATTTCCACCGTGTATTGATTGGTGGACTTGTAGGCTATTGTGCGCTCGATTCTTGGGCCGATATGGGAAACGAGAGAAGTTGCAAGAGTGGCAACGGTGTGCTGAGCGTACTCCTTGCCGTCGTAAATTGCGGCGGATATCGCGCCGAGCGAGGGAAGCCCATCCGCACTAATGTTGAAAGTAATGGCGACGATGGCTCCATCTTCGCCGGCGGCGTACTGCCGCACGGCGCCAGAGCCTTTCGGCGGCGTCATTCCCGGACTGTACGTCGATTTCTCCATGTTCTGTTTCCACGTACCGATTATCGGATTCGCGTAGGGCGAGGGACTTTGCGCCGAAAGCAGCGCAGAGTAAACGACCACCGTCAGGCCAAGAACAACCAAGTTGCGTTTCATAGAAACCTCCAAATAAAGGCAACTCGACGACACTTGAACAATTTCGGCTGAGCGTTCTGAGGGCTATTCAAATTTCTACACCCGCCTTGAGAAGCCGTCAACGGGTTTAGAGACCGGTTGTTTTGTAACTCTTCATAAGGAAATGGAGTGAGCGGTATTTACGGAAAACTTTGTCGCGAATTCAGCGAAGTTTTCCGGTTGACATACGAATATATTCGTATTAAAAAGCGGGAACCATGAGGCCCCGAAAAACAAACCCGCGCCCCTCGGACGCAGAAATCGACATTCTGAACGTCCTCTGGAAAACCGGACCCGCCACAGTCCGTTGCATCCACGAAGAGATTTCGAAAGCGAAGCCGTCCCGATACACCACCACGTTGAAGCTGATGCAGATCATGACCGGCAAGGGTTTGCTGAAGCGGGACGAGAGCGAACGCTCGCATGTTTACCATCCGGTCGTTCCGAAGGAGCATGCGCAACGGCTGTTGGCGGTGGATTTGATGCAGCGCGCATTCAGGGGTTCACTGCGCAGTCTCGTGCTCGGCGCGCTTGGCGGGCGCCGGGCAACAAAGAAGGAGTTGGCGGACCTGCGCGAGTTGATTCAGGAACAGGAACAAGGCGAGGCCGGCGCAACAGTCCGGAAAGGAAGGACGTGATGACCAGCATTTGGATTTCTCCAGTGGTGCTTGAGCGGTTGGCAGGCTCGTTGCTTCATTTTATCTGGCAGGGTGCGGCGATCGCGCTTGTGGCCGCGGTGGCACTGCGGCTTCTGCGGCACCGGCCGGCCGAATGGCGGTACGCGGCTGCAGCTACCAGTCTATTCGCGATGCTTGCAGCGCCTTTTGTCACGTTCGTCTTCTATGCCAAGACCGGCGGGCTGACGCTGCGCCTTCTACGCGGCTTAAGTGTTGCGGCGACGACCGCATCGCAAGTATCTGCCGCCAGTATCGAAGGCTGGACTCGCTGGATCGTTTTTGTGTGGGTCGTTGGCGTCATCGTTTTTCTCGCTCGCCTGGTGGGCGGATGGCTTCTCTCGCGCCGCGTGCTCCGCGCCGCGGCCGCCGTTGTCACGCCCGTCGTCACGGAAGCTCTGGAGCGGGCGCGCGCCGGCTTGAACTTTCATCGGAAGGTTCGCCTGCTGAGCGGCGAACACATTGAGACGCCGATCGTGATCGGCTGGGCGCGGCCGGCCATTCTGTTGCCGGCATCGGCACTGTCCGGATTGCATGCCGACCATCTGCTGGCGATCCTCGCGCATGAACTGGCGCACATCCGCCGCCATGACTTCCTGGTTAACGGAGTACAGCGTGCCGTAGAGTGCGTGCTTTTCTATCACCCGGGTGTGTGGTGGATTTCCCAAAGAATGCGCGTCGAGCGAGAACTCTGCTGTGACGATCTCGCAGTTCGCGCATGCGGCAACCGGATACTTTACGCAAACGCATTGGTGGAGCTTGAGAATACGCGCGCGGCCGCGCCCCTGTTGTCCCTCCCAACCGCCGGCGCCGGGGTGGCGGATCGCGTGCGCCGCATCCTCGGGCTTCGAGGCGCCAACCGCGACTGGCAGTCCGCCGCTGCGGCGATGCTCTTCGCCGCGATCCTTGTGATCGCGGGAGTATGGCAACCGCCGACGCTGGCCGCATCGGCAGTTCCGGCAATTACCGCGTCTCCGCTACCGCAGGTGCAAACTCCGAGTCCGTCGCTTGCCCCCGCTACCCCGTTGCGGGCCTTGGTTGCCATTGCGACCGCAGAAAGCGTTCGACCGCCGGAGCCGGCGCAAGCTCTCCAAGTGAGGCAGCCGCCGATCGCGCCCTCTCGTGAAGCGGCGCGCGACAAGTTGGGCATGCTGCGCGTGGAGTACAGCGCGGAGTCGTTCGTCAAGCAGGCGGCCGAAGGCGATACGATCGCCATCAAGACTTTCCTGGCCGCCGGTATGAACATCAACGCGCGCAATGAGAAGGGATATACGGCATTGATGAAAGCCGCGGCAGCGGGAAGAACGGAAACTGTGCAGTCCCTGCTGGCCGCGGGCGCAAATCCGAATCTGATCGGCGGCGAGGCAACGAATATCTCCGCGCTTTCAGTCGCTGCGCAGAACGGCGATGTGCCCACGCTGAAGGTCCTGATCGCGGGCGGCGCACAGGTGGATTTGAGGCTGGGCATGAAGGAAGACACCGCTTTAATGCGTGCGGCCGTCAATGGACAACGTGACGCGGTAATCCTGCTGCTCGACAGCAAAGCTTCCATAGAAGCCAAAAACGAGAGCGGCACCGCTCTTATTGCCGCAGCCTGCAACTCCAAATTCGATGTGGTGCGGACTCTACTGGATCGTGGCGCCGATATCAATGCCAAGTCGAGCTCAGGTACAGTCATGCACTGCTTCGCGACACTTGGAAATTCAGACTTCATACAACTCCTCCTCGACAGGGGAGCAGACATCAACGCGAGAGGGAGCAAAGCCAATACAACACCATTGATGACCGCAGTATCGTGGATGGATTTCTTTGATCAGCGTCAACAATTTCCTGGCGCAACTTACGATTCGAGCAGAGCCGGGGCGATGTTCCTGATCGAACGAGGGGCCGATGTCAATGCAGCCACCAGTGGTGGAGACTCACCGTTAACTTTCGCTGTGACGGGACGTCGAACCGACCTTGTGCGCGCCTTGTTAGACAATGGCGCGGATGCGAGAGCGAACGGTAGCATTGCTCTATTTAACGCCCTTGGGGATTGGAGAGGCGGCGCCAGCAGCGAGATTGCCACGCTTCTTATCGATAGGGGCGCGGACGTCAACGCATCCCAGAAGGGAACGACGCCTCTGCTCTTAGGCGTCCAGGCCAAAGAAATCGACGTCGTGCGAGCCCTGCTGTCCAAAGGCGCGGATCCGAATGCGCCCAACAGCAACCGGGTGACGCCGTTGCAGGCAGCAACCGACAAGGAGATTCGGCAACTGCTGATCAATGCGGGGGCTAAACAATAGCTGGACGGAATTGACGGACTTAGAGGGACGTGAAATTGGAGGGACGGGGGTAAGAATTCCCATTATGGAATTCTTACCCCCGTCCCTCGAATTCCCAGCGAATTTCCTCTTCGTCCCGTTTTTCCGTTCTAAGGAATTCTCTTCCCGGGCGTTGTCATTAACACCAGGCCTCACGAACGTTCGGTCATCCTGCACGACTGACGACTGCCGAATGACGTATGAATGGTCGATGTTCCAATGAGAGAATCCCGCACAGACTGAAAGGGCGCGATGAAACAAGTTCTCGCAACATTTCTTACGTCGATGTTGGCATCGATAATACTTCCATGCGGGTGTTGGCCGATTCTCCCAATCGGTGCAACAGCTTCGCGACGCGGGATTTCTCAGCGCGGAAGAAGCGGTTTCCTTGCCAAAGCCTAACGTCGACGTCATCATCGACGACCGGCGAGCGGTGAAGACACCGCTGTAAAGCGAGCATGAAGAAAATATCCATTCGGGAATTACATCGAAACACCGGGTTATGGGTCCGCAGTGCGAAAAAGTACGGTTCGATTGTGGTTTATGACCGGAATATTCCGGTCGCGAAGCTGACACCTTTCTCTGCAGGGCCGGCCGTCAATCTGTTTGAGCGCTGGAAGCCGCTGAAAAAGTTTTCCACCGTACTGGATCGTCCAGTAAAGGGTACGCCAGTAGAAGACATCATCAGTCAGGACCGAGAGCGCTGAGGCGCGCCCGGTCCCCGACGACAACGGAAGTGCCGGATGGCGGCTCCATCTGGATTTTCGCCCTCGAATAGCGAAATGAGGGGACTGAGGGCCGGATTCAATCCATGAAAATTGATCACCAGACGATCAGATTTCATGGTAGAGTCCGGCTATGTTTGGCCGCATCGAGGACCTTGAAGAGCTGCGCCGCGGCTTGCGCCGCCAGCCCATTGCCGGGCTGCTTGGCCCGCGGCAAGTTGGCAAAACGACGGTGGCCCGGGAACTGGCAGCACGAACCGCAAGCAATACCACTTACTTCGATCTGGAATCTCCGGCCGATCTGAGGCGGCTGGGCGATGAGGCAACGGCGCTTTCAGACCTGCGTGGGCTGGTCGTTATTGACGAGATCCAGCGGCGTCCGGATCTTTTTCCCTATCTCCGCGTGCTGGCGGACCGCCCAAAGCGCCCTGCCAGCTTTCTCGTGCTGGGAAGCGCTTCACCGCATTTGCTGAAACAGACTTCGGAAACGCTGGCCGGCCGGATTACCTACTACGAACTCGACGGTTTTGGACTTCAGGACACAGGCGCGAAGAACTGGCGAAAGCTCTGGCTGCGAGGCGGATTTCCGCGCAGCTATCTGGCTCGCAACGATTCGGAGAGTTTCAAATGGCGAAGCGACCTTCGGCGCACGTATGTCGATCAGGACTTGCCCGCCCTGGGGCCGGGATTCCCCGCGCGCACAGTCGAGCGCGTCTGGGAAATGCTGGCGCACTACCATGGACAAATCTGGAACGGATCGGAAATCGCGAGATCCTTCGGGATTTCGCATACGACAAGCAGAAGATATCTGGATCTTCTCGCGGATACTTTCATGATCCGATTGTTGCCGCCGTGGAGCCAGAACATTGGAAAGCGCATCGTGAAATCGCCGAAGATCTATTTCAGGGATTCCGGCCTTCTCCATCAACTGATGGAAATTCGGAACAATGACGATTTGATTCGTCATGCAAGAGTCGGCGCGTCTTTCGAAGGTTTCGCACTCCACGAAGTCGTCCGCCAGTTACGAGCAGACAGGCGTGAATGCTTTTTCTGGGGAACGCATCAGGGGGCGGAATTGGACCTGCTCGTTGTCCGGGGCCAAAAAAGATTGGGATTTGAGTTCAAACATACCGTTGCTCCGGAGTTCACGAAATCGATGCGCATCGCTATGTCGGATCTCAAGCTGGCTCGACTGGACTTGATCCATATTGGCAAGGACACTTATCCTCTGGCGGATCGTGTTCGCGCCGTCGCCTTTGAACGACTCCATGCAGATCTCGACCGGCTGCGCTAATTGCCATAGGGCGTTACCAAGTCTCGACAACGATACCCAGGAAGTAGTTTCTATCGTTGAGCGAGTGCCCGAAGATGAAGTGGACGGTATTGACTTGCGATTCATACTTCAATCCGAATCCCGCGTCGACAAAAAGCTGGTCCTGCCGGAAGATGCGAGCGCGATCAAAAGTCTTGCCGATATCGAGAAATGCTTCGGGGCTTAGCGCAAACTGCCGGCGAATCGGATTCCGGTATTCGACGGATAGATTGCTCAGGAGAAAATCCGTTCCCATCGGCGAGTTGCCATAGTGATGCCCCTGGCGATTGAAAGAAGAGTGGCCCCGCAGCAGGTTTTCTGAACGGACATCGGCCCCGAGGACAAAATACTCATCTACCGGCAGCAAACCACGCGTCGTGCCGCCTTTTGCCGTCCAGTCCAGAACCTTGTTCCTGGATTTTCCAAGGGCGATGCGATTTTTCACCATCAGCGTCGCGCCGCTGTATTTCGCTCCACCCATAATGGATTTGCGCGCAACAAATGCATTGGCCTGTATGCGGTTTTTGAAATTGCCGTCCGCCAGCCGAATCCCGGTTTCCACAACAAACTTGCCGGAGTTTTTCCAGAATGCGAGTGGATCCGGAAAATGTTCGTGTTTTCTCCGGTGGATCAGTTCGAACCCGGCCGCAGCTTCGAAGCGATAATCTGGAATGGTCTTGAGAGTAAATCGCCAATCCGTCAACGAGTATCGAAAGTCCGGTGAAGGCGAGCGCGCAACATTCGAGACGTTCCATTTTTCGGAGCGCCACAGTCCGGTGGTTTCGACCGTCAGGCCTCCGGGGATGGGCAGAGGTGAACGCAAGGTGAGTTCGGCCCAGTTGCGATATCGACTTGGCCGATACGCGCTGCGGATGCTGACTCCGGAATCCCGAATGTTCCACAGGTCCAGCCTCAGAAAATGCGTCACTGCCCAGAGCACGATCTCCTTTGACACTCCCTCCCTCGACCATTCCGTGTTTCTTCTGAAGGATGTGACAATATTGGCGTTGTATCGGGCAGGTGTGGGAGTAGGCTGGACTTCGAGTTTGATGCTCGAGAAAATCCCAGACTCCTGCAGCCGGCGCTCCGTCGTTCGCCACTGCCGGTAGCTCAAGACACCTCCGGGTTGAAACGCGAGTTCTCGGCCCACCACCCAGTGACTTAGATCCAGCGGATGGCCGTTATTCAACACCTTCGCCACAACCGGAGCCCCTCTGGCACGCCAGAAACGAAATGCCTCTGCCTCCTGTCCCTGGTCCAGATCGATATTGGCAATGAGGTCGGACGCATACAAATCATTCGGATCGATTCGAAGTGCCTCTTTGAGTTCCTGACGAGCGGCCTGAACATTACGTTTCGAAAGGTCGATGCCGGCCAGTTCATGATGAAACCTGGCGTCCGCCGGGAATTTTTGCATGCCCTCGCGCAAGGTTTCCTCGGCATTGGTCAAATCGCGCAGATTCGCATACGAGATTCCCAGATAGAGGTACGTGTCGGCGGAAGAGTTTTGGTCCTTGCTCGCCGCCAGAATGGTAACGGCCAGCGGATAATCCCCGTTCCGCATCGCTTCTCGTGCCGCCTCAACCTGGGCCGCCAGAGGCACGGCGGACAATGCGACCACGATCGAAACCAGTAGAGCTCGGCCAATTCCTGCAACTGCAGACCGCATTAGCTAACGGGTTCCTGGTGGCACCGCAGCTTTGGCTTGATAGCCGGTGCGCGCACGTACGGTGTATTGCGGCGCGACGACGACCTTAATGCTATGGAAATCGCCAGTGTCCGGCGTTGAAGGATAGTAGCCCAAGGTGTACTGACTACGCAGTTCGCCGGCAATCCGGATCAAAGTATTATCGATTTCTGAAGCCCCGGTTTCCATATAGGTGCTCGACAAGAGGAAGGAACGTCCACCGCTGGCTTCGGAGAGTTGGCCCAGTATCGCCATGTTGACGCCCGAAGCCGAATTCGTCCCGCCACGGCTGACCGGCGCGTTGCCGCGATTCCCCCTTGCCGGGCCCCGGACCGGACCCGCCGATGATGGCAACGAGAAAGGAACGTGCTCTGCAGGGTCCGCATACGAGCCAACGCCAGTCCCTAATCCGTAAGTCATCACCTCAGAACGGCGGACACTTTCAAGCAAGCCGTTTAGCGTCGCATCTTTGCTGCCTGCATCCATGCCGTCAGAAAGCACGAGTATGGCTTTTTTATCGTGGCGCCCTGTCTGAATTTTTTCGATTCCACGCTGCAGGCCGTCATACAACAGTGTGCTGCCGCCGACCGCCAGCGAAGCGAGCGCCCGGGATAATTTCTTGCGGTCACTGGTGAAGTCCTGAACGACCGTAATCCGGTTGGAAAACGTCATCAGAAAAATGTCATCGTCCTTATGAATACTGTCGATGAAGCGACTGATCGCCTGTGTCGCCGCGCTCATCTTGTCGCGCATGCTTCCACTGAGATCCAGCAGAACCCCTACGCTGACGGGAACGTCGGTGTCCTGCGAGAAATGGGAGATCTTCTGGGCGACGCCGTCTTCATAAACGGTAAAATCCGTTGCCTTCAAATCAGGCACCAAATGGCCGTTCTGATCAGCGACAGTGGCAATGACATGAACCAGTCGGACATCCAGACTGATCGTTTGCGGGGTCCGAGCCGCAAGAGCAATCGAGCCGAAGAATGTCAGCAAAAGGCCGAGTGTTTTAGCCGGAGTCATAGGATGCGGCGAAGTATACCGCAAAGCTGCAATAGGGTTGAGAGATGGAAAGGCCGCTCGTGCCGATGGAAAAGACTTCGGCAACTCAGCCTTTCCCAACGAAGCCGCTGCCGTTCGATCGCCAGGGTGTCACGGAAAACGACTTGATCGACTTCACACCGGCCATCAAAGCCGACGCGCTGCGCATCGCCTCGCAATTCAAAATGGGCCCGCTCTTTACGCCCCCGATTGTGGCAAACACCGGCGGAAAGCAGTTCATCGTCGTTGCCGTGGGGGCTCGAAATACTGCGGCAGAATTGATCGCCCTCACTCTGCCGTAGCGGGAATTCTTTACCGTCTTTCCTCTCCCGAAGGGAGAGGGTAGGGTGAGGGGTCAAGAAATGTCCCCCTTCATTGTTCCATTTTCTTTACCCCTCGCCCTGCCCTCTCCCTTCGGGAGAGGAAAGAAGAATTCGTTAGCGTATTTATGAAAAGTCCATCTTAGCAGGTCAAGAGACCCTTCTAATCAGAGCAGCCGCGAACTCGCGCGTGGAAGCAGAACCTCCCAGATCCCGCGTTCGTATGGCGTCCTGATTCAAGGTAAGATCGATCGCCTGCCTCAGCCGCGCGGCTAAATCCGGACACCCCACGTGTGTGAGCATCATTGCCGCTGCCAGTATCAGAGCCAACGGATTGGCAATCCCCTTACCGGCGATGTCGGGCGCTGAACCGTGAACGGCTTCGAATATCGCAACGTTCTCGCCGATGTTGGCGCCGGGCGCCATTCCCAGGCCGCCCACCAGTCCGGCGATTTCATCGGAAAGAATGTCGCCGAACAGGTTGGTCGTTACGATCACGTCGAACTGCCAGGGATTGAGGACCAGTTGCATGGCGCAGGCATCCACGATGCGTTCGTCCATTTCCACTCGTCCCTCATAAGCCCGTCCAACCTCATTCGCGGTTTCGCGAAAAAGCCCGGTCAGCGCTTTCAGAATATTCGCCTTGTGCACGATGGTCACTTTCCGGCGTCCGTGCCGGACGGCGTATTCGAATGCGAATTCGGCGATGCGCCGGCATCCCGCGCGCGTGTTGACTCCCGAACCGATAGCGACAGCGTGAGGATCTCCATCGATGGGGATGTAATGCTCGAAACCGACGTAAAGGCCTTCGGTATTTTCGCGAATCGTGACCAGATCGATCTTCTCGTAACGGCCGCCGGGCATCAGCGTGATCGCAGGGCGGACGTTGGCATAGAGATGAAATTCTTCGCGCAGCCGCACATTGGACGAACGATAGCCGCCGCCAACCGGCGTCTCAAGGGGACCCTTCAGCGCCAGCCCGTTTCGGCGGATGCTTTCGATGGTTTCCGGCGGCAGCGGATCGCCGCACGCTTGCACACCCGCCATTCCTGCCTTGCAGACGTCCCACTCGAACGGCGCGTGCAGCGCGTCGAGAATCGCCGTGGTGGCGTCGACTATTTCCGGTCCGACACCGTCACCAGGGATCAGCGTTGCGCGTACGGTTTTGTTCATACCGGCTATTATCCACGAATAAAAAATTTAGGAGATTTTAAGACGACCGCGTCTTCCAAACGATCCATACTTGCCTCAACTTTCTGCCAGGCGGAGGACACTTCAATGAAGAAACGCGTTCTTGGGATCGCTGCGATAGCCGCGCTGAGTTTTTGCGCCGGCACACTTTTAGCCCATCACTCGACGGCGACGTATTTTGATTTGAACACGACATACCTTCTCAAGGGAGTGATCTCGAAAATCGTCTGGAAAAATCCCCATATGTACGCGTTCATGGATGTCACCACCTGCAAGACGGACAACTGGGCGGTGGAACTTGGCTCGCTTCCCGCAATGACGACTGCGGGTTTAAGCCGGAACACACTGCAGATGGGAATGCCGATCTCGATCTTTAGCTCGCCCGCGAAGTTTGCCTCAACATCGGAGCTTCCGGAAGCAGACGCGGCGTGGAAAGCGAAACACTTCGTCCTGGGCGGCTGCATGACTCTGCCTGGCGGCAAAACAATCGAGTACCCGGATGGCCCACGATGCAAGAGACCCGCGCAGGACATCGTGATCGGGATAGACGCGAAATAGACCGACGTGAGCTACGGAACAATTATCTTGTGGCGATCGATGAATTCCTGTTCTCCGACCATGAGTTCATGGGCAAGATTGTTATCCTGACAGACGTATTCGAACAATTCCTGGCCAGGATCCCAACCCAGAAGAAAACCGCCGGACCACGTCGCGGTGTAGGCGCCGGGATCATCAATGGTCGCTTCATACTTCAGTGTCTTGGAATCCAACCGCGTGAAACGTTCGATCATGTGTAGCTGATCGGTATGAGGCAATCCTCCCCTGTCGAACCAGAAGCTTTCATTGAACCCACGGGTATCGACGACAAGCGTGTCCCCCTCCCAGCGGCCAATGGAGTGTCCGTAATAACTGGGAGAGAGTTCCTTTGGATGAGGCCGGCCGTCCATGTAGATGGTGCGAAACGTATGGGGCCCGCCTTGATCGAAGATCAGGATGCGTTGGAGGTCCGGCATGTCGACAAACTCAACGCCGTAGGGAGTGAGGAACTCGCGCGGTCCAGCGGATGGCTTGCATCGTGTATGCGGTTCGAGTTGATTGGCCCGGCGGAAGTTGTACACCGCCCTTGCCCATGGCTGAAAAGGCACCTCACTGACTTTGGGTCTGCCTGCATATTGCGTTGCCGCTTCAACCGTGATGTTGTCCGGGTTCACCAGCCGCTCACTTCCACCATTGAACGGCAGCCACATTCCGGTCTCCCCGGGGAGTGGACCCAGATTGACTTTACCATCCGCACGGCGCGGCGTCGGACGGGCCGCCGTGTCCTGTTGACGCAAGCCAATCTGACCGCTGGTTCCCAGTTGCTGAGAACTCTGCGGGGCTTGCCCGAAAGCCAACACGGCAATCGCGATCACAAACAATGCGGCTAAACCTAGTGTGTGTTTCATGGTTGGTGACAATGGCGCGATGATAGTCCGGGTTATGCGGTGCCAGCTACAAAAAAGGCACATGAAAAAGGCATGAAAGAGATACCGGCAGAGTCTGAAATCAAGGCCACGCGGGATTCCCGTCTGCCTGTAGGCGCGGTCTATGACCGCGCACAATATTTCGGCATGCGATCCAGGAGGAATCGGACTTACACAGTGTGCGCGGTCATAGACCGCGCCTACAGCCAGAGGGGAATCCAGCGACAAGGCCGGCTCCGGAGTGGAGTTCCATCAGTCAAAGCGGAGGCCGTGATATTCTCGTCGACCAAATTCCTTGATGGCTGATATGGATATCTTTTGGAACTTCGCCCGGCGTGCTGGAATCTCCGCCATATTTCTGGTTCTCGCTCTCGCCACCGCATGCTCACCGGCGAAAACAGCCGACTCGCCAGATCTATCGACTGCCCGTCTTGTCGAGCGAACCTTCACATCCATGGGAACGGAGCTTCACCTGAGTGTATGGACCTCGGAGCCGCGCGAAGCCATTGACGCATTCGAGCAAATCACCCATGAATTCAACCGCCTCGAAGGCTTAATGAGCAACTGGCGGGATGGCAGCGATATCCAGAAATTGAACGCCGCTGCCGGCAAGCAGCCCGTTCCGGTTGCAGCCGAACTCCGAGAACTGCTGAAAACGGCGCATCAGGTGAGCGACTGGACCAACGGCAAATTCGACGTGACATTTGGTGTCATGTCGGGTCTCTGGAAATTCGACTATCAAAACAAGGACGATTCCATTCCGGATCGCAATGAAGTGGCTCGGCGGCGGAAGCTCATCAATTACCACGATCTGAAGATCGACGAGCAGGCGGGAACCGCGTTCCTGCTTCGTGAAGGCATGGCGGCGAATTTGGGCGGAATCGGAAAAGGCTATGCCGTGGATCGCGCTCGAGACATTCTGCGCACGAGCGGCTTTCACGATTTCATGATTCAATTTGGCGGCGACGTGTATGTGTCGGGGCATAAGGGCGATCGTCCGTGGAGGCTCGGCATACAGGATCCGCGCGGACCGGAGGACCATATTTTTGCGGCTATGGATTTGTCGGACAGCACGTTCAGCACATCCGGCGACTACGAAAGATTCTTTATCAAGGATGGACGCCGCTATCATCACATCATCGATCCGGCTACCGGTGACCCTTCAGTGGGTTGCCGCAGCGTCACCATTGTCACTGGCAGCGCGACAATTGCCGACGGGCTTTCGACCGGAGTGTTCATAATGGGACCGGAGTCCGGAATGGCGCTCATCGAAAAGCTGCCGGAGGTCGAAGGTGTCATCGTCAGTTCAAAAAATGAAGTACTGGTATCGTCGGGCCTGAAGGGGCGCCTGACAATACTGGCTCAACCGACGGATGCGCCCTAGCAGACGCATCCTAATAAGGAGCAGGTCATGTCGATCCGCAAAACAGTTCCAGCCCTGGTATTCGCCCTGGCTTTACTGATGGTCCCTTGTTCGTCGAAAGCGCAGGCGACGAAAGGACCTCTGGCGACAGTCCAAAGCATCAAGTGCAGTTTTACGCTGATGGTTGTGGGCACATGGGGTGAGAAGGAGCCGGAGGCCAAGGTGAAACCGGCGAGCAGGGTGTTGCAGTTCGACGCGATCAACGCGGATGAAGGTTCGGCGGTACTAAAGGACGATTACGGCAAGTCCGACATCATCGTGCGCTATTCGGGAGGTTACCTGCACTTCATCCAGTCCAAGCTCGACGGCCCTCTCTATACAACGACGATTCTCGAGAAGAAGACTGCGAGTGGAAAGCTGAAGGCCATGCACTCGAGGCACGAATTCACGGATTACGCACTGGTTGGATTTACGTCAAGCCCGGAACAGTACTACGGCGACTGCGAGATTCTGCAGTGAGGGAGCAGTGGGGACGTTTTTCCTCTCCCGAAGGGAGAGGTAAGACGGAAAAAGGAGACAGTATGCCTAACATGAAACGGTTTAGCGCAGTCGTCGCAACAGGTGTGGTGACAGTTGCCGCGATGTTCTATTCCAGCGCCGCACAGACACCTGCCGCGCCCGCGGCTGCTGCGATACCTGCAGTTCTGCAGAATTATTCAAGTGTCACCGCGGAGCGCCTGAAGACTCCCGATCCGGAAAGCTGGCTGATGGTGCGCCGCACCTATGACGGCTGGGGCTACAGTCCGCTGAAACAGATCACGACCGGCAACGTTTCAAAGCTGAAACCGGTATGGGGAATGTTGACCGGCGAAGGCAGGGTTCACGAAGCGGCGCCCATCGTCAACAACGGCGTGATGTTTGTCTCGACTCCCAATAACCAGGTGATGGCGATCGACGTGAAGTCCGGCAATCTGCTATGGCGTTACCGCCGGCCTCGTCCTGCGGGCGCCAGCGTGGCTCACGACACCAGCCGCGGCGTCGCGCTCTTCGCGGACCGCGTTTATTTCGCCGCCGGCGAAGCCGTGATCGTGGCGCTCAATGCGAAAACCGGACGCGAGGAGTGGACGACTTCGGTTGCCGACAATGCTTCCGGTTACTACATCTCACTTGCGCCGCTTGTAGCCGGAGGCAAGCTGATGGTCGGCACGTCGGGTGGCGAGTTTGGAGTCCGCGGCTTCGTTGCCGCTCTCGATCCGGATACCGGAAAGGAGCTTTGGCGAACCTTTACCATCCCCGCTCCGGGAGAGCCTGGCAGCGAGACGTGGCCCACGGGCGATCAGTGGAAGACCGGCGGCGGCCCGATCTGGGTCACCGGGAATTACGATCCGGACACGAACCTGGCGTACTGGGGAACCGGAAACGGCGGTCCCTGGATGGGCGACCAGAGACCGGGCGACAATCTCTATACGTCATCCGTCATTGCGCTCGATGTTGCGACCGGAAAGATGGTGGGCCACCACCAGTATCATCCCAACGATTCCTGGGATTGGGATGAAGTATCGCCGCCAATTCTGGTTGACTACCGGCGCGACGGACGCACCATCAAGGGACTCATCGACGTGGCGCGCGATGGATATCTCTGGTTCCTCGAACGCTCCGACGGCCCAATCCGTTTTGTCGAAGGCAAACCATATGTGAATCAAGATGTTTTTCTGAGCCTGGACCCGAAAACCGGAAGGCCCAATGTCGATCCGGCCAAGAAGCCCGGCACGGGAAGATCCGCGACGTTCTGTCCTGGCCTGCATGGCGGCAAAAACTGGCCTCCCATTGCGTTCAACCCGCAAACCCGGATGATTTACATACCGGCGAACAACAATATCTGTGGAACGCTGACCGGTGGGCCGGTCACTTACACGGCGGGCCGCGGCTTTACTGGCACGGTCCGTGGCGGGACGCCCGGCACGCCGCCCCCCCCGCCGCCACTCAACCCCGGCGCAGATCACTTTGGTGAAGTGCAGGCATGGAATGTCGACACCGGCAAGAAAGTGTGGACGCACAACTACACGAACAGTCCCAATTGGGGTTCCATGATGACCACCGCCGGTGGATTGGTATTCACCGGCGGAACCAATGACCGCAAGATCCATGCGTTTGACGCTTCCAACGGAAAACTTCTGTGGGAGTCTCCAACGCCTTCCGGCATTCTCGCTCCGCCGACAACATTCATGGTCGATGGAAAGCAATACATTGCGGTGCTATCTGGATGGGGCGGGGATTCCGCCGGAATGCAGGGCACACTCAATCAGGCCTTTCCGGGCCAATATCCAGCGGTGCCGGAGGGCGGCTCCATCTGGGTTTTTGCGTTGGAGTAAGAGAGGGGAACAATAAAGGGAAACATTTCATGACCCCTCACCCTCCCTTCTCCCGAAGGGAGAAGGGAGGGTGAGGGGTAAATTAAGTTGCCAAGCCCATCACCGCCTGCGCTTTCTTCTTGAGAAGTATCAGCCAGTGCGGACATTTCTTCTTGTCGGCGTAGAGACGCTCGCAGTCATCGCAACGCACGCACTCGCTTGCGATGATCTTGGGACCGCGAATCGCGCCCCACTCGCAAGCCTTCTCGCAAAGCTTGCACGTCTTGCACTCCGGCCATCGCTTGATCCGGAAAACGGTCAGGTTGGAAAGCAGTCCGAGAAAAGCACCAACCGGGCAGAGGAATCTGCAGTACAGATTCCTCACGAAGATGGTTGCGATCAGCAACACGCCCAGTCCGATCCACATGCCTGTCGTCGCCTGGCGCGAGAACATCCAGAAAGGTTCCACATATCGATAGATCGAAATGTCCTTCGTGATGAGGAAGTACAGAACGGTGCCTCCGAGCAGTACGTACTTGATCATGCTGGCCCGCCGCTCCAGGCGCCGAGGCACTTCAAATCGGAGCCTGGCCGGAACGATCTTATCCAGAAGCTGCGTCATCGATCCGAACGCACAGATGCGTCCGCAATACAGGCGTCCCCACAAGACCGTCGTAACGACGGTAAAAATCGCGAATGCGTACCAGGGCAGGTTCTGCCGGAACGTCGGGAGATTCCATTTCGTCAGAGCGAAAATATTGACGACGGTGATCAACTGGCTGCGCATTATCCCGAGATACAGGACCGAGGCGCCCATCGTAATCCACTTCAGAGGTTCACTCCTCCGGAAGAAACCAACCATCGCCAGCGTGGCGAATGCGGTGAACATCGCCAACTCCGGGGCTTGCGCCTTGATGTCGTCGGCCCAGGTCGGGGCAGCTTCCTCGTCATCGTCAAAGTTCCAGGTATTCTGTGCGTGCGCATGTCCGGTTCGGTGAAAAACGGCAGGTGCAACAAGCAGCGCTGACAGAAACGAAAACAGAATCAAGCCGGCTCGAATCCTCATTTGGCAGGTGCGGGCGGTGTCAGAAGAGCCCGGGCCACACGCCGGGCCCCGTTGCGAATGGCCTTCGCCGAACTCTTGATGGAAATGGATGCACGGGAGACGGCGTCGACGTCTGCGCCGACCGTGAAGGGATCGCTGATGCTTTTGCCCTTGAACTGATTTGCAAATGCTGGAAGCTCCACCGAAAAATAACCGTACGGTTCGTGGTGTTCCGTGACAAGGACTCCCGTGAGGACGCCTTTCGTATCCATTCCCACCAGCATTTTGATGGGACCGTCATATCCGCGCTCCAGCGGTTCCAGTTCGGTGGTCCAGAAGACATAGCCCGCAATCGTTTGAGCATTTGCCGCGCCGGTGTAGGCGATGAAGTGCGGAACCGGGCTGGGCTGCTTGGGCGAGAACGATGTGGCGCCGGGAAATACCTTCTTGAGTTGCGATTGAAGAATGGATTCGGCCGTAGTCTGGCCGAAGGCAAATGGCAGCAAGCCCGCCGTCAACAGAAGAAGTAGGAAAACATTTCGCATTCAGATACTCGTGATTGCCGATGATAGTTTCAAAACCATTGAGAATCAATTGCGGCGGTTCAAATATCGTCAGTTCGAGTGTCCACCGCAGCCTTTTCACAAAAAGGCCCCCGTTAAAACGAGTTCCGCCTCGCCGGGTCGACACTAATGCTTTTGGTGCGGTCTTTTCGCTAGACTGTCAGTTCAAAATCGATTTAGGAGGAGAACCGCGATGCTTCGCACTCTGGTTGTGTTTGTTTGTGGCGGATTGGTGGGCGGATTGCTGGTATGGAAACTTCCGGCTCTGGGACAAACGCCGGCCGCTTTAAAACAGGACGCAAAGCCCGTCGATATTGCCGCAATGGATGCCGAGGTTGCCCGCCTGAAGGGCACAGTCCCGAATTTGTCGCACGTGATGGCGGATGTCGCGTTTCAGTATTCCAACCTGTGGTTTGCTGCCCAACATAAGAATTGGCCCCTTGCCTCGTTCTACTTCAATGAAACGCGCGGAAGAATCAAGTGGATGCTGCGCATCAATCCGAATCCCAAAACGCCTTCGGGCGAAGTGGTAAATCTACAGGGGATATATGACGGGCTGGAAACGAGCGTGGTGATGAGCCTGAAGGATGCCATCGATCAGAAAGACAGCGCCAAATTCGCCGCTGCTTATAAGCAGATGATTGAAGGCTGCTACTCCTGCCACAAGAGCGCGGGAAGGCCCTATCTGCGGCCGATGATACCCACCGTGCAGCCTCAGACGATGATCAACTACGACCCGGATGCGGGCTGGCCCAAGTAGGCCGGGACAGATTATGAACCGTCGTCAGTTTGTTTTCACAGCGGCCGGCGCACCGGCGTTTACCCGGATCCCGCGCGTGTTCGCAGCGTCCGCGGCTAAATACAATTTGATTATCAAAGGCGGACGCGTCATCGATCCGGCGCGCAAGCTGAACGCCATTCGCGACGTGGCCATCGCCGGCGGGCGAATTGCGGCGGTCGAATCGAGCATCACGGGCGGCGCCGCCGAAACGATTGACGCACGCGGAAAACTGGTGACGCCTGGCCTGATCGATATCCATACTCACGCGGCGCGCACCAGTGAGGCGCCGCTGCTTTGCCTCGCCGACGGCGTCACAGGATTCATCGATGCGGGTTCGCAAGGCGCGGATCGCATCGGCGAAACGATTGCCATCGCCAAATCGGCGCCGCAATCGTGCCGTGTTCTGATCAACATCGGACGCGCCGGTATACTTTCCGAGGGCGACACCATGGACCTCGGCCGCGCCGATGTCGGGGCCGCGCGCGAGGCGATCATGCGCAATCGCGACATGATCGCCGGCATCAAGGCCAGGCTGTCACAAGATGTAGCGGGCGCGAATGATTTTGAGGTGCTCCGGCGCGCGCAGGAAGCGGCCGCACCATTCCGGCTGCCGGTGATGATCCACATGGGCCAGACGATGTCGCCTCTGGCCAAACTTTTCCCGCTCCTCAAATCCGGCGATATCGTCACGCACATGTTTGCGCCGCCGCCGAACAGTATTGTCGATGACGCAGGGCGCATTCTGCCGGAGGTGCTTGCAGCCCGCCGCCGCGGCGTGCGGTTCGA
>Ga0134122_10000319_pt1 | contig 30882 bp, 27 predicted proteins | sample KB302_FD_96461 | JGI IMG/M metagenome (GOLD analysis project Ga0134122, IMG submission 96461) | Terrestrial soil microbial communities without Nitrogen fertilizer from Kellogg Biological Station, Michigan, USA - KB3-0-2 | ecosystem: Environmental > Terrestrial > Soil > Unclassified ...
CACGTGCTGTTCGCGGACAGCCCCGGCCCCATCACCGCCGACCAGCGCATGCTTGCGCAGAGGGCGCCGACCGTCGACGTCGCCATGTTTCCCTACTTCTCGTTCGAGGCGGGCATCCCTCCGCTCGTCGAGCTCGTGAAGACGTTCAGGCCGTCGACGGTCTTCCTCGGCCACCACGACGCCGAGGGGACGATGAAATGGGCGTCGAACTATCCGCCGGCGCTCGCCATCCGCGACGCGAGCCCGAAGACGCGGACGATGGACGTGATTTACCGCACGCCGGTCTGCTTCAACACCCAGTCGAAGGAAATGCTGATCGGCTGGTAGCCGAACGCCTCAGCCGCGCAGGCGGAAGCGCTCCTTGAGCACCCACGCTTTCGCCGCGAGGAACAGCGCGACCATCTGCTCGTGGTCGCCGGGATCGACGACGATGACGAGCGAGTCGCTGTCGGTGCCGCGCGTGTGGCGGACCGCTTCCTTCGAGCGCATCCGCGAGTTCAGCGGCTTCAGCCAGTAGGGAAGCTTCTTCTTCTCGTCGACGCGCGCAATCAGCCGGGTACGCTCGCCAGCGGGATCGGCGAGCGCCACCTTGCAATAGCAGTCGCCGGCGTTGCGTCCGCGCCGGACCTGCTCGAACATCATCGCGCGGCGGTCGAGGCCGTTCCACGCCTTGACGGGCGGTACCGATGACGGCCGGACCTCGATCGAGCTCCCCTTCTTCTTCGGGACCCGCACGAGAAATTCCCAGCGGTTGCGCTGCGCGTAGTTGCCGTCGACGACCTCGTAGACGTATTCCGTGCCGCGCACGACCGGCTCTTCGCGAACCTTCCAGCGGGCCGTGCGATCCGTCTTCAGCTCGATGTTGACGCGCGCGAGTCGATATCGTCCCTGCGGCATGTGAGCCCCCGAAGGACGTATCGAACCGGACCGACGCCGGGATTATTCAGCCGTGCAACTATGTGTCGAACCGCCCGTCGAAGTGCTGGTCCATCGATGGCCTGACAAGCTGGTAAATGGCGAGGCGCTGGCCGCCTGGATCCCGCAAGACGAGGCAGGGGCCCTGCGGAATCTCGAACAACTCGCCGTCCGCCGCCCAGCCCCGATCGATGAGCGCGCGCCGTGCAGCCGGCAGGTTCTTGACCCGGTAAATCAACAGCCCGTGTCCGGGTTCGAGGTGGTTGGCGAGGAGCAGCGGCGGGCCAGCCTCGGCGAGGCGGACCGCGGCCACCCACGTCGACCCATCGCGCACCCGCCAGAGCAGCTTGCCGCCAAGCGTCTCGGTGTAGAACGTGATCGACACTTCGATGTCGGGTGCCGGCAGGTAGAGATAGTCGAGCGATTCGAGCAGCAAGAGTGGTGTCGCTAGCTGACGGCGTCGACACCCGCCTTCGCGCACTGGCCGTCCTGCGCGCTCGTCCCGCCCGACAGCCCGACGCCGCCGACGACCTTGCCGCCCATCGTGATCGGCAGGCCGCCGTCGACCGGCACCGCGCCCTTGATCCCGAACACGCGGAGACCCTCGCCGCCCTGCGTCACCATGTCCTGGAACGCCTTGGTCGGCCGCTTGAACCGCGCCGCCGAGCGGGCCTTCTCCTGGCAGACGACCGTGCTGCCGATGGGCGTGTCGTCCATCTTCTCGAAGTAGACGAGATCGCCGTTGGCATCCACCACCGCCACCGCCATCGTCCAGCCGTTCTTGCGCACTTCGCCCAGCGCCGCGGCGGCCACCTTCTTCGCGTTCTCCAGGCTGATTGAGGGTCCGTACGACATTCTCACGCTCCCTTGATGGACCGATCGAGGAGCTCGATCGGATGAAGGATGGTCCAGTCGTGCCCGAGCCGCCGGCCGGCGGCGGCAATCTGCAGGATGCACCCGGGGTTGCCGGTCGCGATGATGTCGGGCGCCAGCGCCGCGATGTTGCGCGCCTTGCGCTCGCCGAGCTGTGCGGCCGGCTCCGGCTGGACCAGATTGTAGATGCCGGCGCTGCCGCAGCAGATCTCGGCCTCCGCGGGCGAGAGGAGCTCGATGCCGGGAATCGCGGCGAGCAGCGCGCGCGGCTGCGCGCGCACGCCCTGAGCGTGCGCGAGGTGGCAGGCGTCGTGGTAGACGACGCGCGCGGCGATCGGATGACGCCTGGCGCGCGGCTCTCCGAGCTCCACGAGCGCCTCCGACACGTCGCGCACCTTCTCGCTGAACGCGCGCGCGCGCTCGGCCCAGGCGGCGTCCTCGTGCAACAGCTCGCCGTACTCCTTCATCGAGGAGCCGCACCCGGCCGCGTTGACGACGATGCGATCGACCCCGGCACGCTCGAAGACCTCGATATTGTGTTTCGCGAGCGCGCGCGCCTGGTCGATGTTGCCGGCGTGCAGCGCGAGCGCGCCGCAGCATCCCTGCGCGGCGGGCGCTTCGACCGTGCACCCCTCGGCGGCGAGTACGTCGATGGTGGCCCGGTTCACGCCGGCAAAGGCGAGGCGCTGGACGCACCCGGTGAGCACTCCTGCCTTGAGCCGCGACGTACCTACGGCGGGCGTGTGTTCCGGCGCCCTCGACGTCAGTGAGGCGAACGACAGCTGCGGCGCGACGGCGATGAGCGACCGCACGCGGCGCGGCAGCACGCCGAGCACCCCGCTTCGCTCGAGCGCGCGAAGCAGGGGCCCGAGGAGCACGAGCGGCGCCATCGCGAGCCGCAACCGCGACGGATACGGCAGCACCGCGAACAGCAGCGAGCGGAACACCCGCTCGCCGAACGGCCGCTCGAAGTGGCGCTCGATCTGCGCGCGGGTGCGCTCGATGAGCGGACCGTACTGCACACCGGAGGGACAGGCCGTGACGCACGCCATGCAGCCGAGACACGCGTCGAAGTGGCTGACGAAGGTCGGCGTCATCGCCGCGCGCCCCTCGAGCCCTGCTTTCATGAGGTAAACGCGGCCGCGCGGCGTGTCCATCTCTTCGTTCCAGAGCAGATAGGTGGGACACGAGGGGAGGCAGAAGCCGCAGTGAACACACGCATCGATGAGGGCCATGGATGGCTGGTCTGGCCCTCGGAATGCGCGGCCGGATGCGGGAGTCGGGCCGGGATCCGGGATCCGGGATCCGGGATCCGCGCTCATACAGGTCCCCGGCCGGCGTTCAGGATCCCCTGCGGATCGAGGGCGTGTTTCACGGACGCGCCGAGGGCGCCCGCATCCCCGAGCGGTCCCCACACGTCGAGCTGCTGCTTGACGGCTGTGTCAGCACGCAGCACGACGACATGGCGGAAGACGTCGGTGCGCGAGCGCAGGCGCTCGACGACGTTCCGCTGCACGCGCGGGTCGGCGTCCACGCGCAGCAGGCCGGAGCCGATCGCGGCGCGGCCGGAGAGCTCGATCCCGGTGACGCTGGCGCGCACGTCCTCGACGAGCGCCAGCACCGCGCCGAGCGAGGCGGGCATCCACGCGAACTTGACGATCATCCCCGGCGACTGCCACGGACGCCGCATGTGGGCGCGCCACAGGTCGGTCTCGGACTGCCCGGCAACCTCCTCGCACATCGCGCCGGCGGCGAGCGCGCGCGCCTGCCGGACGTGCGCCTGGAGCGCGCCGGGCGTCGATTCGAATTTGAGCAGTAGACGGGAGGGCCGGCTAAAGCCGGCCCCTACGTACTCGTGGGCCGGCGGCCCGCCCGCTACGTGAGAGACGTGGGGGCCGGCTTCAGCCGGCCCCGGCCCGGCGTGAACATCAATCGCCGCGGCCTCGAGCTGGCTGCTGGTGATCGCCGCGAGCGCGGCCGTCAGCGCATCGGCGCCATCGAAGCTCGCCACGAGCGTGCTGGACGCGCCGGGCTGCGGCGACAGCTTGAACGTCGCGCTCACGATCGCCGCCAGGCTGCCGTGCGATCCGCTGATCAACTTTCCGAGGTCGTAGCCGGCGACGTTTTTCACGACGTTGCCGCCGGCCTTGATCAACCTGCCGTCGGTCAGCGCGACGCGGATGCCGATGAGCAGGTCGCGCGGCGTCCCGTAGCGATGACGGAGCGGGCCGCTGTCGTTGGTCGCAATGGCCCCGCCGATCGTCGCCTCGTCGAACGCCGACTCGATCGGGAGCCACTGCCCGTGCCGTCCCAGCGCACGATTCACGTCGTCGAGACGCGCGCCCGCCTGGACGGTGGCTGTCAGGTCTGCGTGCTCGTGCGCGACGAGCGCATTGAGACGCTTCGTGCTCAGGACGAGGTCGACCGACGCCGGTGTCCGTCCCCAGCCCATCTTGGTGCCGCCGCCACGAATGACGACGGAGGCGCGCTGCTTTGACGCGGATGCAAGCGCCGCGGCGACAGCGTCCGCGGAGGGAGGCTCGATGGTCTCGCGCGGCACCACGCCGTCGATGCCAGGCGGACCGGAAAGTCCGCCTCTACGATCCTCGACGGGCATGGCCATCCTCAGAATCGCTCGCCGAGTCCTGCCTTCTCGATCGGGTGCGCGTGGTACGGCCCGGGCACTTCGCCGCAGAGACGCGGCGTCGGAAAGACCTTGCCCGGGTTGCAGAGTCCCTTGGGATCGAACGCGCGGCGGACGGCCAGCATGACGTCGAGGTCGTCGTCGGTGAACATCTTCGGCATGTACTCGGCCTTGTCGGCGCCGATGCCGTGCTCGCCGGTCAGCGAGCCGCCCGCGTCGATGCAGTACTGCAGGATTTCGCCGCCGACCTGCGCGGCCAGGTCGGACTGGCCGGGAATCTTCTCGTCGTAGCAGATGAGCGGGTGCAGGTTGCCGTCGCCGGCGTGGAACACGTTGCCGATGCGCAGGCCGCAGCGCGCCTCGAGCTGCCGAATGCGATCGAGCACCTCGGGCAGCTTCGTCCGCGGCACCACGCCGTCCTGCACGTAGTAGTTGGGCGTCACGCGTCCCATCGACGCGAAGGCCCCCTTGCGGCCCTTCCAGATGCGCGCGCGATGTTCCTCGCTCTGCGCGACCTCGACGGTCGTCGCGCCCGCCCGATGGCAGATCTTCTCGACCTCGGCGAACTGCTCGCGCACCTCCGCGACGGGTCCGTCGAGCTCGACGATCAAAATGGCCTCCGCGGGCGGGAAATGCGGATGCACGGCCGCTTCGATCGCGACGAGCGACACGCCGTCCATGATCTCGACGGCCGCCGGGATGATCCCCGCCGCGATGATCTCCGAGACCGCCGTGCCGGCCGCCGGAATGTTGTCGTAGGCCGCCAGCAGCGTCTGCACCGCTTCGGGCTTCCGCAGGATTTTGACGGTCACTTTCGTGACGATCGCGAGCGTGCCCTCCGATCCGATCAGCACGCCGAGCAGATCCGGTCCAGGCGCGTCGGCGATGGCGCTATCGAGCTGCACGAGGTCGCCGTTGGACAGCACCGCCTCCACGCCGAGCACGTGATGGACGGTGAAGCCGTACTTCAGGCAGTGCGCGCCGCCGGAGTTTTCCGCGACGTTGCCCCCGATCGAGCACACCTGCTGGCTCGACGGATCGGGTGCGTAGTAGAAGCCGTGCGGCGCCACGCGGCGCGTGATCTCGAGGTTCGTCACGCCGGGTTCCACCGTGACGCGCCGGTTCGGGATATCGACGTCGAGCACGCGATTGAGCCGGGCGAGACCGATGACGAGGCCGCCGGGAATCGGCAGCGCCCCGCCCGACAGGCCGCTGCCGTGGCCACGCGCCACGAACGGCACGTCCCGCCGATGGCAGAGCCGCACGGCCGCCTGCACGCCTTCAGCGGACGAGGGCAGGACGACGACGGGAGGTGTGTGACGGAGGTGCGGCAGGCCGTCGCATTCGTACGTCAGCAGCTCCAGCGGCTCGGTGACGACCGCATCGTCGCCACAGAGCCGCCGCAACTCGCTGACAAACGATGCGTCAATCCCTCGACTGCGCTCGGGACTCGTCCCTCCGCCCCGCTCGGGACTCGTCAAGCGGCGACGCCCTCGATTGCTTCGAAGACGTCGTAGACGTAATCGTGCGCGCGCAGCGCACGCTGGGCCAGGTCGCGGCTCTTCGCGTCGCCCGCCTGCTGCACGCGGGCGAGCAGCTGTTCGCGCGCGTCCTTGAAGATCGCGTCGAGGATGACCTCGCGGTCCGCGGGGCTCTGCTCGATGAGCGACAGCAGCACGCGCGAGCCGTACTTGATCCAGCGCTGCTGCGGCACGAGCGTGCCGCCGGTGTCGTCGACGACCTGGCGCTTGAGAACCTGCAGCACCAGCTCCGCGTCGGTGTCCTCGTACGTGGTGTTGAGCGTCTTGAACAGCGCCTTCACCGTGTCGCGGCGCTCGTCGATCAGCTGGACGAACAGCTGCGGCGTCACGCGGTCGCCCTTCTTCGAGTAGCGTCCGTCATCGGTGAGCTCGGCGCCGTGGAAGACGGTGAGATAGAGGAAGTGCCAGAAGATCTCGTAGGTGGCGAGATCGTTCATGAACCGCAGGCCGGTGTTCGGGTCGTCGATCGCGGCGGCGTTGTTGCCGTGCAGCTGCTGGTACATGAACTCCGTCGCCATGTACATGGCGTAGCGCATGCCGTCCTCGGTCGTCGGCCCCTGCGGGCGCGACAGCAGCTGCGTGCGCGCCTGCTGCGACCAGAGCTTGTCGACCGTCAGATCGGCCTCGGCGATCTCCAGCGGCGCGATCTTCCCGTTCTTGATCAGGCCGAGCGACTCGAGCCGCGTCTTCTCGGCGGCCGTCGTCTGATCGACGACGCGCTGCAGGTCCTTGAAGTCGGTGACGAGCGGCTCCCGCCCGGCGGCAACGTAGTCCTGGGCGACCGTCGCCACCCAGCTCTGACGGTAGGTGTCGTGCAGCGTGCCGTTGATCAGGAAGAGACCCGTCAGGCGCTCGCGCAGCTTGTCGAACCAGATGTCGCGCAGCGCCTTGCTGTCGTGCTGCGGCGCGCGCGGGTTCTGCATCTGCGCGGCCATGCCGCCAATCGGCATCGCGCCCGCCAGCAGCGCCAGCAACGCGTTGCGGCGCGTGTAGTACGACATCGACGGCTCGGTCATCGTCACCGCCGAGGGGTTGGGGAAGACCATCGACGAGTCGTGATGGAACATGTCCTCGCGGCTGTTGATGTAGTCCCAGCGGCCGACGTTGGGGCCGATCAGGTTCTCGCGCAGCACCCACTCGATGACTTCCTGCTGCAGCGCGAACTCGGCGCGCTCGTTCAGCGTCTTGACCTTGATGGTGCCGCGCGGCACGCCCATCGCCTCCTCGAGCGTCTTCAGGAGCGTCCCCACCAGCTTCGCTTCCTGCCACGACTCGAGCTTCGGGATGTAGTAGTAGATGCCCGAGCCGTTCTTCTTCTGCGACTCGTAGTTGTTCAGGGCATGGATGACGAGGCCCGGGATGATGGCGGGCGTCTCCTGGCCGTCGACGAACACCTGCCGGTTGCGGAGGTGCAGCCCCGCGACGCGGTGGAAGATCGTCGGCCACTGTTCCTTCTTCGCCTCGATGCGGTAGGTGCGGTTCTTCTTCGGATGCTCGTACGGCTTGCCGTCCCACTCGTGCGCGAGGATCTTCTTCAGGTTCGTCCATGCCTCGTACAGCTGCGCCTTGTAGTCGCCGCCGGCGTCCTCCCAATCCCACATCCACTGCGAGGCGCCGCTGTTGAGCGCGCCGAACGCCATGCCGAGATCGATCGAGGGACCCGTGCCCTCGAGTCCCGGCTTCATCGTGTCGGCCGGGATGGGGACGCTCGCGGCGACGCGCCACGCCTTCGGCGTCTTGCGGCCGAAGAAGCCGTCGAGCATCCCCTGCCGGATGTCGCCGACCGTCGCGCGGTTGCCGTCCGGATCGGAGACCTGCGTAGCGGCGTCGAGGAAGTCGTACTGACCCTGCCGGCGCGCGACGCGGTCGTGCAGGTGGTGCCGCGCCTGCATGAGCGCCGCGAACTCGTCGCGGGTCGCGCGCGTCAGGCGCGCGATCAACGCCTCGACGTTCGCCTGGCGGCCGCCAATCGTCTTTGTGCCGAACAAATCTGGATATTTTTGAAGAATATCCGCGCGGACCGTTGCGGACGGGGACTCAGACACCTCAACCCTCCTGCCTGGGAAACGGAAACGCCGAATTATATGCGACCAGGTCGGTGATGGCGTGCACGACGCGCGCGGCCTGGTAGCCGAGCTCGTCGGCCGGCTCCGCCGCCGCACGCTGGATCCAGAACGCGGTGAGCCCCGCGGATGCCGCGCCGGCGACGTCCCACCCGTTGGACGACACGAACCCGATCTCGCCCGGCGGCACGCCCAGGCGCGCCGGCGCCAGCGCGTAGACGCGCGGGCTCGGCTTGAACACCTTGATGTCGTCGACGCTGATGACCGCGTCGAGCAGGCCGTCGATGCCCGCGCTGCGCGTCGCGGATGCCAGCATCGGTGGCGCGCCGTTGGACAGGATCGCCAGGCTCAACCCCTTCGACTTGAGCTGCGCGAGCCCGGGCTTGACGTCGGGAAAGGCGTGCAGCGTCCGATACGCGTCCATCAGCTGCACGCGTTTTTCGGCGGTCAGGTCGAGTTGCAGCGCTCGCGTCGAATAGACGAGCGCGTCCTGCGTGACCTGCCAGAAGTCGGCGTAGCGGTCCATCATGCTGCGCAGCAGCGAATACTGCAGCTGCTTGCTGCGCCACATGACCGCGAGCGCGGTGCCGCTGCCGGGAAACAGGAGCTCGCACAGCGACGTCACGGACAGCACGTCGAACAACGTGCCGTAGGCATCAAAAACAAGCGCGCGCATCGTGTGCCCATTGTAGGATCCCGCGCATGCGCACACGACTGTTCGCCGCCATCGTCCTGGGAAGCCTGACCGGTCTTCTCACGTTCCCGTCTGCGTCGGCGGCGGCGCAGTCGTGCGAGAGCCTCGCCTCCCTGAAGATGCCCGACACGACGATCAAGACGGCGGCGCTCGTTCCCGCGGGTCCATTTGTCGCCAACCCCGCCGCTGCGGCGGCGGGCCGCGGTGGAACGCCGCCGGCGCTGCCCGCCTTCTGTCGTGTCCAGCTGACGGTCGCGCCGCAGATCAACATCGAAGTGTGGATGCCGGCGTCAGCCTGGAATGGGAGGTTCGAGGGTGTCGGCGGCGGAGGCTATGCGGGGGCCATCAGCTACGGCGCGATGGTGACTGCCCTCAACGCCGGCTACGCCACGGCGAGTACGGACACGGGGCATGTCGGCGGCGATGGCCGCTTCGCCCTGGGCCACCCGGAGCTGGTGATCGATTTCGGCTATCGCGCGATTCACGAGATGACGGTGAAAGGCAAACAGATCGTCGCGGCGTTCTACGGAACCTCGCCGCGCGAGTCGTACTTTGTCGGCTGCTCGACGGGCGGCCGGCAGGGCCTGGCCGAAGCGCAGCGCTATCCCGACGACTACAACGGCATCGTCTCCGGCGCGCCGGCGATCGATTGGCAGCATCTCCTCATCAGCGCACTGTGGAACAGCCAGGCGACGTTGAAAGATCCGGAAAGCTACATCCCCCCGGCAAAGCTCGCCGCCATCAACGACGCGTCGCTCGCGGCGTGCGACGCCTCCGACGGCGTGAAGGACGGCCTCGTCGCCGACGGCCGGCAGTGCACGTTCGATCCTTCGTCCCTGGTGTGCCGCGCCGGCGATTCGCCGTCGTGTCTCATGCCGAAGCAGGTCGAGGCGCTGAAGAAGATCTACGCCGGCCCGCGCGACGCCAACGGCAAGCAGCTCTATCCCGGCCGGATGCCTGGCGTCGAACGCGGGTGGGGCAACTTCACGACGGGATCCGAACCCGGTCGCTCTGCCAACTTCATGCTCGGTGGCGCCTACCTGAAGTTCTTCGTGTTGCAGGATCCGAATGCCGATCCGCTGGCGTTCGACGTCGCCACCGACATGGCCAAGGTGGTGGACAAGGACGAGAAGAACAGTGCCGCGCTCGCGACCATGCATGCGAATCTGAAACCGTTCCGTGACCGGGGCGGGAAGCTGATTCTCTACCACGGGTGGGGTGACGACGCGATTTCGCCGCTGAACACGATTCACTACTTCAAGATGGTCGTCGAGGAGACGACGGGCGGACCACAGGCAGCGGATCCATCGGCGCCGGAGGATGCGAGGTTCAGGCAGGCGGCGCAGAAGACGGGAGACTTCATGCGCCTGTTCATGGTGCCGGGCATGAATCATTGCGGGGGCGGACCCGGCCCGAACACGTTCGATGCGCTGTCGGCGCTGTCAACCTGGGTCGAGAAGAAACAGGCGCCCGATGTACTGCCCGGTTCGCATCTCACCAACGGCACACCCGACCTCACGCGGCCGCTCTGCCCCTATCCGCAGGTCGCGCGCTACTCGGGCCAGGGCGACGTGAAGGACGCCGCGAATTTCCGCTGCGGCAATTGAGGACACCGGCAGGGGATCCCTGATCTCCGGCCTACTGCTGTTGCTGCTGCTCCGCCTCCGTGTCGCGCGGAACGGACGTCACGTCACGCGACATCCACGGCGTGAACGGCACCGCATCGGTGGCGTTCGGCAGCGCCACCGGGCCGATGCGAACGGCGACTGCCAGATCGCTGCGGACCTCGCTGATGCCCTTGTAGACGCCGCGCGTGGGCGGCACGTCCGCGTAATCGCGGCCGATCGCGACGCGAATGTGCCGCTCGCCCGCAACCACGTTGTTGGTCGGATCGAACCCCACCCACCCGAGACCCGGCAGCAGCCCCTCGGCCCACGCATGCGTGGCGCCGTCGCTCGAGCGGTCCGCGCTTTCTTCATCCCTGAACAGATAGCCGCTGACGTAGCGGGTCGGAATGCCGAGGTGACGCGCCAGCGCGATGAAGATGTGTGAGAAATCCTGGCAGACGCCGCGACGCGCCTGCAGCGCCTCGTCTATCCGGGAATCGACCCGCGTCGCCTGCGGGCTGTATTCGAAGCGCGCATACATCTCCGTCATCAACCCGCGCAGCGTGGACAACGGATCCGCGCCGCGCCCCAGTCCGATGGCGCGTGCCAGCTCGAAGAGCGCGTGCGTCGTCTCGGCGAACTTGCTTGGCGCGAGCAGATCCCAGCACTCGCCCGATTGCGCCACCGCGTCCAGCTCCTGCCAGGCGTCGGGTGGCAGGTGCGGCGGAACATCGGGCAGCGTCGAACACTCGACGAGCGCGTGCGCCGTGAGCGTCAGCTGCGCGTGGCGGCGCGGGATGTTGAAGTGATGGACGACGTTCCCCTCGGAATCCTGGTAGACCATGACGCGCGACGGCGGCACCGTGCTCAACGCGAAATGCAGGCACCGCTGGTGCGCGTCGCTGCGCGGCTGCATGCGCGCTTCCATCACGCTCTCCGTGATGGGCGTCTCGTAGGTGAATCGCGTGACATGACGGACGGTATAGCGCATGGCGGTTACGCGGGAATGGCCAATTCGATGGGGTAGGCGACGTAGCTTTGGTAGACGGCGGTGTGAATGAGCGCGCACTGCCGGCTGATACCGCCAAGGTAGACGTGCGGATCGTCGCTCAGGATCTCGTCCACCTGTCCGTAGTCGAGCGACGCGTGCAGCCGGCCGATGAGGCGCTCGGCCCGTCCGCCCGGGCCGCGCCCGCTGGCGCGCGCCACGGCCTGGAGCGCAGACTCGAGCTGCGCCGCCGCGAACCGCACCGAGCGCGGGAAGTCGGCGCTCAACAACAGGAACTCAGTCACCCGCTCGGGCCGCACGTCGGCGGTGTAATGACGGCAGTACGCTTCGAGCGCCGAACACGACCGCAGGAGCGCGACCCAGTCGATCGACTCGAGACGGCCGTCCGCCTGCGTCGCGCCGTCCGAGACGAATCGATCGAGAAGAGCGGCTGTCACCGCGGCGCGTTCGATGAACCGGCCGGCCTGCAGGTACTGCCACCCCTCCGCGCGCCCCATCGTCGCGTCGGTGATGCCCTGGAAGAGATGGATCCCCGCGATCACGGTTCGGCAGAGGGAGGCGGGCCGCGCCTCGCGATCGGCGTTGGAATGGATCTGGCGGACGGCGAGAAAGAGCGCGTTGAGCTGCTCCCACATGTCCGAGCTGATCTCTTCGCGCACCTGGCGACCGTTTTCGCGCGCCGCGGTGACGCACGCCGCGACAGAGTGCCGGTTCTCCAGGTCGAAGAGCGCGGCGGCAACGAGCGGACCGCGGTCGGCGACAGCTGCGGTCGCCGACATGCCGAGGCTCGCGTACAGCCGGTCCGCGATGCCCTCGGTGCCCGCGCGTCCGAGACCGAGGTCCAGCCCCACTTCGATGAGGCGCGCGCCGTGCTCCGCGCGTTCGAGGTAGCGCGCAATCCAGTAGAGGCCGTCCGCGACGCGGGACAGGAGCATCCGATCAGTCCTGCAGGACCCAGGTGTCCTTGCTGCCGCCGCCCTGCGACGAGTTGACGACGAGGGATCCCTTGCGCAGCGCCACGCGCGAGAGGCCGCCCGGCACGAGCCTGACGCGATCGCCGTAGAGAACGTAGGGACGCAGGTCGATGTGCCGCGGTTCGATCCCGTCGCCGGTGAAGCAGGCCGCGCGCGAGAAGGACAGCGTCGGCTGCGCGATGAAGTTGCGCGGCTCCGCGAGAATCTGGTCGCGGAACGCGGCGCGCTGGACGGCGGTGCTGTGCGGGCCGATGAGCATCCCATATCCGCCCGACTCGCCCACCGCCTTGACGACCATCTGGTCGAGCCGCTCGAGCACGTATTGGCGATCCGACGGCCTGTGCATCAAGTACGTGTCGACGTTCGGCAGGATGGGCTCCTCGGAGAGATAGAAGCGGATGATCGCGGGCACATACGCGTACATCGCCTTGTCGTCGGCGACGCCGGTGCCAATGGCGTTGCCGAGCGACACGTTCCCCGCGCGGTAGGCGTTAAGGAGACCCGCCACGCCGAGACGCGAGTCGGGCCGGAACGCGAGCGGGTCGAGGAAATCGTCGTCGACGCGCCGGTAGATGACGTCAACGCGCCGCAGGCCCGACGTGGTGCGCATGTAGACGACGTTGTCGTGCGTCAGCAGGTCGCGCCCCTCGACGAGCGGCACGCCCATCTCGCGCGCCAGGAACGCGTGCTCGAAGTAGGCCGAGTTGCCGACGCCGGGCGTCAGCACGACGACCGTTGGATCGGTTCGATTGAGCGGCGCCAGGGTCCGCAGGGTCGCCAGCAGCGCCTGGCTGTAGTCGGCGATGGGGCTGACGCGGTAGCGCGCAAAGAGACGCGGGAACACGCGCTTCATCACGTCGCGGTTCGCGAGCATGTACGACACGCCGCTCGGCACGCGCAGGTTGTCCTCGAGCACGACGAAGCGTCCGTCCTCGAGGCGCACCAGGTCGGTGCCGGCGATGGAGACGTAGATGTCGCGGTGGACGCTGACGCCGCGCATTTCGCGCCGGTAGTGGCGACAGCTGTAGACGAGCTCGCGCGGCACCACGCCCTCCTCGAGGATGCGGCCGTCGTGATAGATGTCGCGCAGGAACAGGTTGATCGCGGTCAGGCGCTGCGTCAGCCCGCGCTCGATCGTCGTCCACTCGGCCGCCGTGATGATGCGCGGCAGCAGGTCGTAGGGAAATATCCGCTCCGTTCCCGCCTCGTCGCCGTAGACCGTGAACGTGATGCCCTGCGTGAGCAACGCCTTGTCGGCTTCGGTCTGATGCTGCCGCAGTTGCGGCAGCGTGGCGGCCAGCAGGTCTTCGACGAGCGCCTGGCAGTGAGGCCGCGGCTGACCCGAGGCGGCGAACATCTCGTCGTAGGCGCGGTCCAGCACGTAGTCGGCAAACAGCTCGCCGGCCGGAGACGACGACGGCGGCGGCGGTGTGACGACATTTGCGTGCGCTCGAGTAAATTTCGCGCCGTTTCTGTCCGACTCGTGGCCAGCAACGGCCGCAGGATGCATGGGTCCCTCCGGTGGGCGCATGCCACGGTGCAACGCGTGAGCCACTCGACGCGCCGCGCGCATCGAGTTTTTGCCCGGGAATTTCCGCCAGGCGCCCCGTCGACGCGTGGCAGTCGCGTGCCGAATCCTTCGTGATTGTGTCGTCGCCGCGAAGCCGAGACGAAAACGTACCGCGGCCGCCGCATGACACCGCCGTTTGTCCGGCAAATTCTCCTCGCGCGCGGGCAGCGTTCTTGCTCCGGCGTCCGCTTCGATCCCTCGGAGGCCACGTGATCGACGACGATACGGCCGCGCCCGCCCACGAGCACTCGCGGCTCTGGACGCTCGAAGAGATCGGCCTGCTGATTTCGCGCAGCGGAAACCCGTCCGAAACGCTCGCCAACATCGTGCACCTCATTCAGCGGAGGTTCGCCACCGATGTCTGCTCGGTCTACCTGCTCGAAACGGATCGCGTGACGCTCGTCCTGGCCGCGACGATCGGCCTTCGCGCCGATTCGATCGGCCGCGTACGGATGCGCATCACCGAAGGGCTCGCCGGCCTCGTCGCCGAACGCATGGCGCCCGTGCGCGTGGCCGATGCCACCATGCATCCGCGCTTCAAGTACTTCCGCGACGCCGGCGAGGATCCGTACCGCACGTTCCTCGGCGTCCCCATCGTCGACCGCGGCGTGCTCCAGGGCGTGCTCGTCGTGCAGACGGCCGAGTCGCGCAGCTTCACCGACGACGACGTGCGGATGCTGACGACGGCGGGCGGCCAGCTGGCGCCCATCGTCAGCGAAGCCAGGACGACGGAGCACTTCGTCGTGCCGGCGCATCAGCGGCTGAGCGAGCTCTCACAGAACCTCTGGTGGAGCTGGGACGACGAGAGCGCGGCGCTGTTTCGCGAGCTGGACCCGCTGCTCTGGCGCGAGCTCGATCACAACCCGGTCGCGCAGCTCCAGGCGATGGACATGCGGATGCTCGACGAGCGCGCGTCGCAGCTCGCCCTGCACGGGCGGATCAACCACGCCTACCGCCGCATGCAGGAGTACCTGCACTCGAAACGGACGTGGGGCGCGCGCCACGCGAGCGTGCTCGGCGCGCGTCCCGTCGCGTACTTTTCCGCGGAGTTCGGTCTCCACGAATCCATCCCGATCTACTCGGGCGGGCTCGGCATCCTCGCCGGGGATCACCTCAAGAGCGCGTCGGACCTTGGCATTCCACTCGTCGGCGTCGGCCTCTACTACGACCAGGGGTACTTCCGGCAACGGCTCGACATCGACGGCTGGCAGCACGAGGACTACATCGACCTCGATGGCGGACGCCTGCCCATCCGGCCCGCGCTCGTCGGCGGTCAGCCGCTCGTCATCGACATCGACACGCGGACCGGTCCTCTGTCCGCGCGGGTGCTGAAGCTGGCGGTGGGGCGCAACGTCCTGCTGCTGCTCGATTCCAACATCGAGGGCAATCGGCCCGAGGATCGCGAGCTGACGTCGCGGCTGTATGGCGGTGACGAACGCGTCCGCATCCGGCAGGAGCTGCTGCTCGGCGCCGGCGGCGTGAGGGCCCTGAGCGCCCTCGGCATCGTGCCAGGCGTCGTGCATCTGAACGAAGGCCACAGCGCGTTCGCGCCGCTCGAGCTCGTCCGGCGTCGAATGGACGCGGAAGGCATCGACGCCCACGAGGCTATGCGGCGGGTCGCCGCGCAGATCGTCTTCACGACGCATACGCCCGTGCCTGCGGGGCACGACCGCTTCTCGGCCGCGCTCATCGAAGAACACCTGGGGCCGATGCGCGACGCGCTCGGCCTCGATCCGCGCGCCTTCATGGCGCTCGGACGCGCCAATGCCGCCGACCACACCGAGGAATTCTGCATGACCGTGCTGGCATTGAAGCTGTCACACCGCACCAATGCGGTGTCGTCGCTGCACGGTCATGTGTCGCGGGCGATGTGGACGTCGCTCTTTCCCGCCGTCCGGGAGGAGCACGTCCCCATCGGCCACATCACCAACGGCGTGCACGTGAAGTCCTGGCTCGCGCCGCAGATGAAACAGCTCTACGACCGTCATCTCGGCGTGGACTGGCTCGCGCGCGGCAGCGATCCGGCACTGTGGGACGCGGTCGATGACATCGACGACGGCGAGTTCTGGGAAACGCGCCAGACGCTGAAGGCGCAACTGGTCGCGGCGGCCCGCCGTCGCGCGGCCATCCATGCGGAGCGACGCGGCGAATCTCCAGCAGCGGTCGCCGCCCTGTCGCGCGCGCTCAGCCCCGATGCGCTGACGATTGGCTTCGCGCGGCGCTTCGCGACCTACAAGCGCGCCAATCTCGTGCTCCAGGACCTCGAGGCTGTCGCGTCGCTGGTGAACCATTCACAGATGCCGGTGCAGTTCATCTTCGCCGGCAAGGCGCATCCGCGCGACGTGCCCGGCAAGGCCATGCTGCAGCAGATCGCGCGCCTGGCGCGCGAGCCGAGGTTCGCGGGCAAGATCCTCTTCATCGACGATTACGATATCGACGTCGGCCGCTATCTGGTGCAGGGCGTGGACGTCTGGCTCAACAACCCGAGACGGCCGCTCGAAGCGTGCGGCACGAGCGGCCAGAAGGTCGTGCTCAACGGCGGGCTCAATCTGTCGATCCTCGATGGCTGGTGGGCCGAGGCCTACGACGGCCGCAACGGGTTCGCCATCGGCAACGGCGAAGTGCACTCGTCGTCAAGCATCCACGACGCGCGCGACGGCGGGTCGCTTCGCCGCGTGCTCAGCGAGGAGGTCGTGCCGCTCTATTACGAGCGCGATGGAGACGGCCTGCCGCGCGAGTGGATCGGCCGGATGAAGCGCGCCATCCGCACGCTCGGCTGGCGATTCAGCGCGGACCGGATGGTGATGGATTACGTGCTGCAGGCCTATATCCCGGCGGCCGGCGGCACCAGCCGCAGCGATCGCGGCCGCGTGAGCTGATCGAGGCCGGGATCCGGGATCCGTAGGGATCGGGGATCGGGGATCGGGGGATTGGGGGATCGGGGATTCCGGATTAGCCGTAGGGGCCGACCTTCAGGTCGGCCCTCCGTAAAACAAAGAAAAGCTCCGTGTCTCCGTGTCTCCGTGGCGCCCGTCCGCCCGTGAACGTCAGTTGAATCGTACGTACTCGAAGTCGATCGGCTTGGTGTGGATGCCGCGGCGCGGGGGCGCAATCCAGTTCGCGAACTTGCCCGGCTCGACGACGCGCCCCTGCATCATCGCCTGGACGAAGGTGTAGTCGGCGGCGCTCGGCATCCACTCGTCGCGGCGCGCGTTCCAGCCCGCCTCGGTCATCACCTCGCCGTCCGGGCTGATGTGGTAGCCGGCGTAATTGCCGATCTCGCGATGGAAGCCCTTGTGCGGCAGCGTGAGGCGGAAGGCGACGCCGTGCTTCTCGATCACCTTGTTCCACCGGTCGACGCCCGCCTGCACCTCGCCGATGTAGTCGTCCCGCAGCCGCTCGTTCAGCGCGTTCAGCGCGGGAATCTCCTCCTCGATCACACGCCCGTTCGACACGGTGCCGACCTTGTACGTCGCGTCCGTCAGCTGGTGGTCGTCGGCGATCTTCGTCTCCTCGTAGCGGCCCTTCAGGCCCGTGGTGTAGTAGCTCGCGGCGTTCGACGACACGTCGCCGCCAAAGAGATCGAGGGTGACGCTGTAATGGAAATTCAGGTAGCGCTGGATGGTCTGCAGGTCGATGACGCCGAGCGCGCGCACCTGGCCGGGATCCTCCAGGTGGTGCTCCGCCATCACCTGCGCCGTGCGCTCGACGATGCGGCCGACGCCGGTCTCCCCCACGAACATGTGGTGCGCTTCCTCGGTGAGCATGAAACGGCACGTGCGCGCGAGCGGATCGAAGCCCGATTCGGCGAGCGAGGAGAGCTGGAACTTGCCGTCGCGATCGGTGAAGAAGGTGAACATGTAGAACGCGAGCCAGTCGGGCGTCGGCTCGTTGAAGGCGCCGAGGATGCGCGGGTTGTCCGCGTCGCCCGAGCGCCGATCGAGCAGCGCCTCCGCTTCTTCACGGCCGTCGCGCCCGAAGTAGCGGTGCAGCAGGTAGACCATCGCCCACAGGTGCCGCCCCTCTTCGACGTTCACCTGGTAGATGTTCCGCAGGTCGTACATCGACGGCGCGCACATGCCGAGCATCCGCTGCTGCTCGACCGACGCGGGCTCCGTGTCGCCCTGCGTGACGATGATACGGCGGAGCATCGAGCGGTATTCGCCCGGCACGTCCTGCCACGCGGGCTGCCCCTTGTTGACGCCGAAGTTCACCTCGCGCCCGGCGGTCGGCGGCACGAGAAAGATGCCCCAGCGGTACTGCGGCATCTTCACGTAGTCGAACTGCGCCCAGCCTTCGGCGTCGACGCTGATCGCGGTGCGCAGGTAGACGTCGTAGTTGTGGCTCTCGTTGGGCCCCATGTCGTACCACCAGCCCATGTAGGCGGGCTGCCAGTGCTCGAGCGCCCGCTGCAGCACGCGGTCGCGCCCGAGGTCGACGTTGTTCGGAATCTTGTCGATATAGTCGATGTTGCTGGTCATATCGCGTTCCAAGCGGCGAAGATCGGATAAGCACGAAGGGCGCGAAGATCGCGAAGGAGATTTTTCTTCGTGCTCTTCGTGTCCTTCGTGGTTCCCCGACGCTCCCTTAAACCCTCTCCCAATCGAATTTCGGCTGCGCGCCGCTGCCGTACACCTTCAGCGCGCCCTTCTCGCCGGTTGCGTTCGGCCGGATGAAGATCCAGTTCTGCCACGCCGACAGCCGGCCGAAGACGCGCGTCGCCTGGTTCTCGGGCAGCGGAAAGCGCAGGTTCGCCTCCATGCCCGTCAGCGCGTCCGGCGAGAGCGCGACGCGCGACTCCATCGCCTGCCGCAGTTCGTCGTCCCAGTCGAGCGCGTCGGGTGCGTCCGTGACGAGACCGAGGGACGAGGCTTCGGCGGCGCTGAAGGCGACTCCGATCTCTTCGCGCAGGCCGTCGATGACCGTCGCGTCGCCGTAGAAGCGGGCCGCGAGCCGCGACTGGCCGCTCACCATCGGCAGCGCGCCGAAATTCATCGGCGAGAGCATCAGCGACCCCGCCGGCTCCCCTTCCTCGGTGTGCAGCATGTAGACGCGGTCGGACGCGAGCGCCAGCTCGAGCAGCGTGCCGGCGAAGCACGAGCCAGGCGTCACGATGGCGAACATCGACCGCGACGAGACGTCGAGGCGCGCGAAGGTGCGGCGCATCATGCCGAGCACCTCGCGGACGAACCAGTCGTCCTGGTGATCGAGGATGAACCGATCCACGTCCGCGACGGCCGGCTGGTCGCCGATCGTCTTGAAGAGCCAGAGTCCGAGCTCCAGCTCGTTGGTGCGCAGGCCCAGGATGGCGTCATCGAGCTCGCGCGACATCTGCAGCGGCCACCAGCTCGCGCCCTCCGCCAGCACGCTCTCCACCGTAGGGCGGGTCCTTTCGGACCCGCCGGATGGTTCCGGAGCCCGCACGGTGATGGTCGCCTTGCGCGCCGCACGATCGAACGCGACGTCCACGTACCGGTAATGCATGCCGGCCTCGTCGATGGTGCGCGCCAGCGGCGTCAGCGTCACGCCCTTCGCGCCGGCGGGACGGTCGGTCTGCTCCGCCAGCGTGCGCGCGCGCTTCTTCACGAACTCGCCGAACTCCTGCGTGCGCACGATGTCGTCCACCAGCCGCCATTCCTTCGCGCGCGTCCCCTTCACGCCGTCGGGCGTGGTGCAGAAGATGTCCGCGTGGTCGCGGCGGACCTTGCGCTTGTCGGTCAGCCGCGTCAGGCCGCCGGTGCCCGGCAGGACGCCGAGCAGCGGCACCTCCGGCAGGCTGACCGCCGACGATCGATCGTCCACGAGCACGAGCTCGTCGCAGGCGAGCGCCAGCTCGTAGCCGCCGCCGGCGGTGGTGCCGTTGCACGCGGCGAGGAACTTCAACCCCGAATGCCGGCTCGAGTCCTCGATGCCGTTGCGCGTCTCGTTGGTGAACTTGCAGAAGTTCACCTTCCACGCGTGGCTCGACTGCGCGAGCATGTAAATGTTCGCGCCCGAGCAGAACACGCGGTTCTTCGCGCTCGTGATGACGACGGCGCCGATGTCGGGACGCTCGAAGCGGATGCGCTGCAGGATGTCGTGGAGCTCGATGTCCACGCCGAGGTCGTAGGAATTGAGCTTGAGCTTGTAGCCGGGGCGGATGCCGCCCTCTTCGGCGACGTCCATCGTGATGGTCGCGACCCGGCCGTCGTAGGTGACGCGCCAGTGTTTGCACGCCGCCGGGTCCACCTGGTAATCGACCAGCTCCTTCGTCTCTATCACGTCACTTCCGCCTTCGAGCCGCGCGCGTCGAACGTCGCGGCGGCGGCCCTTTCCCGCAGTTTATAGCGCTGCAGCTTGCCGGTCGCGGTCTTCGGCAGCTCGTCAATGAACTCGACCCACCGCGGCCGCTTGTACTCCGCCAGCTTCGAACGGACGAACTGCTGCAACTCCGCCGCCAGCTCTGGCGTTTGGTCCACCCCCTGCCTGACGACGACGAACGCGTACGGCTTGATGAGACCGTCGCGGTCGGCGCGGGCGCCAATGCCGCACTCGTGGACGGCGGGGTGCTCGATGAGCGCGTTCTCGACTTCGACGGGGCTGACCCAGATGCCGCCGACCTTCATCATGTCGTCCGACCGCCCGGCGTACCAGTAGTAGCCGTCGGCGTCCTGGTAGTACTTGTCGCCGGTCCGAATCCAGCGGCCTTCGATCGTGGCCTTGGTCTTCTCGTGCTTGTTCCAGTAGCACGCGCACGTCGAGTCGCCGCTGATCAGCAGGTTGCCAATCTCCCCTACCGGCACGTCGACGTTCTGTTCGTCGAGGATGCGCGCCTCGTATCCGTCGACCAGTTTCCCGCTCGACCCGGGACGAGTATCCCCCGGGCGGTTGGAGATGAAGATGTGGAGGATTTCCGTCGATCCGATGCCGTCGAGAATCTCGACGCCGAAGCGCGCCTTGAAACGCTCGAAGATTGCGGGCGGCAGCGCCTCGCCGGCCGAAACGGCGTAACGGATGCTCGACAGATCGAAGTCGCTGCCCTCTCGCGTGTGGGCGAGGAGCATCGCGTAATTGGTCGGCACCGAGAAGAACAGCGTGGGCCGATGCTTCTCGATCGTCGCGTACACGTTGGCCGCGGCCGGCGGCCCTGGCCACAGGATCGTCGTCGCGCCGACGCCGAACGGACAGTACATCGCGTTGCCGAGGCCGTAGGCGAAGAACAGCTTCGCGACGCTGAAGCAGCGGTCGGCCGGGGACATCTGGAGGATGCCTTTCCCGTACAGCTCGGTGCAGACGACCATGTCGTGCTGCAGGTGAACGCACCCCTTGGGGAATCCCGTGCTCCCTGACGAATACAGCCAGAAGGCGGGATCGTCCCTGGTGGTTGCCTCCGCCTCGAGTTGCGGCGACGCATCGGCGATCAACGTGTGGAGGCCGGGTCCTTTTGGACCTCCCTCGGTTCCTTTCGGACCCGCCACGATGAGGTGCTCGAGATAGCGAAGCCGCTCGCGCGGGATCGCCTGCACCTGCGGCACGAGCGCCTCGCTGACCACCACGACGCGCGCGCGCGAGTCGTTGAGCACGTACTCGTAGTCGGCGGGCTTCCACAGCGTGCTGGTCGGAATCGGCACCGCGCCGATCTTGATCGCGCCGAAGAACATGTAGATGAATTCCGGGCCGTCGAGCAGGAGCAGGACAATGCGCTCTTCGATGCGGACGTCGAACTGCTCGCGCAGCAGGTTGCCGGCGCGATTCACGCGCTCGAGCAGCTCGGCGTAGGTGACGCGCTCGTCGCCGCATTCGATCGCGACCTGCGCGCCGCGGCCTTCGCGGACGTTGCGATCCACGAACCAGGTGGCGGCGTTGAAGGCATCGGGGAGCGCGATCACGCGGGTATCGTAGCGCGGGTGACAGGCGGGGATCCGGGATCGGGGATCCGGGGTCCGTTCACGGTCTGCGTTTTTCGGATCCCGGATCCCGGATCCCGGATCCCGGATCCCGGTCACAATCATAGTAGGTGGCGGAATACGTCTCGATCGACGGCGTGCGTCTCGAGTACGCGTGGCACGGGCTGCCGCCCGGGCAGGCGCCGACGCTCGTGTTCCTCCACGAAGGGCTCGGCTCGATCAGCCAGTGGCGGAGCTTTCCCGCCGAGGTGTGCTCGCGGGCCGCCTGCGGCGCGCTCGTCTACAGCCGGTGCGGCCACGGCAAATCCGACGCGCTGACGGGGCCGCGCCCGCTTCGCTTCATGCACGACGAAGCGGTCACCGTGCTGCCGCGGCTGCTCGACGTGTTCGAGGTGCGGCGGCCGATCCTCGTCGGCCACAGCGACGGCGCGTCGATTGCGCTCATCCACGCCGGCTCGGGCGCGGGCGACCCCTTCGCGCTGCTGCTCGAGGCGCCGCACGTGTTCGTCGAAGAGTGCACCATCTCGCGCATCACGGAGCTGCGCGACCTCTATCGCACCAGCGATCTGCGCACGAAGCTGGCGCGCCATCACAGCAACCCGGACACGCTGTTCCAGTACTGGACCGACGTGTGGCTGCGTCCCGAGTTCCGGCGCTGGAACATCGAAGGATACCTGCCGGACGTGCGCTGCCCGACGCTGGTGATCCAGGGCAAGCAGGACGAGTACGGCACCGACCGGCAGGTGAACGCGCTCGTGTCGTCGCTCGGCGGGCGGTGCGAGGGCATCATGCTCGACCGCTGCGGCCACGCGCCGCACGTCGATCAGCGCGCGACGGTGGCCGACATCATGACGCGGTTCATCCGCGGTCTAGAATGAGGTCATGCCCTCGCCCGCGGGGCGGCTGACTCGCGCCCTGCAGCATCGCAACTTCCGTCTCTTCTTCGGCGGCCAGAGCGTCTCCCTCGTCGGCACCTGGATTACGCGCGTGGCGACGAGCTGGCTCGTCTACCGGCTGACCGGGTCCGAGCTGCTGCTCGGCATCGCGGGGTTCGCCGGGCAGATTCCGACGCTCATCATCACGCCGTTTGCCGGCGTGCTCGTCGATCGGCACGACCGCCGCCGCATCCTGCTCGTCACGCAGGCCGGCTCGCTCGTTCAGTCCGCCGTACTCGCCGTGCTGACGTTCACCAACGTCATCACCGTCAAGCAGATCATCTGGCTGCAGGTGCTGCAGGGGGTGATCAACTCGTTCGACACGCCGGCGCGGCAGGCGTTCGTCAGCGAGATGGTCGAGGACCGGCGCGACCTGCCGAACGCCATCGCGCTGAACTCGTCGATGGTGAACGGCACCCGCATCATCGGGCCGTCGATTGGCGGCCTGCTGATCGCGGGGTTCGGCGAAGCCTGGTGCTTCGCCATCGACGCCATCTCCTACGTCGCCGTCATCGGATCGATCGTGGCGATGCGCGTGCCCCCGCGGGCGCGGCAGGAAGCCGCGGAGATGCACCTGCTCGACGAGCTCCACCACGGCTGGAAGTACGTGCTGCACTCGGTTCCCATCCGCAGCGCGCTCCTGCTGGTCGCCATCGTCTGCACGGCGGGCACGCCCTACACGGTGCTGATGCCCGCCATCGCCCAGGAAGTGCTGCACGGCGGCCCGAACACGCTGGGGCTGCTGATGACGGCGACGGGCGTCGGCGCGCTGGCCGGGGCGCTGTACCTGGCGCAGCGGGAGTCGGTCCTCGGCCTCGGCCGCATCATCATGTGGGCGTCGGTCGTGTTCGGCATCGCGCTCGTCGTCTTTTCGCAGCTGACCTCGCTGTGGCTGTCGTTCGTCGTGCTCGCGATTGGCGGCTGCGGGTTCATGATTCACCTCGCCGCGACCAATACGGTCCTGCAGACGATCGTGGAGGAGCGCCTGCGCGGCCGCGTGATGTCGTTCTACACGATGGCGTTCTTCGGCACCGTGCCCATCGGGAGCCTGATCGGCGGCGTCATGGCGGACCGCTACGGCGCGCCCAACACCGTGCTCGCCAGCGGCATCGCCTGCCTGGTGGGGAGCGCATGGTTCGCGTACAAGCTGCCCGCCATCCGGGCGGTCATCCGCCCGATCTATCGCGAGCGCGGCATCATCACGGTCCCGGCCGTCGACACGGGCGGGAAGACGCTGTAACGGTCAACTCCCAACTTCCAACTCCCAACTCCCAACTCCCAAGATGAGTGCAGGTCGGACGGCGTTGATCGTGGGGGCGGGCATTGGCGGCCTCGCGGCTGCCATCGCCTTGCGGCGCGCGGGTTGGACGGTGCGCGTGTTCGAGCGGGCCGCATCGCCGCGCGAGCTCGGGTTCGCGCTGCTGCTCGCGCCCAACGCGATGCACGCGCTCGGCGCGCTCGGCCTGGCCGAGACGGCCAGGCGAGGCGGCGCGGTGGCGACCAGCGGCGAGATGCGGCGCCCCGACGGCACCGTGCTTCGCCGCTTCGACACGGCCGCGGCGCGCGCGCTTTTGGACGAAGACGCCGTGTGCATCCTTCGCCCGGTGCTCCATGGCGCATTGCTCGACACCGTGGGCACGGACGCGATCGAGCTGCCCGCAGAGGCTGCGCGGTATACGCCGAGCGCCGACGGCGTCGAGCTGACGCTCGCGAGCGGAACGGTCGCCCGCGGCGACATCCTCATCGGCGCCGATGGCGTCGGCTCGATCGTCCGCCGGCACCTGCACCCCTCGGAGGCGCGTCCTCGCCCGAGCGGGCTGCTGGCGATTCGCGGCGTCGCGCGCGATGTCGTCCAGCACCTCGGTGGTTCGAGCGGCGCCCAGTACTTCGGGCGCGGGTTCGAAGCGGGCGTCGCCCGCGCCGGCGCACGCGAGGTGTACTGGTTCCTGTCTCTGCGCGCGGATCAGGCTGGCGACACGCGCCAGCCGGTCGCCCTCGCCGAGCGCTTTGCGGCGCGGTTCCACGATGCGTTTCGGACTATCGTCCGCGCGACGCCTCCCGGCGACATGCGCCTCGACGAGCTGTTCGAGCGCGACCCGATCGACGACTGGGGCCGAGGTCCCGTCACGCTCCTCGGCGATGCCGCGCATCCGATGCTGCCGCACGCCGGCCAGGGCGCGGCGCAGGCGCTGGAGGACGCCGTGGCGCTGGGCGCGGTCCTCGAGGACGCTGCCGGCCCGGCGGCGATCGACGACGCGCTGCGCCGCTACGAGCGCGTGCGCGCGGCACGGACGCGCGCGATCGTCGCGCTCGCGCGCCGCAACGCCCGCATGGGATCGATCGCGAGCGCCGCGGGCTGCTGGATGCGCGATCAGGTGATCCGCTTCATCCCCGAATCCTTTATCCTCAAGTCGCTCGTGGCGCTCGGTCGGGCCGATGCGCCCTGACGGCATTCGGGAAGGGATGAACTGATGCAGATCAACTGGCCTGGCCTCGTCGTGTTCGCCGCATTCTGTCTGCTCCTGGGCGCTGCGCTGTCGCGGCCGGACTGGATGCCGGTCGCCGAGGGGGTCGCGTCCGTGCTGATCCTGCTGGCGCTCGGGGCATTCCTCTTGCCACGGGTGCGGAAGAATCGGGGCGCATGACGTGAGCAACCTCCACGCAGTCGTCGTGACGGCCTCGGACCGTCCGGGCATGATGTCGGCGATCACGAAGGTGCTCGCGGATCACAACGCGAACATCCGCTACGTCGACCTCCATTCGGGCGGCGACCGCGCGGACATCTACTTCGAGGTGGAGCTGGCAGCGGGGGCGGACTCGCTCTTCGCGGACCTGAAGCGGCTCGACGGCGTGCACGCCCTGGAGGAGATTCCCTCCTTCGCCAAGATCTACGGCAAGCGGATCGTCGTCATGGGCGGCGGCGCGCAGGTCGGGCAGGTGGCGCTCGGCGCCATCGCCGAGGCCGATCGCCACAACATCCGCGGCGAACGCATCTCGGTGGACACCATCCCGCTCGTGGGCGAAGACGCGCTCGCAGCCGCCGTCCGCGCCGCGGCGCGCCTGCCGCGCGTCAAGCTGCTCGTCCTGGCCGGGTCGCTGATGGGCGGCGCCATCTCGCAGGCCGTCGAAGAGGTGCGCAGGAACGGGCTCTACGTGATCTCACTCAACATGGCCGGCAGCGTCCCCGACGCCGCCGACCTCGTGGTCAGCGATCCCATCCAGGCCGGCGTGATGGCCGTCATGGCAATCGCTGACACCGCCAAGTTCGATCTGGTCCGTCAACAGAAGCGAAGGTACTGACGCCGAGATTTTTATTTCTCTTCGCGTCCTTCGTTTCTTCGTCGTTCGCTACTTCGTTGCGTTCTTCGATTCCGATTTGATGTTGTTCAGCATGATCGGCTGCGTGGCGAAGTCCTCCAGCTCGATCACGTTGTTGCCGCGCGCGACGATGCGGGTGGCGTAGGACAGCGTGCCCGAGCCGTTGCCGTCGCGGTCAAGCTTCATCTGGATCACGGTGAACGGATAGTCGATCGACCGCGGACGCTGCGTCGCCTCCCAGAAGCCGATCGGCCGGTCGGTGGCGATCACGATCGTGCGGCCGCCATCTTCCGACGGCGTCTGCTGTGCGTAGCGAAGGTCGTAGCCGATTGAGTCCGGCGTGCGGATGCGGCCGACGGGCTTCATCTTCTGCAGCTGCTTGAGCAGCTCGGCGGGCCCTTTTTCCTGCAGCACCATCACCAGCCGCTCCCGCTCCGCATTCGGCGACCAGCGGTTGACCATGAACTCGACCATCTGCTGTCCCGTTCCGTACTCCGGGCTCAGCGACACGGCGTTGGCGGTGAACCGCTCGGGGTGTCCGTTCGATTGCGCGAAGGCGAGAGAACAGACGAGGACGACGAATGCGGGGGCTGCCGTAATTGGACGGATTTTCATGGCCTGAACTCCTGTTGGGCGGTCCCTGCCCGCCGTCGCCGGAAGCTCGGGCGGGTCCGCCGCTATAGAAGTTCATTCACGATGGGTGCCCGGCCAACCTCGAGATGTACGCGCGCTCATCAGGACCCAGCCACGGCGGCGCGCCCGCGGCGGCATTGGCGCGCAGGTGTTCCGGCGACGAGGTCGCCGGTATCGCCACGTGGCACCGGGGATCGCTCAGGATCCACTTGAGCAGCGCCTGCGGCCACGACGTGATGCCGAACGGCGCCAGCGGCGCGAGCTCGTCGCCGCTCACCGGCGTGCGCAGCAGCGATCCCTGGCCAAAGGGACGCATCACGATCACGCCGAGGCCGGAATCGGCGGCGGCCGGGAGGACCCGCTGCTCGATCAGGCGCTCGCCGGGGTTGTACGGCACCTGGATCGCCTGCACCCGCGGGTCTTTCATCGCCTGCAGCAGCTCGTCGAACGAGCTCGCGTTGTAATGCGTGACGCCGATGACGCGGACGTTGCCCGCCTCCTTGAGGCGCTGCAGCTGCCCGAGACGTGTCCGCCACGCGAGGAGGTTGTGGACCTGGTACACGTCCACGCACCGGTCGAAGTAGCGGAGCGCCGCGGTCACCTGTTGTTCCGCCTCCTTGTCGTGCGACGTCCACACCTTCGTCGCGACGATGGCGCGTCCGCGGCGTCCTCGAAGCGTGCGGCCGAGCACGCGCTCGGCTTCGCCGTACATGGGCGAGGAGTCGAAGAACGTGGCGCCCGCGTCGAACGCGGCGTCCGTGACCTTCGACCGCTCGTCGGCGGCCGCGCCGCGGACGTCGAACGTCTGCCACGTCCCCATGCCGACCACGGGCACGTCGAGGCCGGTCGATCCAAAGGCGCGATACTCCATCGAGTGCGACGCTCGCCGTGCCGACGCCTGGATCACGGCTCGCCGATCTCGAGCAGCAGCGGAAAGTGATCGGAGGCCGCGGCGACGTCAGGCGTCCTGACGATCTCGCACGACCGGACGTGCTGCGCGAACGCGCCCGGCACGAACGCGTAGTCGAGGCGCACGTGGGGGTCCGGCGTCGGCAGCGTATAACCGACCTCGTTCGGGTGCAGCTGACGGAACGAATCGACGTAACCGGCGGCCAGCACGGTGGCGATCGTGCGCCACCGGATGTGCCCGCCGCTCAGCCAGACGAGCGCGCGCAGGCGCCGCGGCAGCTTGCGCGGGTCGAAGATGTCGCCCGGCGCCACGGTGTTGAAGTCGCCGATGAGGACATGCGGACCCGGTCCACCTGCGGCCACGCCGCGCAGGAGCGCGCGCAGCTCGAACTGGCGGCGCCGCTCCGTCCACGCCGCATGCACCGCGCTGAGATGCACGCCGAACACCCGCCAGCTCGTCGTCGACGGCGCGATTTCCAGGAAAGCGTGGCGCGAAATCGCGGGCTGGCGCGCCGCATAGTTCGCCACGGGATGACGGCTCATGAACGCCAGCGACTTGCCGGCGCGCGCCGACCACTGGTTCATCCCCGCGTCGCGCGCGATGCGCTCGACGACCTCGGGCCTCGTCGCCTCCTCGAGCACGACGATGTCCGGGGCGACGGAGCGGATGACGGCGGCCAGCGGCTGCTCGCGGCCCGCGCCACCGCGCCTGATGTTGTACGAGAGGATGCGAAGCGTCACTCGTGTTTGTCGATGAGCGTCAGGTAGGGCTGGTCGAGCAGGCCCCCGCGAAACTGGATCACGATATCGCGCGACGCCTGGATGTTCACCGGCCTTCCGGTCATCACCATCAGCGCCTCCCGCAGCGGGATCAACGAGGGCGCAATGTCGGGATCGTCCTCCGAGACGGGGCGGGAGTGCACGCCCGGCACGAAGAACCCCGTCGGCTTGAACAGCGCCACCGCCTCCTCGCCGACCAGCGTCACGTCGAGATCGCTCGTTCCCGGACCGTCCGAATCGAAGGGCGCGCCGTCCTTCCACCGCTCGCCGGTGACCGCGCTGCCGCGCAGGATCACCGCGGTTCCTTCGGGAATTTCCTGGCGGATCAGGCCGATGAAGGCATCGAGCCGCTCCTGGTCGCCGCCGAAGGCCAGCCGCAGCACGTTACGGCGTTTCTCATCGTCCGTCAGCCCGCCCTGGACCTCGTCCTGCGCGTGATCGGCCATCAGTTTGGAGTTCTCCCGATGTTTTGTGTAAGCTCAGGCGCAATGGCCTTCATCATCACCGACCCGTGCATCACGACCAAGGACACCGCCTGCGTGGACGTCTGCCCGGTGGACTGCATCCACCCGCGGAAAGACGAGGCCGAGTTCGCCGAATCGCCGATGCTCTTCATCCATCCCGACGAGTGCATCGACTGCGGCGCCTGCGTGCCGGCGTGTCCGGTCTCCGCTATCTACGACAGCCCGGAGGCGACGCCCGCGAGCCAGAAGGACCTCGTCGACGCGAACGCGAAGTACCGCTCGGGGGATGCCGCCGCCTTTGCCGAGGCAACCAACATCGTCAACGCGCACATGTCGGCACACCCGGAGCTGATCAACATTCCCGCGGCCGAACGCGCGGCCGCGCACCAGGGATAAGCGTTCACCGCACGCGGGTCTTGCGCACGTCCCCGGCGAGAATCGTCCACGCCATCCAGAATCCGCCGGCGGCGGCGGCGAGGAACAGCAGCATCGCAATCCACGGGTAGCCGAAGATCGTCAGGCTCGTCGGCACGCGCATCAGCATCGCCGCGCCGACGATGAGCGCGGCGAGGACGAGGCCGAGCGCAATGCGGTTCGCGACCTTCTGCAGCCCCTCGATGATCGAGCCCTGATCGATCACCTCGACCTTGAAGCGCAGGTCGCTGGCCGCCAGCGAATCCAGGATCTTGTTGACGCGCCCCGGCAGCCGCTCGGCGAACTCGCGGACGTCCATCGCCGCGGAAAAGAGGTTGGCGGGCGTCGCGCTCTTCATCATCCGCCGCCGCATGACGGAGGTGGCGTTGCGGCGCAGCGACGCGTTGACGTCGAACTCCGGGTCGAGGACGCGTCCCACCTCGTCGAGGTGCAGCAGCGTCTTGCCGAGGAGCGCCAGCTCCGGCGGCATCTTGAGGCCGTGCTCGGCGGCGCTGCGCGACGTCTCGATCACCACGCGTCCGACGTTCATCTCGCGCATGGTCAGGCGGTGGAACCGGCCGACGAGGTCGGCGATGGCGCGCCGCATGTCCGCCTCGTGGAAGTCCTCGCGGCGCTCGCCGAGGCACATCAGCACGTCGGCGGCCTCGTCGCCGCGCCCTTCGCTGATGGCGAGAATCAGCTTGAACAGCTGCTCCTGGATCGGCGGCGAAATGCGGCCGACCATGCCGAGATCGATCAGCGCGACGCGGCGGTCGGGCGTCAGCAGCACGTTGCCCGGATGCGGGTCGGCGTGGAAGACCCCATCGATGAGGATCTGCTGCAGGTAGGCCTGGAACAGCTCCTCGGCGAGCGCCGCCCCGTCCACCTCGGTCCACTCGACGCGGCTGATGGCGGTGATCTTGGCTCCGCACACGTAATCCATCGTCAGGACGCGGGCGGTGGTGAAATCGTCCACCGGCAGCGGGACGACGATGTTGTCGAAATCACGGAGCTGGTGCGCGACGGTCACGAGATTGCGCGCCTCTTCCCGGTAATCGAGCTCGGAGAGCAGCGTGCGGCGGAATTCCTCGAGGACACGCGTGGCGTCCACGTTGCGCGCCGCGCCCACGCGGTCGATCACCTTCGCGATTTCGTGGAACGCCGCCAGGTCCTTTTCGATGAGCTCGTGGATGCCCGGCCGCTGCACCTTGACGGCGACTTCGCGCCCGCCGCGGAGCACGGCGCGATGCACCTGCCCGAGCGACGCGGCGGCAATCGGCAACCGATCGAACTCGACGAACGCGTGCGAAACGCGGACACCGAGCTCCTCGCGGATCGTCCGCTCGACGTCTTCGTAGGGAAATGGCTCGACGTTGTCCTGCAGGCGGGCGAGCGCCTCGAGGTACGCGGGCGGAAGGAGGTCCGCGCGCGTCGAGAGGAGCTGACCGAGCTTGATGAACGTCGGGCCGAGCGACTCGAGGTCGCGCGCGAACGCCTCGGCGCCCGCGGGATCGGCTGAGCCGGCCTCTTCTCCGTGGAGGGCCTTGCTGACGAAATCAGCGCGGCCGTACTTGGCGACGAACCACGCAAGATCCTTGTAACGCCCCAGGCGCCCATTCATGCATCAACGCCTGAGCAACCTTCAGGCCGTTC
>Ga0134122_10000321_pt1 | contig 30840 bp, 27 predicted proteins | sample KB302_FD_96461 | JGI IMG/M metagenome (GOLD analysis project Ga0134122, IMG submission 96461) | Terrestrial soil microbial communities without Nitrogen fertilizer from Kellogg Biological Station, Michigan, USA - KB3-0-2 | ecosystem: Environmental > Terrestrial > Soil > Unclassified ...
AACCAGCTTTCGCCATGCTCGACCGACTTGATCATCGCGCGATAAGCGCCGCCGACACGAAAATCGATGCTCGCTTCTGGGCAGGTAAAATTTTTCGGACCCATCCAGCGCTTCAGGTGCTCCACGCTCGACCACAGTGCGAACACGAGCGAGGCTGGTGCAGGGAACGTGCGGACGATAAGCAGCTCATCGTCAGCGACCTTTTTTTGGGCTCGCATCATCGTCTCTTTCCTTCAGGTCACCGAGGTAGGCCGCCATCTTGTCGAAGCTCTCCTCCCAGAAGCGCCGATAGATGGCGAGCCAGTCGTCGACCGCCACGAGGTTCTTCACTTCCAACTTGCAGGGCCGCCACTGTGCTGCCCGACCCCGCGAGATCAGCCCGGCGTGCTCCAACACTTTCAAATGGCGCGACACCGCCGGCAGGCTGATTTCGAACGGCTGGGCCAGCTCGCTCACGGTAGCTTCGCCCTCCACAAGCCGGGCCAAAATGGCGCGCCGCGTGGGGTCAGCGAGGGCGGCGAGGGTCGCGGACAGCGCATCGCGCATATTTAACATATCCAGCAATTAACGAGATTGTTAAATAGACGCCCGCGGCCGCACTGTCAAGCCCGAGGCACACCTTCGCCCCCCGGATTTGATCGGAGCAAACCGGCCGCCGCCGCAGGTCGGCAGAGGGCCGCCGACCCCTGCCTGGGGTCGAAGAACCCTCCCGATTTTTGGCCGCGTCTCCGCCGCTCACAGTCGATTGTCTCGCGGTGACTCGAACCCAACAATCGCGGCGCCGCCGAGCCGTCCCCACCGAGACGCGTCCCCGTGGCCCTTGATCGAGCGCGAACTGCTGGGCGCCGGCTTCACCGACAGGATGGCGTCAGCGGCTCACGCTAACGCCCTCGCAGCAGCAAAGGCCAAGGCCTGCAAGGCAACTGGTCCAGCCAGGCGTTGCGCCACGATGCACGTTCTGGAGGCCGCGGCCGACGATTTCGGCCACATCATTCACGAGCGCCCGCAAGCCGTTCTCAAGCCGACGTCTCTACCGACATCGTCCCCTGATGCGATCGGCCGGGAGTTAAGGGTTGAAGGTCGCAGTCGTCGATGCCGGCGCGACGTGGAGCACTGTTTTCGAATGCCACCTTGCCCTACGGGCGAACGCCGCCAGTGCTCACGAACTATTTTGAGTTGTCTGTCGGCGGTACGCTTGCCGTAGGGGCATGGGTGGGACGACATCCCGCCACGGCTCAAACCGACAATGTCCTGCGCTGACGCGCGGCGGCCGACCCGGCGAGCTGTCGTCGCCTTGATGAATGGTACAAAAGCGAACTGGGCGAGGCCGATCTTATCTCACGGCTTCGTCTTACGGCTTTGGCCGCGTCGTGGCGGCGCCATTTGATAACACCGGATCCGGGATCGCTCCGGTGCGCGACCAGCCCTCGAGTAGTACAATCAAGTTGCGCCGGCAAACCGAGCAGTCCTTGAGTTCACTGCATGATCACTGCATATAGAGTGGCAATTTGCGTTTGCGTCGTTCAGTTGTGCGTGCGTCGCTAGTCGGATCCATGCACCGTGAAGCAAAAGCACGAGGGTGAACTTGCGCGCGTCTTGAACGTTGCGCCGCCACAAGCCTATGACCGAGGTGCTGACGCCAAGCGCTCGTGGTGGCGGAGAGCTATCACGCTCTTTGCTACCTTCAAGCGCAAGCAAGGCCCTGCTCTCACGCGGGAAGACGTCGCCGAATATCGCAAGCAAAAGGCTCGCGAGCAGCTACCTGTCACGGACCCCGAGCGGCACCTCGGACTTCGGGTGTCGCGGTTGGACGATTTTGCGAAAGGCTTAGTGGTTGACGGTGATGTCGAAGTCAATGATCTGGGCGATAACTTCCAGATCAGGGAAGCAGACGACGCCAGAGAGCCCAACACCGGCTACTCGATCTATAGTCTGAGCGATGCGCGCAGCCACGAGCGGCCCAACCATTTGCGCCTATTCCAGGAGGGGTGGGAGCCGCGCTCATTCCGGGACCGGCTGGAGGACGCCGAGCACATTGCGCGGGTGCGCGACATGGAGAAGCGCAATAAGCGAGCGACCCAAGAGTTCCTTGGCCGCTGGAACCAGGCCGAAAAGGAGGCCCGTGCCGGCCACAAAAAGCCACCAGGAAGGAGCGAGCAAACTTTTTTCGCAAAAAGTGAAGGAATTCGGTCCCTCAAACGCAATAAGGAGTAGAGGGCACAATGGTCCCTCCGATTGCAAGTGCAACGCTCGCCGCCGCAGCCGGCGTCCTACCATCCAATCCATTGATCGGGCTGGCTTCTGACGACCTAAGTGCGTCATCGCGCCCGCGAGCATCAAAGTCACGCCTGCCTGCATCGCCCTGTTCCAGAGCCCGTCTCGTTTATCGCGATGGCCGCTCGGGTAGACTAACAGCTGGGCTGAACCCGTTGCCGCTCGAGCGCGATCGAGCCACAGGGTAGGGCCGCAATCGGCGCGTTTGGGCCGCGTCTCCTTCCCTTTGCAAGGGATCGACGAATTTGCGGGCGCTCTCCAAGGCCACCGGCACGGGCGAGCCAATCATCCAGGTAGCAAGGACGCGCGCGCGGCAAAGCTGTCGGTCGACCGGTTTCGGGCGCCCCAGAGTATTTGCAAGTTTTTGCGGGCTCTGTGACGCACATCACTTTCGATCGCCGAGCAGACTGTTATGGTTATTCCTCCCCAGTGCTTTCTGCCACATATTGGTTCGCAATAACTGGAAGTTCCCGATACTCGCACCGATCCAAAGCGCGACCGCAACAGCTCTCCTCTCAACGCACCGCTGCGCACGATCTCCTTTGCGCAAAGCGTAAGCGGAAGCGCACAACAGCACAGGCTGTGGTTGGGTTGGCACCTTCGGCGAAGGTCCAGCGCCACAGAAAAAAGAAGTCCATGGGCCTAGATCAAATCGGCATCACCCTTAGCGGCGTCATCGCGATCTGGCTTACGCAAGACAAACGCGCAGCCTGGCGCCGGTGGGCGTGTATCTTCGGGATGTTTGCTCAGCCCTGTTGGTTCTACGCGGCATGGAAGGCCGAGCAATGGGGAATTTTCGCCATGTGCACGCTCTACACTTACGCCTGGGCCAGGGGCTTCTGGACCCACTGGCTCAGCCCCCTCGGCCATCCCCCAATGCTCGCCCGCTCACTACGTCCTTCCATGCTTGCTCGCCGGCACTAAACTGTGCCGCGATTGCCGGACCCCGAGGGAAGCGCACTAGCAAGATCGGATGCGATGCCCGCACGGGGCTCTATCACAGGAAACATGAGCTGAAACTCGTCGAGCAGATCGAACAGTTCGTGGAGCTTGCTTCCGTCTCCCTCGATCGCTACTGAACCCTGCTCAACGGCTTCTGCAAGTGTCATCTGTCGCATGACGATTCGCGTCAGAACCTGTCGATCGAGCGTGATCGTCGTATCGGCATCTGCCGCCTGCTTGCCCGCCAAATACGACAGCACACAGTTTTCGAGATTGAGTACGTAGCTTTCACCCAACTCGGGGAAAATCCAGTTGATGACGCTGCGCTTGCCCGCTGCCTTTGGCCCATTTAGCCGCACACCAAGGTAATCGAAAAACAACGGCAGGCTGAGCGCGCTGACGACGTCGGCGCTCACCGGCGCGCGCACACGCGTGGCTGGTGTTCCGTTTCTCAATTCGAAAGCACCGAGCAAATACGCATTGCGCCAGGTCGCTGACTCGGCTTGATACCCCAGTTGTTCGTAAGCGTCGGCCGCAAGTTGCCGCGCCTCCTGGTTGTCAGGTTCGGCGTGGACGACTTGGCTCATGACGTCGGCGACCCAGCGGTAGTCGCCGAGTTCGAAATCTTTTCGCGCTCGCGTCATGATTGCGGCGGCGCCGCCCATGTAAGCCACCGCGCGCACGCTCCGTTGCCGCGGCGGATGCGGGTTGAGATTTGCTGGATTGGCATCATACCACCCAAGATAGCGTTGGTAGATCGCCTTCACGTTATGGCTGAGCGTGCCGTAGTAGCCGCGTAGCGACCACTCTCGCTCCAAGCTCGCCGGCAGTGTCAGCTGCTCGGCGATCTCCGCTGCCTTAAGCCCATGGCTCATCATTCGGACGGTCTGATCGTGTAGGTACTTGTAGCAATCGCGCTGCTTGGCGAGGAAATCCAGCACGCGGCCGTTACCCCATACGGGCCAGTGATGCTGGGCAAAAAGCACATCAACCTTTGGCGCGTATCGATCGCGCGCCTCGTTGATGTACCTGGACCATGCCAGTGAATCGCGTACCTGTGCGCCCCGAATTGGGTAAACGTTGTGCAGGTTGTGGGTCGTATTCTCGGCAAGGTTCAACGCCTTTAGTGCTGGATAAAACATCTGCATCTCAGCCTTGGCCTCGCTATCGGGCGTTAGCTGAAAGAGGATTTCGACGCCGTCGATCACCAATGTTTCAATGGGCTGCTTGATGACCACGGTGGGCGGAATCAGGGTTACTGTGCCGCGCGAGGTAACCTTGCCCAGGCCCGCATCGATCTGTCCCCGAGGTCCCTTGAAAAGGGTGGTGCCGAACTGGAACTGCGCACGGCGCAGCATCGCCGCCCCGGCAAGCACGTTTTCACTGGTCACCTCCTCGAGGAAGCGGTCCGGAGCGACAACCATCACGTTGCCGGCGCGCACCTCGCTTTCGTCAATCACGCCGCGCACACCGCCGTAGTGGTCAACATGACTATGCGAGTAGATGACCGCACGAACAGGCCGCTTGCCACGATGGGAGATATAGAGATCGAGCGCTGCTCGCGCGGTTTCGGTTGAAATCAGCGGATCAATCACAATGATCCCGCGCCGGCCCTCGATGATGGTCATATTGGAAATGTCAAAACCTCGCACCTGGTACACCCGATCCGTCACCTGAAACAGGCCGTTCGTCATGTTGAGTCGCGCCTGGCGCCAGAGACTAGGGTTGACCGTGGGTGGGACAGCCTCGGCATTGAGGAAAGCATAGTCGCGCAGGCTCCAGACAATGCGCCCATCCGCGTTCTTGATTTCGACCTCCGGTAGCGACGCGATAAACCCTCGCGTGACGTCGCAAAAGTCCTGCGTGTCTGCAAATGGTAACGCGGACGCGCACGACGATTGGTGGGCGCAGGTGGCAACCGTGGCGCCTTTCGGTGCATGTCTCATTGCGTCCATCGCCCAACTCCCTCGGCTGGCATCCACTGGCTCCCCCCAACTCGGCACGCTACGCCAGCCGCAGCAACGCCGACGTCCCGAACGACCGTCTCCTGCTTGGCGCGGGAGCGTGCGGCCCAGCGTGGGGCCGATGCCCCGCTGGCGGCGAAAAACAATTGTCCGGGAAATTGGGACGCCACGCTAGCCTTGCCCCCAATCGTAGCGCTGCCGAGATCGAAGAGCGGGGGCGAAGCGTCTCCTTCGATCATCCCCACGCTTGCCAAATCCGGGCGGTCCCATTTGCTCTCCGGATATCATTCGGCCGCATGGCCGCTAAAAACGATTGCCTGTAGGGTGATGGTGCTGGGCGGGGTCTCGTGCAAGTCGTAGGATTGGCACGATACGCAATGGGTCCGACCTCCTAGGCACCTGCAGGACGCCGCATTCGCGGTTGACACGGCCTCGGATTGAGACTGAAGACGGGAACCTTGGCCGACGAAGTTCAAATGACCGCCCCCCCCGCACCTGGCCCTCCGGCTGACGCGGGCGGAGAGCGTGGCACCTCGATGCTCAGGTTGGGGGCGCTCTTCGGCCTGCTCTATTTTGTGCAGGGGATTGTTGAGCCAACCGATGGGCTGTTGTCCCAACCCATCAAATCGCTTCTGCGGACCTGGGGATATTCTGCCGCAACTACCGCCTGGTTCATCGCAGTCCTATCCATCGCTTGGGCCATCAAGCCGCTCTATGGGCTGTTGACCGACTTTGTTCCACTCGCCGGTTCGCGGCGCCGCAGCTATTTGCTCCTCACCACCGCGGTGGCATCAATCAGCTTGACGGTGGTGTATCTTCTGCCGCTGACGTCCGAGCGAGCGGTGCTACTCTTGCTCCTGCTGTTGCCATCCGCGGTCGCAATCGCTTTCTCTGACGTCGTGATCGATGCAATGATGGTCGCAGCCGGTCAGCCCTCCGGAATGACAGGTCGACTGCAATCGATCCAATGGAGCTCAATGTACGCCGCGACAATCGTCACGGGTGTTGCCGGCGGCGTGCTTAGCCAATGGGGCATGCAACAGACCGGCTTCCTTATTGCCGGTGTTTCTTGCGCCGTCAGTCTCCTCGCCGTCTTGTTTCTGGTTCAAGAGCGCCGCCAACCTGCCGCGCCGCGCCCGCAGGCGTCCGCGTCGGCCAACTGCGATGTGGCAAACGGGTGTCCGTCGCATGCAATCGCCGAGATGTGGCAGACCATTCGCGAACCCAGCATCCTAGCCATCGGCGCCTTCCTGTTTCTATGGAATTTCAATCCCTTCTCCGCAACGGTCCTCTACTACTACTCGACCGAGGCGCTTCATTTCAGTGAACAGTTTGTCGGATCGCTAACTTCGTGGCATGCCGTCGGCCTGCTGACCGGAAGCATTTTTTACGGCGTTATCTGTCGGATGCTCCCGCTCGGTTGGCTGATTCACGGCTCGATCGTTACTGGCATCCTGGCCACCATCGCCTACTGGGGATATCGCGACTCGACGAGCGGCGTGGTCATCAGCCTAGGGGTCGGCGTCGTGTACGCCATCGGCTCGCTCATCCAACTCGATCTAGCAGCCAGGGTCTGTCGTCCGCAGACCGCTGGAACGACGTTTGCGCTGCTGATGTCGCTGACCAATCTCGGCGCCGCGCTCTCCCAGGGTATCGGCGGATCGATCTATGAAGAGATGGCCGAACGCTGGGGCTACGTATTGGCTTTTCAGATCCTGGTCGGGGTCGGAGCACTGTTTACCGCCGGTTGTTGGCTCTTGATGCCCTTATTAAATCAACTCACTGTTGCGTCACGCACTGACGGCACCTTGCGGCCTGACAGGATCGGCTGATTGGTTAGCGGCACGTGCCGGGTGACCGTGCCTTGGATCGGCGACCATACTGCCACCGCCACCGGTGCTCGTGACCGATCAGCGCGGGCCCGAAGGTAGGCGGGGTCGGTGCGGAAGGGCAAAGTCCGCGACCCCGTTTCTGCCGATGGGCCGGGTATCTCCTATCCCCCTTCAGCCATCCGCTGCCCCCGTGCAAAGCCGCGAGGTAGCATTAGGCAGGCAGCCTGCGGCCACGGATTGGCGTTTATCGGCGCACAGGTCCAACGATTTCATAGCTGGAACGCTCGCCGGGGCGTTCAACCGCCGCCGTTGGTCGCCAAGTGTGTCACGAGTGTCGCGCCGATCACCGTCATTGGGTTCTGATCACCATCGAACCACACGGTCAATCGCTCATCGAGACCGCACCAGACCATCGCCCCAAGATCGTACTCGACCGCACGTAGGTCGGATTGGATTAGCGAGCCCTGCTTTTGACGGTCAGCGATCGACAACGCGCTGCCACCGTCGCTCTCCTCAACAAGCATGGCGTCCAATCGCTTGAGCATCAGATCACCGAACAGCCACGCCAGCGTCGGGATTGCGGGCTCGATTTCGGCAAAGGCAATCGGTCGGCCCGCTTCGGTGCTGGCGTTGAGCACTGTCGATTGCAATGATCGCGTCGGCCACGCGACTCCGCCGTGCTCGTGCTCGATCAACTGGCTGACATTCGGGCTCCGGCACGCGCCCAGGTCGCCACCATCTCGCCAAGGCGTTCTCGGGCATGGCTCAGTGGCAGCGGCGCAGACGCGATCCGACGCACGTCGGCACGGAGTTCTCTGCAACGCCTTTCGAGGCGAGAAACGGCGGCAAGGATATCGCCGCCCTTGAGCAACGTCGGCGGCGGCCCATCGTACGCCACGATGGCGCTCCCATGCCGCCGATTGCGGAGCGTGGTGTCGATCGCCGCACGGGTACGAACTGCGGGCGCGATCATGCGTTGGGCTTGTGTGCCGCGAAAGCGCCAAAAATTGCGACGCCGCACTGGGAGCGGTGCCGAGCAAAGAGTTGGTGTGGGTCGGCGACAATGATGAGCCGGTCCCAGTGCTTCCATTCGATCTCGCCCGCGCCCACGAACTCCACAAGGCGTTGCTCGGCACAAGACATCACCCGCCCAACATGAGCCTCCCGTCGGTGCTGCTAACGCTCGGTGCAGTACCCTACTTGGCGCCGGAAAAACCCTGCCTGCGATTTGCAGCACAGGTAGAGTTGGCGGACTGACTACCGTCGACGATGGTGTTGTCTGGATCGCTTTTGGAGTATCGTATCCGCCCTGAACGCCCGGATTTTTTTGGCTGGGCCGCGAGGGCAATCGCCCCCCGCGGCGTGCTTTGAGCGGCGAGCCCTCGCATGAAGGACATTGCAGAGTGGTTAGCATCGCTTGAGCTCGGAGAATATGCTCAGCGTTTCGCCGAGAATGGGGTGGATCTTTCCGTTATCCGCGATCTGACCGAGAATGATCTCAAAGAGCTCGGTGTGCTGCTCGGGCATCGCCGCAAGCTGCTGCGAGCAATCGCCGAATTGCAAGTGACGCCCGCCAGCAAGCCGCAAACGGCGGTCGAGGCTGCGGCGCAAGACTATGCCGAGCGACGCCACATCACGGTGATGTTTTGCGATCTGGTGGGCTCGACTGCGCTTTCGGCGCGGCTTGATCCGGAAGACATGCGCCAGGTGATGGTGGGCTATCACGGCCGCATCTCCGAGGTAATCGCCGAATATCAGGGAACCGTGGCCCGATATATGGGCGACGGCGTGCTCGCCTATTTCGGCTATCCGCAAGCGCATGAAGACGATGCTGAGCAAGCCCTGCGCGCCGGTCTCGCGCTCGTCGATGCCGTCCCTAATCTGCAGACGCGCGTGGATATCTCGTTGCAGGTCCGGGTTGGCATCGCAACCGGGATCGCCGTGGTGGGCGACCTGATCGGCGAGGGTGCCTCGCAGGAGCGAGCGGTGGTCGGCGACACGCCGAACCTCGCTGCCCGCCTGCAAGCGCTAGCCGAGCCGGGTACTGTAGTGATCTCTGCGAGCACGCGCCGGCTCACCGGCGGGCATTTCGAGTACCGCGATCTAGGCGCTGTCGAGGTCAAAGGCTGGGCGGAACCGATAGTGGCGTGGCAAGTGCTGAGGACAAGCGGCGTAGAGAGCCGCTTTGAAGCACAGCACGACAGCAACTTGACGCCGCTGTTTGGGCGTGACGAGGAGATTGATCTGCTGTTACGCCGTTGGCGGCTTGCCGTCCAGGGCGAAGGCCGAGTTGTCGTGCTGACGGGAGACCCGGGTATCGGCAAGTCGCACATTGCCCTCGCGCTGCAAGAGCGGCTCCAAGCTGAGCCGCACACAAGCTTGCACTACTTTTGCTCCGCGCATTACGCCAACAGTGCGCTATTCCCATTCATCGGCCAACTTGAACGGGCTGCCCGCTTCAAGCGTGGCGACTCGCCCGCTGAGAAGCTCGCCAAGCTCGAAACACTGATCGTGCAGTCGACTGTTGACGGCGATCAGACAGTGGCGCTTCTGGCCAACCTCCTGTCGCTGCCACCCAGTGACCGATACCACCTTCCAGAGCTGAGTCCACAGAGCCGAAAGTCGAAGACACTGGCGGCGCTTTTGGCGCAGTTCGAGTGCGTGGCAGCGAGGCAGCCAGTGCTGATGATCTTCGAAGATGTCCATTGGATCGATCCGACCTCGCTGGAGCTGCTCACGGTCGCCGTGGATCGGGTGCCGCAGCTTCGGGTGCTGCTCATCATCACCGCACGGCCGCAGTTTACACCGCCCTGGCCACCTCACGCGCATGTCTCGTCCGTTCTCCTAACACGGCTTGGCCGAGCTGGCGGGGCGGCCATAATTGAGCGGGTCACCGGCGGCAAGACGCTGCCTGAGGAGGTGACGAACCAGATTCTCACGCGCACGGATGGCGTGCCCCTGTTCGTTGAGGAACTGACCAAAATGGTGCTCGAAAGCGGAGTCTTGCAGGAGCGGGATGGCCATTACGTGCTTCAGAAGCCGTTGCCGTCGCTAGCGATCCCGACCACCTTGCATGACTCGCTGATAGCGCGTCTCGACCGGTTGGCGCTGATAAGGGAGGTGGCACAGATCGGCGCTGTCGTCGGCCGCGCGTTCTCGTACGAACTGTTGAGTGCCGTAGCCGGGTTTCCGCAAGGGCAGCTGGACGAGGCTCTCGATCGACTGGTTCTATCGGGGCTGATACTCCGCCGGGGCGAAATTCCGCACGCAGTCTACACCTTTAAGCACGTGCTGGTGCGAGACGCTGCGTATTCCTGCCTGCTGAAGCCCCGGCGCGCGCAACTGCACGCCGTGATCGGGAGCACATTTGAGCAACAGTTTCCAGAAATCGTGGAAGCCCAGCCTGAAACCTTGGCGCACCATCTCACGGAGGCCGGACTGATCGAAAAGGCGGCGGGCTACTGGCTAAAAGCCGGCCAGAAAGCCACGCAGCGTTTCGCCAATCTGGAAGCCATAGCGCACTTGCAGCGAGGACTAGAGACCCTGGCTCGTTTGCCGGACGGCTCCAGGAGGGACAGGTTGGAACTTGATCTCCAGTTCGCTCTGGGGCCCTGCCTCATCGCCACTCAAGGTCCAGCCTCGAGCACAGCCATTGCAACCTTCGCTCGCGGTCGTGATTTATGCGCACGCATCGGGGATGCGCCCGAGTACCTGCAGGTCATGTTTTGGCTGGCTACCGCGAGCGTCATCCGCGGCGAGCTGCAGCAGGCCGGGGAGGTAACCGCAACGTTGGTCGGTCTCGCCGAAGCACGCAATGATCGGCCGATGTTGATCAACGCGATACGGGGACTAGGCATGATACGCCTGTTTATGGGAGACGTCGTTGATGCCCGTGCACTGACTGAACGTGCTTTCGAGGCATTTAGCGCGAGCAGTGAAGTCGAGAAACTCGCTGCTCGCGCAGCTGGCCAGGACGCCGGAGCGGCGGGTCTAGCCCTGATGTCTTGGGCCCTTTGGGTCCTGGGTCACATCGACATGGCGAGCGCGCAAATGGCCGCCGCGCTGCAACGTGCCGAGGCCATCGGACATCCCCACACACAGGCTTACGCTTGTTACTATGCGTCCATTCTTCACGCCCTACGCGGCGAGCCAGCGATAGCGTACCGCCACGCCGAGCGCTGCCTCACCTTATCGGAGGAACACGGATTCCGGCACTGGCACGGCCTATCGCGCGCCGTTCGGGACATCTGCATGACCATGCTTGACCCTTCAGTTGGCACGCTCGAGGAAGTAAGGGGCGCTTTGGAACAGTATCGTGGCGCAGGCTATCAGCTCGGCATCACAGCGCTCTACGTGCTGTTGTGTCCGGCCTTATTACTCCGACACGAACTGGAGGCTGCGCTGGAGGTGATTGAGCAGGGACTCTTAGCAGCCAGTCATAACGGCGAACGGATATTTGAGGCCGAATTGTATCGACTAAAGGCACTCGCGCTGCTCGTCCGCGGGGCACCGGAGGCTAGAACCGAGGCGCAGGCATTGCTCGACCAGGCTTTAAGGAGTGCACGAGGCCAACAGGCCCGATCGCTTGAGCTTCGAGCTGCGAGGGATCTTTCGGCACTGTGGATTGATCAGGGCAGACGGGACGAAGCTCTCGGTCTTCTCACATCCATTTATGCCTGGTTCACCGGGGGCTTCGACACGCAGGACTTGAAGGAAGCCAAGGCTATACTCGACCAGTAGCAATTTGGGCTCAGAGACCGATGAGCGCGCTGTCGTGCTGTCGAGGCGATCATCGTCACTGCTTCGCCGCCAAAGTCTGGTAGCGTAATAGAACGTGTGCAGGAAACCGATAGCTCCGCGGCAGCCTGAGTACGCGCTGGTTTTTAACTGATCATCAACGACTCGAGCGCAAGGTCCGTTCGCGCCCATCCCCGTCTAGCGCTCCCCGCGGGCCCCGCTTGGTGCGCCTCCCACGGCGACGGCGGGGGGCCCACCCATCCCCTTTTCCGCAGCCCCCCAGAATGCTCGATGGCAAGTTGTGCTCGGCGCGAGGAGGCACGGCCAGACCTTGAAAAGGGCACGGCAGAGCTTCGAGGCACGGCTTTTTTGGAGCCGTGTCACACAACCGAGCTCAAAGAGCAACTTGGCCCATCGGGTCAATTTCGCCATCGGCAGAATGCCTGTTGCCGGAGCAGACCGGAAGCGCAGCCAAGTACATGCCGGGTTGCGGTGCGACGGATCGCTGACGCAGGTTAGTCGGGAAGGTTGGGACGGTCGTTCTCGTCATCCCACCCGTGCACGTCCCGCAGCATTCTCTGCCCAACCGTGAGCCCGAGTCGGTCAAGAGTGCCATTCTCTCTCGGCGGGAGACCCCTGGATTGACCGTCACACTCTTGCAGGATTCGTTCAAATTCTGCGGAGATGACGACTTGGACTTGTATCCCCCGACGAGTCGCCCCCAACGAATGATCAGGGAGCCCTCAGCAGAGTCTGAAGGAATGCCGTCTCCGACCCCAGCGGGTAGTAAGTCCGAGCCATCCTGCAAGCGCACTGGCCATAAGCCAAAGCGCTCCTGGTAACGGAGTAGCGGTTAGATTAAAGGCGTAAATGTTGCTGACGTTTTGTGGAAGTCCAAAAATAGAGAATGAGGTGACCGGTGCGGCGAAGAGAAGCGCTATGAAGTTGTCGCCGAAATGAATCCCAAAAACGCTAGCCGCAGTTCCTGAGTAGGTCCACGTACCATTATTGCCTGCTCCGGGCGTAGTGCAGTTAATCGGATTAGTGCAAGCCCCGCCGGAGACAAATGTTAACGGCACGCCTAGCCAGGCGGGAGTTTCTAATTTTGCTTCCACATTTGCTGGACTTTGGTTGCCGATGTCGCCGGATGGGGTATTTGGGTGGTCAGAGTACCATGACCCCGCGGGCGAATAAGCCGGATTGGTACTCCAGTTAAAAGCACCGATCGGATCCGTCGCAGGATGAAAGATCGTCGCTTGTGCTGCTGTCGAGGTCAGGCTGCACAGCACAGCCGTGAGCAGCGCGAGGCGCGCAAAACCAGTGTTCATGTATTGCTCCCACACCCTACACCTTAGTCGCCCAGTTTGGACCATGCGATTCCCCGCGGAGCAAGCCAGACCAGTCGCGGCTTTTGCTCCGACTACCTAAAGACTGTGTAGCGTTGCGAAAACGACGCTGCAAAATCAGGCAAAGTTTTCAGGTATAAGAGGTGGAAGGGCTTCGGCGCTCCCTAGCTACCCATGGAAAGTCAATCCCATGCCTGGGGCGCACGTCATTTCCTACGCTAAGCTTCGTTTCAAGATTCCGACGAGCCGCTCCCCGCCGCGGCCGGTGCTTTGACCATCGCACGCCCGCGCGCGAATCAAAAAGGCCCAGCAAATGAAGCTGGGCCAAACGTTGATACTGGGACGCTTGTCGTTCTGGCTATTTCTTCTTCCTTTGATCAGAACCCGGGGCGAAAGTCTTGGCGCCACCCGGCTCGGTTTGCTTTTGGCCCGGCGCGAAAGTTTTCGCTCCGCCTGGCTCCGTTTGCTCATGACCCGGTGTCGATCCTGTCTTGCCAGGGGCGGTGCCGGATTTCCCTTTGGTTGCGTCTTGTGCAGCAGCTGGGAACGCAAAGAATGCAGCAGCAATGACCATCGCTCCGATAATTTTCATTGTCAGCTCCTCTTACTTGTTCCGCACCTCCACCACACAAAACTGTCGAACCAAAACCGCGCATATTTGAGTTCGTTCGTTCACGTTGGCTTTGCGTTTGTTGCAAACGTGATTCGGCTCTCCGCGCCAACGCCGGGAGCAAGGCACGGCAGCAGGCAAACGCAAATTTTGCAGCATTTTTCCAGTGCTCGACGCTGCCAAGCGAGATCCTCAGGTCTTTAGGGACATAAGTTCGGACCTCTGGCTAATCCAGGTTTGTGATTTATCGCACAGCGGCCGGAAATCGTCCGCCTACCCTCATATCGACCTCAAACAGAGAGGGAGGCTCAGATGTACGAGACGATCATTCTGGCCGTCTGCCTGGGGCAGACGCCATCCATCTGCAAGGAAGTTAACATTAGCGTGGAACCCGATCCGACCGGGTCATTGCAGTTGCCGTTTCACTGCGCTCGGCGAGGCCAGATGGAAGCTCAGAAGTGGATCGGGGAGAATCCCGCATGGCAGGTTGAGAGGTGGTCTTGTCATCCCTACGGTAAGGTTCGCTTAAAGATTTAGCGTGCCTCGGCCCGACGAACCGATGCCGGCAAACGCGGTTCTTTAGGGCTCGTCCCTTCCAGCGCTGCCCAGCGCCAACGATCGTGCGAGGCCTCGTCGTCGCACGCGCGCTCCAACTGAGCATAAAGAGGCGACTTCGGCGACCGTAACGGAAAAATCAGAGGTGTGGCGCGTAACGAAGAGACCGCGCCCACTCCCGATCCACCAAGCCCGGCGAAACAACTGGCAGGGAGCCTCGATTGAGCGGGACGGTGGGTATCGAGAATATCTACTCACCGCGATCCGGCCCCTGCTATGCCATCCGTAGCACGTATGATCGCGGCCCATGTCCACCACAGCGGCTAGAAAGAGCCGGCGCCAGCAGGCGCCCGAGGCCGATCCCGATAGGATCTCCGGGTACGCACTGGGCGCGCATTTGGGCTTGTCTCGACAAGGCAGGACAACCTTGTCGCTCAGGGCATCCTGACGCGGGAGCCTGACGGGATGCTTGCCCAGGCTAAATGCCCCCTCGCCTACATCCGGTACTCAAGACCGAGCGTCACAGCTCGGCCAGCGCCCTTGTCCAAGCCCAGTACCACCGCAGCAAGGCGAAGCTGTTGGAGATGAAGATCGCCGGCCAAGAGCAGGAGACGATGAGCGTGGCGGACCACAACGCCCTGATAGATGCCGCCATCGGCGTGGTCCTTGCCGAGTTAAGCGCCCTGCCGGCAATGATCGGGGTATGGACCTGACACTGCGGCGCAAGTGCGAGGCTTCGGTGTTTACCGTGCGAACCAGAATTGCGGACGAGGCGAATCGCCGTGCCGACGCGATCGGCGAGCCCAAGCATTGATCGCGCCCACTGTTGACCCGGCAGGCGGCCCCGGCAGGTTGAGCGTGCTCCACGGGACCCGCGCGACGATGAGCGCGCACGTCGTAAGGCCAGGCGTTACGAGGCCTTGCCGGGCTTCTGAACGTGCGCATCGTTGACTGTTTCGGGGTTTCACCCGAGTGCTTTGCGACTGGGTAGCAGGCATGGGTTTCACTCCTGCCAACATCCGAACGGAGTGACCAGATGCGAACACAAGCAATTGCCGCCGTCATGGTGGTCGCAGCGCCGCTATTGGTCCTGGGAAGCCCGCAGGCGGCAGCCTGCTGTACCCCAGCAGGCTACGGTTATCAGGCCACCGCCGTCGTTACGCCCGTCGCCGTGCGTCGTCCCGTCGCCGCTGCCGCCGTAGTGCGCCGGGGAGCTGTCGTGCCACGCGTGGGGTCGGGCGCCCGCGTCGGCCGGACGGGCCCAGGCAACAGAGGTCTGGGGAGGTAAACTAAACGAGTGGCAGCCCTCTCGGGAGGCGGTCGAGGGCTGCCACTCTCATCATATAGCGCCGGCGCATGGCGGCACGAACCTCACGCGGTGAGTCGTAGGTCACCATCGGAAGTCGTCTCGCCCATCACCATGTGGCGCGCTAGACAGTTGCCCATCTTACCCCTGCTCAGATCAACGTTAGAAGCTGGCGCTAGAGCAGCTTACGTGCGCGCTCTATCTCGGCGTCGCTTCCAAACGTTCACTTAAGCACGACTTTGAATCGTTTTCGACGGCAACGTAGACGATTCGGCAAGCAATGGCCGGGTATCCCCGCTTTCCCCGGCAACGGACGAGCACCGTCTCCAGCCGGCGGCTCGCCCACAATGATCGGCGCCGTACGCGGACGGCCGTGGGCCACGGCTAGCCAGGGGGCGCGAAATACGGGGGCAAGCCGCGCCAGGGCACTCAGCGGCCAGCCTTGCTCGCCGTAGCCCAAAGTGTAGCCCAAATGCGGCCCAGAACGGCCAAAATGCTAGTTTAGCGGAGATATCGGAGCGCACTCGGCCCCTCAGCAACAAGCGTCGCGGACTGCCGACCCAGGCGAAAGCGTTGTCGTCATCCGACATCGGCGCGCCGTAGCAGATAGTCGAGCCCACCCACCCGGAACCAGCGATAACCGTAGCCTTCGATGACCAGGTGATGCTTTCCATCCTCGGCAACCTTGCTGTGCTCAGTGCCGAGTAAATTTACGAGAACGTCGCCGTGTTCGCCCTCACCTCCTGCTTCGAAAGCGATCTCGTGCGGCTTAGCATCCAAGTTATGGATGAAAAGGACCGAATTGTTCCGCCAGTCGTACCGCATCACCAGGATTGCAGGGTTGCGCAGCGGGATCACCGCAAAATCACCCCAGCCGACCTCCGGGACCTCTTTGCGCATACGAATGATGCGCTCCGTCCAATTGAGTAACGAATCGGGATAGCGCCGCTGTATGGCGGCGTTGACGTGCTCGAAGCCGTATGGCCCTTCGCTGATGACCGGACAGATTGGCTTGTCATGCTTGGTGAACCCGCCGTGCGGCTCGTCCGACCACTGCATCGGCGTCCGCGCGCAGTTGCGCTCTTTCTGCGATAGATCATCGCCCATTCCGAGTTCATCGCCATAGCGAACCACAGGTGTGCCCGGCAGCGTAAAAAGTAGGCTGTAGGCGAGCTCCAAGCGCCGGCGGTCACCGCCGAGCATCGGTGCCAGCCGACGCCGGATACCACGCTCATAAAGCTGCATGCTCTGGTCCGGTCCAAACGCCTCGAAGACTTTCTGTCGCTGCTCTTCCGTCAGTCGCCCGAGGTCGAGTTCGTCGTGGTTCCTGAGAAATAGACCCCATTGCGCCGTGGCGGGCCGTGGTTTGGTGACCTTCATCGCCTTGATCAAAGGCCGAGTGTCCGCAGACGCCAGCGCATAGAACAGGTGCTGATTGACCTGAAAGTTGAACATCATGTGCATGCGCTCGCCGTCGTCGCCGAAATACTCCATGTCGGTCTCGGGAAGGACATTGGCCTCCGCGAGCACGATGCAATCCCCTTGGCGCCATTGTAGGAACTCGCGGAAGGTCCGCAGCATGTCGTACTGCTCTTGCGGCTTGCCGACCTTGGGTCCCTTGCTGGCAATGACAAAGGGTACGGCATCCATGCGGAAGCCCGAGACACCAAGCTGGATCCAGAAGCCCATAATCTTGAGGATCTCCGCCTGAACCTGCGGGTTTGAGGTGTCTAGATCGGGTTGAAATTCGTAGAAACGATGAAAGTAATAGGCGCGGGCCTGGTCGTCGTAAGTCCACGTGGTTTTCTGTACGCCCGGAAACACCATTCCAGTCTTGGCATTCTTCGGCTTCTTCTTCGACCAGACGTACCATTCGTGGTATTGCGACTGCGGATCGCGCCGGGCCTCCTTGAACCAAGGGTGTTGATCGGAGGTGTGGTTCACGACGAGGTCGATGAGTACGCGAATGCCGCGCTGCTTGGCGCCATGGGTGAAATCAACAAAATCGCCAAGCGTGCCGTAGCGCGGATCGACGCTGTAGTAGTCGGACACGTCATAACCATCGTCGCGGTGAGGAGACGCTTGAAACGGCATCAGCCAAATGGCTGTAATCCCTAGGCCATGAAGATAGTCCAGGCGCCGCGCCAGACCACGAAAGTCGCCAATGCCATCGCCGTCGGCATCCATGAAGGTGCCAACCGACAGGCAATAGATGATTGCGTTCTTGTACCAAAGATCACTGATCATTAGCCTGCCCTCTCACGATCGAGGCGTCCCCGACAATGGCCCCTTCATGCGGTCGCAAAACGAAAGGGGCGGCGAGCTCGACGCCCTGCGTGTCGGTCGAAAGAAGAATCTCCTGCCCCGCCCAAGATGGGAGGGATACCTTTCTTGGCCGGCCGCCAAAATTGAGCGCCACCAGCAACCGCTGATCTGCTTGGGCCCGTTCGTAGCACAGCACATCTTCATCAACCGAGACGGCGCGATACGCTCCATGCGTGAGTGCAGGGCTGGCGCGGCGCAGCGCAATCAGCCGGCGGTACAGCGACAACATGGACCTTGGGTCTTGTCTTTGCACGGCGACGTTGATTTGCTGATAGTCCGAGACGACGGGGAGCCAAGGTATGCCGTCACTGAAGCCTGCAGCGGGCGAAGCAGCCCACTGCATGGGCGTACGTTGGGGGTCGCGTCCGACACCTAGCCCCGGTTCGCGCTTCTCCCAAGGGTCCTGAACGGCTCCGCCCGCGATCGGTTCATTCTGCATTCCGATCTCGTCGCCATAGTACACGGTCGGTGTTCCCCGCAGCGTCAGGAGGAGCATCGCCGCAATGCGGGCTTGGCGGCGGCCGACACGGCTTGCGATGCGCTTCTGGTCGTGATTACCCAGCACCCAGTTGGGCCAGGCTCCGGTAGGCAATGCCCGTTCGTACTCATCGATCAGGGCGGCGATGGCAGAGGCTTTCCACGCGGTAAACAGCAGCTGGAAGTTGAAGGGTAGGTGGACGCCCGCCTGATTCTCCCCATAGTAGGCAACGAGCCGCGTCAGCGGGAGATAGACCTCGCCGATGAGGACACGATCAGGATATGCGTCGACCACGCGCCGCATCTCGGCGACAACCTGCGCGATCTCGGGTTGGTCTGCCGAGTAGGTTTGTAGGAAACGATTGATGTCAGGTTGCCCGGCTGCATAGGCGGGATTGGCCGGGTTGTCCCGAAACGCCGCGTCCTTCATGAGGTGCCAGAGAACGTCGACGCGGAAGCCGTCGACGCCGCGGTCGAGCCAGAACCGCATCACATTATATAAGGCACCGCGCACCTGCGAGTTGCGCCAATTGAGGTCGGGCTGCTGCTTGAGAAAGGCGTGGTAGTAATACTGTTGCGTGCTTTCATCCCACGCCCAGGCGCTACCGCCGAAATTGCTCATCCAGTTGTTGGGTGGCATGCCGTCGGCGCTTCCATCACGCCAGATGTACCAATCACGCTTTGGGCTTGATCGAGAACCGCGACTTTCCAAGAACCACGGATGCTGCTCGGACGAATGGTTGGGCACGAAATCGAAGATGATCTTGATTCCCCGCCGATGCGCCTCGCCGAGGAGACGGTCGACATCCTCCATGCTGCCGAACAGCGGATCGACGCCGCAGTACTCCATGATGTCGTAGCCGAAATCGGCCATGGGAGACGGGAAGAACGGAGAAATCCAGGCCGCGTCGACCCCAAGCCAGGCCAGATAGTCTAGCCGGCGGACAATGCCGTCGAGGTCACCGACCCCGTCGCCGTTCGTATCCAAAAACGAGCGCAGATAAATGTGATAGATGACGCCGTGCTTCCACCAGCTCTCGGCCAACACCCGAGGTTCCTCTAACAGAGGCTTGTCGAACAACAATGCTCGGGTGGCGCTCTTGTTCCCATCCGACCTTGGAGCGGTTTCAGCATTGCGGAGCTCGATGCCGATTGCCGGAAAAACCTGTTAGCAAGGCCACCGCCTAGCACAGGCCTGCGTAACTCCAGGCCGCCAGCGTGCTGCTCCCCGGTCACCACGTCGCAGGCCTATTTGGTGCAATTGGACAGCGCGGCTCCTCACTTGCCGGTTGGACAAAGACAGTCCTTGCGGTCACCCCCTACCGATGGCGTCGGTTTGTCAACCGAGCGCGGCCAGTCCCCTCGCCTCCGGCCCACTCGGTGCCATGTTCGCAGCTAGCAACTATCGAGCTGGCACAACAAAGGTGGCGCGCTTGTCGATTTCGATTGCGCCGAGTTTGATGCGCGGGATCAATTCGCGGCCGAACTCGGTGGTGTCGGCAACAGGCTCGAAGCCGCGTATTAGGAATGACGCGACGCCAAGGCGGTAGTAACGCAGGATCGCATCCGCCACCTGCTCTGCGGTACCCACCAGGCAGGAAGTGTTGCCGAGGGCGCCGGTCGCTTTAGTGATGCCCATCCAAAGCCTCTCATCGTGAACATCCTTCTCTTGCGCAAAGGCAAACTGCCGGCGGCCGGCATTGTCAACCGGCGCGCGGACGCCCTCCTGACGGGCCCAGCCGAGCTTGCCGGTCATGCCGGCGAGGATGCGGTTCGCCTTGTCCCACGCCGCCCCTTCCGTCGCGGCAATGATGGGCCGGACAGACATATTGAAGCCGACGGTGCGATTGTGCCTTGCGGCACGGGCTCGGAATGCCCCAATGCGCTCCTCGGTGGTTGCGCGCGGCTCGGCGTAGATGGCGAATACGTCGCACTCGGCTGAGCCCATTGCAAGTGCACCCTCGGAGGCGCCGCCGAACATGATCAGCGGATGTGGTTTTTGCAATGGGCGCACATCGGAATGGGCGCCGCGGACCCGGTAGAAGCGACCAGCAAAGTCGAAAGGCCTGTCGGCGGTCCAGGTGCGCTTCATTAGATGCAGATATTCCTGCGCCCGCTCATAGCGTTCCGCCTTCGGCGTGAAGTCGCCGTCGCCCTCCTGCTCGGCGTCCGTCTTCCCGGTGATGATGTGGAGCGCAAGGCGACCGCCGCTCAGCTGGTCAAAGGTCGCGACCGTGCGGGCGAATAGAGTGGGTGCGACGAAGCCCGGCCGATGCGCAACCAGATATGACATTCGCTCGGTTCGGCCCGCCGCGTGCATTGCCACGAGAAAGCCCTCGGCGGACGACGATGAATAGCCAACAAGGGCCATGTCGAATCCCGCCGCCTCGTGGGCTTGGGCAAACTCCACAACAAACGCGGGCGAAATCTCACCCTCGATGACAAGCAAGGTCGCGTCCTGCTTCGGTGGCGCGACACCTATCATACCGATGATACGGGCCGGCATGGCTGCCTCCAGATGACGGTGCAATCGAAGGTACTCCGGAAATTGCCCGCGAGCGACAGCGCACGCAGTCACTAGGATCGGCTGCTTTTAGGGGCAGGTCGGACGCGTCGACCGACACCGGCCCCAAGCCGGGCCCAGCACGCCTAGCCCCCGGGGGGCGGCCGTCTGGCAAGAGTGGACCCGTATAGCGATGCGCAAACCGCTCCCCGCGGCTTGAGGATAGCATCGGGCTAATAAAATTTCGCGCCACGCGTCTTTGGCGGCGAAACCACCTCGCAAGCCTCGAGTGGTCGCCGTCGGCCAGCTGTCCGAGACGACCGCTTGACCCCAGAAGGTCGGTCGCCTCAACCGCCCGTGGGCTTGTTCAACTGATCCATGACCTGATCGACGCTGAAGCTTGAGGGCCTCTGGCGTGGCGGAAATTCCTTGAACGTTGCGACGAAGCGGCCGACGATCGCCTGCGCCGGTACGACCAGGAACGAGCGTCGCAGCAGCCAATCGTCGTAGGTGTTCGACGTGATTTCAGCACGCTCGTAGGGGTCCATGCGCAGGTTGAACATGGTCGGCGCCCGCATGCAGACGAACGGTTCGCGCCAAACCTTCAACGTGCCTTCGCTTCGCTGCTCGCAGAACACGACTTTCCAATTGTCCACGCGCAGCGCCACCATCTGACCGTCGTCGTTGAAATAAAAGAATTCCCTGCGCGCAGATTTGTCCTGCAGACCAGTTAGGTAGGCGAGCTGGTTGTAGCCGTCGAGATGCACCTTGAACGTGCTGCCGCCGCTGTCCCAGCCCGTCAGCAGCCGATCTTTCACCCCCGTATCGCCGGCTGCCGCAAGCAGCGTTGGGAACCAATCCAAACCGGAAAACATCTCGTTCGAGATCGATCCCGCTTTGATGCGGCCAGGCCAACGCACCAACGCGGGAACACGGAAAGCGCCCTCCCAATTTGAGTTCTTCTCGTTGCGGAACGGCGTCATGGCCGCATCGGGCCAGGAGTTCATGTGCGGCCCATTGTCGGTTGTGTAGATGACGATTGTCTCATTGGCGAGATTGAGATCGTCGAGCGTCTTGAGCAGCTTCCCGACCTGTCCATCGTGCTCAATCATACCGTCGGCGTACTCGTTGTCGGGCATGCCACTTTGGCCGCGCATGCCGGACCGCACATGCGTGAATGCGTGCATGCGTGTTGAATTGAACCAAACGAAGAACGGTCTGTTGGCACGGGCCTGCCGCTGCATGAAGTCGACCGCTGCGTCGCTGGTCTCGTCGTCGATGGTCTCCATGCGCTTTTTGGTCAATGCGCCTGTATCCTCGATGGTCTGCTTGCCGACCCTGCCGAAGCGTGGATCTTCAGTCGGGTCGTCGCTGTCCGTGGCCTTGCACCGCAGCACGCCGCGCGGACCGAACTTGGCCCTGAACTGGGGATCCTTCGGATAGTCCGGATGCTCCGGCTCTTCCTCGGCATTGAGGTGATAGAGATTGCCGAAGAACTCGTCGAAGCCGTGCACGGTCGGCAGGAATGCATTGCGGTCTCCGAGATGATTTTTACCGAATTGGCCGGTGGCGTAGCCGAGCGGTTTCAGAGCCTGGGCGATCGTGATGTCTTGTGGTTGCAGGCCAAGCGCGGCGGCAGGGAGGCCGACTTTGGATAGGCCGGTTCGTAATGTGGCCTGCCCAGTAATGAAAGACGACCGGCCAGCCGTGCAGCTTTGCTCGGCGTAATAGTCGGTGAATATCATTCCTTCCTTAGCGATGCGATCGATGTTGGGGGTCCGGTAACCCATGACGCCAAGCGTATAGGCGCTTATGTTCGACTGACCGATGTCGTCTCCCATTATGACGAGGATATTTGGTTTACGTCCCGGAGGTGGCGCGGACTGCTGTTGTGCCTGCGATCTCTCGCTCGATGCAATCGCTCCGAGCGCCGAGATTGTCGCAAGCGAACTGCCGGTGAGTAGGAGGTTCCGGCGGCTCAAATTGCCTCGGTGGGCGTGCTCGTTCGATGCAGTCTCGTGAGCATGACCGCTGACCGGCTCGATCTTCTTGCTCAAGGCTTCCTCCATGGCTGCGGACTTGATTAATTGCAAAACAAGGCTGGCAGCTTCGGTCATCGATAGGTGTACATAAATCGGGGCCAACCCTGACATGGGATGTCGCTCACCCGGACCCTGGCGTTCACGGTCGCTGTGGTAGTTGGATGCGCCGACCGCTAAGCCAGGCCTTACGCACGAAGCCGATGGGCTCTTGAACCCGCAACAGCTTGCAGAACATGGTCGACTTAGGACAGGATCCGCGGGGTTGGTAGTGGTTCCCAGACACGGCTTGGTCGCCACGAGCTACCCGAATGACAAGGCCGCCGACAGAGGCGGCCTACGCTTTTGACCTCCTTTGGTGTTCGCAGGTAAGCCGCCGAGCGCAACGCCGTCGCGCCGTGACAATGCCGCCGTATCTCGAGTTCGCGTGACTTTCCCTCACCCCCTGCCTGGGGAAGGCTAATGGCACAAGCCTGCCAGCGCGCCGGTAGGCCCGCTCGCAGGCAGATCATATTTTCTCACCAACGACTGGTTTTGCGCTGTGTTAGGCTGCAAACCGGATGCGCCGAGCCTTGAGCCCAGAAAGAGTGCCATTTTCTGGCGTGGGCAGGAGCCATAATCTATGGGGGCAACAACGCGCGGCGGGTTTGAGGGTCGGCTCGGCGGAGACGCAGAGGTGCCCGATATTCACCACTCCGCGGCTGAGGGTTACTCAGTAGCGGCAGCCCACTACGAGAAGGGTCGGCCCACCTATCCACCGGAGGTGGATAGGTGGCTGCGCGATGATTTGGCCTTGCGCAAAGGCAAGACCGCGCTCGACCTTGGCGCTGGCACTGGAAAATTCCTGGCTCACCTGCGCCGTACCGAAGCGACCGTCGTCGCCGTAGAGCCTGTTGCCGCCATGCTTGTGCAGTTGCTAGATGGCAATCCCGGGATCGAAGCGAAGCAAGGCACTGCAGAGGACATTCCGCTAGCTGACGCCTCCGTCGATGCCGTCGTCTGCGCGCAGTCCTTTCACTGGTTCGCCAGTGCAGCCGCTCTCAACGAAATTCGCAGGGTCCTGAAGGCGGGCGGCGTTCTCGGGCTTGTCTGGAACATCCGCGACGAAAGTGTAGAATGGGTTGCCGGCCTGAGGAGGATCTTTGACGCCTATCAGGGTGACGCCCCTCGGTTTCACACGCAAGAGTGGCGAAAGGTATTTCCGGCTGCAGGCTTCGCTCCGCTTTCCGAAACGCGCTTTTTGCACGGCCACAACGGTCCACCCGAACATGTCATCATTGATCGTGTGCTTTCGACCAGCTTCATTGCGGCCTTGCCCACAGCGGAGCGGATTCGCATCGCCGCGCAGGTACGGCAGCTGATCGCAAGTACGCCTGATCTTGCCGGCAAGAGCGAAGTGACGATGCCTTACATAACGGCGGCTTACAGTTGTCAAAAGCTTCCGTGAGGGCGACCAGGGCGATGGCTGGATGCACGCCGTTACCCCGGCCTGTCCAACGGCGCGACAACGTGACGGCAGCACAGCAAGCCACATCAGTGGGATGCAGTGCAAGCGAACCCACCTCCTTCCGCGTCGCTTATCTCACCCGATGCGGGATCGCCCTCGGGTCGTCTTTGCACTTATCCAGAACTAACACGCGCGATCGGCGATCCAAAGTTCTGCATATCGCTCTCCAGGGTTTCTCCCGATTTGAGGTGGCATTGTCTGCGGTAACAATCGTTGGCGGCGCTCCTTCGTTGCTCATTTCCTCTGGCGGCGACGAGGCGTCGAGGACTGCTTCCACCCCGCCTGGAAGTCGACGCGGATCATCAAGGCGCAAAGAACACCTACGATCCGGAGGCGCCGCACGGTCCCGAGCGGCTATCTCTCGCCGAACTTGCCCGGCGCTACTTGAGAACACACCAGGATCCACGCCAGTTGTCGCAGACGCTCACGCCCGCTACTTCGGCGCAGAAATCAACGATCAATCCCTCACGCCTGGCGACAACCCGCGCCTCGGCTCGATCCGCTTCGAGGATTGGCTCAGACATTCCGCACCCCGCAATTGAGGGAATTGAGATGCCGAAATCCCTGTGTCTTGCTGTGGCTGTGCTGTTCGGTGTGGCATTGGGAGCCAACGGCGTCTTCATGCTTGTGTCGCCCGAGAGTTGGTACTTTGTGGTGCCTGGCGTCACCTCCACAGGACCTTTCAACCAGCATTTCCTCCGCGACATCGGCTTGATCTTCTTGTTTCTCGGCGGCGCTTTCCTAGTTGGGACGGCACGACCGCAGTTTCGCATCCTGCTTTGGGCCGCCCCCACCATCTGGCTTTGCGGCCATGCCCTCTTCCACTTCTGGGAGGTGGCAGTCGGCATCTGCTCGCCCTCCGTCATCCCGCGCGATTTTCCCGCTGTCACCCTGCCGGCGATCATCGGAGTGGCGCTCACCATCTGGGCAATCCGCAATGTGCACTCGGCAAAAGCCGCATCCGCCTGAGTTCACGTGGGGCTTCTGTGGCCTGGTACTCAACATCACTTGCGCACAACAGGAGCAAATGGCCCAAACGTTGTGGGGGATTGCTACACCGCCGTTCCGCACAGATCGATTGACTGATTTGGCCAAGGTCGTCCTAGGAGTTCTGCATACATGCCGCCGTGGTAGACCAGCGTTTTGCAATGACCATCCGTGTCGATGAAACGTGTTTGGTTCTGCATGAGTTTGTAGCCGCTGGAGACATACACGCGAGGTTCAAAAGCGAACAAAATCGCGAATGGAATCGACCGCGCGCGCAAGTGCTCATGAGCCTGGCGCACTAGTCTCCGGGCGAGACCCCCGCCTCTACGATCAGCGGTGATGGCGATCTCGCCAAGTAAGCCTACTCGCAAGGCCTCCTCACCAATCTTGATGTCACGCTCGTAGATAGCCAGATGGCCGACCGTACGCCCACCGTCGCTCAGAAGCATCGACGTTATCGGGACACCATGGCGCGAGTAATACGCGCTCCGCTCGTTGGGCGCACCCTCGGGGAAAGCGTCATTGAGCAGCGCGTCAACCGCCGCTGCCAGCTCGCTGCCGTCCTCGATGCGGCTCATCTTGATCAGCTCAAGCATGACGAAACTCTGACTACATAGAGGGAGGTTAGGTCGAGACATACAATACGCCTTCCCCCTTGGCAGGAGGGTCGGCATCCGCATTGTCACTTTCGCCTGCTCAGGCTTCACACGCGTTACCGCCCGCCGGATCGCTCAGCCACCCAAGGTGGCCTTTGTCACGAGGCTCCGACCCAGCCAGTTGCCGACCGAGCCGCTTGTCAGCTTCCGGACGTATCGACAATTCTCCGGGTAGATGATTCGCGCCTTCGGGGCGCACTGCCAGCTGCCGACGTAGTTCATACCTCACGTGCTCATGCCTCGGCTCTGGCAGTCTACCCGCGCAACTGCCGGAGCCAGCATGTGCGATGACCATAAGTAGGGTTACGGGCGACGCAGCTCGAGCACGGTCGACGCAATGCGCTGGACGTCTTCATATCCCTTCTGCCAGCGTTTTGCCTGTTGATCGAGTGCGAGAAGGTCTTCCCTCGTCTTGTCCTTCAATTGAGCGAAGCCGGGCGACGCCACTAGATCCGCAGCCGGCGGTTCTCCGTCCCGTATGGCAAGAACTCGTTGGATGAGGTGCACTTCAGCGCGATAACGCTCTGCGCCTCTTCTGCTGCGTTCCACATAAGACATCACGTCGGCGGTGGACTTGGCGCGAATATTCTCGAACGCGGCAGGATATTCCTTGTTCTCATTTTCCTCATCCGTTTTCAGAATATTCAGGATTTCCTTGTCCTCAATGACGTCGTTGCACAACCCGACGCATTCATCGCAGACGAAGGCGGTCGGTCCAGCAATGAGGACACGGACCTCATGCTGGCTCTTGCCGCAGAACGAGCAATAGAGGGTAGTCAGTTTCTGCGACGCCGGCTCTTGCTCCTCGGCTGGCGCAAGCGGCGGTGCACCGGACGGGCGCGAATGGGCCGTCTCGATTTTTGCGGCCAGGATATTCCAGTTCTCAAAGCCGAACGCCTTCGAAATCAGCTCCAGACATTCGCTGTGGGTGGTTTCAACGGCCTTGACCTGCAATGCATTGCGCAGGGCGTGCGCCATCGTCTTCGCATCGCGAAAGTCGCGCATGGAGGCACCTCTTCATCGGCGAACGGAAAAGATCGGTGCCCACTTTGCCGACCCGTTCGCCAATAGCGAGGGTGGCGGACGGAGATTGATACGTTCACCATCCCCGAAGGGCGCGGGCGGCGGGTGTATCTACCCTAGGTTTATCTTGCCGCTTGCTTGGGTCTGGTGTCAACCGGGTTACCGGTTCCGCATGAATCCAGCCGGCGATGTCGTTTCGATGATCCATGGCTCCCGATTGACGGCAGCGATGGCACATCTGGCAGATGCGATATGCTGCGGATTGAGGTTTGCTACCGGTCAGCTTGCTCCGGCGCACCCATTGCCAGGGTCTTTCGACCTTCAGGCGTTTCAATGGTCGACGAATGGCAATAGTGCCTTGAGCGTCCACACCGTGCACTTGGAAGACCGACTTGGCGATATCGAGACCGATCGTTGTGATCGCTTGCATGTTCGGCTCCTCGAATCGTCGTCACCTCAACAGCAACCACGTCCTTGGCACTTGCGTGCCGGTGGAGGAGCCGTCCACGGCATCAGAACCGGACACGGGAGGCCTGTCCAGGGTAGCGAGTTCAGAGATCGGACGGAGTTTTGTCAGACCCAAAGTACTCAATGAGAATGTCTGTAAGCACCCTGATCTTGCGAGGCAGGAAGTCGCCGGGCGGGCTGGCGTGTTGTCCGGCTCGATCGGGCCTGAGTCGTGACCACGGCAGACACACGCCTCTTCCAAGATTGCGTCCCTCTACCCAGCTCGCTCAGGAGCGTGTCACTGCCCAAGCCTCTCCAGCAGTGCCGGCACGTGAACCAGGTCGGCCTTGTAGTTGCCGGTGAGCGCGTACATGACGATGTTGACGCCGGCCCTGAACGCCCAGTCACGCTGGCGCTCGCCGCCGGGCACCACGGGATAGAGCGGCTGGTTGCGGTCATCGACCGCCCACGCCGCGGCGAAATCGTTAGACGTGATCAGGATCGAGCTCACGCCGTCGACGCGGCGCGCCTGCGGGCCCTGATCGCTGTCGCGCGGCGCCTCGGCTTCGACCCACAGCTGTCCCCCGTCCCATCGGCCGGGGAAGCTGCGCAAGAGGTAGAACGACTTGGTCAGCACGTGGTGCTCGGGCACGGGTTCCAGGCGCGGGATATCGAGGTTGCCGAGCAGGCGCTGCAGCGGGGTGCCGCCTTCCCCGCGCATGCTGAGCCCCGTGGGAATGCCCTGGCCATAGTCCTTGGTGTCGAAAACGATCATGCCGCCTTGCTTCATGTAGGCATCGATCTTGGTCAGCGTCGCCTCCGGGAGCGGCCGCGCATTGGCTAGCACTGGCCAGTAGAGGATCGGAAAGAAGGCGATCTCGTCGGTGAGGATGTTGACGGCGTATGGATCACCCGGCTCCACGGTGGTGCGCGCCACCAGGAACTTGTTGAGGCCAATCAAGCCCCGGCGGCTCGCCTCGTCGGTGGCGGCATCGCCAGAGAGCACATAACCGAAGGTGACCTTGGCCGTGGCCTGGATAGCGCGGCCGTCGTCGACGCGAGTGTTGCGCGGTGGGCCTGGCGCCGCCGTTTGTGCGAACGCGGCGCCGGCCAGGAGCAGGGACCCTGCGATGATGAAAGCGGCAACGGCCGCAGCCCCGGCACGTTGCGCGCGTCGGCCGAAGAAGAGGCCGCCGCTCTGGAGCAACAGCACAGCGACGATGTCGGCGAACAGCAGCGCCAATGCAATGGCAAGCAGTTGCGGCTTCAGCGGCTGCGCCGTATCGCGCTGCGGATATGCTGTTAGTATGCCGATCCTCGGCAGGCGCGCGGATTTCGGCTGGCCGACGGCCGCATGTGGCCACGTGATCGCTACGCCACCAACAAGTGTGATGAACTCACGCCGCCTCATTTGACCACCCCATCGAGACTAACGGGACCAGCATATCATTTCTCACGCGAAGCGCTGAGGCGATTTCTGCGTCGCAAAAAGCAGGCTTTGCCAAGTGCAGCTTGGGTCATCTTTCCCCGTGGCGGCCGCGTCACCGTCACGGCAGAAGTACCCCCTGTACCCTTTTCGACGCGGTTCGTGGGAATGACACGACCGCTGGGCGCGCGAAGTGAAGCGTAGCGGAACGGAGCGCGCCCAGCGGGGCGACGGCCCAATCGCGTAGCTTTCTCGAACCGAGCCGATTCGCCTGGAGCAACCGTGTGCCCCCCGTGTCATGCCCGCGCCCTCCGCACAGTTGGCGATCATCTGTGCAACGTCGCCGGTGCCATGCTTGAAGCTCGCACTCTGTCCAATCCTTCGGTCGCGAGCACAAAAAGCGCTTGCTAAAAGGGTGGGGAGTCCAGCAACGGAAAGTCAACGCGCAACCAGAGACTTACCGTTGAGTGCCAGGATGTACGGCCCGGCCGTGCGTCGCAAGGCGAAATATTGAGCGGGCGAACGTGAGAGCTGCATCAATGTATCAGCCCTCTGGTGTGGAGCATTGATGCTCCGGGCCAGGATGGGTATCCGCGCGCATCCGACACCGACTAAGAGCAAGGCCTCGAAGGGCCAAACTGGTACCCAGTCTCGCGGTTGCGCCGGGCAATCCGTTCGTCCATCTCCTCATTCCATCTCGCAGACCTCGGTGGGGAAGCTGTTCAACCGATCGATATTTGACCCTTTCAAGCCACGTACGCCAGGCCCTCTCGGTGGCCTCATCCCTGTTTGGTATCGAGTGACAGAAAAAGTTGAGATCGATGGGTTTGCGTACTGGGAACGAAATTTGGCCACGTCATCGCGGATCAGTTTCGGCCCTAACCATGCAGTAGGAAGCGAGCCAATCCCGCCAGCTTGGGCAACCCCGATGGCCATGTCGACGCCGACATGGCCCCCCATTGGTGCTTGGATGATTGGGTGCTCGACTTTGAAGTAGGTCCGACATGGTCGTCGCGTCACGATGGGCAATTTTTGGTCGTGAGCCGCAGTTGGCTACGAGCCCGTACCATCCGTCCGTCGTGCTATGGTTAGCGCGCCTACCGATGACGCCAGGGTCGAACTCGACGCGCTGGCCGAAATAAAGTCGGATAGATCGCCAAGCGGTTGTATGCCAATGCCTACCGCGCGACCGGTGGCAGAGGTCCCTTCAGGGCAAACGAACCGGCCGGAACGTCTCGATGACGAGGTCCGGTTGGTCGGCCCATACCGTTGCCGTCCATCGCCGGAAACAGGTTGGCGTAACTCTGGCTGTTCTCCAGCGCCAATATTGCCGGATCTTGCCCCTTGACGTGAAAACGGTATCGGGCCGATGCCCCCGTATTGAGATCGAACCGGTAATTCTCGCAAGTGTCACGATTTTCCAGACCTGCAGTCCAATGACCTGGAATTCCATACCGATAAACTGGTGCCATCACGTTCCAGTGTCGAATCAAGCCCAAATTTGCCAACACGAGTAAATGCTGCGTAGCCTCCATCGCATAAGTGGCACATTCTTTGTCAAAACGGTCGTAGGAGCCCATCGCACCAGTAATCCAAGTCGCATCTTCGGAACGCGATCCACCATAATAACCGGCAATCCTCTTCATAATTCTGATCACAGTCGAGGAATCGAGACCCTGCAACCGCCCGTAAAGCCAGGTCTCCATTTGCAACGTGGCGACTTTAATAAAGCGCAATTCCGATGACGGGTCCTCATTCTGAACCATCGAACCGCGCAAGTAATGCAATCGGATCTGCTCTTCATCAGTCCATTTCACGGTGAGCTGACCGGCGCAGCCGCGCGAAAAGCAATATCGGGCCGTTGCATGCTCGGCTAACGGATAA
>Ga0134122_10000324_pt1 | contig 30812 bp, 28 predicted proteins | sample KB302_FD_96461 | JGI IMG/M metagenome (GOLD analysis project Ga0134122, IMG submission 96461) | Terrestrial soil microbial communities without Nitrogen fertilizer from Kellogg Biological Station, Michigan, USA - KB3-0-2 | ecosystem: Environmental > Terrestrial > Soil > Unclassified ...
CGGCGCACCGAGATCATCCCCGAGACGCACGACATCTCGATCGAGGACATGATCGCCGACGAGCCGATGGTGATCACCGTCACCCAGGCGGGCTACGTCAAGCGCTCGCCGCTCTCGCTCTACCGGGCGCAGGCGCGCGGCGGCAAGGGCCGCACGGGCATGGTGACCAAGGAGGACGACTTCGTCGAGCACCTCTACGTCGCCACCGCCCACACCACGATCCTGGTCTTCACCGAGAGCGGCCGCGTGCACTGGCTGAAGGTCCATGCGATCCCGGAGGCGAGCCCGGCGGCGCGGGGCAAGGCCATCGTCAATCTGCTGAATCTGGAGCCGAGCGAGCGGCTGGCGACGACGGTGGCGGTGCGCGAGCTCCGCGACGACCGCTACCTCGTCTTCGCGACGCAGAACGGCACGGTGAAGAAGACGGAGCTCTCGGCCTACGCCAACCCGCGGGAGGGCGGCATCATCGGCGTCAACATCGACGGGGGAGACCGCCTGCTCGCCGTGCGCGAGACGGACGGCAGCAAGGACATCCTGCTCGCCACGGCCAAAGGCCTGTCGATCCGTTTCCCGGAGCGGGAGGTGCGCGCCATGGGGCGGGCCACCTACGGCGTCAAGGGGATCGAGCTGCGTCCGGGCGACCGGGTGGTCGGCATGGAGGAGCTGGATCCGCAGCACCAGGTGCTCACCGTCGCCGACCGCGGCTACGGCAAGCGCACGCCGGTCGAGGAGTACAGCCGGCAGCACCGCGGCGGCCAGGGAATCATCAATCTCAAGGTCACCGCCAAGACGGGCGAGGTCGTGGGCGTTAAGTCCGTCACGCCGACGGAAGGGCTCATGCTCATCACCCAGGAGGGGATGATCATCCGCCTGAACGTCTCCGGCGTGCGCGAGGTCGGTCGCTCGGCGCAGGGCGTCAAGCTCATGAACCTCTATGACGACGACCGCATCGTCGCCGTCGCCAAGCTCGCCGAGCAGGACGAGGAGACCGAGATCGAGCTCGCCAAGGACGACGGCAGTCCCATGCCCGCGGAGCTGGAGCTGGAGGCGGCCGAGGAGACCGACGAGCTGGAGATCCTCGAAGACGCCGACGAAGAGGATGGTGAGCCCGACGAGACGGTCCATTAACCCCTTCCTGCCTCAAGGAGGTCCACTGCATGCAGTTCTTCCTCGACACCGCTGAGATGAAGGAGATCGAGACCGGCCTCGAGTGGGGCATGGTCGACGGCATCACCACCAACCCTTCGCTGATCGCGAAGTCGGGCCGAGCCTACCTGCCGACGGTGCAGGCCATCGCCAAGCTGGTGCCGGGGCCGGTCTCCGGCGAGGTGCTGGCGACAGAGTACGAGGAGATCCTCTCCCAGGGCCGCAAGCTGGCCGGGCTGGCCGAGAACGTGGTGGTGAAGGTGCCGCTCACGCCGGCGGGCCTGCGGGCGGTCGCGACGCTGAAGAAGGAGGGCATCCGGACGAACGTCACGCTCTGCTTTTCGGCCGCCCAGGCGCTCCTCGCCGCCAAGGCCGGCGCCGGCTATATCTCGCCGTTCATCGGCCGGCTGGACGACGTGGCCGAAGAGGGCATGGAGCTGATCGACCAGGTGGTGACGATCTACCGCAACTACGGCTTCGACACCCAGGTGCTGGTCGCCTCGGTGCGCCACCCCATCCATGTCGTGCAGTCGGCCATGCTCGGGGCTGACGTGGCCACCATTCCATTCAAGGTGCTGGAACAGCTCTACAAGCACCCGCTCACCGACGTGGGGCTGGACCGCTTTCTCGCCGACTGGAAGAAGACCGGCAAGAGCTTCGACGAGTCGTAGGCTCTTCTTGGAACCCCTGCCTCAGCTTTCCCCGGCGCCGGGGCGGCTCTATCGCTTCGCTTGGGGTCTCTACCTCTTTCTGGCTCTCGCCGGGGTCCTCTGGATCGGCGCTCGGCGCGGAGTGATCCCGCTTTCGCTGTTCGTCGACTTGCGCCGATGGTGGCTGGACCTTGCCCTGGGAGCGGGAGCGGGACTTTTGCTGCTGGCCGTCTGGTGGGGAGCCGAGCGGCTGTTCCCGCTGGCGAAAGAGCTGGAGGCCCGGCTCGCCGGGGCGCTCGGCCCGCTCACCCTTTCGGAAGCGGTGGGGCTCGCCCTGCTCTCCGGCTTCGCCGAGGAGCTGTTCTTCCGTGGCGCCGTGCAGGGCACCCTCGGTTGGATGGCGGCGACCCTGCTCTTCGGCCTGCTGCACAGCGGGCCGGGCCGCGCGTTCCGGCTGTGGGCGTTGTTCGCCTTGCTCGCCGGCGGGCTCTTCGGCGGCGTCATGGTCTGGCGAGGCAACCTTCTGGGGCCGGTGGTCGGCCACTTCCTGGTCAACGCCGTCAACCTCCGCCGCCTCGCGAGCCGGATGGGTGACTCTGCTAGACTGCCGGCGGGTGAGACCCGCAACGAGAGGGAGATCTGACAGATGGCCAGCGATTCGCAGGACGTGTTCGCGCGCATCGATGCTGAAAAGGAGCAGTATCTCGAGGAGCTGAAGGACTTCATCCGCATCCCCTCGATCTCGACCGATCCGGACTACAAGGGTGACGTGCTCCGCGCCGCGGAGTTCGTGGAGGACAAGCTGCGCGCAGCAGGCCTCCAAGCCGAACGGATCGACACCGCCGGCCATCCGCTGGTCTACGGCGAATGGCTGGGCGCGCCGGGCAAGCCGACGATCCTTTTCTACGGGCATTACGATGTCCAGCCGGTCGATCCGATCGAGCTGTGGCACCATCCGCCCTTCGAGCCGACGGTCGAAGGAGACAAGCTGGTGGCGCGCGGCGCGACGGACGACAAGGGGCAGTCCTATGCCCACGTCAAAGGTGTGGCGGCGATGCTCGCCGCGCGGGGCCGCCTGCCGGTGAACGTGAAGTTCCTGGTCGAGGGCGAGGAGGAGGCCGGCGGCGAGGCGATCGACAAGTACGTCCGCCAGGACGGCGGCCAGAAGCTCGCGGCCGATGGCGTCGTCATCTCCGATTCATCGCTGTTCGCGCCCGGCCAGCCGTCGCTGGTCTACGGCCTGAAGGGTTTGTGCTATATGGAGATCAAGGTCACCGGCCCGAACCGGGACCTGCACTCCGGCACCTTCGGCGGTGCGGTGTGGAATCCGCTCAACGCGCTGTGTCACATCGTCGACCGCCTGCGCGATGCAACCACAGGCAAGGTGCTGATTCCGGGCTTCTACGACGCCGTGCGCCCGCTCGCGGCCTGGGAGCGCGAGGAGTTCGCGAAGCTGCCATTCGACGAGGAGGCCTACCGCAGCGACCTGGGAGTACCCGAGCTCTTCGGTGAGGAGGGTTACACCACCCGCGAGCGCACCTGGGCGCGACCGACGTGCGACGTCAACGGCATCTTCGGCGGCTACATGGGCAAGGGAGCGAAGACGGTGCTCCCCTCCTGGGGCGGCGCCAAGGTGTCGATGCGCCTCGTGCCCGACCAGGAGCCGAAAAAGATCGCGGAGCTGTTCACCGAGTACGTTCAGTCGATCGCGCCGAAAGGTGTCACCGTCGAGGTGACCAACCTCCACGGCGCCGACCCCGTGGTCGTGGAGACCGAAGGCCCCATCGTCGACGCCTCCCTGGAGGCGATGGGGGAGGTCTGGGGAGCGCGGCCGGTGCGCGTCCGCGAAGGCGGATCCATCCCGATCGTTTCGACGTTCTCAACCGTTTTGAAGTGCCCGGTGCTGCTGCTGGGCTTCGGCCTCCACGACGATGGTCTGCACTCCCCGAACGAGAAGTTCAACATCAGCCATTTCTACAAGGGGATCCGCTCCGTGGTGCGGTTGCTGGATCGCTTGGGCGATCTATGAGGAGCAAGGACAATCTGGAGCGCGAGATCAAGTTCCCGGGAGTGGAGCTCGAGAAGCTTCGGGAGCGGCTGATGGAGCTGGAGGCGGAGAGGGTCGGGCCACCGGCCTTCGAGGACAACTGGGTTTTGGACCGCGGCGACGAGCTGCTCTCGTCGGGCCGCATCCTTCGCCTGCGCACCGACGGAGCCCGGGCTCGGCTGACGCTGAAGGGGCCGATGCGCCTCGAAGGCAACATGAAGGTCCGTGAGGAACGCGAGGTGGGCATCGAGGACGCCGACGAGGCGCGGGCTCTGCTGGGAATTCTCGGCTACCAGGTCGTGCGGCGGTACCAGAAGGTGCGGGAGGAGTGGCAGCTCGGCGGCGTTACCATCGCCCTCGACCACACGCCGATCGGCGACTTCTCCGAGTTCGAAGGGGACGGCGCGGAGACCGTGGCGAAGCGTTGCGGCTTCGATCCGCAGAAGGCCGAGCGCCGCTCCTACCTGCGGCTCTATGAGGAGCACCTCAAGCAACACCCGGACTCTCCTCCGGAGATGGTGTTCCGCTAGACCGTCTCTTTTCCCACGCTTTCGGTGAGTCATGCAGGCTAGGCGGATCCGCGCGCTGGTGCTGGCAGCCGGGCTCGGCGTGCGGCTGCGCCCGCTCACCCATCAGATCCCCAAGCCGCTGCTGCCGGTCCGCGGCGTGCCGATCCTGGACTACACGCTGTCACAGCTCGCCGCCGGCGGGTGCGAGGCGGCGGTGGTCAATCTCCATCACCTGGGGGACCAGATCCGGCAACGCTTCGGCGATTTCCACGCCGGCATGCCCCTCACTTGGTCCGAGGAGCCGGAGCTGCTCGGCACGCTGGGAGCGCTCCACCCCCTGCGGGAGTTCTTCGCGCCGGCCGATCTCGTGCTGCTCATCAACGGCGACAGCCTCTGCAGATGGCCGCTGCGAAAGCTGATCCGCAAGCACCTCGCGGACGACGCCCGGTCCACTCTGCTGCTGACCTCGCGGCCGGATCCGGCGCTCTTCGGCGGCGGCGTGGGGATCGATCGCGCCGGGCGGATCCTCTCCTTCCGGCCGGGTGATGCGGAGAGGGGGGAGGTCGTCCGGCGCTGCGTCTTCGCCGGTGCCCACGTTTTCTCTCCGCACCTCCTCTCGCGGGTTGGTCCCGAGAGGGCCGACATCGTGCGAGACCTCTACATACCGATGCTGGAGGAGGGAGAAAGGATCGGCGCCCTCGTCGACGCCGGCCGCTGGCACGATCTGGGGACGCCGCAGCGCTTCCTGGAAGGCGTGCTCGACTGGGCGCGAGCCGACTGGCCGGCGCGGCTCTGGCGGCGGTCGTGGATCTCACCGAAGGCTGTCCTGGAGCCGCGGGTGAAGGCTCGGCGGTCGGCGGTCGAGCCTGGAGCGCGGCTCGGAGCGGGCGCGCGAGTCGAGCGGTCCGTCCTGTTGCCCGGCGCACAAGTCGGCGAAGGAAGCGTGGTCCGCGAGTCGATCCTGGGCTTCGACGCCGCGGTGCCTCCCGGCGCCTGGGTCGAGCGGCGGATCGTCATGCCGCAGCTCGCCGGCTTCCCTCCGGGAGACGACGACTCCGTCGTGGGCGGAGCGGTCTATTCGCCCTTCGGACGCGAGGCTGAAGGTTGAAACCGATGGCGTCCGTCTGTCATCATTCGCTGACCCTCTCCGAGCTTCCTCGTGATGCCGGTTGACGCGAACTCCTTCCGCCTGCTCGTCTTCGATTGGGATGGAACCCTCATGGATTCCATCGGCACCATCGTGGCCTGCACTCAGGCGACGGTCCGCGAGTTGGGCATAGAGGAGATGCCCGATGAGACGATTCGGGGCACGATCGGGCTCGGGCTTCGCGAGACGATCGACGTGCTCAGCCCGGGCTGCGACGACGGGATGCTCGGGCGGATCCTCGAAGGTTACCGCAAGCATTGGGCCTCGACCTACCGCGACATGCCCCTGCTGTTTGCCGGAGTCGGCGAGATGCTTCGGGACCTGGCGAGAGAGGGCTACCTGCTGGCCGTGGCCACCGGCAAGAGCCGCCGGGGCCTCGACTACGCCCTCGAGCAGACGGAGCTGCGCGAGATCTTCCACGCCACGCGGACCGCCGACGAGTCGTTCTCGAAGCCTCACCCGCAGATGTTGCTCGACATCCTCGACGAGATGGGAGTGGCGCCTCGAGACGCGGTGATGGTCGGCGACACCACCTACGACCTGGAGATGGCGAAGCGCGCGCGGATGGCGGCCGTCGGCGTCTGCTCCGGCGGGCACGACCGCGCCGAGTTGGAGCGGTTCGGCCCGCTCGCCTGCCTCGACCAGGTCGTCGAGCTGGCGCCCTGGCTGGCACAGCGGACCGCGGCGGTGACGGCGTAAGGGGGCGGCGGAGGGCGCAGCATGTTGCGCGCCCCTACGAAAAACCCTACTTCGGCTTCTTCCAACCCGCCACCAGGCCCTCGAGCTCCTGGACCTGCTGCGCGTTCGGGGCCGGCTGCGCGGTCTTGGCCGCGGCCAGGGCCTTCTCCCCCCAGGTCACCGCGCCCTTGGTGTCGTTCTTCTTGGCGAGCAGCAGCGCCTTGGCGCGCAGGTTCGAGAAGTTCTCTTGCAGCACCAGAGAGGCGTCGAGCCAGCTTGAGGCCTCGTCGAGACAGGTGTCGTTCTGGATACAGTAGTTGGCCGCCTGGTACGGGGTCTGCCAGCGGACGGCGTCCTTGGCCTTCGCCGTGACGAGCGCCGGAGTGTCCACCGTCACGGTGAAGGGCACGCGGAGCTTCTCCCAGCGCAGCACGACCGTGGAGGAGGTGTCGGTGGTGTTCTCGAAGGAGAAGGCCATCCGCTCCAGAGGCTCGGCGGCGGCCTGGGGTGTCACCTGGATGCGCAGGACGTCGTTCTCCGGCTTGTAGCTGAAGGCGGCCGGCGGATCGCCGTCCTTGCTGAAGATGAGAGTCCAGTCTCCGGTCGTTGGGATGGTCTGCAGGCCGTAGATGCCGGCCGGCAGCTCGTGGCCGTCGACCTTGACCGGGGAGCTGAAGCTGATCGCGGTCTTCTCGTTCGCTCCCATGCGCCAGACCGCGTCGTAGGGCACGAGCTCGCCCCAGATCTTGCGGCCCTTCACCCCGGGGCTGCTGTAGCGGAGGGTCACGTCGGTGATGCCGATCCGCTGCGACACGGAAGCGTTGGGGCTCGGCCGGGGCAGGTCGAGCTGCTGCGCGAACGCGGCGCCCGCGGCGAGCGCGATGGCGATCAGGACGGCGGCCGGCAGGGCCGCACGAAATCGAAGCGTTGTCATATCCGCTCTCCTTTTATCGTGGTCTCGCGGCTCACGTAGCCGGCTTCCACTTGGACCGGCACGGCCTTCTTCGCCTCGGCGCGGCGACGCGATGCGGCCGCCTCCTCCCGCGCGCGGCCGGCGTCCCACTCCGCGACGGGCTCCACCCAGCCGTGGAGATTGCGCAGGGCGAGGTCGGCGATGGCGCGGATGTGCTCCGGCCGGTCGTTGAGGGCCGGGATGTAGCGGTAGCGTGCGCCGCCGGCATGCAGGAAGATCTCGCGGTTCTCCTCGTCGATCTCCTCGATCGTCTCCAGGCAGTCGGCCGAGAAGCCGGGGCAGACGACGTCGAGGTTGCGAAGGCCGGACTTCGCCATCGCCGTGATGGTCTTGTCGGTGTACGGCTTGAGCCATTCCTCCTTGCCGAAGAGCGACTGGAAGGAGACCTCCCACCGATCGCGGGGGAGCTGCAGCTCCTCGGCGGCGAGGCGGGCGAGCTTGTGGCTCTCGCAGAAGTAGGGGTCACCGGCCAGGAAGTACCGCTTCGGGATGCCGTGGAAGGAGAAGAGGAGCTTCTCCGGCGGGCCCTCCCGCTCCCAGACCTCGCGGATGCTCGCCGCGAGCACTCGGATGTACGAGGGATCGTCGTGGTAATGGTGGATCGTGCGGATCTCCGGCACCCACCGCCAGGTCATCAGCTCGGCGGCCACCGCGTCGATCGTCGAGCCGGTGGTCACCGCCGAGTACTGCGGGTAGAGCGGCAGCACCAGGATGCGCCGGCAGCCGTTGCCGGCGAGCGCGCGCAAGGCCGAGCGCATCGAGGGATTGCCGTAGCGCATGCCGACCGCGACGTGGACCGGCGTGCCGATCTCCCGCCGCAGCACCTCTTGCAGCGCCGCCGCCTGACGGTTGGTGATGACGAGCAGGGGCGAGCCCTCCGGCGTCCAGACCTTCCGGTAGAGGGCGGCCGACTTGGGCGGTCGCGTGGTGAGCACGAACAGGTGGAGGATCACCCACCAGAGCGCCCGCGGCAGCTCGATGACGCGCGGATCGAGCAGGAACTCGCGGAGGTAGCGGCGGAGAGCCGGCGAATCCGGCGCGTCGGGCGTCCCCAGGTTCGCCACGAGGACGCCGACCGCCGGGATCTCGCCGTGCTCGAAGCCCGGCTGGCCGAAGTATTTCACCGTGCGGAGTCTACTCCAGCAGCCCGAAAACCTCGCCCACCTGCTCCCAGCCGATCCGCATCAGGAAGGTGTTGTTCCTGCCGTAGGACTTGGCGCCGAGGATGAAGAAGTTCGGCTCCGGGTTTTTCAGCGTCTCGGCGCCGTGAGTGGTCTGTGCCAGGCAGTCCGCGCTGCCGGCGCCGAGGATCGCGGCCGAGAGGTTGATGGGACCGCAGGTGGCGTAGCATTCGTGCACTTGGAGCTGACGGTACAGCCCGTGGTCGCCGACCGAGCCCGTCAGCGAGATGACCCGATCGACGGCGACTCTCTCGTTGCCGCCGCCGTTCCGCAGCACGACTTCGAAGCTGCCGTTCGGCTTCGCGATCTCTTCGACGACGGCGCCGCGCCGGGCCTTGACGGCCGGTGAAGAGCCCGCCGCGAGCGCCGCGGCCTCCGCGGCGAGCTCCGCCCGCGCCGCGAGCGGATCGCCAGGCTGGCTGCCCCAGCTCGGCTCCGGGTTGCGCAGCAGCCAGATCACCTCGGTGCCGGGCGCCTCCTGCGCCAGGCGGGCCAGGTCCCGCGCGGCGGTCTGCGCCGAATGACCGGCGCCCGCCAGAAGGACGCGCTTTCCCGCCCAGCTCGCCGCCTCGCCAGCGAAGTCCGGAATGTCGCGCCGGATCTCGCCGGCCAGGGCCCGCTCGCCGGGCGCCTGGATGCCGGCGTCTCCCAGTGTGTTTGGATTTCCCCAGGTGCCCGTAGCGTCGATCACCACGTCCGCGGTCTCCGTCCACTCGCGGCCGAAATCGTCGGCGAGGAGAAGGCGGAAGGGCCGCCGCCCGCGTTCGGCCGTCGCGATCTCCTCGTGCTTGAGCAGCCCCTCGCGGCCCACGGAGAGCACCCGCGTTCCAAACCGGAGGTTCGGCGCGATCTCCGGCAACCCCGCGAGCGGCTCCAATAGGTGTTCGGCGAGCTGGCCGCCCGTAGGACAATCGGAGCCAGCAGGCACCACGCGGCCGGCCGCCTCCAGGTGGCGGAGCATGCGGGGAGAGACATTCATCTCCCACGGCGTGAACAGCCGGACGTGACCCCAGGCGCGGACGTTGCCGGCGGCGCCGAGGCTCGCCTCGTAGACGGTGAACGGGAAGCCGTTTTCGGCGGCGGCGAGAGCCGCTTCGAGGCCGGTGGGACCGGCTCCCAGGATGGCGATGCGGGGCTTGGCGTCTGACATTCTCGTCTCCTTGATCAGAAGCGGGAAGCCGCCCTCTCGCGGGCGGGCAGGATCTCCAGGCAGGTGGTCCACCAGCCGGTCAGGATCGTCTCGACGAACTCTTCGGGCAACCTCTCCCGCCGCATCTCGGCGGCGAGCGCCTGGTGATCGTAAGGGAGCGGCACCAGCTCGACCGCCAGTCCCTCTTCCCGCGCCTCCAGCACGGAGTACCAGGCGTGGGAGTTGCCGTCGTTGGCCGGCCGGCCGATGACACCGACGTTCACCACGTCGCGTCCGGAAGGCAGGCGCCGGTGCCAGTGGAGGCCGGTGTGGGTGCAGAGGAAGGCGTCGCAGCGCTGTTGATCGAGCAGCACCTCCAGGAACGGCACGGGCGAGGTGCTGCGGAAGAGGAACTCGTTGACCCGGCGGGGCGAGCCGTGGACGAGGAGCAGCTCGCGGCTTCCTACCTGCACGCGCCGCCGCTTGGGGAGCGTGCCCATCCAGGCCTTGAGCTCCGGCGAGCAGTTGCGTTCGGTGTAGCGGTAGGAGATCTCGGCGAAGTGATTGTCGCGCGGATCGGTGTAGCCGCAGTTGCAGTCCTCGCGGCCGGCGGCGAGGGACTCCTCGTAATTGCCCTGGATCGCGAGCACGCCCCCCTGGATGAGGAGCGGCCGCACCTTCTCGGGGTTGGGGCCGAAGCCGCCCAAGTCGCCCAGGCAGTAGATCACCTCGGCGCCGCGGCGGACGGCGTCCTCCAACAGCTCGGCCAAGGCGAAGTGGTTGTTGTAGACGCCGCCGAAGACGGCGATGCGCGAGTAGGGGCCCTCGACCGGCGTCGCGTCTCGGAGCCCGCCCGTGTAGGAGCGCAGCGCCGCGGCGCGCGACTCGGCGTCCAGCCGTAGACCTGCCCCGGCGACGGCCTCGCGGAAGGCGGCGAGGGGCACCAGCCTCTCGCCCCAGGTGGCCATGCCGTGATGAGCGGTCAGCTTCGCCTTGGCCTGGCGCGCCTGCTCGTCGAGGTCTTTGGGGGGCCGGTAAGACATTCCTTCCTCAGGTCCGGCAGCTCACGCCGTAGACGTGGCAGGTCCAGCAGGCGGCATGGGCCAGGGGGAAGTCGCCGAGGGTGTCCGCGAGGGCCTCGCCCATCTTGGCCGATGGCTCGTTGACGAGGATGGGGCATACCCAGACGCCTTGGCTCGTTGCCATGCGGCACGAGCTGCACTGGAGGTGGTCCCATCCGCCATCGGGAACGTCGCTCTCGCGCAGCCGTTGCCAGCTCTCATAGGCGCCGCCCCGCTCGGCCTCGGCGCCGAGGTGAAACACCGGCAGGACTTTGAGCCGCGGCCGGTCGATGCCCAGCGACCGCAAGAGCTGGAAAAACTTCTCCTTGCCGGCGTCCGTGGCGGCCTCGCGGCAGACCTCGGTCACCGTGATCACCGGGTTGAGCCCGGCCGCGGCGAGGTTGCGGATGCCGTCGAGGATGCGCGTGAAGGTCCCTTCTCCGCGGATAGGATCGTTGCTCGCGGCGTCCCAGCCGTCGAGCGAGACGCGGAGATCGAGCGAGTACTCGGAGCCGTCCGCCAAGGCCGCGAGCCGCGCGCAGCGGGCAGGATCGAGCAGCAGGCCATTGGTGAGGACGCTGGCCGGACCGACCGCCAGCGTCCCCTCCAGGATGGCCTCCATCTCGGGGTTGAGGAACGGCTCGCCGCCGGTGAAGTAGTACTCGCGCACCCCGAGCCGCACCGCCTCGTCCAGGTAGCGTCGCACCTCGGCGAGGGACATCAGCTCGTGCGTGTGGTTGGTGGGCGAGCAGGAGACGAAGCAGTGGGTGCAGGCGAGATTGCAGACCGTGCCACCCACCTGGAACCAGAGGGTGTCGAGCGACCTCAGCGACACGCGGGGAAAGGCGGCAGTTTCTACCTCGGTCAAAGCGATTGCGGCTCCTTCTCCTCGCGGCCCTACCTTCAGTCTACACGAAGGGAGTGACGGTTCAATCTGCGGGGGTGCGCTATGATCTGCGGACCTTGAAACGGTTCCTGGTCTTTGCCCTGCCCCTCCTCATCCTCACCATGGCCGTCTTCCGCTTTGCGCTGGAGGCCTTGGGGATGGCGCCCGACCCGGCGGCGCTCTCGCGCACGACCGTGCCGCAGCTCCCGGCATGGGTGATGCTGGCCACCTGGGCGCTCGAGGCCGTGGGCCTCACAGCCCTTTTCCTCATGATCCATGGCCGTGGAGGCCGCTGGCTCGCGGGTCTGTTGACGGGCTGGATTGCCTGGGTCTTCCGCGGTCCGCTGCTGGTGGTGAGCGTCGCGGGGCTCGCCGGCCTGCCGCCCGGACCGTGGTGGTCGATGGCCTTCTCCTGGTGGGTGCTCTATACCCTCTGCGGCCTGCTGCTCGGCGGGGTGGCCGCCGCCTCGAGTCTCTCGACCTAGGCAAAAACCCTTTCCTGGCCGCCCGTCTGAGCTCTGGCAAGGTCTATGCTAGGCTCTCGCCACGCGTGAAGATCGCCGCCGTCGGGAGCGCTCTCCCTCCTCACTACTACGACCAGGAGACGCTGCTCGCCGCCCTCCGCAGCCGCTGGTCCGACCGCTACTTCAATCTCGACCGCCTGGAGCGTCTGCACAAGAACGTCCTGGTGGGCGGCCGGCATCTGGCGCTGCCCATGGAGGAGTACGCCGGGCTCACTACCTGGGGACGGGCCAACGACGCCTGGATCCGGGTGGCGCAGGAGGTCGGCGAGGAGGCCGTGCGCGACGCGTTGTGCCGGGCGAGCCTCTCGCCGGCCGACGTCGACGCCCTGATCTTCGTCACCGTGACGGGCGTCGCCACGCCCTCGATCGACGCGCGCCTGATGAATCGTCTCGGCCTGCCGCCGCGGGTCAAGCGGATGCCGATCTTCGGCCTCGGCTGCGTCGCCGGGGCGGCGGGGATCGCGCGCGCGGCCGACTACGTCCGCGCCTTTCCGGACCAGGTGGCGGTGCTCCTCTCCGTCGAGCTCTGCTCGCTGACCCTCCAGCCGGAGGACCTCTCGATTCCCAACCTCATCGCCTCGGGCCTCTTCGGCGACGGCGCCGCCGCTGTGGTGGTCACCGGCGAAGAGCGACCGGCTGATGGACCGCGGATCGTCGACAGCCGGTCGATCTTCTATCCCGACTCCGAGCGAGTGATGGGCTGGGACATCTCCGAGACCGGCTTCAAGATCGTCCTCTCCGCCGATGTCCCGCTCGTGGCGCGCGACAAGCTGCGGCCGGACGTGGACGCCTTCCTCGCCGATCACGGGCTGACGATCGCCGACGTTTCGTCCTGGGTCTGCCATCCCGGGGGACCGAAGGTGCTGGAGGCGATGGAAGAGTCGCTCGAGCTTCCCGAAGGCGCTCTGGAGGTGACTTGGCGGAGCCTGCGCGAGGTGGGGAACCTCTCCTCCACGTCCGTGCTCCTCGTGCTCAAAGAGACGCTCGAGAATCACCGCCCCGCCCCCGGCAGCTACGGCATGCTGCTCGCCATGGGGCCGGGTTTCTGCTCGGAGCTGGTGCTGCTGCAGTGGTGAGGTTTAACCGATATCCTCAAGACCCTGCCTCAGAAGCATCGCGAACCCCTGCTTCTCCGTGTCGCGGTCAGGAACGTGATGACTACCATGAGTTCCGGGTCTCGCGTTCACCCCTTCGTAGACAGCGCGCCGGCATGCGCCTGAAGGGTCAGCCTAGAGACGGCGTCGGACAGATCCACGGGTTTTCCCGTCAGCTCTGCATAGAGCACATCAGGATCAAGGTCGGCGCCGTTCGGCCAGCAGACCGTGCCTGAATCTGGCTCTACTCTGACCTTCGCCACCTCGGCTGGATTCTGAAGGGGTTGGAAGACACCCTCGAAGGTGATCAGTTTCCTGAGATCGATCTCGCCTTCCACTCCGTCCTCGAAGCGAATGTAGACACGGTGATCTTTCACTGCCCGAGCCTCGACGATATCTTTCAACATAGGGGTTACTCCAAGGGAACAATCGGCCTGAGAGGCTCCTGCCTCCGAGCCCGCTCCCAATCTGCGATGAGTTCGTCTTGGTGCTTGGATGCCCATTCGACGACCAGCCCCAGAGCCTTGGGTGTCAGCCTGCCTCTCAATACGGCCAGCGACTCGATCCCGAGAAGCGCCCTCTGCTCGCCATAGCGAACATGGAAGTGAGGTGGAGCGTGATCGTTGTAGTACATCAACACCACGATGCCAAAGAATCGACTAATTTCGGGCACTTAGCCAGCTCCATTGCAACGCGAAGGTATCTCTTCGAGAATCATTCTGCAGCAGCAGCCGATCCATGTGATCGACACCGTCCTGATGCCTGGCTAGTCGAATCGTCACTCTCTATGCAGGTCTGACCGGGGCGCTGTTTCTGTGCTTCGGTCTTCCTTTTCGATAACTTCCACCGTCCCCCGCCCGCCGTCCAGCCGCAGCCGATCTCCCGTCGCGACTGCCCGCCAGATGCCCGCACAGTTTACCACCGCCGGCCGGCGCGCCTCGCGCAGCAGGATGGAGGCGTGGCTCAGCTCGCCGCCGATCTCGGCCACCACGCCACCGACGCGCGGAAAGACGACGGCCCAGGAGGGCTCCAAGGCGGGAACGACGAGAATGACTTCCGGACCGAGGTCTTCAGGGCGGCCGAGGAGTGAGATCAGATCGTCCGCCTTGACGGCTCGCCCTTCGACGACCGCGGGTCCGAGCGCGATCCCAGGGAAGACTCTGCGGCCGGACGCTTCGGCCACTTCTTGTTCCGAGCTGGATACGGCGCGCTCGATCTCCTCCCGCGAGGCGGTGAGCGGCAGGTGGAGGGACGATGCGCGCGCGATCCGTTCGCGTCCGGCCGCGGAGGAGTCGCGCAGCGAGGGCCCGGATTCGAGATCGGCGCCGCGGAGCCAGAAAACGTCGTCCGGCGCGTCCAGCTTGCCTGTCTTGACCAGGCGCCGGCCCTCGTTCAGGACCGCAGCCCGCAGGCTCTGCCAGCAGCGCATCAAGTCGTCCCGGAACTGCTCGCGGACCTCGTCGATGCGGTACCACGGACGCGCCAATCGGGACGGTTTCCTTTCCGGGACCTTGGATATTGGTGCTGCGACGGAGCCGGCGAGGTCTCGCAGCAGCACATCGCGCAGCTCGGCGAACCTGGGACGGGCAGGATCGCTCTCCAGCGGTCCGCGATGGCCGTATCGAGCAAGCCAAACGTCGAGCGCAGCTTCGCGGGACGCCGGATCGGGAAGTGCCCCGAGTCTGCCGTACGCCTCCATCATCTCCTGAGTAACCACTCGTGCCGCGCCGCGGATGCCCAGGAAGCGCCGCACGCGCGAGATGCCGGAGAAGACGCCGCCGATGGCGAAGTTGGTGCGTAGCGCGAGGGCCAGGCCTCGGACGGTGACCTCGTGCAGGTCCGCGAGTTCCGAGGCGGCGGCGATACGCCGTTCGAGATCAGCCAGCTCCCGCTCTGCCTTGGCGATCGTCGCCAGGTTGAGGAGCTGGAGACGCACGAGGCGCGGGGACTTGCGGACGAACCTGCCGAAAAGGAGGCGCCGGTCCGCCGGTCCTCCCCCTTCGCCGCCGACTCCTTCCGTGATGAACGTCCTCGGCAGGCCCCAGAGGTCCATCAGGCGGAAGAAGAAGGAGAAGCTCATCCACGCCCTCTCGGCCAGACCGACCGCGTACGATTCATCCCAATCCCGCACGTCCGGATCGGCCGCTACGAAGAAGGACAGGACCTCGCACCCCGCGGCAACCAGCGCGGAGGCGATCCACGGGCTGGGCGGATCGCCGAGGATCTCTTTGTGGTTGGCCAGTGAAAGCGTCTCGTTGCGCACGATCGGGAAAAGGGCCGGCCGGGCCTGGAGGAGGATCCAGCCCCTCCAGTCGCGGGTGAATTCGACGTCGATCCGCGGCGCCTCTTTGCGGAACGGACGATGGACGGAGAGGAGCCACTCCGACCAGGCGTCCTGGCGAGCGACATGGCCGCGCGTGACCGCTCCACGAACGCGGCCCGAGGTCAGATCCTCGTTGCTGCTGGAGGCGATGGTCCGCTCCCAGTAAAAACCGTCGAAGAAGGCCACGCCCGCCTCTTCGGCTTCGATCAGCGGCTGGACGAAGACGGCACCGCGCGGCGCTCCCCGGCCGTCCCGCGGCAGCGCCGCGACGACCCGCGCCAGGGACTCGCCGAAGGCTGCCGGCTCGCGCACCGGAAGAGAGAGGAGCTGGCCGGCGTTGGAGGTGACGCGCGTGTCCTCCGTCGGCGAGCCGGAGCGGATGATCACCGGCCGATTGGTGAGCGACGGCGGCGCTCCGTCGTCCGTCCTCTCGGCTTCGGCGGCGGGCATCCACCAGGTCTCGGGGACGCGCAAGCCCGTCGCCGCAGCGCGACGCAGGTTGTCGAGCTTGGGGACCGAAGGGTTTTTAAACCTCTTCAGCGGTCGCCACGGCATCGGAAAGCGCACTCGCCCAGGACGCGGGCTCGTCGATCATCGGGTAATGCCCCCATCCGGAAAAGATCTGCAGCGGCCACTGATCCGCGAGCCCGAGCGCCTGCTTTGTCCACTCGAGCTCGCGGAGAGTGACCACGCGATCCCGGCCGCCCCACCAGACGCGAATACGCTCCAGCGCCGCCGGCCGCGCCGCGAGATCCCGCTCCAGCGAGCGCAGCAGGGCGGGGCTGAACCACACGAAGAAGTCGGGCGCCGCCGCGCACCGCGCATAGCCGTCAAAAAAGGCTGCCGCCGTCGCGAGATCCGGCGGGCGGACGAAATACTTGCGCAGGAATCGCCGCTGGAAGGGCCGCGTGGCGAAGACCCGCAGCAAGGCCGCCCGAGAAGGTCGAAGACGCATCAGCTTCGGCATCCAGCGTCGCTCCAGGCCCCAGAGGATGGACGCCTGCAGCAGGATCGGCGTCGTAGACAGCTCACCCCGCGCCCGCAGGCAGAGCGCCAGGAGGCCGCCGATGCCCATCGCGTAGACCATCGCCGGAGAGGAAGCACGCAGATGGGAGGAGACCGCATCCAGGAATTCGTCGAAGCACTCCGCGCGCGGCCGCCCTTCGAAGCCGGGATAGGGGACCTCCACGAGATCGATCCCCACGAGATACCGGCGCGCCGACGCCAACCGCGCGGCGCAATGGCCGTTGCCGCCGAGGAAGCAGACCCGAGGGGAGACCATGACGCGGTGGTACCATATCGTTTCATGAGCCAGAGGTCCTTCGCCGAGCCAACAGTTCCCGAGCTCACGCTCGACGAGTGGTTCGCGCTGCCGGAGGACGAGCCCGGCGAGCTCGTGGACGGTCGTCTCGAGCAGGAGGAGGAGTCTGATTATCTCCATGCGCTCCTGGTTGCGCTTCTGGGGAGTCTCCTCGGCAACTGGATCTTTCCGCAAGGCGGCCTCGTGGCCGGCTCCGATGCGAAATTTGCGGTCGGCTCCCGGCGCGGAAGGAAGCCCGACATCAGCGTGTACCTGCCGGGCCGAAAGCCGCCGGCTCGCGGCTTGATCCGTGTCCCGCCCGATATCGCCATCGAGATCGTTTCGCCAACGCCTCGCGACGGCCGGCGCGACCGGGTGGAGAAGCTGGCGGATTACGCGGCTTTCGGGGTGGCCTGGTACTGGCTCCTCGATCCGCAACTGCGCAGCCTGGAGATCCTCCAGCTCGACGCCCAGGGCCGGTACGTCCACGCCCTGGGAGCCAGCACCGGCATGCTGCACGACGTCCCGGGCTGCGAGGGCCTGGTGCTCGATCTCGATGCGCTCTGGACGGCGATCGACAACCTCGAGTGAGACACGCGCGCTGCCGTTGCCTGACGCAGGGTCCGAGGATTACCTTCCCGCCCCCGGAATTGCCGCCAGCGGTCCCGGGATTCGCGCTTCGCGATCACGGAGGGCAGCCGCTGCCCTCCATGGTTCTGGTCCAGAGCCTCGGAGGGCAGTCGTTGCCCCGCGAGACTTCGTGACGAAGACTCCGAGGGCAATCGTTGCCCTCCGAGACTCTGGAGCGCGTCCTCAGAGGGCAGCCGTTGCCCTCCGAGGTTTCGTCACGAAGTCTGGGAGGGCAGCCGCTGCCCTTTGAGTTTTTGGAGCGCATCCTCGGAGGGCAGTCGCTGCCCTCCGAGAAGTTGGCTCGTGGTTTCAGGGACCGGCGTCCGCTCTCGGGATTCTTCCTCCGGCTTTGCTGCGGCGCTCCTATACTCCACCTCCGTGACACGCCAGTACTCCAGGGGACTCTTGGCGCTCGCCTGGGCGAACGTGGCGCTCCACGCCGCGGGGCTGATTGTGGCGTGGTTCGGCCTGCGGCCCGGCAGCGCCGTCGTGCCTCTGGCGGAACGCATGGCCTATCTCGCGTCACGGCCGGCGGCGTGGAGTTGGGGCTGGGGAATCTGGATGCTCTGCGCGGTGGTCCTCGTGGCCTTCATGAGCGTGCTGCGGAGACGGCTGCCTGGCGATCCGGTCTCCGGGAAGCTCGCCCTCATCTTCACGATCGTGGGGATGACGGCCGATCTCTTCTGCGACGTGCTCCAGATCCGGACGCTGCCGGCAGCCGCGGCGGCAGGATCGTCCCGGCCGGGCATCTTTCTCGCCTTCGAGCAGCTCGCAACGATCGGCGGGCTGGCTGTCGCCAACGGTCTCTACACCATCGGCGTGCTGTTCATGAACCTCGCCGTCGGCGGAATCGCCGGAGGGCCGGCGCGCTTCGCCGGCTGGGTCGCCGTCGTCTCCGGCTTCGCTTTGGCGGCAGCCGGGTTCCTCCCCTCGCCCCTCCTGCTGCAAGCGGCGACAGGGTTGACCATCGGCTCCTATTGCCTGTGGACGGTGCTCGTCGCCCGCGACCTCCGATGATCACGGTCTTCGGCGGCTACGGCGTCTTCGGCGCTCACGTGGCGCAGAACCTTGCCGCGACGGGGCTTCGCGTCCGGATCGCGGGAAGGGAGGCGGATCGGGCGAAGCGCTTCGCCGCCGGGCTCGGAGCCAAACACGAGGGCGTAGCCGCGGACGCGAACGATCCAGCTTCCTGCGCCGGGGCGCTCAACGGCGTCCGCGTCGCGGTCAACTGTGCGGGTCCCTTTTCCACGATGAGCACGGCCCTGCCCGAGGCCTGCCTGGCCGCCGGAATTCACTACGTGGACATTGCGGACGATCGCGGCTGGACCGCCCGGCTGCGCGCCCGCGACGACGAGTTTCGCGCCCGCGGCCTGGCCGCCGCGATCGGCTGTTCCAGCCTGCCGGGGATCTCCGGCGCGCTCGCCGTCCTCGCCGCGCGGCGGCTGCAGGCCGTGGAGCGGGCGCGGGTGACGCTCTTCATCGGCAACCGCAATCCGAAAGGAGAGGCCGCGGTGCGCGCCGCCGTTACGCAGCTCGGGAGACCGTTCAAGGCGCCGCAAGGCACGCTTCGCGGGCTTCGCGGCCGCGAGGTCGTGGACCTGCCGCCGCCGTTCGGACGGCGCGCGGTCTACGAATGGGAGAGCCCCGAGCTCGACCTCTTTCCCGACCTCCTCGGCGCCCGCGCGGTGCGGGTGAAGGTCGGATTCGAGGCGCGCATCGCGACCCGCTCCTTCGCTGCGATGGCCCGGCTGGGGCCGCGCCTCGGCAGATTGCTCCTTTCCGGAATCGCACCTTTCGCCCGGCACCTCTCCGGCTTCGGCCACTCCGGAGGCTTCGTGAAAATGGAGCTCTTCGCGCCGGACGGCACGGTTGCTGCCGCCTCTCTCGGAGGGGCGAGCGAAGGACAGAGGATGGCGGCGCTCCCTGCCGCCTTCGTGGCGCAAGGGCTCGCGGAGGGAAGCGTCACCGCACGCGGCGTGATGACCGCCTACGAGGCGCTCGGGGCGGGCCCTCTCGTCGAGCGCCTGGTCGCGGAAGGATACGAGCTGCTCTGGAATTCCTAGCGGATCATTCTCGCGACGACCTTCCTGGCCTGCAAAAGGTGCCGGCGCTCATGGGCGTCGATTACCAGAAAACCGGTGCCGACGCTGAACCGGAGGAAACGCAAGAACGGATTGACGAAGCGCGTCTGATTGAGATCCAGGGGTGCGGCTCGGTAGAGGAGGTCCCGGAGCTGCGTCTGGTTCCGCGTCCACTCCTCACCGACCTCGGCGCGGCTCTTGCGCAGGGCCGGCACGATCTTGCGCGGCGCAGGGAGCCGGCGGCGCGGCGGCGGCTCCAAGGTGCGGACGAACCAGCGCTCGAGGGCTCGCTGCTGGATAGGTCCCCGGCGCGAGGAGCCCTTGGTCTGAGCCGCTTCCAAGGCGCTCCGCATGGACTCGAGATAGATGCGATTCCCCACGTTGAGATGATCGAGACACTGGGCCACGCTCCAGGAGCGCTCGTCCGGCCGCCAGTTGAAGCGCTCCTCGTCGAGCTCCGCGATCAAAGAGCGGGCCTGGCGGTCGCTCTCCTCGAGGCCCTGGAGGATCGCGGCGAGATCGTCGGGCAGCGTTGCCGAAAGGGTCACGCCGAGATCCTATCAAGGACATCGAGGCGCGTGGATATATCATTCCCTCCGAGGAGACCGACCGATGTCCGAGTCCATCGCAGTGTCCGCACCCTCGACCTCCGCCGCGGACAGGCTCCGCGGCCGCATGCGCAATCCCTGGCTCATGCGGGTCTACATGCTGGCCAAGCTGCCGCTGGCCCTGATCGCGGGCTTGCGCGTGCGGGAGCTGGACGCGGACCGCTGCGTGGTCACGGTGCCTTACGGCTGGCGGACCACAAATCCCTTCCGCTCGACCTACTTCGCCGCTCTGAGCATGGCGGCCGAGATGTCCACCGGCGCTCTCTCCATGGCCGTCGTGCAGTCAGCCCCGGCGCCGGTGGCGCTGCTGATCGTCAACATGGAGGCGAGCTTCGAGAAGAAGGCCACGGCTCTCACCACGTTCACCTGTGAGGACGGAGCCAAGGCGATCGCCGCCGTCGAGGAAACCCTGCGCACGGGCGAGCCCGCCACTGCGATCCTGGAGAGCGTCGGCCGAGCGCCGGATGGCATCGAGATGGCCCGCTTCGCCTTCACCTGGTCGTTCAAGCGGCGTTCCAAGGGATAAGCCGCGTGCGGCTCGCCCTCGCTCAGCTCTCCGCGTCTCCGGACCGGGAGGCGAACCTCGGTCGTGCGCTCGACGCGATGACGGCGGCCCGCCGGTCGGGGGCGGGCCTCATCGCCTTTCCCGAGGTGATCCTCGACCGCTTCTTCCCGCAGAACCCCGGAGACGAGGCCGCGCTGGCCCTCGCCGAGCCGATTCCGGGACCCACGACAGAGCGAATCGCCGCCCGAGCGCGGAAGCTGGGGCTGGTGACCGTATTCAATCTCTACGAGCTGGACGAGCGGGGGCGCCGGTTCGACAGCTCGCCCGTCTTCGACGCCGACGGGCGCCTTCTCGGCGTCACCCGCATGATCCACATCACCGACTACGAGGGCTTTCACGAGCGGGATTACTACCATCCGGGGGACAAGGGCGTGCCGGGTGGCCGGGGTAAGACCTTTTTTCGGTCTCTCTAATCGATCGTGCCGGTCACTTCCCGGCGGCGGGCGGCAGCCAGCAGCGCCTTGGTCGGTTTAGGCGGATTCTCCAGCAGGTTCAGTACTCGTGCGGAGTCCCGCTCCGACAAGCGGATTCGCTCAGCGCGGTCTACCACCTCGATACGATCGTCGCGAATAGCAGTCTTCGTGGCCGCCATTTTAATGCACGGGTGGTATCCGTACAAGGATCACCGCGGCGGCGCCGATCCTCCCGACTCCGCCCCCGCCGGCGCCTTTACATCTTCACCCTTGTCGCGCACCGGCGCCGGGGTCTTGCCGCCCTTTCCCCGTTCCACGGTGTAAAGGAAGTCGGCGCTCGTGCCTACGCCCTGTTCCGCCTGAAGGGTCCAGGCACGGCCAAGGAGGTAACGGATCTTGAAGGTGCTGACGGGCTCGAAGAGTCCCAGCCCGTAGGTGACGTAGAGGCGCGGCGAGAGGTATTTGCCCACCACGACAGAAGCTTCCTTGAGCCCTCCCGTGGTCTCGACGCGAGCCTCTTCCAAGCCGAAGCGGGCGGCAAGCTTCTTGGCGATCAGGTTGCCCCCCTTGAGCCCCAACGAATTGGCGGCGTTGGCGAGCATGTCTCCTTCCTGCGGCGAGGCCTGTCCGAGAGGATGGCCGAGGAGGAGATAGGCGAGCGCGTCGCTCTCCCCCATCGGCGGCTCGGAGTAGAGGGTCGCCTGCGGAGACTTGAGAGTGCCCCGGATGTTCATCCCGGCGATGGTGCCGTCGTCGGCCTTGCGATAGGCGCGCAGGTCGAGGCCGGGGTTGTCGAGCGGCCCGCCGGCGAAGACGACGCGGCCGCGGTCGAGCGTGAGGTCCTGCCCATAGGACTTGTACACGCCGTCCTTCACTTCCAGCTCGCCCACGCCCGCCGTGGTCTTGCCGGGCTCCTCGATGACCAGCAGGCTCCCCGTCGGCCGGCCGCTGAAGCCGAAGGCCTTGACGTTGACCTTGTCGCCCAGGATCACCCGGATGCGGGCGTGGAGCTCGAGCGCCTGTTTCGGAGTCTGCACTCTTTCCTCGGACGGCGGCACGATGATCACGTCCTGAGAGACGGCGACGGCGGCGCGCTTCCGCTTCTCCTGCACGATCTCGGTCTCCGGGACCTCGACGTCGCCGGTGATGTCGACGCGCGGGTACTCCGCGGCGATCTGGAGACGGGGCGAGACGATCACCCGCGCCTCCTTGGTGTCGGAGGCGAGGAAGCGGCGCCCCTCGACCGTGATCTTGGCCGGCCGCTTGTCCAGGGGGACGTCGCCGGCGATCGTCACCGTGCCGCCGCCGGAGCGGGCCGTTCCCTGGAGCTGGAGGACTCCGTGCTCGTCGCTCCTGGCGGTGAGACCGATCTGCCGCATCTCCAGGCCGAGCCTCGGCACGTCCACCTGCGCGTTCTGCAGCTCTACGGCGCCGATGGCTCGCGGCACGGCGACGGTGCCCGCCAGCGTCAAATCGGCCGTCAGCGCGCCCCGGGGGTTCTCCAGGTCAGGTACGAAAGCCTCCACCAGACCGAGGTTTGTGAAGTCGGCTTGAATGCGGCCGCCCAGCGTCTGGCTCTCGAGGGGCAGACCGATGGCGTTGTACTGAGGCAGCCGCAGATCGGCCTGAAGGATGCCCGTGTTCTCGAACGCCAGCGCGGCGTGACCTGTGACGCCGTCCGATCCAGCATGCAAGGTGACAACGCCCTGATCGAAACGAATCCGGGCCGTCTCGCCGGTCTTGGTTGGATATTGGACCTCGCCAGGGCCCGGGCGCAGGTCCACTGCCGCGGTGACGAAGCCGCGCGTCGAACCCTGCCCCTGGAACGAGCCGTTGACGCTTCCCGTGATTTCCAGGTCTGGAGGCAGGAACGGCTTGAACAGGGCGAACGGCAGCTCCGCGATCGTCCCCGAAGCGTTCCAAGGACCCGTCTGGGTCCACTGACCTTCGGCGCAGAGCCGGGCGCCGCCGGAGGTCCAGCAGAAGCTCCGCAGTGAAGCGCCCGCGGTTCCCGCGGTGAGAGCCGCCGGACCGGCGAGCGACCACTTCCCTGTCTGCTCGTTGCTCAGGTCGAGCCGGCGAACCTCGCCGCTCCAGGCCTCGAGGCCCTGGAGACCGCCGGAAAGGGCCAGGTCGAACGTGCCTTCCGGAGCCCGCACGGCGAGGGCCATGTCGTGCGCCTTTCGCGTTCCCCGGCCGTCGAGGGTCACGGTGTCGAAGCGGCGCTCGCCGACCCCGACGTTCGCGGCGTCGAGGTCGATCTGCAGCGGTCCGTTGCCGGCCAGGTCGACGTCCGCGGTCAAGGCCAAGGTCGCGGTGTTGTACGTCTGGAAGACGATCGACTGCCCGTTCGCCTGAGCGCGGATGCGGGGAGCCCGCCAAGGGCCTGCCAGGTTGCCCTGGGCCATGAGCGAGCCGCCGGCGTCCGGCAAGGCCTCGCCGAGGTTGGGCGCTTCGAGCCGCCAGTCGAGGTTGCCCACGTCCTTCGTGAAGCTCCCCGAGGCGGCGAGCCGGGCCGAGCCGGAGCGAAGGTCGAGCCGCGGAAGGCGATAACGATCTCCCGCCAGCTCGAGATGCACCCGCCCGGCGACAGGGTTTCCCCGCAGGTTGCCGTCGAAGTCGGTGAGATCCACCCGCCCATAAGGGCCGCCGTCGCGCAGCACGCCGTCGCTGGTGGCTGAGAAGGCGAGGCTTCCGGGCCAGTCGGGATATTGGGCGCCGGGATTGATGCCGTCGCCGGCGAGCTTCATCCGCCACGAGACGCTCGGCTGCCACGAGACCATGCCGGCGGCGGCGAGATGCCCGCGCAGCACGTCGCCCCGCAAGGAACGGATCTCCATCCTCTCCTTGTTGCCTCGCCCGGCGAGCACCCAGCGCCCGGGTGGAATGCTCGGTCCGGCGAGCTGAGCGTCCAGGTCCACCCGGTAATCGGCGAGGCTGCCGCGGACCTTCGCCTCGCCGGAGCGGCTCACGACGACGGGCGCGCCGCCCTGGAGCGGCCAGGCGAGCCGGCGCCATTCGGCGATCAGGTCGAGATCGAGGTCCTTCTCGGCCGTGCCGATCGTTCCCTTGGCGGAGAGATCGGCGCCGCTCCTGGTCCTGAGGTTCAGGTATTCGAGGAAGAAGTCCCCTCCTCGCCGGGCAAGCCGGTAATCGGCTTCGCCCGAGCCGTAGTCCTCATAGGCGCCGGCGACCTTGCCCTCGGAGACGAAGTCGTCGAGCCCGCCCTTGATCTTGATATTGCCTTGCGAGATGCGCGCGACGGGCCACTCGGGGTTGACCTCCTTGGCGTTGAACCCACGGACCTGTGCGGCGAGATCCATTTTCAGCTCGCGCATGGGCGCGAGGACGCTGCCCTTGACGTGGGCGTCGAAGGGCTGAGCGAGATGGGCGTCCAAGCCGAGCTTCTCGAGGGTGCCGTTGAAGGTGCCGGAGACGACGAACGGCGGCAGCTTGGAGTCGTTGTAAGTCGCCTGCGCGCGGAGGCTCAGCGGATAGGCGCCCACCGGGTTGAGGTCGCCTTGCGCGCGCAGCCGGAAAGTAGGCCCATCCACCCGCAGGCTGCGCACGTGGACGACGTCGCGCAGGCGCTCGCTGCGGCCGTCGAGGGCGATCACGTCCAGGCGGAAAGGCGGCTCGCCGGCGCGGACGATCTCCACGTTGCGGATCAACGCGTCGCGCACGATGAGATTGACCGGCAGATGGATGTCCACCAGCCGGCCGTCCTTCGTCTCGTCTCCCTTCGCGAGGACGACGAGGATGCCCTCGGCGTGGAGCCGTTCCACGTCGAGCTGGCGGCGGCGGAGCTTGCGCGGATGCCAGGCGAGCTGCAGGCGGCTCACCCGCACGTCCATGGCGTCGTTACGGTAGTGGACGTCCCGCAGCTCCAGCGGTCCGACGAGAGGCCCACGCTGGGCTCCCACCGTCAGCTCGCCGGGCAGCATGGCTCCAAGGCGAGCGAGGAGCACGCGCGTGCCGCGCTCGGAGGAGACGCCGTACCAGGCCAGGCCCACCAGCAGCGCGATCAGGACGAGGAGCGAAAGGAGGAGGCCGAGAGTCCAGCGACGGAGCCGGCGGCGCCGAGGTGGCGCGGTCGGCGGGGCTGGAGTGGCCGCGGTAGGGATTTCAGGATTCATCGCGCCTCATAGATCCGGTCCGATCGTCAGATGAAACCGCAACGGCCGGCCCTCCTCGGAGATCGCCCAGGCGACGTCGGCGCGGATGGGGCCGATCGGCGAGCGCCAGCGAACGCCGACTCCCGTGCCGCGGGCGAGAATGCCGCCGAACGACTGCGAGGCGCTGCCGGTGTCGTAGAACACGGCGGCGCCCCACTTCTCCAGGAACCACAGCTCGTACTCCAGGCTCGCCGTCATCAGGCTTTCGCCGCCGATCACGTTGCCCGCCTCGTCCTTGCGGCCCAGAGATTGGTAGGCGAAGCCGCGTACGCTGCGGTCGCCGCCGGTGAAGAAGCGAAATGTGGGAGGAAGCTCGCGGAAGTCCTGGGTGGCGGTGTAGCCCACCTCGCCGCGGCCGATGACGCGGTTGCGCGTGCCCAGGGTGCGGATGATCTTGCCTTCGAGGTCGCCTTGTAGAAAAGAGGCGTCGGAGAGCACGCTCGCCTCCGCTCCCTGCACGGCGAGGCGAACGCGATAGCCGTTGGTGGTGAAGATCCGGTCGTCCGCTTGGACTCGCTCCAGGCTGGCGCCGGGCACGAGGAGGTTCGAGACCCCCTTGTCGAGCCCCACCTCGAAGTTCTCGCGCTGAAAGGTGAGGGAGTAAGCCTCGCGCCACGGCCCGCGGGACTGGGTGAGCTGGCTGCCGATCAGCCCCGTCTCGCCGAAACTGGTATCCGTGTCCTGCCGCTGGTAGGCGGCGTTGAAGGAGAGGACGTCGGTGCGCGGATAGGCTCCGGGGATGAGGTAGCTCAGCTTGAGGCTCTGCTCGATCCCCGAGCCCTTCACCTCGGCTTCGGCGCGGTGGCCCAGCCGGTTGAGGCGGCGCAGCTCCCAGGCGCCGCTCGCCCGCGCGCCGGTGTCGGTGCCATAACCCAAGCCGCCCGAGAAGCGCATGGTCTTGCTCGGCACGAGATCGACATCGATCGGCACCTCCAGACCCTGCGCCTGGTCCTGCCGGGTCACCACCTCGACGCGGCTCCAGTATGGGCTGTCGGAGATAGCGTTCTGCAACTCCAGGACCTTGTTGACGTCGAGCGGCTCGCCCCGCTTGAAGGTGACGTAGCCGGTGAGCAGATCGGCATCGAGCACGTCCTGGTTGAAGCGCACCTCGCCGAAGCGGTAGCGCGGCCCGGTGTCGTAGTGGAGGACCACGTCGGCCCGGTAGCGCTGCAGGTCCACCCGGACCTGGTTCGCCTTGAAGGCGGCGTCAAGGTAGCCCTCCTCGGCCGCGAGGTTCTCCAGCGCGTGCTTGCCCGATTCGTAGTCGGGATGGAACAGCACGTCCCCCTGCTTCAAGGGGAACCGCGCGGCGATATCGCGGAACCGCGGATCGCCGCTGCCGGCGCCGAGGATCTGCAGGTCCACGCTGGCGATCTTGATGGGCGGGCCGGCGTCCACGTCGTAGCGGGCGATCCACTGGTCGCCTTCCTGCTTGAGCTCGGCGCGTACCACCGGCCGGTAGTAGCCGTAGGGCTGCAGAGCTTCCTCGATCTCTGCCGTCGCATCCGCATGCAGCCGGCGGACGCGCTCCTCCGTGATCTCGTCCTTGTCGAGCTTCTCCAGGCTCAGGACCGAGCGGATGTTGCGCTCCAGCTCCCGCCGCACCCCTTCGACCTCCACCTTGAGGCGCAGGGCGTGAAGGGGCGCCGGCAGCAGGGCGAGGCCGAGCCCCAGGGCGATCCAGCGATGGGCGCGCATCGGCATCGTCGGGCGTCTCAGCGCGGCGCTTCCAGGGGCACCTTGATGGTGGCCGTCCGCACTGCTCCAGGCTCCGGTGCGACGCGGCCCTCGCGATAACGGCGGGAGTGAACCCGGGTGAACTCGGCGCCGAAGAGGAAGATGAGAGAGGAGTAGTAGAGCCAGACCAGCACCAGCACCAGCGAGCCGGCGGTTCCATACGCAGAGGCGATGCCGGTCCGCTGCAGGTAGAAGCCGATGGCGTACTTGCCGAGCAGGAACAGCGCCGCCGTCAGGACCGAGCCCCAGACCACGTCGCGCCAACCGATCTGGACGTCCGGCAGGATGCGAAAGACCAGGGCGACGAGCGCCGTCACCAGCAGCCAGGAGAGCGCCACGTCCGCTCCGCCCAACACGGTGGCGAGACCAGCCTCCAGCCGCGCCTCCAGGATCCGCTGCAGGAAGGAGAGGCCGGCGCTGGCGGCGAGCGAGGCGACGAGGAGCCCGCCCACGCAGAGGATGAGGACGAAGCAGAGCAGCCGCTTCCACAGCAGCCGTTTCAAGAAGAAGCCCGGCTTGGGAACGACCTCCCAGACCGTGTTGAGAGTGTCCTGGAGCTGCATCAACGACCCGGTAGCGCTCGCCAGCAGCGCCACGACGCCGATGGCGGCGGCGATCCGTCCCGTCCGGGGCCTGGCGCTCGCCGCCACGATCTGCTGCACCACCTCCGCGCCCTGGGGGCCGATGAAGCGGCCGAGCTCCCGCGCGATCTGGCCGCGCACCGCTTCAGCCCCGAACGCCCAGCCCGAGAGCGCGGCGACCAGGATCAGCACCGGCGCGAGAGAGAGAAGAGAGAAGTAGGCGAGGGCCGCGCTGTGCGTGGAAGCCTCGTGCTTGTTCCAGTTGGAGATCGTCTCGCGGAGGACGTGCCAGAGGTTCTGCGGTTTCGGATGCATCGGAACCGCCGCCTCTGATGGTGAGGTCGGCAGGGCCGAAGGCAATGCAAAAGGCTTGCCCGGCCTGGAAAACCATTCCTCGGCCGTCCAACCGTAACGTTTCGGGATGAGCAAAGCCTAAATCATTGATCCACCGATTTGACTCTCAGACAAGGATGGAGACGAAATGCCGATCAAGAGTTACGGAGTCCTCAAGGGCAAGGCCACCGAAGGCAAGCTTGCCGGGAAGGGCGGCAGCAAGCCGCATTATCAGATCCACATCAAAGCCGCCGGCACGGACCATCGCATCGCGGTCAACGTGGTGTCGGACCAGAGTCCGTCCGAGCTGCTCTTCCTCCTCGAGCCCGACTTCCACCATCCCGCCCTGGAAAAGATCCGGACGGCCAAGGAAGGATTTACCGCCGTTTCCAGCCAGCCGGGCGGACTGGCCCTCGACTTCATCCGTGGCAGCCTCTTCGATCCGCAGCAGATGAAGGCCCTGCCCTTCAATGCACCGGGGCCGGACAACGACCTGCACGAGATCTTCGATCTCTACGTAAAAAGAGCGATCGACCGGGGAGCCGACATCTATGCCTTCGGCAGCAAGTGGGGGCCCGAGCCCGGCAAGCCGGACGACTACTTCCACTTCGAGCCCGGCAACGGCATCCATGACATCCATCTGAACCAGGGAAGTCCGGCGCCCCACAAGGGGGACAATGGCGTCTGGCAGGACGGCGCCCTGTTCATCCACTTCCCGGCCGAAGACAAGTGGCTGGCGTTCTTCCTTGCCTTCCAGTCGCAGTTCGCCCAGACCGACGCTCACGGCGATCCCATTCCCGGCTCGCCCAAGTTCGGAAAGGCGGTCGTCCCGGGGACTCCTGGAGGGGAGCCGGTCCATCCCGACCTGGTGCCTGCCACGGCCGGCGTCCGCATCGTGGCGGCGCTGGTCAATCCCGCCGGCGACGATGCGGGCCACGAGACGGTGACGCTGCTCAATGCCCGCCCGGAGCCGGTGAACCTCAAGAGCTGGAAGATCGCCAACGGCGCCGGCGCGAAATTCAACCTCCAGGGTCCGGTCCTGGGCCCAGGAGACACGGCGCGGATCGCCGTGACGGACCCGAACGTCCCGCTCTCGAACAAGGGCGGCACCATCAACCTGCTCGACCCGAACGGCCTCAAGGTCGACGGCGTCGCCTACACCAAGGAGCAGGTGGAAGCCCAGGGGTGGACGATCGTGTTCTGAGCTATCCTCTTTCCATGGCGAGGCCCGCACCGCTTCAGTATCCCGCCACGGAACGCGACCTCGAAGGGCTCCCCGAGGATGTCATCGGCCAGATCATCGACGGGGAGCTGATCGTCCATCCCAGGCCGGACCCACCGCACGTGCAGGCTGCCTCCGGCCTGGGGGTCTTGCTGAGCGGTCCCTTTCGGTATGGTTTCGGAAATGGGCCCGGAGGCTGGATCATCCTGGACGAGCCGAAGATTCGATTTGGCAGGGATCTCCTGGTCCCCGACCTCGCCGGCTGGCGGCGCGAGCGGTTCGTTCCTATCCGCCGTGGCCCTTACACCGTGACGCCGGACTGGGTCTGCGAGCTGCTCTCCCCGAGCACGGCGCGGGATGACCGCGTGCGGAAGCTGCCGATCTACGCTCGCGAAGGTGTCCCCCATGCGTGGATCATCGATCCGGACCTGCGCACTTTGGAGGTGCTGAGGCTGCAGGAAGGCCGCTGGCTGATCGTGAGCGTCTTCCACGACGAGGACAAGGTCCGAGCCGAGCCTTTCGAGGCCGTCGAGCTGGACCTCGCGCTGCTTTGGGAGGATCTGCCGGCTGAAGAGGAGGAGGCGGAGGAGGGTGAAGAACCGTGAAGGCTCATCCTCCCGGGCCTCAGTCCTCCAGTAGCCCCTTCTCCCGCATCCACGTCTTGTTGAGCTTGGAGAGGTAGCGTTCGCCGGAGTCGGGGAAGAGGGTCACCACCAGGCCGCCCTCGCCCAGCGAGCGCGCGACCTGCCGCGCGCCCGCCGCCGCCGCGCCGCCGGAAGAGCCGGTGAAGATGGACTCCTTCTTCGCCAGCTCCATCGTCGCCTTGTAGGCGGTCTTGTCGTCGATGGTTATGATCTCGTCGAGGTAATCCCACCAGACGGTCGAGGGCATGAAGTCCTCGCCGATGCCGTCGATCAGGTACTGGTGGATCTGCTCCGCCGGCGGGAGCTCCCGGTGATCCAGGTAGTAGGCGTAGACGCTCCCCACGGTGTCCACGCCGACCACGCGGACGTCCGGGCTCTGTTCCTTGAGGTACTTGGCGGCGCCGCTGATCGTGCCGCCCGTGCCGACGCCGCACACCCAGTGGGTGATCTTGCCGTCGGTCTGGCGCCAGATCTCCGGGCCGGTGGTGCGGTAGTGCGCCTCCGGGTTGGCCTGGTTGTAGTACTGGTAGGGAAGATAGGCCCCCTGCTCGTCGCGGATGCGCTCAGCCGTCTTGTAGTAGGAGCGCGGGTCGTCCGCGTCGACGCCGGTCGGGCAGGTGATGACTTCCGCCCCCATGGCCTCGAGCAGCGCCACCTTCTCCTTCGGGATCTTGTCGGCGGCGGTGCAGATCAGCTTGTAGCCGCGGAGGTTGGCGGCCATGGCGAGCCCCACGCCGGTGTTGCCCGAGGTGGGCTCGACGATGGTGCCGCCCGGCTTCAGGAGCCCTGCCTTCTCGCCCGCCTCGATCATCGCGATGCCGATGCGGTCCTTGACGCTCCCCCCGGGATTGAACGCCTCGATCTTGGCCGCCAGGACCGCTGGCCCAGGGTGGAACCGGCCGAGCTTGACCAGGGGAGTGTTCCCCAGGGTTTCCAGGACGTTCTCGTAGATCTCCATCGAATCTCCCAAGGGCGCTGAAATGCGGCGGGATGCTAGCACAGCCCTGCTGGCGCCGAACGTGAACCCTGGGGCGGGTAGTGTCCTATTTTGAAACGCCCCTATGACCGCAGCCTCACATGGTAAGGCTGCCGGTCTTTCGATCCCTCAGGAGGCGGCTTCCCCCTTCAGGGGGGCAAGCTCCCCCCACGAGAAGTTGGCTTTCCCCCACGAGAAG
>Ga0134122_10000325_pt1 | contig 30794 bp, 21 predicted proteins | sample KB302_FD_96461 | JGI IMG/M metagenome (GOLD analysis project Ga0134122, IMG submission 96461) | Terrestrial soil microbial communities without Nitrogen fertilizer from Kellogg Biological Station, Michigan, USA - KB3-0-2 | ecosystem: Environmental > Terrestrial > Soil > Unclassified ...
CGGTGGTGGCCTGGGCGAAGGACACAAGCTGGCCCACGCGCTTGCCGGCGGACTGGAGGCTCTGGCCCATGGCGGAGACGGAGAGGAGCGAGCGGTCCACCGCCGAGCCCTGCCGCCGCGCCGCCTCCAGCAGCGCGCGGGCCTGCTCGCCCACCTCGCGGCAGGTGCGGTCCACGTTGCCGGTGACCCGCTGGACCTGGAAGAGGGCGCGGCGGAGGGAGAGCACCAGCCGCCGGAATTCCATCTGGCCGGTGAACGCCTCCGCGGTGGCGGCGGTGAGGTCGCCGGCCGCCAGCGAGGCGACGATGGCGGAGCGCGCGCGGTGGCGGCGGGCGGCCCACTGGAACCAGGTGAGGTAGCCGCCGAAGGTGAAGCAGACGGCGCAGGAGACGACGACCGCCGCCCACTCGCGGAGGGACGCGGGCTGGGCGGTGAGCAGGCGGAGCATGGCGCCCACCAGCAACCCGCTCAGCAGGCCGCCCCCGAGGCCGAAGGTGTAGAGGAACCGCCGGTTGCCCATCGCCGCGCGCGTCGCGCCCCTGGAACGCTAGCCGGAAACGTCCTTTCGCGTCGCGAAACCGGCGCCGCGGGAGCGAAAGTGACCGCCCCGGACCGGATCAGGTCCCCGGAGCCCCGCTAGGTTGGTCCATGGGGTTGCGCTAGGCTTCCGCGGAAGTCGACGCTCCTCGGATCTGGCCGGATGCCGTACTGCCACGAGCTCTTCCTCAGCTACCCCAACATCCCGCTCGTGACCGACTGGCTGGACGAGTTCCTGCCTCCCTTCCGGCAGTGGCTCAGGCAGATGTTGCTCGAGCGCCGGTACGCCTGTCCCGACCGCGAGGACCACCGCTCGCTGATCTTCAGGGATGACCAGATCCGCGTCGGCCAGGACTGGCCGGAGGTGCTCCGGCGCGCGGCCCGCGACTCCCGCTGCGTGCTGGCGATCGTGCTGCCGGAGTACTGGCAGTCTCCGCACTGCCGGGCGGAGTGGAAGACGTTCACGGTGCGCGGTCCGAACCTCACGCTGCCGATCCGGTTCTTCGATTCGGTCGACGAGCTGTCCGGGAGGCAATTCTTCGACCTCAGCGACCACACCTACTTGCTCAAGGGCACGGTTCCCTGGATGGAGTTCCTCAAGCAGGTGAAAGAGCTCGCCCGCGAGGTCGCCGAGGCCATCATCGAGGCGCCGCCGTACCCGGAGGGCCCTCATCCGGAGCACTGGGTCGCCCTGGAGGTGCCCGAAGCGCCCTTGCCCCGGCACATCAAGCAGGGGCGGCTGTGACTCGCGCTCGGCAGCGGGGGACGGTCTACACGTTCTACTCGTACAAGGGCGGCGTGGGCCGCTCCATGGCCCTGGCGAACATCGCCACGCTGCTCTCCCGCCGCGGCCGGAAGGTGCTGGCGGTGGACTTCGACCTCGAGGCGCCTGGGCTGGAGCAGTTCTTCCAGGAGCACCTCGACTCGGAGCGCAGCCGCGCCACCACGCCCGGGGTGGTGGAGCTCTTGGGGTGGATCGGCAGCGGGCGCGCGCACCACTGGAGGGACTGCGTCTTCACCGCGCGCCCGTTCTCCTACGGAGAGCCAATCTCGATCATCGCCGCCGGGCGCCTGGATGATGGGTACGTGGGGCGCGTCCGCGAGCTGAGCTTCGCGCGCATGTTCGAACGGCATGAGCTGGGGCGGGCGCTGGAGCAGATCCGCAACGAGTGGGTGGCGTCCTACGACGCGATTCTCGTGGATAGCCGGACGGGCATCACCGACATCGGAGGGATCTGCACCATCCACCTCCCCGACGTCCTGCTCGCCTTCTTCACCGCCAGCCAGCAGAGCATCGGTGGAACGCGGTACGTGCTCCGCCGGGCCCGGGAGGAGCAGGCGGCGCTCCCGCTGAATCGGCACCGCCTGATCACCGTGCCGATCCTCGCGCGCGATCAGAGCAGCGCCGAGGACGACCTGGGACGCCAGTGGCACGACCAGGCGGCCAGCCAGCTCTCCGAGTTCTTCATGGATTGGCTCCCCAGGGAGATTCGCCCGGTGGACGCGATCCGGATGTTCAAGATCCCCAACGAGGCCAGGTGGAGCTTCGGCGAAGGGTTGCCGGTGCTCGACGACGCCCAGCTCATCGACTCCACCAAGATCGGCCACGCCTACGAGGGCCTCGCCACCTTCCTCGACGGCGGGCTCAGCCTGGAGGGGGATTCGCGGGCCAAGGCCGCGGCCAACGAGTCCGCCCTGAGGCGGGCGAACGAGGTGATCGCGGCGACGCTGTCTCGCGAGCTGGCGGCGGTGGTGGACGCGAACCTGGAGGGAGATCCACAGCTCAACCTGGCGTTGCTGAAGGAGGCGCTGGCGCGGGCCGAGACGGAGCAGGCCGTCGCGGCGCTGGGTCGCTGGGTGAACGCTCCGGGGCGGTGCATCCTCCGCGGTCACACGCAAGCGGTCCGGACGGTGGCGTTCAGCCCCGATGGGCGGCGACTCGTCACCGCCAGCTACGACGGCACCGCCCGCATCTGGAACACGGACTCGGGTCAGTTGCTGGCGGCGCTCGTGGGCCACACCGACGCCGTCTGGTCCGCGGCCTTCAGCCCGGACGGTCTCCGGATCGTCACCGCCAGCGGCGACGGCACCGCCCGCATCTGGAGCGCGGAGACGGGGGCCGCCGTGCGCACGCTGGCCGGCCACGCCGCGCTGGTGCGCTCGGCCGGCTTCAGCGCGGACGGGGCGCGGGTCGTCACCGCCAGCGACGACAAGACGGCCCGGATCTGGAGCGCGGGCTCCGGGAGGACGGTCGCGGTGCTCTCCGACCATCCCGAGCCGGTCCGGGAGGCGATCTTCAGCCTGGGTGGCCATCACGTGGTGACGGCGAGCGGGAAGAACGCCTTCCTCTGGACCGTGGGGGGCCAGCTCGAGGGGACGACGTCCGGGCACTCCGGATGGATCCAGAAGATCGCGTTCAGCCCGGAGGGAGGGAGGCTCATCACCGCCAGCGCGGATGGCTCGGCGCGCATCTGGGAGCTCCCTTCGCTCAAGCTGCTCACGGTCCTCCTGGGGCACACGGACGTGGTGTGGTGGGCCGCCTTCAGCTCGGACGGGACCCGGGCGATCACGGCCAGCGGCGACAGCATGGCCATCGTCTGGGACTGCCTGTCGGGCAAGCCGATCGCCAACCTGACCGGTCATTCCAACGTGGTCTGGACCGCGAGGTTCAGCCCCGATGGCCGGCGCGCGCTCACGGCCAGCCGCGACGGCAGCGCCCGGATCTGGGACACCTCTTCGGGGAACCAGGTCCTGGCGCTCGTCGGTCACCAGGGGCCGCTCTGGGAGGCGGCGCTCAGCCCGGACGGTGCGAAGATCGTCACGGCGAGCGACGACAAGACGGCCCGGCTCTGGGACGCGTCCTCGGCGACTCCCATGGTGGCCCTGAACGGCCACTCCGATGCGATCTGGGCCGGAGCGTTCGGCCCTGATGGGACCCGGGTCGTCACGGCCAGCGGTGACGGCAGCGCCCGGATCTGGAACGCGCGGACCGGCGAGTCCCTGATGACGCTCCACGGGCATTCCGGGCCCATCTGGGCGGCGGCGTTCAGCCCCGATGGCACGCGCATCGTCACGGCCGGCGCCGATGGGACCGCGCGCGTCTGGGACGTCAAGTCGGGGTGGCTCGTGCTGAGGCTGTCCGGCCATTCCGACTCGGTCTGGGCGGCGGCCTTCAGCCCGGACGGCAAGTCGATCGTCACCGCCAGCGCCGACGGGAGTGCCCGGGTATGGGACGCGTCCTCCGGCGCTTCCAGGCAGCGCTTCGCGCACCAGGCGAGCTGGATCTGGAGCGCGGTCTTCAACCCGGACACCACCTCGGTCGCGACCGCCGGTGGAGACGGCACGGTGCGGGTCTGGGACCTGCGCTCGGAGCGCCTGGTCACGCTGTCCGGTCACCAGGGTCCGGTGCTGGATGCGGTCTTCAGCCCGGATGGTCGCCGGATCGCGACCGCGGGCGCCGATCGGACCGCCCGCACCTGGGACCTGACCAGGGAAGGCAACCTGATCCTGTCCGGTCACGAGGACAAGGTGTGGCAGGCCACGTTCAGTCGCGACGGCACCCTCCTGGCGACTGCGAGCAGTGATGGCACGGCCCGGGTGTGGGACGCGACGACCGGGGAGTCGATCGCCACCCTCGCCGGGCACTCCGGTCCGGTGTTGACGGTTCGCTTCAACCTGGACGCCTCTCGCCTGGTGACGGCCGGGGTCGATGGGAGCGCGCGAGTCTGGGATGCCAGCGCTGGAAAGCTCCTCGCCACGCTCACCACGCACTCGGGCCCGATATGGACGGCGAGCTTCAGCCCCGACGGGGAATGCGTTCTGACGGGGAGTAACGACGGCGCCGCCCGGATCTCGCGCAATTTCACGCTGGCCTCCCGCGGGCAGCGCATGGCCTTGTTGAGGTCCGTGCGCCCGCTCGATGCCGAGGAACGCCGCCGGTACCTGCATGAATGACGGGTTTCCCTCGATGAGCGCGCCATGGAGGTCGGTCGAGTGAAGATCGCGCTGGCGCTGACCCTCCTCGCGCTGAACGGCGCCGAGCGGCGCTCCTACTGGTTCGAGCTGTGGGGCGTGCCGGTGGGGGTGGTGGTGCTGGAGCGGGGGCCGGCGGAGCTCACGTATCGGTCGAGGTTGGTGTTCACGCGGGGGGCGGACAAGACCAGCGTGCAGCGGAGCGCGCGGTTGCGGGTGGATGGGGAGGGGAGGTTGGCGTCAGGGGAGGCACCGGAGTCGCTGTGGCTGTCGTGGCGGCCGAAGGCGGTCGGGTGCCAGCGGGTGGTGGAGGAGCTGGGCGGGCGGACGGGGGAGGCGTGCGTTCGCCGGCGAGAGGGATTGTCCGACGTGGGGATGGTCCTCGGCGCGGAATATCTGGCGCGGTACGACGACGGCGGCGCGTTGGTGGAGCTGCGAATCGGCGAGTCGCGGTTCGTGCGGCTGGAGGGGCCGGCGCACGCGCTGGATCCACCGGACCTGTTCGGAGATGGATTGCCGGTCGGCACGGGGCCGGGCCCGCTGCGGCTGGAACCGGCGGTGGCGGCGCCTTCGACGGCGGTGATGCTCAAGCCGGAGTGGACGGAGGCGGAGGCGCGCTCGCGGTCAGAAGCCGTTCACGGGCGGTTCGCGGAGAAGCGGCCGTCGGGAGCGGACTTCGGCGGCGCTCCCTCGGACGCGGCGGGGTGCCTCGGACACGCGCGGGCGTTCCTCGCCGAGGCGAAGGGTCGGAGCGCCGTCATGGTGCAGGGGCTGTTGGTTGATCCAGGCGGCGCTCGCGCCTATCCGCACGTCTGGGTGCGCGTGCGGCTCCAGAGCGGCGCGCTGCTGGACCTGGACCCGACCAGCCTCGACGAGGTGACGCGCGCCACCCACCTCGCGCTCGCCGCAGGCGCGTCGCCCGAGGACGCGGGCGCGCTGTGGCTGGAGGTGCTGCGCGGCGGTCACCGGGTGGTGCGCGGAGCCAGGTAGTCGCGCCTCTGCACGCGCTCGATGTCGAGCCAGGTGGGCCGTTCTTCGGCCTCTGGAACGCGCTGCTCACCCTGGCACGCCTTGGGCGGAGGCGCTGAAGCGGCAATCCGTGCGCCCCCTCGCGCGCCCTCCCGTCGAGCGAGGGCGGGCCCGCGCGATGCATAGCTTTGAATCGCCATGCAAATCCCCTGGGAGGTGTCGTACCGGAACGTCCGGCCCACCGCGGCGATTCAGTCCCTGATCGACGAGAAGGTGGCCGGGCTGGAGCGGTTCTACCCCCGCATCGTCGGCTGCCGCGTCACCATCGAGCGGCCGGGCCGGCACCACCGCCACGGCAAGGGCGCGCACTTCCGCGTCCGCGTCGAGTTGTCGGTGCCGGGTGGGCGCCTGGTGGTCGGCCGGGACCCCGAGGAGGCGAAGGAGCACGAGGACGCCTACCTCGCCATCCATGAGGCCTTCCGCGCCATGCGCCGCCGGCTCCAGGACCACGCCCGCCGTCAGCGGGGGGACGTGAAGCACCACCTGGAATGGGACATGGGCCCGGAGCCCGTGCCGGCGACGTAGCTTGGGCTTGTGGCGTACCGCAGGCTCTTCGTGTTGTCGTTCAGCGCCCTACTGCTGGCGTGCGGCAAGCTGACTGGGGCACCGGCGCCGGCGAAGTGGGTTGGGCCGTGGAGCCCGACGCCGAATGGCGGCCAGCGACAGACGACCATCTACTACGGGCCCTGGCAGTGTACGGCTCGCTGGCTCCAGGCGTGCTCGACCAGGTGCGCGGGCGAGGGACGCCGGTCCATGGGCTGCATCTGGATCGCCGACATCAAATACGATTGGCAGGGCGACATCGGTCCGCTGCCGGCGGCCGCCGGGGGGCGCTTGGCGATCACCCACTGCTGCTGCGACTGGCCAGCGGAGCCACCGTCTTCGACGCAGAAGGCGCGCGCCGACTGGAGCCGGGGGCGCGAGAAGTTCCGCGAGCAATGGGCGAACGAAGTGGGTGGTGAATGGCCCAGTGGACCGGATCGATTCTGGGATGGTCACCACATCCGGGATCTTCTGCACGGAGGCGATCCGCTCGACCCCGATAACGCCCTTCCAGTGCCGCCGGAGACGCACGGCGTCCTCGGTCAGGAATATCCTGCGTGCTACGCAGGCGGCAGCCGATGGGCGCAGCCCGGGCCCGAGCGTCCTTATGCTGACTGACGCAATTTCCGAGGTCCTCCGGATGCATCATCCGCAGCCGGCCGCGACCGAGGACGCCATCGCCGCCTTCGAGCAGGCCCACGGGTTCCAACTGGATGACGAGTTGCGCGCGTTCTATCGGGCGACGAATGGCGCCAAGCTCTTCCGCGAGTTCGATTCGCCGTACTGGATCTTCCCGCTCGAGCGCATCATCCCTGCGAGCGTCGCCGTCTACGGGCCGGAGGCGGAGACCCCCCACGGAACCGCGAACGTGTTCGCCCTCTGCGACGTGCTCGACGGCAATTACGCCGGGTTCGCCGTCACGTCGCCGATGCCTTACCCCATCTACGACATCTTCCACGAGGCGTGGCATCTGCCCGAGCACCGGAAGGTGATCGCCGCCTCCTTCGGAGAGTTTCTCGCCCGCGCCCTCCGCAGCGGGGGGTTCTCGTACTGGCTGGGCGGGCCCCCAGTGTCACCACCGTAGCGGCCATAGCGGGAACTTCGGACGGCAGCGCGGCCAGGGGAGCGTGTTCGCGTCCGCGCAGTACCAGTCGTCCGGGCACCGCGGCGGCCTCGTGGCGCACGCGGGAAGGCATTCCCTGGCATCGCAGACGTTCCCGGCCGGGCATTCACCGTCCGTCGAGCATGGTCGGACGCACCGGAGGACGGCTTCCTCCGTGCCGGCGTAGAACCTCCAGCCGCAGAGTTCTCCCGGGGGACAACCGGTCTGGTCGCAGTCGCCACCTGGCCGCGCGCAGAGCGACACCTCCCTGCCCAAGCGCACGCATCGCTCGCCCGCGGGGCATTCAGGGCCCTCGCAGCTTCGGATGCACGAAGGTTCCTCGAGGTCAGGACCGCAACCAAAACCGGCAGGACACGCTTCCGGTCCTCCGTTCCCGCAGGGTCGCCCGCACCGCCCGAAGTTGCAGCGGAGGTTCCTCCCGCACGCCTCGGCCGGCGAGCTCGCCGGAGACTCGCACCGCTCTCCCTCCGCTCGAGGCCCCACCACGGTGCAGGCGCGGATCGGTCCAGCCATTGGCCGGAAGTGCAGTCTGCAGGCCTGATCGGCGGGGCAGTCGCGGTCCGTCCCACAAGGCGCCCAACCAACCTCCAGCGCAGCCGTTGCCGGTGGCGGCTGCGCCCGGAAGACCGGCACCACCAGAACACCGAGTATGAAGGCCGCGAGCGCGACGCCCGCTCCCACGGCGAGCCGCTTCACGGAGTCACCGGCTCCACATGGAGCGGGTTCGTGGCGGGCGAACGCACGAACGAGATCTTCGGGCAATGCTGGGGCCGGTCGCCAGCAGAGTCCTTGTAGCTCCGCCTGACCGCACCGGAGTGACAGATCCGCGGGGCCGCGGTGCTGAAGCAGGCATGAGACCGAGCCTGCTTGCCACCGCCCTTTGGCTTGGCGCGTCAGCGTCCATGCCCGCCCTCGCCTCCCAGCCCTACGCGCTGGAGCTGCGCGGGGGTGCGTCCGTCCTCTCCGGCCAGGAGTCGTTCCGCTTCTACTACCTGGGCGACAACGACTCCGTGGGGCCGTTGATGAACCCCGCCACGGGCCTCAACTACGACCGCTGGTATTCCTGTTCGACCCTGCTGGGGCTCCGGTGGACGCTGAACCCGGAGTGGCTGCACCTCCCCTCCGACTCGCGCGTCCTCCTCTCCACCACCCTCGGTCAGAACATCTACACGCCAAGGACCGCGATGATCGCCTCCGAGGACGAGCTCCAGGGCGATCGCCCCTACAGCGGGTGGCTGAGGGGATCCGTGGGACTGGACGTGCTGCTGCCGAACGCGCCGCTGGCCTTCACCCGCGGCGGGCGGCCCTACTCGCACCTGAGCCTGGACCTCAACGGCGGCACGCAGGGGCCGTGGTCGTTCGCGGGGTGGGTCCAGTTCCACGCGCACAACCTGGGCACGATGGCCACCGGCCAGTCGCTCCCGACCGAGGTGGGGTGGGGCGTCGTCGAGACGAAGCCCGGACTGGCCATCGACGTCTCCGCCTTCGCCGAGACCTCCCTGGCGTCCCTCGAAGCCCCCACGCCGAGCTGGATGGAGTGGTCCGGCGGCCACCCGACGCTGAGCTGGATGGTGGGCACCTCCGCGTACGCGGGGAGCATGCTGCTGTCGAACGCGCTGCACACCACGCTCACCGCCGGGTGGACGGGGGACCCGCTCGCGCGCGACCGGGCGTTCATCCCGTGGGCGGCGTACGTCTTCATCCGGGGAGAGGCGCGGGGCGTCTGGTACAACGCCACCATCGACGGGCCGCTCCTCGACGGCGCCGTCGTCGCGCGCCACGCGCCGTTCAGGGCGGAGCTGGCGGCCGGCGGGGTGATGCGGTTCTGGCGCCTGGAGGGGTCCTACTCGGCGGTGTACCGGACCAACGAGGTCGCCTCGCTGCAGCGCAACCTCCAGGTCGGACAGCTCATCTGGCAATTGTCGGTGAGCTATGTGCAGTGACCAGGTCGAGACGTCGGTAGAGTGGTCCGCCTTGGAACGCGCGGTGAAGACGCTGGTGCTGCTGATGGGGTGGTCGTTCATGGCGGCCGCCGCCGGCCCGGCGCATCGGGTGGCGCTGCTGGCCGGCGTGAACGACGGCGGCCCCGGACGGCCGCGCCTTCGCTTCGCCGCCTCCGACGCGCAGGCGTTCGGCGCGGTGATGCGCGAGCTGGGCGGGCTGGCGGAGAGGGACACGGTGATGGTGGTGGACGGGGACCGCGCCCGCGTCCTCTCCGGGCTGGACCAGCTCGCCGGGCTGGCGCGGCGCGCGCGAGGGGCCGGCGACCGGGTGGAGGCGATCGTCTACTACTCCGGCCACTCCGACGAGCAGGGCCTCCTCCTCCGCGGCGAACGCCTCGACTACACGGACCTGCGGGGCGCGCTCGGGCGGGTGGACGCGGACGTGAAGGTGGTGGTGCTGGACTCCTGCGCCTCCGGCGCGCTGGCGAGGAAGAAGGGGTTCGTCCGCCGCCCGCCGTTCCTCGACGACGAGAGCGCGCGCGTCCACGGCACCGCCATCCTCACCTCTTCGGCGGAGGACGAGGTCTCCCAGGAGTCCGAGCGCCTCCGCGGTTCGTTCTTCACCCACCACCTCGTCTCCGCGCTCCGGGGCGCGGCGGACGCGGACGGGGACGGGCGCATCACGCTGGGGGAGGCGTACGACCTGGCGTACCGGGAGACCCTGGCGCGCACCGAGTCCACCCAGGGCGGCGCGCAGCACGCCACCTACGACATGGACCTCACGGGCACCGGCGGGCTGGTGCTCACCGACCTGCGGACCGGGAGCGCGGGGCTGGTGCTGGACGCGGCGCTGGAGGGGCGGATCTTCGTCCGGGATTCCTCCGGCGCGCTGGCCGCGGAGGTGGCGAAGCGGCCCGGCGCGCGCGTCGAGCTGGGGCTGCCGCCGGGGAGGTACTCGGTCCGGCGCGAGTGGCAGGAGGGGAGCGCGCTGGCGGACATCACGTTGCGTGACGGCGAGCGCCGGACGCTGGACGTGAAGGACTTCTCGCGCGCGACGGTCGAGGCGACCACGCCGCGCGGGGACGGGCCGAGCCTGCGGGTGGTGCCGGTGAACCTGGGGTTGTTCCCGACGTTCAGCACCAACGACCTGTTGCCGGAGGCGGCGGAGAACAACTTCGCGCTCGGGTTGGTCACGCGGTCGGCGGCGCTGCACGGCGCGGCGCTGGGGTTCTTCTGGACGTGGGTGGACCAGGAGTCGCGGTACTTCCAGGGGAGCCTGGGGGTCAACCTGGCGCGGTCGTCGGTCACCGGGGTGCAGCTCGCGCCGGTGATGAATTGGTCCGGGGGGACGGTGACCGGCGTGCAGATCCCGGCGTTCGTCAACCGCGCGGAGTCGGACTTGCGCGGGGCGCAGCTGTCGATCGCGACCGGGTGGGTAGGCGGGTCGGTCCGGGGGTTCCAGTTCGGGGGGATGTTCGGGTACGCCGGGACGGACTCCGCCGGCGCGCAGATGAGCCTGGCGCTGAACATCGCGCGGTCGGGATGGACGGGCGCGCAGCTCGGCGCGGTGAACCTGGCGCACAAGGTGACCGGGGTGCAGCTCGGGCTGGTGAACGTCGCGGACGAGATGGACGGTGTGCCGTTCGGACTGGTGAACGTGATCGGCAACGGCCAGCGGCACGTCGAGGCGTACGCGGACGACGTCGAGCCGGTGAACGTGTCGCTCAAGACCGGCAGCCGGGCCTTCTACACGGGGTTCGTGGTCGGCGGCGGGTGGCTGGGGACGTTCCGGTACGGGGTCGGCGCCGGGCTGCACCTCGACCTCGGGCAGTCCTTCTGGACGGACTTCGACGTGGGGGCCTCGTCGGTGTACCCGGTGGTGATGCCGCTGGCCTTCACGAACGTGCTCGCCCAGGGGCGCGTCGTCTTCGGGTGGCGGGTGGTGGGGCCGGTCTCCCTCTTCGGAGGCGTCAGCGCGAACACCTACCTCCGGTTCAACTCGGACGCGCTCGCGGGCGTCTCGTGGCTCCCGACGCTGTTCAGCCTCAACGGGGGCAACATCCTGGTCTGGCCGGGATTCGTGGCCGGCGTGCGGCTCTAGTCGTTGGTGATGGCGAGGATCGTCACGATTCCCACCTCTTCGTCGACGTCGTAGAGCACGTACCACCCGTGAACGGTCAGTCTCATCACTCCCTCATCGACCATCTCGGAGCCGGAGGGAGCTGGATCGTCCTTGAGCTTGTTGAGCTGAATGTTGATCTGCCGCCGGAAGGGAAAGGGCACCGCGCGGAGGTCTCGCTCCGCGACGGCTTCGATCGCAACCCTAAAGGAGGCCATCTCGGCGGAGTTCCTTTACGAATTCCTCATAGGGTCGTGTCTTCCCCTTCCGGCGCTCCTTCGCCAGGCGGAGGTGCCGTTCATCCCGGCTCAGCAGTTGGGCCAAGCCCTCGTTCGTCAGATCGGACAGGCTTCGGCCGGTCAGGGCCGCTTTGACCTTTGCTGCCCGGGCGATCCGGGGGTCCAGGTATACCGTGGTCGCGTTCCGCGCGGGCTTCGCCATGACTGACATCATAACATCAAGATGTCGTAATGGCTTCTAGGGCTTCTTGAGGAGCACGAACGACGACTGCTTCAGCCCGGCCGGCAGCTCCAGCTTCGCCACCGGATCGTGCCCGAGCCGCCGCGCCGCGGCCAGCACGTCGGCCGCCTCGAACGGCGCGTCCGAGGTCACCAGGATGAAGCGCTCGAACTGGCCGGTGGCGTCCAACTCCAGCGCGTCGGGGACGGTGAGGGCGCCCACCTGCACCGGAGCGCCTTCGCCGTCCACCGCCACCACCATCCCGAACTTCGCACCGGCGGAAACGACGCGGAGCTGGATGATGTCCCCTGGATGACCGACCCCGCCCGACACCAGCGGCCGCGCCGGCTCATCCTTCCGGAACACCTCCAGGTGCGGCTCCAGCCCCTTGGTCAGGACATCCGGCTGTCTCGGCAGCGCGATCACCACCGCCGCCACGCCCGCCAGCGCCACCGGAAGTAACACCATCATCGGCCGCCGCGCGCGCCGTCCCCGCTCCTCTGCCCGCGCCCGCACCTGCGCCGCCACCACCCTCGGCGGGTGCCGCTCCAGGATCTCCGCGTCGCTCGCCTTCAGCTTCTCCAGCCGCTCCGGCACGGACGGGTCCGCCGCCAGGTCCGCTTCGGTAAACCCGGCCGGCAACGCGTCGCCCACCAGGTGACGCTCCAACACCCAGTCCGGAATGCGCTGGCTCACGGTTCCACCTCCAACCCCTTCAACACCTCCGCCAACCCCCGCAGCCGCTTCCGCACCCCGGACACCGACATCCCCACCTCCGCGGCCGTCTGCTCCAGCGTCATCCCATCCACGAAGTGCAGCACCGCGATGTCCCGGCTATTCGCCGGCACCCTCCCGAACACCGCCTCCAGCGCCCGCTGCGCGAACGTCCGCCGCTCCAGGTCCTCCGACCCGGCGATCTGCATCACCCGCTCATCCTCGGGGTCCTCCGGCTTCCTCCGCGACCCCCGCAGCTTGTTCAGGCACACGTGGGTGGCGATCTGATGGAGCAGGCTGGACGGCGCCACCGACCTCAGCCGGTCCTGGTACCGCAGCAACTCCACGAACACGTCGTGCATGGCGTCCACCGCCTGGGCCTCATCCCGCAGCAGGAACCGGCACCGCCGCAGGACTTGCGGTCCATAGCGGCGATACAGGCTCTCCACATCAAGCCCCACAGGGCCCCCGAAGTGTCACTCGAAGGGGATGACGGCCAGCCCGTCCCCTACCTTGGCGCCGAGCGCCTCCTTGGCGCCGGCCGGCAGGTACACCACCTGGTCATCGATGCGCGCGTGCGTCCGGACGGCGCGGAAGCGGTTGCGGCCGCTCGCCCGCTCCCGGGCGACCAGCACGTCGTCCGCCGCCTCCTCGAAGTCCTCCGCCCCCAGCTTCACCGTCCGGAACCGCCGCACCAGCGTCAGGTCCTTCACGTTGGCCTCGAAGTGAGGCCCCCCGTCGAACGGGTCCACGTGGTCGGCGTACTTGAAGCCGATCCGCTCCAGCATCCGCCGCACCCCGGCCGTCTCCGCCCCCACCTCGCCGAGCACCTTCTGCACCCGCGCCGGGAAGAGCGACGCGTAGATGTCCGACGCCGGGAACAGCTCCTTGATGAACTCCTTGTTCTGCCGCGAGAGCCGGTCCGCGTCCTTGTAGGACATCCCGGTGAACTTCCTCCCGCACGCCTCCCAGAGCAGCGACCGGCCGTCCGACATCAAGGGCGGCATCAGCTCCGCCAGCACGCGTTCGCGGAAGGAGCCCCGGTGCATGGCGATGTAGAGGAAGCGGACGTACGACAACTGCTTGCCCGGCTTCTCCGGCGTGGCGCGGTGGGGCGGGTCCACCACCAGCCCGCCGATCTCCGTCGGCCCCGAGTAGTTGTACCCGATGGAGAGCACCTTGTGCCGGAAGTGTTTGCCCAGGGAGGCCGAGTAGTGCTCGCGCTCGGAGACCTCGTAGTAGATGTGCGGCGCCTCGTAGGTCCCGTGCTGGGCGATGATCATGCTGGTGCCGATCAGCGCCCCGCCTTTCAGGTCCTCCAGCACGAACAGGTACTCGCGCTGGAAGGGGTCCTTCACCTTCCCGGAGAAGCTCTGCACCGACCGGTCGATCAGCTCGACCAGGGTGTCCTCGTTGTCCGGGAGGTTGACGGTGTTGAGGACGCCCGCCAGGCGCTTCACGCCCTTCAGGTCGCTTCGCTGGACGTCCCGCAAAACCAGCATAGGGGGCGCCTTCTATACACCACGCGGTCTGGTAAACCTCCTTTCATGGCGAACAAGATCAAGGTGGTCCTGATCGGCGGGACGGGGTACGGCGGCGCGGAGATCCTCCGGCGCCTCCTCTTCCACCCCAACGTCGACGTGGCGCGGGTCACCGCCGCGGACAACATCGGCAAGCGGCTGGGCGAGGTGCACCTCAACCTGGAGGGCCTCTCCGACCTCGTCTTCGAGCAGCTCCCGCCCAAGGAGGCCGTCAAGGGGATGGACGTGGCCTTCCTCGCCATGCCCCACAAGACCACCGCCAAGGTGGTGATGGAGATCATCGACGCCGGGGTCCGCATCGTCGACCTCTCCGGCGACTTCCGCCTCCGGGACCCGGCCCGCTACCAGAAGTTCTACGGCGTGGAGCACCCGGCGCCCGCCATGCTCACCGAAGGGCGCTTCGTCTACGGCATGCCGGAGCTGAACCGGGCGCAGATCGCCCGCGCCCAGTGCATCGCCAGCCCGGGCTGCTTCGCCACCACCATCGCGCTGGGGCTGCTGCCCCTGGCCAAGGTGAAGAAGCTCCGCGGCCCCATCCACACCGTGGCCTCCACCGGCTCCTCGGGCAGTGGGGCCAACGCCGCCCTCACCACCCACCACCCGCTCCGGGCGGTGAACCTCCGCACCTACAAGCCGCTCGAGCACCAGCACATCCCGGAGATCCTCCAGACGCTGGACCAGGCCGGCGGGCGCGAGCTCTCCCTCGAATTCGTCCCCGTCTCCGCGCCGCTCCCGCGCGGCATCTTCGCCACCAGCTTCGCCGACGTCCCCGCCTCCACCACCGAGGAGGAGCTGCTCCGCACCTGGAAGGAGTGCTTCGCCGGCGAACACTTCATCCGCATCGTCAAGGGCGGCCGCCAGCCGGAGGTGGTGGGCGTGGCCCACTCCAACTACGTCGAGGTCGGCTTCGCGCTCGGGCCGCCCACCGGCGACACCCGCCGCTGCGTCTGCTTCTCCGCGCTGGACAACCTGGTGAAGGGCGGCGCCGGCCAGGCCATCCAGAGCTTCAACATCATGATGGGCTACGACGAGACGCTCACCTTGATGGAGCCGGGCCTGTGGCCGTGACCGGTGGGCCCGACGCCGGGCTGGAGGCCCACCGCGGGCGCTGGTTCGTCATCAAGATCGGCGGGGAGCTGGCGCAGGACCGCGCCCACCTCGCGCGCAGCGCCGGGGCCGCCACCGCCGCGTTCGTCGCCGCGGGCGTGAAGGTGGCGGTGGTGCACGGCGGCGGGCCGCAGGCCACCGACCTCCAGACGCGCCTGGGCCTGCAGCCCACCAAGGTGGCCGGCCGCCGCGTGACGGACGAGGCGACCCTGGAGGTGATGAAGATGACGCTGGCCGGCCAGGTGTCGGTGGACGTGGCGTCCGCCTTCCGGCTGGCGGGCGTGCGCGCGATCTGCACCACCGGCGTCTCCGCGGGCCTGGTGAGCGCGAGGAGGCGGCCGCCCACGGTGCTCAGCGGCGCCGGGCCGGACCCGGTGGACCTGGGGCTGGTGGGCGACGTCACCGAGGTGGACGTCCATCTCTTCGACCGCCTGGCCTTCATCGGCGTGGTGCCGGTGTTGGGCTCGCTCTGCGGGGACGAGCAGGGGCAGGTGTTCAACGTCAACGCGGACACGGTGGCCAGCCGCGTCGCCTCGAAGCTGAAGGCGGCGAAGCTGTTCCTGGTGTCCAACGTGCCGGGCGTGCTGCGCGACAAGGACGACCCGTCCACCCGCATCCCGGTGCTCACGTCCGCCGAGGCGCGCGCGCAGATCGCCTCCGGCGCCATCGCCGGCGGGATGATCCCCAAGGTGGAGGAGAGCCTGCAGATGCTGGAGGAAGGCATCGACGCCGTGCACATCGTCGGCGTGAAGCCGGAGGACGCCATCCTCCGCGAAGCGCGCGAGCCGGGGAGCGCCGGGACCTCGTTCCAGCGCTGACCTCCGGCCCGCCCGCAAAACGACGACCGCGCTACATCCCGCCCTTGAAGAGCGCGAACAGCGCGCCCTGCGGGTCCTTCAGCCACGAGAAGCGGCCGATGTTCGGGATGTCGGACGGCGGGACGAGCTGGGTGGCGCCCGCGCCCTTGGCCGCCTCGGTCTTCGCGTCGACGTTGTCCACCGAGAAGTAGGTGACCCAGCCGATGTGGTTCATGTTCGGCATCGGCCCGCTCATGCCGCCCGCCTGCCGGTCGCCCGCCATGAACATGTGGTAGGCGAAGTCCTCCATGCCCGGCATCTTCTGCTCGGTGCGGCCCCACCCGAACAGGTCCTGGTAGAACGCGCCCGCCTTGGCGGTGTCGGGGGTGATCAGCTCGCACCAGGCCACCGGCCCCACCAGCCCCTGCGCCGGCTGCGCCTTCGGCGGCTGGAGGAAGCTCATGGGCGAGACCACGCCGCCCGTCGGGTCGGCGATGACGGAGAAGCGGCCGACGTTGGGAATGTCGCTGGGCTCCATGAACACCTGGCCGCCGAGCGCCTTCGCGCGCTTGGTCACCTGGTCCACGTCCTCCACCAGGACGTAGGGCAGCCAGTGGATGGGCGCCTCCGGCATCGGCAGCGGGATGACGCCGCCGAACTCCTCGCCGTTGAAGTTGAACATCGTGTACTTGTTCATCGGCGGAGGCACGTCGACGTCCTTGGTGCCCCAGCTCATCAGCGACTTGTAGAAGGACTGCGCGCCGACCAGGTCCTTCGTCACCAGGTCCACCCAGACGAAGCGGGACTTGCTCCCCGCCGTGGCGGCCTTCGGCGGCGCGGGTGGCTTCGCCTTCGCCGCGGGCGCCTTCTTCGCCGGCGCGGCCTTCTTCGCGACCTTGGCGGCCGGCTTGGCGCTGCGCTTCGCGGCCGGCTTCGCCTTGGCGGCCTTCGCCTTCGCCGCCTTCGCCTTCTTCGGCGCCGCCTTCTTGGCGCCCTTCTTCGAAGTCGTCTTCTTCTTGCTGCTTCGCTTTGCAGCCATCGAATTTCCCCTCCCGGACGGAGACGGGGGCGAAGAAGACTCGAAATGGGGCGCCTGCGACAAGGGTAAAGAGTGGCGCGAGAGGGGCTACGCAGTGCGTCGTCCGCCGCGCAGTGAACGGGTGGGGTGGAGGTGTGGCGGGGTTGTAAGTGTTCGGAATCGCTCGGCATCGCGGAGCGGCATGACGGTTGTAGGAAGCTCTCGCCCATGTTCTGCGTGGCGTGTCGCGAGGAGCGCCTGGGGCCGGCGTACTGGTGCGTCGAGTGCGGCGCGAAGTTGCAGGTGCGGGCGCGAGAGCTGATCGAGGCCGAGCGGGAGCACGTTCGATTCCTGCTGGCGGAGATCGATCGCTGGGACACGGCGCGGGCGTCGAAGGACCTGCGGAAGTACCTGGAGCAGAAGTATCAGCAGCGCGAGCGCGTGCTGGTGGCGGTGCTCGCGGGGAGGGAGATCGCGCCTCAGCGCGCCGCGGCGGCGCCGGAACCCGGGCTCGCGCCGGAACCGATCGCGCAAGCCGCGCCGTCAACCGAGCCCGAGCGCGCGCCCGATTCCACCGCGCGGGCCGTGCCGCCACCGGCGTCCGAGTCCGGGTACGCACCTGCGCCTGAACCGGATGTGGACTCCGACTCCGAGCCGGAGCGCGAGCCGGCGATGCCCGTCCCGGAGCTTCCGCTCGCCGCCGCCTTCGAGGCGCCGCTCCCCGTCACGCCGGAGCAGCAGATCATCGAGCAGGCCTCCACCTGGAGCCGGCTCTGGAAGCCCTTCCTCTACGAGAGCATCGGCTGGTTCGTCGGCGGCTTCCTCATCCTCGCCGGCACGCTGTTCTTCGTCGCCGAGAGCTGGGAGGGGATGACCACCACCCTGCGGTCGCTGGTGGTGTTCGGTCTGACCGCGGGGTACTCGGCGGGCTTCAGCATCTGGGGCCGCTTCTTCCTCAAGCGCGAGAAGGTGGTCGGCGCCGGCCGCGTGCTCGGGCTGATCGGCTCGGCGGCGGCGCCGTTGCCCGCGCTGGCGCTGCTCCCGCTCGCCGGCGCAAGTCCGCTCTTCTGGGGAGCGCTGATCGGCTGGTGCGCGGCGGCGGCGTGGCTCTCGCGCGCGCCGACGGACGCCTACGAGCCGGCGCTCCAGCCGGTCCTCCAACTGGCGATGGCGCTCACGGCCGCATCGATGGCGCTGGCGCCGTTCCTCGTCCGCCTGGGGCCGCTGGCCATCTGGCTGGACGCGGCGGCGGTGATCTGGCTGGCGGTGGCGCTGGAGCTGCGCGCCGACCGCCGCGGTGCCTTCGCGCTGCTGGCCCCCGCCTACCTCGGCCTCCTCTTCGCCATCCGCCTCCACGTGGCGCTGACCGCGGCGGGCGTGGCGGTGCCGGTGGCCGCGTACGCGCCGCTGGTGGCCGCGCTCGGCTTCGTGGCGGTGCGCGCGCGCCGGGCGCTGGAAGGCCGAGCGGTGGATCCGGTGGCGGTGGGCGTGGTGGCGCTGCAGGTGGCCGCCATCGCCGCGTCGGTGGTCCGGTTGGACGGCGTCGCCGCGCCGCCCTCGGCGTTCTTCCTCAGCTCCGCGCTGTGCACCGTCACGCTCTGGCAGCTGGGGCGCGGCGAGGGCGCCCGCGCGCGCTGGCACTACGCGACGTACGCGGTGGGCTACCTCGCCTACCAGTCGGTCGGCACCATCGTGCCGGGTCCGGTGATGGAGCTGTTCCTGCGGGTGAAGGCGTGGCTGGGGTACGCGACCCAGCGGTTCGTGCCGCCCAACTTCGCCGCGGTCTACGCCGTCCCGTACGTCATTGCGGTAGGCGCGTTCGCCGCCCGCCTCTTCCGGTCCGACCACGTGGACCCGGTGGAGCGCGAGCGCCGGCGCACGGTGGGCGGCGTCCTCCTCAACGCCACCGCCGCCGGCGCGGCGTTCTTCTGCGCCGAGGCGATGGCGGGCACGGACCTCCGGCCCGGCCTGTGGGCGGTGCCGCCGCTGGCGATCGCCTGCCTCGCGCTGGGGCTGTGGCTGGAGCGGCGGCTGCTCTCGTGGGTGGGCTCGCTGTCGCTGCTCACCCTGCCGGTGTCGATGGGGGTGGTGTATTCGGCGGAGGCCGGCGCCGTCACGGCCGGGGCGCTCGCGCTCGCCCTGGCCGTGCTCTCCTGGCGCGTGCCGCGCGACGCCTCGCACGGGCGGAGCGTCGCCGCCGCCGCGCTGGCCATCGGCGCGGGCGTCGTCTCGCTGGTCCCGCCGCACACGCTGTTCTCCGCGACCGCCGCGGCGATGGGAGCGGTGGCGATGGCGGTCCTCGCCATCAAGCACAAGCACGTCGCGTGGGCGGGGTGTGCGGCCCTCTCGATGGTGACGGTGGCGGTGGCCGCGCTGGCCGTCGCCGGTCCCTTCGCGCCGGTGGCCACGGCCCTCGCGGCGGCGGCGCTGGCGGCCGCGTCGCGCCGGAAGTCGCTGGAGACCTGGGGCGCGGTGGCGGTGACGGGCGCGATCGTCGCCGTGGTCTGGGCCGTCACCGCGGGCTCGTCCGGTTGGACCGGACCGGTGCCGGTGCTGGCCGCGGGGTGGGTGGCGTGCCTGCTGGCGTCGCCCGCGACGTCGGGGTGGGCGCCGGTCATCGGCGCGCCGATGCTGGCGGCGGCGATCGCGCCGGAGTGGCTGGACCTGGGGGCGCTGTGGGCGGTGCCGCCGCCGGTGACGATGGCGCTCCTGGGGGCGATGGCGCTGGGCGCCTCCGTGTGGACCGTCATCCAGTCCCGACCCGGCGCGCTGGGTGGGGCGGGCGTCCCGATCTCGGAGGTCATCACCACGGCGAGCAAGCGGCGGGTGAGCGCCGCCAGCACCGGAGGAACGAGCGGCGAAGAAACGGGTGCGCCGCGAGCGGAGACCACCAGTCCCCCGTTCCCGAGCCGAGGAGGCCGGTCTCCCGCGGCCATCGCGCACGGCCTCGTCGCGACGTTGGCGGCGGCGGGGTTCGGAGTCTTCCGCATCGACTGGTTCCATGCAGTCGCGAGCCACTGGCCCCTCTTCGCGGCCGCGGGCGTGGCGCTGCTGGCGGCGCGCGCGACCTGGCCGCGCATCAGCCTCGCGTGGGCGGCGCTGCTGGCCGCCGCGGCCTCCGTTGACCACCTGGACTACGCGTTCGCCGGGGCGCTGGCGTTCACCGCGCTGGCGGCCCTGGACGAGTGGCCGAGGGCGCGCGCGCTGCTCTTCGGCCCGCGGCCGGTGGCCACCATCGCTGCCTCGGGGGCGGTGCTGGCGGCGCTGGTCGGTCGACTCATGCTGATCTCGGCGCAGCCGTTCGAGCGCGGCCTCGCCGTGGTGGCCATCGCGCTGCTCGCGCTCGCGTGGGCGCGCACCAGCGGTCGAGCGCTGTTCCTCGCCGTCCCCGCGCTCCTCGTCGCGCCGTGGGCCGTCCCCCCCGAGTTGGTGCCCTGGTCGCTGATGGTGCTCCCGCTCTTCTCCGTGGCGGTCGTCCGGGTGGCGTCCTGGTCGCCGCGCGCGCTGAACCGGTTGGTGCCGGGTGGCTCGCCGGACCAGGTCTCGCTGTGGGCGCTGGGCGCTCTCTTCGTCTCCACCGGCGCGGCGATGGTTGGCGATCCGGAGCACGCCCGGTGGCTGGCGATCGCCTCCGCGGGCGCGCTGGTCCTCTCGGGCGGCTCCTTCCAGTGGCTCCGGGTCGCCGGCGCCGCGGCGCTGCTCCTCCCGTACCCGGAGGCGCGGCTCGCCGGCATCGCGGCGCTGCTCGGGCTCGGCTTCTTCGCCCGCCACGCGCCGTCGCCGGCATCGCACCTGAGCGGACCGCAGGAGCGCGCGCGGACGCCGCTGGCCTGCGCCCTGGCCGCGGTGGCGCTGGCGCTGGTGCACTGGCAGGTGGGCGCGTTCCACGACCAGACGCAGCTCTTCCCGGGCCTGCTGCTGGTGGGCGGGACGCTCTTCGCCGCGGCGCTGCTCTCCGGCCTGACGTGGGGGCTGGGCCTGGCGGCCTTCGCCACCAGCGTCGGCCTGACCCGGTTCGGGCTTCCCCTCACCACCGCGCTCTCCGTGGGCGCGGCGGCGTGGACCGGCCTCGCCGCGCTCCTGCGCCGCGAGCGCGCCCAGGCGGCGGCGCACGCGTTCGCCGAGCGCGCCGGCGCGGGGCTTCCGGGCCCGTGGTCGCTGTGGTTGTGGTGCGCGGGGGCCGCGTCGGCGCTGCTGGCCTCCGGGACGATGCTCTCGGGCCAGGCGGACCTCCCGTCCGCGGTGCTCCTGCTGATCGGCGCCGCGCTGCTGCTGTGGACGCAGGACCGGATGGAATCCGCCATCGGCGCCGCGCTGTTCGGGCTGGCCGCCTTCGCCGTCCTCCCCGGTCCGTGGCGCGCGGTGGGCGGCGCGTCGGCGGGCCTGGCCCTCTGCCTCGCGTCGCGCCTGTTCGCCGGCCGCCTCACGCAGGCGCGCGTCCTCCGCCACGCGGGGTGGGTGGTCTCGCTGGTGTCGCTCGTCGGCCTGCACTCGCTGGAGCACGCGTCGACGCCCATCGCCGGCGCGCTGGCGATGCTCTCGGTCTGGGCCGCCGTGTGGGGCAACGAGACGTTCGAGCCGCTCGGCTGGGCGGCTTCGCTCGCGTGGCTCCACTCCGGGCTGTTCTCCGCGGGCCTGATGCTCGCCACCGGCAAGCCGCAGTCGTTCATCCTCCCGTACATCGGCGCGGCCTCCGCGTTGCTGGGCGCGGCGGCGCTGTGGCTGGGGCCGAAGTCGGGGCGCCGGGTGGTGGGCCTGGTGGCCGCGGCCATCGCCTTCCTCGAGCTGGGCGGTGGGTTGTCCGCCATCGAGACCCAGGCGCTGCGCGAGGCGCTGGTGGCGGGAGTGGCGCTGGCGTCGCTGGCCGTCGTCGCCGTGGTGGCGGCGCGGCGCGACCGGGACGAGCCCGCCGCCTTCGTCGCCCAGATCGCCCTCGCCGTCGGCTACCTGGTGGTGCGCCGGCACGGGATGGGCAGCCCGTTCGGCCAGGGAGACGCGCTGGTGGCGCTGCTGGCGGGCGCGGCGTTCGGCGGCCTGTACGGCTGGGCCGCGCGGCAGGAGTCGTCGGTGTTCCGGCGGCCGGCGATGTTCGGGGCCATCGCGCTGCCGGTGATCGGCCTCCTCGCCGCGCCGTGGGAGCGCGAGCCGCTGGTGGGCGCGGCGCTCCTGGTGGGTATGGCGGCGCACTTCGCGGCGATGGCGCGCCTGCCCGACGTGCGCCGCCCGCTCTCCTTGCTCTCCGCGGCGGCGTTCAACGTGGCGCTGCTGGTGGCATGGCAGGCCACCGGCTCCGAGGAACCCCAGTACTACGTCATCCCCGCCGCGGTGTCGGTGCTGGTGCTGCTGCGCATCTTCCGCGACCAGCTCTCCGACGTGGCCCGCGCCCGGCTGCGCGCGCTGGCGCTCACCGCGCTCTACGGGGCCGCCGCCTGGAAGCCGCTGGTGTTCGACGAGACGTGGGCGATGCTGATCTGCGCCCTGGTGTGCGTGCTAGGCGTCGCCGCGGGCGTGGCCACGCGGATCCGGTCGTACGTCTACCTGGGCACCGGGTTCCTGGTGGTCACCGTGAGCGCCAACCTCGTCCGCTACGGGATGCGCGACCACCGCCTGGGCGCGGTGTTCCTCTCCGTGCTGGGGTTGCTGGTGGTGGGGTTCATGGTGCTGCTCTCCGCGCAGCGGGCGGAGTTGCTCAAGCGCTACGAGCGCGTCCGCCAGCTGCTCGGAGGATGGGAGTGAGCGTTACGGCACGGTCGCGCACTGGGCGCGGATGGCCGCGCAGACCGCCGCCGGGTCCTCGGCGGAGAAGAGGACGCGCTTGCCGTTGCGGAGCTTGAGCTCCACCGCGTGACCCTGGTCGCCGGGGACGTTGTACATGACCGCGCCGCGGCGCAGCCGGATGCCCCAGCCGCCCCACTGGAGCCAGCGGTACTGCACCGGCGTCACCTGGTCGATGTCGTGGAGCGGGATGCGCTTGCTGAGGATGCCGAACCCCACCTTGAGGTCCGTCCCCTCCACGCGCACGCGCACCACCTGGAACACCCGGAAGAGCACCATCGCCAGCGCGTAGGCGCCCATCAGCGGGAACCAGGCTCCGGGCTTGCCGCTCCCGACGACGACCATCACCGTGACGGTGAAGTGGAGCATCAGCCCTGCGAAGAGGACGGCGTAGGCGGTGTTCGACCAGCGGGACTCACTGATGACCATGGGAAGCCTCCTGAAGGTCGTCCTTGAGCAAACCGCTCGCCAGGCCCAAGCCCCCGGAATCGCGGGAGGCCGTCGCGTGGCGGACGGTACTGGATTACGCGATTCCGGAACCCACTACGGCATGGGCTACCAGGCGATCTCCTCGCCGGCGCGGTAGTCGAGGAACTTCCCGGAGTCGGCGGGGGTGAGGCCGTCGATGACGCGGAGCAGTCCGGCGGCCGAATCTCGCACCGGCACCGGCGCGCCGGAGCCGCCCATGTCCGTCTGCACCCAGCCCGGGTTGAGCACCACGGAGATCAGCCCGTGCTGGCGGACCTCCTCGGCGAGCGTGACCGAGAACATGTTCAGCGCCGCCTTGCTCATCCGGTACGCGTAGTAGCCGCCGGAGCTGTTCTGGCCGATGGAGCCCATGCTGGAGGAGAGGTGGGCGATCTTCTTGCCGCGTCCGTCGCGCAGCGGCTGGAAGAGCACCTTCACCAGCCGCACCGCGCCCACGGCGTTGGTGTCCAGGATGCGGACCATCCCCGCGGTGTCCTCGTGCTCCAGGCCGCGGCTGGTCCCGTACACGCCGGCGTTGTTGATCAGCAGGTCCACCGGCTGCCGCGGGCGCGCGCGCCCGTAGGTGCGCACGCTGGAGTCGCTCGACACGTCGCAGGGCAGGATGGTCAGCGACGCGCCGTGGGCCGGCCGCAGCGCGTGGAGCTCGCGGGCGCGATCCGGGTCGCGCGCCAGGGCCTCCACCTCGTCGCCGCGCGCCAGCAGTTGCTTGACCAGCTCCAACCCGATCCCTCGATTCGCTCCGGTGACCACTGCGCGCATGGGGACCAAGGATACCCCGGCAAGTCCAAGCGGCTCGAATCAGCCGCTGGTGTAGCGTCGCACCTCCCATGCACGCGATCAGCCTGGTGATGCTGGCAGTCCTCGGCGCCTCGGAGCGGAGCCCGTCCCTCTCCACCACGCTCCCCGGCGGGACCTGGGAGGTCTCCGGGGCGCTGGGGCCGAAGGACATCGGGAGCGTGGCGGGGCCCGGGTTCGGGTGGGACGCCGAGGCGGCGGTGGGCATCACCGACCAGGTCCAGCTCGACATCTTCGCGCCCGCGGTGGTGCTGCGGGTGGGCAACGCCGGCGACTCCGAGTACCTCTTCGGCGCCGGCACCTGGGGCGTGGAGAGCAGCGTCCGCTTCGCCGCCATCACCTACGAGCTGGGCGCGTCGCTGGGGATGCGGAACTGGTACGGCAAGGCGGTCGCGGTGTCCTTCACCCTGGACGCGAGCAACACGCGCCCGTGGGGCATCGCCACGCTCACGCCGTTCTTCACGCTCACCGCCGGGGCGGGGGTGACGCTGGCGCTGGGCGACGCGGTGTCCGTCCACCTCGCCCTCGCCGCCACCAACACCACCGACGTGCTCGCCAACTTCTACCAGACCGCGCCGCGGCTGGGCCTGGGCAGCGTGCAGCGCCTCGGGTTCCGGCGGCTGCCGCTGGTGCAGGTCCGCGTGCTCCCCATGCTGAGCGCCGACCTCTTCGCCGACGCGTGGGCGGACTTCCCCTACCAGGGCCCCATCGCCTTCGACGCGCTGGCCGGCGCGACGTTCGAATTCCCCTGGTGAGTCCGGGTCAGGGCGCGGTGCCGCGCCGCCGGAGCGACCGCGCGGCCTCCACCGCCTCCTCCTGCCCGCACCCCGGCGCCGCCGCCTGCTTCTCCAGCGCATCGAGCGCGGCCAGGCTCCCCAGCTGCCGCAGCCGCCGCGCCGCCTGGGTGCGGATGTCGCAGTCGGTGGACTTCAGGGCGGTGACGTAGCGCTCCACCAGGTTCAGCCCCTGGGCGAGGTTCGCCTGGTCCAGGTAGCGCAGCGCGCCCCACTCGCGCGGGGAGATGGGCTCGGCGGCCATGGCGCGGAAGGGGACGCGGAGCTGCTCGCGCGGCCAGGAGTTGAAGTACTTCCGCACCGCCGGGTCGCGCCCGTGGCTCTTGCCGTAGTCCTGCGCCAGCCCGTCGAGGAGCACGACGTCCAGGTCGCCCACCGCCTCCAGGTCCACGCCCGCCGCCTCCCGGAGCTCCTCCTGGTGCCGGTCCAGCCGGTGCAGCGCCGCCGCCCGCAGCGCCTTCACCCGCGCCAGCGGCGCCCGCTCCGCGTCGTCCGACCCCAACAACTCCAGCACCTGCTCCGGGTGGCCGGCCTCGAGGGAGGCGCGGGCCCGGTTCTCCAGCCGGCTGCGCTTCACCGCGACGACGATGGTGGCCGTGGCCGCCACCAGCAGCAGGCCGAGGCCGGCGGCGCGCGCGGCCGGAGGGAGATCGCCCAGCCCGCGGCGGGGCGGCGACGTGGGCTTGTGTGGCGCGGGGCGCGCTTGCGGGCGCGGCGGTGGAGTCGGAACGCGCGGGCGCTCGGCGAGCTCCGGCAGCGCATCAGAGTCCGGCCCCGGCGCGGGGTGCGCTTGCGGGCGCGGCGGTGGAGTCGGAACGCGCGGGCGCTCGGCGAGCTCCGGCAGCGCATCAGAGTCTGGTCCCGGCTCGGGGCGCGTTGGCGGGCGCGGCGGTGGGGTCGGAACGCGCGGGCGCTCGGCGAGCTCCGGTAACACGTCAGGCACCGGCGAGGGAGGTGGCCACGGGGCCGGCGGGACGAGCGGTTCGTCGGCGGGCTCGGGTGGGGCCGGCGTCTCGGCAGGCGGCGGCGCCATGTAGAGACCCTGGCTTCCGCTCGCGGGGGTGGGCGGCTCCGGTGGGAGCGGCTCCTCCTTCGGCGCGCGGAGGGCGCGGGCCAAGGCCTCGGAGAGCTCCAGCGCAGACTGCGGCCGCTCGTTGGGGTTCTTGGCCAGGCACCGCATCACCAGCTCGCACAGGGGGGTGTTGGCGACGAGCTGGGGAGCGGCCTGGTAGAGCGGCAGCGGCTGGGCGGAGATGTGCTGGGCGACGAAGTTGCGCGGGCTGGGGCCGGGGAAGGGGAGCACTCCGGAGAGGGTGCGGTAGGCGAGCACGCCGAACGAGTAGAGGTCGCTGCGCGGGTCGAGGTGGCCGCCGAAGCCGCCCTCGGGCGAGATGTACTCCGGAGTGCCGAGGATGACGCCGGACGCGGTGGCCAGGCCGCCCTCCGGCACGGGCAGCCCGACCGGGTCCGAGAGCCGGGCGATGCCGAAGTCCAGCCAGCGCGCCTGTTCGCCGCGGACGGTGCGGGTGAGCACCACGTTCTCCGGTTTGAGGTCGCGGTGGACGATCCCCTTCTCGTGGATGGCGGCCAGCCCGTCCGCGAGCTGGATCAGCACCGGCACCGCGCGCTCGGGCGGGAACGGGCCGGGCTCCAGCGCTTCCTGGAGCGTCTCGCCCTCGGCCAGCTCCATCACCAGGCAGGGCCGGCCGTCGCTCTCGCCGAAGTCGATGACCCGGACGATGGCGGGGTGCTCGACGCTGGAGAGGAGATGGGCCTCGCGGCGGAAGCGCTCGCTGGCCTGGTGCTGCTGGGAGAGGTCCGCGCGCAGCACCTTGAGGGCGACCTTCCGGCCGAGGGACACCTGCTCGGCGAGGTACACCTCCCCCATCCCGCCCTCGGAGAGCAGGCGCACCACGCGGAACCGTCCATCGAGGACCAGCGAGTCCGGGGGGAGCACGGGGGCGCGTACTTTCTCGCAGATCCGCCGGAGGAACCAACGGGGTCGCGCATGCCACCGCGCGCGGGCGCGAACGCACGCCCGCCTCCCCTCCGACCCGCCAAATGTCCGGGAATTTTGGGGGCTTATCCCTGGTGTTATCGTCGCCCCCGCCTCCCACTCCATGGCGACGGACCGAGACCAGACGACGGAAGCCGCGACCTCTGCGCCCGCGGGCGCGGACGGCGGGCCCATGCTCCGGCTGGTCGATCGCCGCGCGTTCGTGGGCTTCCCGTCGCTCGCCGTCGCGCCGGGCCTCACCATCACCGACTTCGGGCTGCAGATCCCCGACGTCACCTTCCCGTTCAACCTCTCCGGCGGCCCCTCCCGCTACCAGCGCAAGCAGCTCCACTTCGGCTTCCTGGAGCTGAAGGTCGACGCCGAGCTGATCGCCCGCCGCGTCGCGGAGCTCTCCTCCAGGCTCCCCGAGCTGGACGACCTCAAGCTCCACTTCCGCCCCGGCTACCTCGAAGGCCAGGCGCGGATGAAGAGCGCCGAGCGCACCCCGCTCACCTTCAAGGTCGCCTTCGACGGCGACGGTGAGCGCCTCGCCGTCTACCTCTACGACGTCCGCCTCTACGGCTTCACCGCCACCCCCGCCTCCCAGCTCGCGGTCGCCCTCTCCAAGGTCGTCCGCGACCTCGAATTCCTCCCCGAAGTGGAGCTCCGCGGCGCCACCGGCTTCGGCACCCGCCTCCTCCCGCCGCTCTGCCAGCTCGCCGCCGTCAGCCGCGGCTACAAGGTCCCCACCCTCGACACCGCCCGCCTCTCCGTCGCCGAGGTCTCCTCCCAGGGCCTCAAGCTCCGCTTCTCCTCCGGCGGCCTCCCGCCCCCCTCCTCACCGGACGAGGAGCTCCTCCTCGCCCTCGAAGGAGCGCGCGCCTTCGCCGACGCCGAGACCCTCGTCGCCGAAGGGAAGCTCGCCGAGGCCCGCGACGCCTACCTGAAGCTGGGCGACGTCTCCGAAGCCCACCCCTTCGCCGCCGAGCGCCTCCTCACCCTCCTCGTCGCCGACCCGCAGGCCCACGAGCTGGCCCTCGACATCGCCGCCTCCCTCCAGCGCCGCCGCGAGCGCAGCGCCTGCGCCCTGTGGGCGGACGCGGTGGTGCGCGAGCGCCGCGGCGAGCACGCCCGCGCCGCCGAGCGCTACCTCGCCCTCTGCGCCCTGGCCCGCCGCAACGCCGAGGACGCCTCCGCCTTCTTCGCCGCCGAGTCCGCCGCCCGCGCCGCGCGCGACCACGCCCCGCAGATGGCGGTGCGCGCCCTGCACGAGCTGCTGGGCCTCAAGCCCGACCACCTCCCGTCCCTCCAGCAGCTCGCCCGCTCCTCGGACCTCGCCAAGGACCGCGCCGGCGCCATCCGCGCCTACCGCCGCATCGCCGCGCTCGCCCGCGACCCGCACGAGGCCGCCGACGCGCACGTGAACATGGCGCGGCTGTGCGCGGAGACGGAGGACGACGTCGCCGGCGCCCGCCTCCACTGCGAGGCCGCCCTCAAGCTCCGCCCCGACCACCCGGAGGCGCTCTACCACCTGGGCGATCTCTGCTTCCGCGCCGGCGAGCACCTCCGCGGCCTCAAGGCCCTGGACCGCCTCCGCGAGGTGGCCCTCGCGCGCCACGAGATCGACCGCATCGGCCGCGCCAACGTGCTCGCCGGCCGCATCTGGGAAGAGGGCCTCAAGCAGGGCGAGAACGCGCTCCTGCGCTACCGCGAGGCCGTGTCGCTGATGCCCGCGGAGCCCGAGCCGCACGCCCTCCTCGCCCGCGTCGCCGAGTCGCTGGGCAAGCTGCAGGAGGCCGTCCAGGGCTACCAGCAGGCGGTGGAGCTGGCCGGCCCCGCCCCGCGCACCGACGAGATCCGCAAGGCCGCGCACGCCTCGCACCACGCCCTCTCCCGCCTCTACCGCACCCGCCTGGGCGACCCGGCCAGGGCCAAGGACCACCTCGAGTCCGCGCTCGCCCTCGACCCGCGCGACATGGCGGCGCTGGAGGAGCTCATCCCGTACTTCCGCGCCTCCGGCCGCGCCGCCGAGCTGGCCGACGCGTGCGAGAAGGCGGCCGCCGTCACCGACGAGCCCGCGCGCCGCGCCGCGTTCTGGGCGGAGGCGGGCGAGCTGTACCGCTCCCGCCTCAACCAGTCCGAGAAGGCGGAGAAGCTGCTCGTCGCCGCGCTGGACGCGGACGAGAAGAACCGCACCGCGCTGGAGGCGCTGCTCTCGCTCGCCGAGGGCCGCCGCGACGGGGCCACGCTCTGCCGTTGCCTCGAGGGCCTGGCGGAGCAGACCCTGGAGCCGAAGGAGCGCGCCCGCACCTACCGCCGCCTCGCCGTCGCCGCGCGCGACCTCACCTTCGACCTCGACCTCGCCACCCGGGCGCTGGCCGAGGTGCTCAAGCTGGAGCCGGAGGACCTGGCCTCCATCGGCGAGCTGTGCGGCCTGCACCGCCGCCGCGCCGACATGCCGGGCCTGGCCGCCGCGCTGGAGATCCGCGCCCGCGTCGCCGAGGCGCACAACGACCGCCGCCTCGCCGCCGCCGCGCTGCGCGAGATGGCGCAGGTGCTGGAGCTGCGGCTGGGGCGGGTGGGCGAGGCGCTGGTGGCGATGGAGAAGGCGGCCCGCCTCTCGCCGGACCAGGGCATCCTCATCGACCTGGCGGACCTCTCCATCCGCTGCGACCGCCCGGACCACGCGCGCACCGCGCTCACCGAGCTGCTCGGCGCCCTCCCGCGCCACGCGCCGCCCGAGCGCATCGCCGAGGTGCAGGCCCGCCTCGGGAAAGCCTGCGACCTCCTCGGCGACCGCGAGGCCGCGCGCCAGAACTACGCCAAGGCCTTCCCGCTCCGCCGGCTCGACGACGAGCTGGCCGCGCGGCTGGAGGCCCTGCACCGCGAGGCGGGAGACACCCGCGCGCTGGCCGAGCTGTGGGCGGACCGCGCCAAGGCCTTCGCCGACGCGGGCCGCCCGGACGCCGCCGCCCCGCTGTACTTCCAGAGCGCCCAGGCGCTGATGGAGCTGAAGGAGTCCGCCGCCGCGCTGGTGCGCCTCAACGCCGCGCTGGAGGCGTCTCCGGAGGGCGAACGCGCGCCGGAGATCCTGGAGCTGATGTCCGCCACCGCGCTGGAGGCGGGCGACCGGCTGGAGGCGGCCAAGCTGCTCGCCCGCCGCGCCGCGCTCCACCCCGAGCCGCGCGCCGGCGCCCGGCTGCTGCTCAAGGCCTCCGACCTCGTCGGGGGCACCGCGCGCGAGGAGAGCTACCTCGCCCAGGCGGTGCAGAAGGACCCGTCCTTCGCGCTCGTCCGCATGCGCCGCGCGCGGCTGGCGCTGGAGACCAACGCCCACGCCGCGCTCGCCGACCTGGAGGCCGCGCTGCAGGTCAAGACGGGCGACCCGGACGTCCTCACCGGGCCGGACCGGCTGGAGGCGTCCCGCCTGGCCGCGCGCGCCGCCGTCCGCGCCCGGCAGCCGGACACCGCGCGCAAGCACCTGGCCTTCTACACCCAGCAGCGCCCGGACGACGTCGAGGCGCAGCAGGAGCTGGCGGACCTCCACCGGCGCGCGGGCGACAAGGAAGCGCTCTGCGACCTCGTGGGGGAGATCTGGCCCAGGCTGAAGGGCACCGCGCAGGAGGAGGCGCTGCGCGAGTACGCCGAGCTGTCCATGGAGCTGGGCCGGCCCACCGCCGCCTCGGACGCGCTGCGCTCGCTGCTGGAGCGCGAGCCGGGAAACGCCTGGGCGGCGAAGATGCTGCTGCGCCTGCTCCCTCGCGCCCCCTCCGGCGCCGCCGAGTCCCGCGAGCGGATGGACCTCATCGGCATCGTCCTCGGCGCCAGCGCCGGCGACGAGCGGGCCAAGCTCCTCGAGGACCGCGCCGCGCTGCACCACAGCCAGAGCCGGCTCTCCGAGGCGCGCGCCGACCTGCAGGAGGCGGCCACCCTCGCCGATCAGCCGCGCGAGCTGCTGCGCCGGGTGGCGGAGCTGGCGCAGGAGGCGGGTGACGAGGCCGGCGAGCTGGCGGCGTGGAAGACCGCCGTCGCGCGCGAGCCGA
>Ga0134122_10000327_pt1 | contig 30656 bp, 24 predicted proteins | sample KB302_FD_96461 | JGI IMG/M metagenome (GOLD analysis project Ga0134122, IMG submission 96461) | Terrestrial soil microbial communities without Nitrogen fertilizer from Kellogg Biological Station, Michigan, USA - KB3-0-2 | ecosystem: Environmental > Terrestrial > Soil > Unclassified ...
CACATCTTCCCCGACACGCCGCTCAACGCCGGCGCCTTCGAACCGCTGCGCATCAAGCGGCCGAGCGGCACTTTCCTTGACGCGCAGTATCCGCGCCCCGTCTCGGGCTGCGCCGCGGAAGTGTCCCAGCGCATTGCCGAGGCCGTCTTTCTCGCCCTGGTGCAGGCGATCCCCGACAAGGTGACGGCCGCCCCGGCGGGCACGTCCGGCAATTTTGCCCTCGGCGGCTTCGATCCCGCCAAGGGCGCGGGCTACGTCATGTACCAGATTTCCGGTGGGGGGTATGGGGGTAACGCCGCCCATGACGGCCTCAGCAACGGCTGCTCGACCATCGGCATCTCCAAGAGCCAGCCGGTGGAAGTGCTGGAGCAATATTATCCGATCCTATTCCGCCGCTTTGCGCTGCGCGAAGGCTCCGGCGGTGCCGGCAAGCACCGCGGCGGCTTTGGCGTGCACTATGAGGTGGAGCTTTTGCGCGGTTCGGCGCGCGCCTCCTTTGTCATGGACCACGGCCGCTTTGGTCCCCCCGGCGTTGAGGGCGGCGGCGACGGCGGCCCCAATGTCGTGCGCCTGCACCGCGGCACGGAGATCGTCATCCCCGAGCACCTGTCCAAGGATCAGGACATTGCCTTGCAGGTCGGCGATCGGGTCGAAGTGATGACGCCGGGAGGCGGCGGCTATGGTGACCCCTTTGCGCGCGATCCGCGCCTGGTCGCGCGCGACGTGTTGCGGGGCTACTACACGCGGGCCGAAGCCGAAACCCTATTCGGGGTAGTGCTCGGGCCCGATGGCGCGCCGGCGGCGCCGGCCACCCAACGCTTGCGCGACCGCTCGCGGCCTTCGACCTGAGGGGGCCCATGGTTGTCTACCACCGTCCGGACACGCTGGCAGAGGCCCTGGCGCTCCGCGCCAGCGGCGATCTCACCGTGCTCAGTGGCGGTACCGACGTCTACCCGGCAAAGGCGGCGCGCGCCGGCTGGGGCGACATGGAGCACAAGGATGTGCTCGACATCAGTGCGTTGCGCGGCCTCAAGGGCATCGTCGAGGAGGAGGCCTACTGGCGGTTTGGTGCCTTGACGACGTGGACCGATCTGATCGAGGCCGATTTGCCGCCGCAATTTGCCGGCTACCAACGGGCGGCGCGCGAGATCGGCGGCGTGCAAATCCAGAATTGCGGCACCCTGGTCGGCAACATCTGCACTGCCTCGCCGGCCGGCGATGGTGCGCCCAACCTGTTGGCGCTGGAGGCCCAGGTCGAGCTCGCAGGTCTCGGCGGCAGGCGCCTTCTCAAGCTGGCAGCGTTCAGCGATGGCTATCGTCACACGGCCTGCCGCGATGATGAGATCGTCACGGCCATCCTCGTCCCCAAACGCGCCCGCCGTGCGCGCGGCCACTTCCGCAAGCTCGGCGCGCGCAAGTACTTGGTGATCTCGATCGCGATGGTGGCCGGTGTGGTGGAGACGGATCAGGTGGGCAATATTGCCGCCTGCACGCTTGCCGTCGGCGCCTGCTCGGCGGTGCCGCAGCGGCTGTCGGCCCTCGAGGCCGCCCTGCTCGGTGTGCCGCTGGAGGCGGCCAGCGGGCGCGTGGCGCCTGCGCACCTGCGTGCCCTTTCGCCGATCGATGACATCCGCGCAACCGCGGCCTACCGGCGCGCGGCGGCGCTGACCTTGACGCGCGATCTCCTCGCCGATCTCGCCGCGCCAGCGGGGAGGGTTGCCTGATGCGGGAGGAGCGCGGGGAGCTGGCGACGGTCGCTTTCACGCTCAACGGCGAGCCAACCACCGTCGCGGCGGCGCCCTTTGCCACCTTGGCCGACACGCTGCGCGAGCGGCTGTGCTTGCCGGGCACCAAGGTTGGCTGTGAAGCGGGGGATTGTGGCGCCTGCACCATCATCGTCGATGGCCGCCAGGCGTGCGCCTGCCTGCTGTCGACCGCCCGGGCGGCGGGCAGCGCCGTGTGGACGGTTGAGGGCGACGGCCCGCACGGGCTGACGGCCCGGCTGCGTCACGCCTTCCTGGCGCACGGTGCGGCCCAGTGCGGCATCTGCACGCCGGGCATGCTGATGGCGGCCACCGATCTTCTCGCCCGCTGCGCTGCGCCCAGCCGGTGCCAAGTCGAGGACGCCATCGGCGGCGTCCTGTGTCGCTGTACCGGCTATCTCAAAATCGTTGAAGCCATCCTTGCGGCTGCCGGCACGCGGCCCTTGCCCCCGACGGCGACGAGCTCGGCCATCGGTGCCCGTCTGCCGCGCGTCGATGGCTGGCCCAAGGTCGCCGGCACCGATCTTTTCGGCGCCGATGCCGCCCCCGCCGACGCCCTGTGGCTGCGGATCGTGCGCTCACCGCACGCCGCCGCCCGCTTCACGCTCGGTGATCTCGCCGCGGTCATTGCCGCCACGCCCGGGCTTATCGCCATTCTCACGCACAAGGACGTACCGGGTGAGAATTCCTTCGGCATCTTCCCGCAGATGAAGGATCAGCCGGTGTTGGCCCCCGGTTTCGTGCGCTTCCGCGGCGAGGCCGTGCTGGCGCTGGTCGGTGAGCGCGCGGCACTCGACCGGCTGTCGGATGCGGCACTGCCGATCGCCTGGCAGCCCACGTCCGCCATCGAGGGCGTCGCCGCCGCCTTGGCGCCCGGCGCCCCGGCCATTCACGCCACCGTCGCCGACAATGTGCTTGCGCGCGGCAAGCTCAGGTGTGGCGAGGTGGGCGCGGCCTTCGCGGCGGCCGCGGTCAGCGCCGCAGGAACCTTCGAGACGGCCTTCGTCGAACACGCCTACATCGAACCGGAGGCGGGCTATGCCGTGCCGATCGGCGCCGGGCCCGATCGCATCGAAATCGCAGCCTGCACCCAGGCGCCCTACATGGATCTCGAGGAGACCGCGCGCGTGCTCGGCGTTGCGCCCGCGCGCGTGCGCATTCGGCCCACCGCCTGCGGTGGCGGCTTCGGCGGCAAGCTCGACGTCTCGGTGCAACCCCTGCTCGCTGTGGCCGCCTGGGTGACGAAGCGGCCCGTGCGCATTGTCTACACGCGCACCGAATCCATGACCTCGACCACCAAGCGCCATCCGGCGCACATCGTCGCCCGCGCCGCCGCCGATGCGCAGGGTCGGCTCACGGCCTTTGAGATGCGGGCCGACTTTGATACGGGCGCCTATGCCTCGTGGGGTCCGACGGTCGCCAATCGCGTCCCCGTGCACGGCATGGGGCCTTACCGCGTGGCCAACGTCGCGATTGCGACGCGCGCGGTCTATAGCAACCGAGCGCCGGCCGGCGCCTTTCGCGGTTTCGGGGTACCGCAGGCCGCCATCGCCCACGAAACCTTGCTGGATGACCTGGCCGAGCGCCTGGGCCTCGACCGCTGGACCATTCGGCAGCGCAACGCGCTGCAGCGGGGCGACGTCACGGCCTCGGGCCAGCGCCTCGCCCATTCGGCGGGTCTGCCGCAATGTCTCGCCGCCCTCAAAGGCGATTGGGATGCGGCGCTGGCGCGCGTCGCCGCCCATAACGCGCAAGCGCCGCGCCATCGGCGCGGCGTCGGGCTCGGCGCGATGTGGTATGGCTGTGGCAACACCGCGCTCCCCAACCCCTCGACAATGCGCATCACGCTGGCCCGCGACGGCACGCTCACCTTCCTCAATGGCGCCGTCGATATTGGCCAGGGCTCCTCGACCGTGCTTTTGCAGATCGCCGCCGCCGCCCTGGGGCTGCCGGTTAGCGCCTTTCGGATGCTGGTTGGCGACACCCAACTGACGGCGGATGCCGGCAAGACCTCCGCCTCGCGGCAAACCCTAGTGTCGGGCAACGCGGCCCGGCTCGCGGCCCTTGCCCTGCGCGGCAAGATTTTGGCCCTCGCCAATGCCGGTCCCGGCGCCAAGTTGAGCCTGGCGGGCAGCCGCTTGCAGATTGCGGATGGGGAGGCCTCGCGCAGCGTCGATCTCGCCACCCTGCCAGCCTTGCGCCCGGCTGCGGCGGCGACGGATCACCGCGACGACCTGGTACTCGACGCCATCGGCAGCTGGGACCCGCCGACGACGGCGCTCGATGCCAACGGTCAGGGCGTTCCCTACGCCACCTACGGCTTTGCCGCGCAAATGGCCGAGGTGGAGGTCGACATGGTCCTCGGCACCAGCAAAGTTTTGAGCATGGTGGCCGCCCACGACGTCGGCCGCAGCATCAACCCGACGCTGGTGGAGGGCCAAATTCACGGCGGCATCGCGCAAGGCCTCGGCCTGGCGCTGATCGAGGAGTTCACGCCGGGGCGCAGCGAAAACCTGCACGACTATCTCATTCCCACGGTGGGTGACATGCCCGCAGTGAAGATTTACCTGATCGAGGACGAGGAACCCGAGGGGCCGTTCGGCGCCAAGGGTGTCGGCGAGCCCGCGCTGATTGCCACCGCACCCGCCATTCTCGGCGCCATCCGCCACGCCACGGGCGTGCGCGTGACGCGCGTGCCGGTGCTGCCGCATCGCCTCTGGGAAGCGCTCAACAGGGAAGGTGGGTCATGAGCGGCGATCAACTTTCGCCGGCGGCGCGCGCCAAGAAATTCGGCGCCGCGGAGGGCGACGGCATCGTGCGCTGCGATGCCTGCCCGGTGCTGTGCCGCATCCGCCCCGGGCGCTCGGGCGCCTGCGCGCGCTATGCCAACGAAGCTGGACAGCTCGTCCGTACCGACCCGGTGGTACTGATGGCGCGGACCATCGATGCCAACGGCAAACTGGTTGCCTTCGCCGGCAGCGCCTGGGATGGCGCGCCGCTCGATGCGGCGCGCACCTTCGTCACTGGCATCGGCGCCGGCACGACCTATCCCGATTACAAGCCCGCGCCCTTTATCGTCTCGGCGGAGCACGCCGGCGTCGACACCGTCACCGTGGTCACCGAGGGCATTTTCAGCTACTGCGGCGTCAAGGTGAAGATCGACACCGATCGGAATCTCGGGCCGGAGACGGCGCCGGTTCGCGTCAACGGCGAACAGGTCGGGCACGTCACGACGGCCGAATACGGCTCGCAGATGCTCTCGATCGGTGGCGTGCGGCATCTGACCGGCGGCTCCAAGAAGGAAGGCACCGTCACCTGCGACACGCTGCTTAAGCTCTGCTCGGGCGCGCCGGTGGCCATGCGCATCGACGGCGGCCATGCCCTGATCGTCGAGGCCGGCAAGGCGCCCATCGTCGACGGCAATGAAGAGGTGCGCATGCGGGTGGGCTGCGGCTCGGCCGCGGTCGGCATGTTCGCGCGACAGTGGCTTGGCCTCCTCGACGAGGTGATCGTGCTCGACGACCACATTACCGGCGTGCTGACGGAGCACCAGTCGGGTCGCGTACTGGCGATGCCGCCGGCCGGCATTCGCGTGCGCGGGCGCAGGTCCACACCCGGCCGCTACTTCAAGGTCGCCGAACCCGGGCTCGGCTGGGGCGGCACCGACATTACCGATCCGCTCTCGATCATCCAGAGGATCGACGCCAAGGTTGCCTGGCCCGGGCTGAGGCTGCTGCTGACCTCGACCACCGGCGAGGACGCGCTCTATTGCGTGCTGGATGCAAGCCTGCAGCCGGTGCCGGCGCCGATGCCCGCCGCGGTTGCGGCCGTCATTCAGCGCATCGGCGAGAACTGCGAGCCGGCGCTTTGTAGCGTGGTGTTCATGGCCGGTGCCGGCGGCTCCCTGCGCGCCGGGGTCACCGAGAACCCGATCCTGTTGACGCGGTCGGTTGCGAGCGGCGCGACGCGGGTGACGATGGGGGGCGCGCCGGTGACGGTATGGCCCGGCGGCGGCATCACTATCATGGTCGATGTGACGCGGATGCCGAAGCAGGCCTTCGGTTTCGTGCCGACGCCGGCCATCGTGGCGCCGATCGAATTCACCCTGGCGCGCAGCCTCTACCAACGCCTGGGCGGACACGTGGCCGATATTGTCAGCATCGACGACGTCATCGGCACCCTGTCGCCGCAGGCGCGCATCGATGGGTGGCAGGACGACAACCCCTGGCCGTTCGTCCCTGGCAAGCCCGAGCCCGCGTGAGCTATTGAGGAGCCGAACCACCATGGCCGCCGTCCGCATCCGAGGAAAGCGCGAGCGCGCGGCCAAGCGCGGCCCGGCCGCTGCTGCTTACGTCTTGGAGCAGCAGGTCGGGTTCTTGCTGCGCTGTGCCCACCAGCGGGCCAGCGAAATGTTCAAGGCCGTCATGGGTGACTTCGGCATCACGCCGCGACAGTTTGCGGCGCTTGCCAAGCTCGATGATCTGGGCTCGGTGTCCCAGAACCAGCTCGGGCGGCTCACCGCCATGGATCCGGCCACCATCTCCGGGGTGATCGCTCGCCTCAGCGCGCGCGGCTACGTGCGCCAGTCCTCCGATCCCAGGGATGGGCGGCTGCGGGCGCTCGGTTTGACCGCCGCCGGCGAACAGGCCATCACCGCCATGAAAGGGGTCGCCGCCGAGGTCTCCGAGCGCACGCTCGAGCCCCTCAGCAACGCGGAGGCGGACGCCTTTTTCAAGGCCTTGTGCAAAATCGGCGCGACCTCATGTTTGCCCCCGCAGTCATCCAGGAACTGACGGGCGGGCGGCTGCACCTGTCGCACGGGCCGATCGATGTCGTGCTCAAGGCCTGGGGCGAGCCGCAAGCCCTGCGGGCGGCCTATGCCGCCGCGGTTCGGCGGTTTCCCGAGCTGCTGCCCGAGCTGTGCGAGGAGCTCTCGCACTTGCGCCGACCCTTGCAGGACAAGCCGATGCTCGCCGGCCCCGTCGCCCGCCGCATGCTGGAGGCTTGCCGTCCCTTCGCCGGCGTCTTTCTTACACCGATGGCGGCGGTCGCGGGTGCGGTTGGCGACGAGCTGCTCGCGCAGATGCTGGGCGCGGCGCGGCTCGACCGGGTCTTTATCAACAATGGCGGCGACATTGCCGTCTTCATGGCTCCGGGCCAGGCCCTTGAGGTTGGCATCGCCGGTGCCTTCTCGCGCGGCAACGTGCCGGTGCTCAACGGCCGGCTGCGGCTTGAGGCCGGCAGCGGGGTTGGCGGCATCGCCACCTCCGGGGCGCGCGGTCGCTCCTTCTCGCTGGGCATTGCCGATGCGGTGACCGTGCTGGCCCGCACGGCGGCCGCTGCCGACGCCGCCGCCACGCTGATTGCCAATGCGGTCAACGTCGAGACCTTGGCCGTGGCGCGCCGCCCCGCCGCGGAGCTTGATCCCGACAGCGATCTTGGCGACCGTCTCGTGACCGTCGCGGTCGGGGTGCTGACCGCGGCCGAGATCGAGACGGCGCTCGCCGCCGGCGCCGCTCGAGCCGAGGCCTATCGACGCCAAGGCCTGATCATCGCCGCCGCCCTGATGTTGGCGCGGCGGAGCAAAGTGCTGGGTGACGCCTGGCCGGAAGGCCGGCGCTGACCGAGGCCCGCCGCCTTATGCCGGGGTCCGCTTTGGCCAGTAGGAGGGCAGGCTTGAGCCGTCGCGCCCGCCCCAGCCCTCGCGGGCAGCCTCGTCGAAGATCGCAAGCGTACGTTCCGCGAGCGGGAGCTCGGCGCCCCATCCCCCGGCCTCGGCGATCATGGTGTTGAGGTCCTTGCGGATGGAATCGACGTCGAAGGTCGCCGCGATCCCCGGCCCGCCGGCCAATGCCTGCGCCACCGCGGGCCCGCGCACCTTCAAGACGTTGGGTGCCCCGGAGGTATCGGCAAAGAGCTCCATCAGCGCCTTGGGATCGATGTTGAGATGCCGGCACAAGACGTAGGCCTCGCCAAGGGCCTGATAGGCGACGAGTAGGGGGAGATTGATGGCAAGCTTCATGCTGGAGCCGGCGCCAACGGCACCGACGTGCTCGAGGCGCCGGCACAACTGAGCGAGAATGGGCTGGGCGCGGGCAATGTCGGCGGCCTCTCCGCCAACCAGGCCCAGCAGCTTGCCCTGCCGCGCCGGCCCGGTGGTACCACCGACCGGGCATTCGACGAAGGTGGCGCGCTTGGCCGTCACCTTTCGGGCCAGCGCCTGGGCGTGCGCGGGCTGCACGGTGCTCATGTCGATGACCAGCTTGCCGGCGACGTCGCCAGCCAACACTCCGGACGGGCCGTCATAGGTGCCGTTCTGCGCCGCGGCGTTGCTGAGAATGGTGATGATCACCTCGACCGCATCGGCCAGCGCGGCGGCGGTGGCGGCGACCTGCGCGCCGGCTTGGCGCAAGGGCTCAACCTTGGCGGCCGTGCGGTTCCACACCCACACCTCGTGCCCGCCCTCCAGTAGCCTCAGTGCGATCGCGGTGCCCATCTTGCCAACGCCGGCAATGCCAATCCGCATGGCGAAGTCCTTCTCGCTGAAAGGGTTCAAAGGCGCCCGCACCGGCGCTCCCCCTAGCATGCGTCTTGCAGCCAGTCGATCCGGGATAGGCACCAAAGGCGCCTCAGGCATTGACCTTGGGCAGCACGCGTTCGGCCATCAGCACCATCGACCGGCGGCCCAGCTCGTAGTCCAGCCAATCCTTGCCCGCATAGAGCAGCGTGCCGAAGTCGCCGACCTCCTCGCGGAACTTCAAGATCTCCTCGGCGACCTTGTTGGCGGACCCCCAGATCACCAGCTGATCGCAAATGAAATCGAGCGTGACCGCAGTATCCGGCATGTCGCGGCTGGTCTTGAACAGCTCGAGGCGGCCGCCCTTCCTCAGTTTGGTGGCGAGCGACTGGTAGTACTGACGGTAGGGGCTATTGGGCGCCATGACGTAGTCGCGCGCCGTCTTGTCGTCGTCGGCCACGAATAGGCTCTTGGCGACGCGCCAATTGGCGGGATCGGGGGTGCGCCCGGCGCGCTGACAGCCTTCCACATAGCGCGGCCAGTGGCTCTTGACCCAAACGGGCATCAGGAAGTTGGCCGAGATCGGATCCCAGCCACGCGCCGCCGCCTCCGTCACGCCCTGGGAGAAGGGTGCCACGGCGGTGACGACGATGGGTGGGTGCGGCTGCTGCAAGGGTTTGCCGATATAGCCTTGGCCGACCTCGGGCAGCAGTGTGCGCGCGGTGGAAATATTCCAGTATTTGCCGGTCAGATCGTAGGGCGCATCGCCGGCCCAGATCGCCAGCACCTGGTTGATCAGCTCAAGGAACATCTCGTTGCGATTGGCGTCGAGATTGCCGAATACTTCCGCGTCCGACATCAGGCCGCCGGGGCTGATGCCAAGATTGAGGCGCCCGTCGAGCAGGTGATCGAGCATGGCGATCTGCGAGGCGACGGCGGCGGGATGGGTATTGGGTAGATTGAGCGTGCCCGGGCCCAGGCGCATGCGCTTCACGCGGTCGACGAGTGTGGCCAGAAAGACGGTGCAGGAGGTGATGTTCTCGCTGCGATCGGTGGCGTGCTCGCCGGCATAGGCCTCCACAAAACCGAGCTCGTCGGCGAGCACGAAGGCTTCGCGATCCTCGCTGAGCGATTGGCGCCAGTCCTTCGCCAACGGGTGGATGGGCATGGTGAAGAAGCCGAGGTTCATGGACTGGCACCCGTGGCGCGTTTGTTGCGGGAAAAAACTCTTAAGCGCTTACAAGCGTCGGCAAAAATCATATGTTCTTGTCGCGGGCATCGTGATTTGTAATGCGCTGGCTGCGCCCATGCTGGTGGCCACCACCGTGGCCTCCTGACACACGTGCTAACAGGGACGGAAAATGACAGGGACCATGAAGGTGGAGGGCCGCCCATGAGTGAGCCCATGAGTGAGCCCATGAGTGAGCCCGTGAGTGAGCCCATGCGTGAGCCGATGCGTGAGCCCATGACCCCGCGCGAGCGGGCACCCTACTCGGCGATCGTCGACCGCGCGCCGCTGGCCTTGCCGGGGGGCGCGCGCATCATCGTCTGGACCATCGTCAACCTGGAGGTCTGGGACATCTCGCGGCCGATGGCGCGCCAGGTCTTGCCGCCGCCGACCGGCCAGGTGCTCCTGCCCGACATCCCGAACTGGAGCTGGCACGAATACGGCATGCGCGTCGGCGTTTGGCGCTTTTTTGAGCTCTTCAAGCGCTTGGGCTTAAGGCCGAGCCTGTCGATCAATGCCCGCGTGTGCCACGACTATGAGCGGGTGGCCCGGGAGGCGCGCGATAACGGCTGGGAGCCCATGGGTCACGCCTACGAGCAGATGCCGATCCACAGGATTGAGGACCAGCGGGGCATGATCGCAAAGTCGATGGATACGCTCGCCGCCTTCTGGGGCGAGCGCCCGATCGGCTGGCTTGGACCGGGCCTGACGCAGACGCTCGACACACCCGAACTTTTGGCCGAGGCCGGCATCAGGTATATCGGCGACTGGGTCTATGACGATGAGCCGACCGTGATCCGCACCGCCAAGGGCCCGCTGGTGACACTGCCCTATACGGCGGAACTCAACGATATTCCGGTGATGGTGCTACAGCATCACGAGGGCGCCTATTGGCTGAAGAAATGCATCGACGCCTTCGATCGGCTCTACCAGGAAGGCGCCACGCGGCCGCGTGTGATGGCGATCGCCATCCATCCCTATATTTCTGGACAACCCTTTCGTATCAAATACCTAGAGCAAGTCTATGAGCACATGGCCCAGTTTGCGGGCGTCCTCAATTGGAACGGCGCCGAGATCTATCGTTGGTATAACGCCAGCGCCAAGGTGCACGGCTGAACTCGGACACACTTTGCTTGGCGTGGGCGCACTTTAGGCCAGCACGGACGCACTTTGGTCATCGTGACCGTCTATAATGGCGTGTCACAGTTGTGAGCGGGGATCAACTGAGCGGGGATCAACCATGACGCGGATCATCGTCTTCGTTTGCGCCCTGATGGCGCTTTGGCCGTCGAGCGCGGCTCACGCCGAGAAGCGCGTGGCGCTGGTGATCGGCAACTCGGCCTATCAAAACACCGGCGAATTGCGCAACCCCAGCAACGATGCCGCCGATGTGACGGCGGCGCTGGCGCGGCTGGGCTTCCAGGTGACCGATGGGCGCGATCTCGACAAGCGGGCCATGGAGCGCGCCATCCGCCAGTTCGGCCTGTCGCTGGAGGGGGCGGACGTGGCCCTGTTTTTCTACGCCGGGCACGGCATCCAGGTCGGCGGGCAGAACCATCTCATTCCCGTCGACGCGCGCCTGGCGAGCGAAGGCGACGTCGATTTCGAGACGTTACCGCTCTCGCTCGTGCTCAAGCAGATGGAGCGTGAAGCCAAGACCAGCCTGGTCTTGCTCGATGCCTGCCGCGACAATCCGCTGGCGCGCAACCTGGCGCGCACGATGGGCACCCGCGCCATCACCATCGGCACGGGCCTCGCCGAGGTCAAGACCGGGATCGGCACCCTGATCGGGTTCTCCACCCAGCCCGGTAACGTTGCCGCCGACGGGGTCGGCCGCAATTCGCCCTATGCCGGCGCGCTCCTCAAGCACATGGAGAGCTCCAACAAGGACGTAAGCGGCATCCTGGTCGATGTGCGCAACGATGTCTTGCGGGTCACCAACGGCACGCAAGTGCCCTGGGAGCACACCTCGCTCACGGGCCAGGTGTACTTTCGCGATGCGCCGGCGCCGCCGCCCGAGCCTGCGCACGCCGTCCCGGCCGCCCCGTCGGGACGCAACTATGACAAGGAGATGGAAATCGCCCTTTGGGATGCGGTCAAGGACAGCAAATCCCCGGCCATATTGAAGACCTATCTCGATCGCTTCCCCAAGGGAACGTTTGCCGGGCTGGCGCGCGTGTTGATGGAGGAAGCGGACAAGGGGAGCCGCGCTCCCGGTACCCCCCCGGATGCGGGGTCCAGCGGCAGCGCCACATCCAGCGCGCCCGCGCCGGCTCCCGTCAGCAAGGATCCGCGCGCGCTCGCGCGTGCCCTGCAGACGGAACTGAAGCGGGTTGGCTGCGATCCTGGTCCCGTCGACGGCAACTGGGGCCGCAAGGCCGAGGAGGCGCTGGACGAGTTCGCGCGGCAGACCAAGGTTAAGCTTGCGCGCGAGGCCTCGCAGGAGGCGCTCCAGGCCGTGGCCGGCCAGCACACCCGCGTTTGCGCCTTGATCTGCGGTGCCGGCGAGATGGAGCGCGACGGCAAGTGCGTTGCCAAGGCGGCGCCGGCGCGCCGCAAGCCGCAGGTGGTGGAGACCACCGCCCCCAAGCGCAAGAAGGAGGGTGGCGCGGGGATGTGTTGGTCCAATGACCGCCGCAACATGGCGGTGGTGCCGTGCGGGGACGCCTCCTCCTCCGGTCAACGCGCCTATTAAGGCGAGCGGGCGTGCTTAGCCCTTTGGCCTCGGCATCCCCGGCAGGGCGGCGTTGTGCTGGCCAAGCCTGGGAGCGCGGGTGTTAATGCGCGGGCGCGCGCCGTCAAACGCCAACGGCAGGCTGATCAGCGCCAGATCGAGCTCGGGGACGGGCTGCAGGATGTCGAGGGCCTTGGTCTGCGGGTGGTCCTTCATCACGCTCATGTCATTGATCGGGGCGCAGGGGACGCCCACCTTCTCGAGGCGCTCGACCCATTCCGCGCAGGTCTTTTGCCGCAAGATGTCGGCAACCGCCCCGATCAGTGTGGCCTTGTTGGCGATGCGTTGGGCATTGGTCTTGTAGCGCGGGTCGTTGATCCACTCGGGGTGGCCGAGCTCGTTGCAGAGCTTGGCGAACAAGCGATCGTTGGCCGCCGCGACGATCACCTGGCCGTCGGCGGTCTCGAAGCCCTCGAAGATCACGACCCCGAGGCTGCCGGTTGGATGTCGCTCGGGCAGCCGCCCGCTCGCCTGGTAGCGGGCAAAGTGAACGGTGAGGAGCCCGAGCGCGGTCTCGAACAAGGAGGTATCGACGACGCAACCTTGGCCCGACTTTTCGCGCTGCAACAGGCCGCCGATGCAACCAAGCGCCGTCCACACGCCGGTGCCGAGATCGAGGACGGAGGTGCCGATACGCACGCCGGGCCGATCGGGATAGCCGTTGATGGAAAACAGTCCGGCGAAGGCCTGCACCATCGGCTCGTAGCCGGGGTTTTTCTGCATGGGGCCGGCCGCGCCGAAGGCCGACAGATTGCAGTAGACGAGACGCGGATTGAGCGCGGTCATGGCGGCGCTGCCGAGACCCAGATCCTCCATCACGCCGGGGCGCAGGTTGTGCAGCAGCACGTCGCTAGCTGCCAGGTAACCCTTGAGCCAGGCGATGGCGTCGGCCTCCTTGAGGTTGAGCGTGATGCCGCGCTTATTGAGGTTGAGGGCGTGGTAGGTCGCCGAGGTATCGAGCCAGAAGGGCGGACCCCAGCCGCGCGCGTCATCGCCTTCGGGGCGCTCGACCTTCAGCACCTCGGCGCCGAGCATGGCCAGGATGTAGCCGGCGTAGGGGCCGGCGATGTTGTTGGCGATCTCGACGACCTTCACGCCCGTCAAAGGTAGCATCTTTCCGACCCTTGGCTCAGTCCGTTGCTTTTTTCATGTGGTGTCAGCGGCCGCTGAAATCCGGCGGGCGCTTTTCCAGATAGTGTGCCACGCCCTCGCGGAAGTCCTCGGTTTCGCGGCACACTTCCTGTTCGCGGTTTGCGACGGCCGTGGCCTCGGCAAGGGATTGGAACAGCCCTTCGTAGACCTGCCGCTTGATGATGCGGACCGATCGGGGTGAGGACAGATTGGCGATCTGGGCGGCGCGCTGTTGCACGCCCGCCGCGAAGTCCTCCGCCGGCAACACGTGCACCAGGCCCATGCGCTCGGCCTCTTCCGCCTCGAGCACCCGCGCCGACAGCAGCAGGTCAAGCGCGTGCATGGGGCCGATCAGCCGCGGCAGCAACCAGGAGCTGCCGTGCTCGGCGATCAGCCCGCGGCGCGCAAAGGCGGTGGTGAGCTTGGCCCCGGCGGCCATGTAGCGGATATCGCAATAGAGCGTGAGCACCAGGCCGATGCCGGCCACGGCGCCGTTGATGCCGGCGATCAGCGGTTTGCGCAAGGCAAGGAGGTAGCTGTTGCGCTGGGCAAAATTGGCGGCCAAACCTTCGGTCGGTGCGGCCTGCTCCACCTTCAGCGTCATCTTGCCGGCAGCGGCGGCGGCGAGGCGCGCCATGTCGGCGCCGGCGCAAAAGCCGCGACCGGCTCCGGTCAGGACAATGGCCCGCACCTGGTCATCGGCGTCGGCGTGCGTGAGGGCTGAGCGCAGTTCCTCGCCCATCGCTTGCGTGTAGGCATTGAGGCGGTCCGGGCGGTTGAGCGTGATGGTGGCGACGCGGTCTCGAACGGCGTAGAGAATTTCTTGGCCTGCCCCGTGCATTGGACGCTCTCCCCTGCTGCTGTTCGCTTGGCGTTCGCCGGTGTCGCGAGGGGCATTCGAGCACGTTCGTTCCCGGCCCGCCAGCAGCAAGCTTTAAACCTTCAGCTTCGGGTCGAGCCAGTCGCGCAGAGCATCACCGAACAAATTGAAGCCGAACACGGCAAGCGAGATGGCGATCCCGGGATAGATCGCCACCCATGGCGCGCTTTCCGCATACTCTTGGGCGCCGCCGCGCAGCATCAAGCCCCAGGCGGGCGTCGGCTCCTGCACGCCGAGACCGAGGAACGACAGGGAGGCTTCGATCAGGATCGCCTGGCCGACCGCCGCCGTCATCATGATGATATAGGGCGCCATCACGTTGGGCACCATGTGACGCAGCACAATGCGGGTGTGGCTAAAGCCGCAGGCGCGGGCCGCATCGATGAAGGGCGTCTCGCGGACCGCGAGCGCGCTCGATCGCACGACCCGGGCGCAGCGCGGGATGAAGGGAATGGTGATGGCGACAATGACGTTCTGCGCACCGGTGCCGAAGATCGACACCACCGCCAGCGCCAGGATGACGAGCGGAAAGGCCATCACGACGTCCATCACCCGCTGGAAGATGAGGTCGAACAGGCCGCCAAAATAGGCGCTGGCGACGCCCAAGATCAGGCCCATGGTGGCGCCGGCAAAGGCCGACACGAACCCGACCAGCAGCGCCGTGCGGGCGCCGAACACGATGCGCGTGTAAAGATCGCGCCCGAACTGATCGGTGCCCAACCAGTATTCCAGGTTGGGCGCGGTCAGCATGTCTCCAAAATTGTTTGCCGTTGGATCAAAACGCGTGATCTCTTCGGCAAAGATCGCCATCACCATCATCACCAGGACGACCAGCCCACCCCCGGCGCCCAGGGGGTTTTGCGCGCAGAAGCGCCCCAGCAGCTGCCAGCGCGAGGGACGCGGCGGCGCCTGCTCGATTGCTGCGCCGCCGCCTGGATGCGAAATCGTTGCCATAGTGGGCCGTCTTACCTGCGGTAGCGGATGCGCGGGTCGAGCCACGCGTAGATTACGTCGACGATGAGATTGGTGAAGGCGAAGATGGTCACCACCAGCATCACCAGCGCTTGCGTCATGGTGTAGTCCTGGTTGGAGACGGCTTCCACGAACAACTTGCCGAGGCCGTTGAGGTTAAAGACCTGCTCCGTGACGACCAGGCCGCCCATCAGGAAGGCAAACTCGATGCCGATGATGGTGACGACCGGGAGCAGCGCGTTGCGCAGCGCGTGCCGGCGCACGATCAGGGAGCGGAACAGGCCCTTGGCGCGCGCGGTGCGCACGTAGTCCTCGCGCAGCACCTCGAGCATGGCCGAGCGCGTCATGCGCGTGGCCACCGCCGAATAGCGGTAGCCGGTCGCCAGCGCCGGCCAGATCAACATCGACAGGTTATAGACGGGGTCGACCCAGATCGGGACGTACTTGATGGGTGGCATCCAGGGTGAGCCGAACAGGGCCTTGGAGACGATGAGAATTGCCAAAATGATGAGGATGCCGAGCCAGAACGACGGCATGGCGACGCCGGCGATCGAGAAGGCGCGCACCAGATAGTCGATCCAGGAATTCTGCTTGACCGCCGAGACGGTGCCGAGCGGGATGGCGATCAGCACTGCGGTCAGCGTGGCCATGATGGCGACCTGCAAAGAAAGCTGGAAGCGCAGCGCCACCTCCTCGACGATCGGCCGCCCGGTCCACATCGAGCGGCCGAAGTCGAAGGTGATGAGGCCTTTGATGAAGAGCCAGAACTGCAGCAGCATCGGCTGGTCCATGCCGAGTTCCAGGCGACAGGCCTTCACCACCCCAGGATTGATGCTGCCGCCGCCCGTCGCCAGCCGCAGGGTGCAGATGTCCCCCGGGATCAGGCGCATGAGGAAGAACACCAGCGCCGCCGCTCCGAGCAGCGTCGGGATCATCAGCGTCAGGCGCTTGAAAACATAAAAGTACATGGGCTCGGGACTTCCGCGCCGCCGTCCCGGCCCCTGGCTGGCGGGCCGAGGCCGGCAGCGGCGTCGCCAGGCCAGCTACTTGTCGAGCCAGACCATCGACAAGTCCTGGTTCAGATAGTGGCTGGGCGAAATCTTCCAACCTTTGACGTAGGAGCGATGGGGGATGATGCGATACCACCAGAAGGTGATGAAGTTATAGACCTCCTCATCGATCACGCGCTTCTCATAGGCGCGCATCAATCGTCTTTGCTCGGCCACGTCGCCGGTCCTGTTCATGGCATCGTAGAGCTTGCTCAATTCCGGATCCTTGAAGCCGCCGTACTGGTCGCCGGCATTGGGCAGGAACTTCGAGGTGTCACCCAGCGGATTGACCACCGATTGACAGTTGAACTCGAGGGCAACATCGAAGGCGCCGTTTTCCAGGGTGGCATAGAAGGGCGCCGTCGGCTCCACCTTCTGCTCGACGCCGATGCCCACCTGCTTCCATTGGTCGATCAGCCAGGTGCCGACGATGGTGTAGGGCTGGTCGACGGCGCGGTTTGCCAGCGTGAACTTGAGGTCGGACACCCCCGCCTCCTTCAGCAGGCGCTTGGCTTCTTCGCGCGCGGCCTTGACGTCGGCGGAGTAGCCCGCGAGCTGCGCCAATTCCTCTTTCGTCGCCGCCAATGGGTGGCTCGGGAAGACGATGCCGCCCACGGACTTGACGACGGCGATCTTGGAAAGGTCGCGTGAGCCGCCCCAGCGGTCCAGCGCCAGGGTCAGGGCCTTGCGCACGCGTTTGTCGTCGAAGGGCTTCTTGCGGCTATTCGGTGTGACGATCAGCAGGCAGTTCCAGTCGCTTTCCTGCACCGTGATGTCCTTGCCAAGGGCGGCAACGAGATCGTCGCGGCTCTTAGGCGGCAGGCCGCGAAATTCCATGGCCGCCTGGTCGCCGCGGATGGCCTGCACGCGCAGCGACTGCGTCTTGGCAAAGATCGCCTCGAAGCCGTCGAGATAAGGCAGGCCGGCGTGATAGTAGTTCGGATTGCGCTTGCCGCGGACCGCCGCGCCGGCCTCGCGCGCCTCGAACACGAACGGGCCCGAGCCCATCACGTTTTGTTCGAACCAATGCGGGTCCTTGTCCAGGACGGCCTTGGAATAAATAAAGTGAAAGGGCGATGCCAGCGCCGGCAAGAACGCCCCCGACGGATACTTGAGTTTCATGACGAAGGTTTCGTCGTCGGGAGCCGACACGCTCTCGACCATCTGAAATTGTTCCTTGCGCGGGCTTTGCACGCCATCGGGCGGGAAGATGATGTGCTGAAACGAGGCGTTGACGTCTTTTGCCGTCAGGTCCGAGCCGTCGTGAAACTTGAGGCCCTTGCGGATCTTGAAGCTGAAGGTTTTGCCGTCATCGGTCGGCTTGGGCATTTCGGTGCACACGTCGCACACGAAATCCGTGGTCGAGGCGGGGTTTTGCGGATCGACCCGGATGAGGACGCTATAGAACGGGGCGATCGGATGAATGAGGGCGAAGGTGGTCTCGCGGTGGCCATCAAAGCTCGGCGGCTCGTCGGGGACGACGAACTTCAAGATGCCGCCCTTTTTTGGGGTCTCGGCGGCGGCGCCGGTGGTCGCAACCGCCACCGCCAGCAACGCCGCGCTTGCGAATAGGGCAAGTCTCCCACACCGAGGTTTCATTGACGTTTCTCCCAAAGCAGTCGGGTCGTGTTGCCCATCCGTTGCGGCAGCATGTCTCAAATCGCCCGCTATTTCAAACGCGCTCGGGGCGCGCCGCCGCCGGTGGCTCGACGGGCGCCAGGCGGCGGCCGTGCCGCGCCGGCGATCGCTCAGGTGTCGCGCGCGGGCGCCGATGGGCAGCGCGGCGGAGGCGGGCGCTGTCGGGGCGGCGGCGGGGAGCGTGCAGGGGATGTGGCGGTCCGCCGACGGGTCTGGATGTTGTGCCACAAAGTCGGGATCAGCCGGTGTTCCTCCGCCGGCGGCGGTCCCGCCCGGGACTGAGCCAGGGCCCGCGGTGGGGCGGGATGCGGCCGGGAGCCAGGAATGGGCGCGCCAGTACGCGGCCACGCTCGGTGCCCTTGCTGGGGAGCCCGCGATCGGAGCGCCAACGGTGAGGGGATGGAGCGGACCCCGGGCGCGCGTGGCGACATAACCGCGCACGCGGGGCGCGCCCAGCTTTTTTTGGGGGCCGCCGCAAGGCGCGCGCGGCGGCACTTAGCGGTCCGCGGCGCCATCGCGGACGCTTAGCTTGCCTCGAACAGGTCGGCCGGCCGCTTCAGGATCGCCGTTGCCTTCGAGGGGGCGATTTTGAACTCAAAGTCCTTGCTGCGGCTGCTGATCTCGTCGGCCGTCTTTTTTGCATCCCCGTCGCCGCTGGCGCTTAACGAGACCCAGGTATCCTCGCCATCCTTGCGCAGGCGCAGCGTCACGGCGAGGCCGCTATCGGTCTCGAAGCGAGCGCTGCTGACGTCGCCGGCTGCCGTCGGATCGAGCTTGCGGACGTCTTCGAACTCGAGGGAGCCCACGGCGCGTACGACGGCATCGACGTCGCCGCCCTGCTTTAGCTTTTTGCCTTCGGGGATCGCCACCAGCTTGTGCTTACCGGCATCGCCCGCTTCGCGTTCGATCCGCAGCGGCGCCTCGTTTGGAATCTCGACCGTTACCGATTTGATTTTGGCGGCGTCCTGATCGATCAGGGTCGGCTGCACCCAGTCGCGGACCCCGGCCGAGATCTCAACGTCGGTATTGGCGAGCCAGGCCTGGGCGTCTTCCGGCCAGCGCACGTAGGTTCCAGCCTTACTCGAGCCGAACGCATCCAGGCGCTTTTTACCGATGATGGCCTGGGCGATAAGCGCCCCCTGTTGATCGAGCAGCCGCACCTCGCGCGATTTGGTGTCCTTGGCGCCGGCATCTTCGAGCTCGAGCATGGCGAAGCGGTCGCTCTTGCGGGTCTTGGGCTCGACCAGCTGCGCCTCGGCCAGCCGCACCAGCAGCGTGCGCACTGCCTCGGGCTTGGCGGCATAGCCGCCGCGGTCGGCCAGCACCCAGCTTTGCTCTTTGCGCTCGAGCGCCAGCTTCTTGTCGCCCTGGCGCAGCTCGATGCGCGCGATCTTCGGGCCTTGCGAGGCGAGGCTGGGAAAGAGCGGTGCTCCCGTGACCTTCGCCTGCGACCAGCGGTTCTGCGCAATATAGGTGGCGGCGGCGACGACGAGCGCCACCAGGGCAACCAGAGCAAGCTCCGCGATCGTTCTGGGTTTCATGCCGCTCCTCCCTGATCGTCGCCCGACCGGCTGTTGTTGTCATCGCCATTGCGTCGTCGCCGCTGCAGGGCGGCCCAGCCGATCCCGCCGAAGCCGATCAAGATCGGCACCAGGGCAATGTTGGTGAACTTGAGCCAACCGTCGAGCCGGTCGATGTCCTCGCGCAGCGCGCGCTTGACCTCGCGCAGCTCACGGCGGGTTGCAAGCATATCGGAGCGGAACTTCTCGATCGTCTGCTTCTCGCTTTCGCTCAGGATGGTGGCGCCGGCCTCGCCGGCGCTTTCCAATTTGGCCAACTGACCCTGCACGTCCTTGAGCCTGTTGGTGAGCAGTTGTTCCTTCTCCCGATAGCGCTGCTCGGCATCGCGGCGCAGCTCGTTGACAAGCTTGAAGGGACGCTCCTCGACGCCGCGTGCGCGCAAGCCGATGAGCTGGTCCGAGCCCGACAGGTTGTCGAGCGCATTGACGACGAAGGCAGCGTTGCTGGCGTTCGGGATCGCGACCTGCTGGCCCAGGAACTCGCGGGTGTCGACCCAGAACTGATCGGATAGAAGATCCGTATCGGCAACCACGATCACGTTGATGCGCCCGTTGCTGCGCGCCGGCTTGACGAGCACGGGTGCCTCCTCGGCCTTCGGCTCGGTCTTCGGGGGCTCGGCTTTGCCGTCGGCGGCGGGCGTGGAGGCATCGGCGGGCTTGGCGGCCGCCGGCTTGGCGACGCCGTCCGGAAAGGCGGTATCGGCCTCGCCGGTGATGCGGGCGGCAAGCATCAGGGGCTTGCCTTCGGGCTTGTAGCCGCGCAGCAGGCCGACCGGATCGGGCATGCCGGCGAACTTGTCGGCAGGGATTTGCATCGCCCTGTCGCTCGTCAGCAGGAGCGGCGCGATCTGCGTCTTGGCGCCTTCGGCCTTGCTCAGGAAGCCCGGGGTCGACATGTTGATGCGTTCGATGCCACCGGACAGGACGTCTTTTTCATCGAGCCGCGAGCGGTCGAGCGTCAACCAGGCGACGTATTCGGTGACAACCGGCCGGGCCCCGCCGCCGAACTGCACGCGGCGCGCGCTGGCGATATCGCCGACGGTCTTGGTTGCATCGAAGTCCACGCCCCAGGCCTTCAGGATCTTTACGAAATCGGCGGTCGGCGTACCGGGCCCCATGCCCATAGGGCCCATGCGTCCCAGCTCCGCGACGGGGTCGACAAAGACGAGCGCCTTGCCGCCGCCGAGCACAAACTGGTCGACGGCGAGCGCGGCCTCCGGCGTCAGCTTGTCGGGCTGGGCGATCATCAAGACGTCGACCTCAGCGGGAATTTCCTTGGCGTCCTGGTTGATCGACTTGACCTCGAAGAACTCGCGGATTTGCTCCATCACCATCTGCGGTGGCTGCGGGCGGCCGCCGCCCATCATCGCCATCGGTGCCATGCCGCCGTCGAGCGGCAAGCCGGTCATCAGCCCCACCACGCGCTTTTTCGGATTGGCCAAGTTATAAATCAGCTTGGTGACGTCGTATTCGAGAAAGGGTTCGCGGTCGTTGCTGAAGAATGCGATCGAGGCGTCGTTATCGGTCGAGTTATTGCCGGTCAGTCCGAAGTAACCGGTTTCGCCTTCGGTATTGAGGCGAATGCCGCGCAGGCCGGCGGCGACGGCACGATCCTCCGCATCGGAGAACGGCTCGGGGTCGAACACGGCGATTTCGAGCTGACCCCGCGAGATGTCACGGTACTGCTCGAGCAGCGAGCGCACCCGCTCGAAATAGCGCGCATAGGAAGGGGCGGCCTCGCCCAGGCGCTTAGAAAAGTAGAGCCGTAGGCTAACCGGCTCATCGATGTTGCGCAGCACCGCGCGCGTACCATCCGAGATGGTAAATAGCCGCTGCTGGGTCAGATCGGCCTTCACCGAGCGGAAGGCGGTGGCGGCGAACAGATTGACCGAGAGTAGAATAATGGCGCCAAGGACAAGGCCGATCCAGGCCAAGGTATGGCGGGGAAGGTGGCCGACGTAGGCCGTCAAGCGGTCGAAGGCGGCACGCACATGGGCGAGGATTGGCTGCATGGAGCGACCTCAGTCAGCTTTTTTCATTTCGACAATCACCCTATTGGCGAACAGGGCGAAGACGATGAGCGAGACGTAGAAGACGATACTGGAGAGCTGCACGACGCCCTTGGTGATGCGGTCGAAGTGCGACAGGAAGCTCAGCGAGGAGATCGCCGAGAGCAAGAACTCCGGCGCCCAGGTGCGCAAGCTGCCGAGCACCAGCTCGAGACCGCTCATCACCAGCAGAAAACAGATCGTTGCTGCAATAATGAAGGCGATGACCTGGTTCTTGGTCAGGGCTGAGATGCACGAACCGATGGCCAGGAAGGCCCCCGCCATCAGGAAGCTACCGAGGTAGCTGGCAAAGATGACGCCGTTGTCGGGGTCGCCCAGCACATTGACGGTGATCCACATCGGCACCGTTGCGAACAATGCCACGCCGATGAAGGCCCAGGCGGCGAAGAACTTGCCCAGGATCGCCTCCCAGGGAGAAATCGGCAGCGTCATCAGCAACTCGATGGTGCCGGATTTGCGCTCCTCGGCCCACAGCCGCATGGCAACGGCGGGGACCAACAGCAGGTAGAGCCAGGGATGATATTGGAAAAACGGCGCCAAATCGGCCTGCCCGCGCTCGAAAAAGCCCCCGACGTAGAAGGCAAAGGCCCCCGTCAGCGCCACGAAGATGATGAGAAACACCGTGGCTAGCGGCGTACTGAAATAGGCGCAGAATTCGCGCTTGGTGATCGCCCAGGTTTTGCGAAAGAGCTCAGCCATGGTGTGCTCCATCGTCGGAGGTGGTGATTTCGCGAAAGACTTCGTCGAGACTGCCGCGCTGCACCACCACTTCTTCCACCTCGATCAACCGCGTGCGAATGAGGGCGGCCAGTTGTGGTGCGGCGGGTGCGCCGTCGCGCGGCGCGGCCTGCAGGCGGACCTTGCCGTTGCTGGCACTGACCGTTTCCACGCTTTGAATGGCGGCAAACTCCAGCAACGCCTTCTTTACGGCGTCGGCGCGGCTCGATGGCACGTGCATGGCGATGGTGCCGTGATAGGACAGGCGGCGCATCAAGGATTCGGCGGTGCCGTCGGCAACAATCCTGCCTTTGTTGATAATGACCGCGCGCGAGCAGACCGCCTCCACCTCTTCGAGAATGTGCGTGGAGACGATGATGGCCTTGTCTTTGGCCATATCGGCGATGAGTTTGCGCACATGGTGCTTTTGGTTGGGGTCGAGCCCGTCGGTCGGTTCGTCCATGATCAGCACTTGCGGATCGTGCAGGATGGCCTGCGCCATGCCGACCCGGCGCTTGTAGCCCTTCGAGAGCGTATCGATTTTCTGCTCAAGGACCGATTCGAGTGCGGCCTTTTCCACCGCCGCTTGCACGCGGCGCCCGGCCTCGGCGCCATCGAAGCCGCGAATCTCGGCGATGAAGCGCAGGAAGCCGCGGGTGTCCATGTCGCCGTAGGCCGGCGCGCCTTCGGGCATGTAGCCCAATTTCGTCTTTGCCGCGATCGGCTGGTCGGCGACGCTGATGCCGCCGATGTAGGCGCTGCCGGAATCGGGCTCCAGGAAGCCGGTGAGCATTTTCATGGTCGTGGATTTGCCGGCGCCGTTGGGGCCGAGAAAGCCTAGCACTTCGCCCTTGGCGACCTCGAGCGAGATGCCATCGACCGCATTGATTGCACCAAAGCGTTTGCGCAAATCGCGCGCCTCGATCAGGACCGCCATCAGCTTCACTCCCCAGTATTGGTGCGGACCGCAACCCCACATTTTTCTAAAGGCCTGCGCGTGGCCGATAGCCTGACACTTTGGCTAGAAATGGGTGTGGCAGCCATCCAGGCGGGCACAGCCCCCGACGCGCTGCGTGGCGACCTTGACCAGACTCTGCTCCCTTCTGTCAAGGGGTTGAATGGTCACCCTTTCCGGGCTTGACGGCGGCGCACCGGTGCCGACAGCGCTCAGCGAGGGACCGCGAGCGGGCGGCGTCCCACCCCGCGCCGGCGGCGTTGGGCGAAGGCGGGCGCCGCCCCCGGTACGACACGTTGCCTCAGCGTGGGCCACCATTTCGCGCCTTTTCGGCTCGCCGCTGGCGGTGCCGCCGCGCCGGTCGGCAGCCCACCCTTGGCCTCGGCTCAACTTCTCCATTACAGTGGCGGCCAATTCGAACTGACACTTTGGGAGGAAGCAAAATGATCAGGCGAAGGAGAAGATGGCGGCTAGGCGGTGTTGCCGGCGCCGCGATGGCATTGGCCGCGATGATCGGCCCGTTCGGCCTAGCGCAGGCGCAGGAGCCCATCAAAATCGGGTTCTCCATGGCGCTGACGGGCCCGCTGGCCGCCAACGGCAAGCAGGCGCTGCTCGGCATGAAAATCTGGGAGGAGGAGACCAACGCCAAGGGCGGCCTGCTCGGCAGGCCCGTCAAGCTCGTCTTTTATGACGACCAGTCGAATTCATCGACGGTGCCGGGCATCTACACAAAGCTGCTCGACGTCGACAAGGTGGAGCTGGTGCTCGGCCCCTACGCCACGGCGATGGCCGCGCCGGCGATGCCGGTCATCATGCAGAAGGGCAAGACCTTCATCATCCTGTTTGGCCTGGCGGTGAACACGGAGTTCAACTATCCGAAGTTCTTCGCCATGATTCCCACCGGCCAGGACACGAAGCCGTCCTTCACCAAGGGCTTTTTCGACGTCGGCGCTCAGCAGAAACCCAAACCGGAGACGGTGGCGCTGATCGCGGCCGACCAGGAGTTCTCGCGCAACGCCTGTGAAGGGGCGCGCACCAACATCAAGGCGCACAATCTCAAGATCGTCTACGACAAGACCTATCCGCCGACGACCACCGATTTCGCCCCCATCGTTCGCGCGATCCAGGCGGCCAATCCGGACATCGTTACGATTTGTTCATATCCGCTCGACTCGGTCGGCATGGTGAAAGCGGTGAACGAGCTCAACTATCGGCCCAAGCTGATCGGCGGCGCCATGGTTGGGTTGCAGGCAACCGTGTTCAAGACCCAACTCGGGCCCCTCCTCAACGGCTTCGTGAACTATGAAACCTGGGTGCCCGACAAGAAGATGATCTATGAGGGCACCGAGGAATTCTTCAAGAAGTACCAAGACCGGGCCAAGGCCGAGGGCGTCGATCCGCTCGGCTACTACCTGGGCGGTTGGGGTTATGCCTACATCCAGGTGCTGGGTGCTGCCGTGCAAGGGGCCAACACGCTGAACGACGACAAGCTTGCCGAATACATCAAGAAGACCACCTTCAAGACCATCCACGGCAACATCAAGTTCGCCGACAATGGCGAGTGGGCCGAGGGGCGGATGTTGCAGGTGCAGTATCACGGCATCAAGCAGGGGGACGGCCTCGATGTGTATCGCGGCATGTCCTATCAGACCGTGCTGACGCCGGATGATTTGAAGAACGGGGATTTAATTTACCCCTACGAGAAGGCGAAATAGCTCGCCCGGCGAGAGCGGCGCGCGGCTGGCCCGAGCGCCGCCAGCAACCTAAAGCGTGCGAAGCAGGGGCGCCCAAGCCCTTGCGCGCCCTTGGAGCGGCGCGCTACATCACGATCCGGCTTGGCGTTTGCCCGCTTGGCCCTGCCGGGCGGGCGAAACGACGGGCCAAAGCCCCAATGGGCCCTCGTGGACCCCAGCGGGCCCCAGTGGCGGAACCGGTAGACGCGCCAGACTCAAAATCTGGTACTCGCAAGGGTGTGGGGGTTCGAGTCCCTCCTGGGGCACCATCCGTAACTTTTCCGATTGATTTTGGTCAGGTTTTTATCCCTCACCCACCTTTTTGGGTTCCAAGGTGAGGGATTTTTTGTCTGCATTTGTTCCCAACAGGTGCGCGTGTTCACGCGTCAATCGCTTGCGCTCCGCATCGTGCGTATAGCGTTCCGCCTGCTTGATATCGAGCCAGCCGAACGTCGCCATAAGGGTGTGCGTGCTGGCTCCGCGTTCAACCATCCTGGTGGCCGCTGCCTTGCGCACGCCGTGTGAATTGAGGCAAGGCAACCCAGCCTGGTTGCACCACTCCGCCATCTTGTTGCCGAACCCTGCGGCGGTGAATGCGCGTCCATACTGTGTGACCAGGTAAGTGGTGGCGCCCACCACGGGCGTGGCATCGATGATGGCACGCAGATCCGGGATAATTGGGATACTCACCTCCACCGGCTCCTGGCGGTTGCGTCCTTTATGCGGCACCCACGTCAGCGCGCCGTCTTGCACCATTGGTGGGCCGAGGCGCACAACGTCGGATCGACGAGCGCCCGTGAACATCAGCAGCGCCAACGCGAGACGCGCCTTGCAGCCGATGTGATGGCGCGCCTCGAACTTGTCGAGATGCTCCGGCTTCCATCGGGGGAAGCCGCCCTTGCGCTTAGGTTTTAGTTTGGCAACATCGCGCGCTGGGTTCGTCGTGATGCCGACGTGCGCATTTTCAGGCGGTATCGCCCATTTGAACATCGCGCGCAGACGCTTCACCCGGTTATTCGCGGCGTCTGGTGTGTCCTTCTTCCGGTCGCGGACGATGTCGACGGCTTTGGCCCCAAATTCGGTGAGCGGGCAGTCCCCGAACACCTCCTTGGCGCCGGGCGCGATTGGCTCGACGTAGATGCTTTCCAAGATTAGCTTAGTGACGTGCTGTGTGCGCGGGTCTAATTGTCCGAACCCCGCCGATGTCGTGTATTGGGTGCCGAGCCATCGCAAGGTGTTTGGTGCTGCCGTACCGCGTGCTGGTTTCCGCCTGAGTGTCTGAGTGGCGTGCTGGCGCATCAACTTGTGATACCGTCGGTCAAATTCTTCCGTGCCAAATGTCTCGTGGGTGCGTACGCGCAATCCATGGCCCGGCCGAAAATAGTAGCGCTCTTTGCCATGGCGATTGATCTGCGGAACGACGTGTAAATAAGACCGTAACGATTTACGCTGAACTTCCCCATCATAGCGACATATTCTCCCAAGGATTGTCGCTTGCCTCATTCTTGTCGGGCGCCGCAAAGGCATCATCGAGCTTTCGGATGTCCCAAACAATGCGCCCATAGATACGTATGGGCTGCGGCATCAGCTTATCCCTGGTCGTTGGACAGACGCCGACATATGCGGCGGCTCGCACGCGCGAGAGGCCTCGGAGCATCGCACCAGCCGGCAAGACGTTGCGTTCAGCGTCAGGTCGCATCGTACCCAGCGAGTTCGACGGCCCAGTTCCCTTTTTTAAGCCATGCCGTGTGCTGAGCAAGGGGGACTTCGATTGGGTTGGCTGCGACCGAACGCAAATCATCGACCTAAGACTTGCGCCATCCCGCTGCGCCGCACTGCCCGGCTAGAGTGCCCAAATTTCTGGTACGGGGGTCGCCTAAAACGGCGCTTAGAAGGTGGCGAGGGGTAGGACACCGGGTGAGATAACCGGCCGCTGGCGGTGAGTATTGCACTGGCCCGCCCAAATCGAGCAATACAGGTCACCAGGGAAAGCGCGGATACCCGGCCCGTTGCCGTCGCGAATCACCTACGGTCCCGGCCAGGACAAGAGTTAGTGGAGGTTTTCGATATGCCGACGGCTGCGAAGAAAGCGACTGCGCGCGGGGCCAATCCTGTCGACGCGGTGTCGCATCTTGCTGTGGTGACCGACCGCATGCACGGCCTGCTCATGGAGCGCGCGGACGCGTTGATGGGCTGCCTCGAAGGATCAAGCGGAACTAGCCTTCGAGCATAATTGTTGCGGTCAAAGCACTGATTAACTCTTTTTCCCCATTACTTTTCTGCAATTGACGTGCTTGACAGGGTCAATGCGTTAGTGTGTGCAGTGCGCGTCGTAAATATTCAACGTGCGCCGAACCGCCGCGCTTGGTTGTCAACAATAATCCGCCCGTAATCAGCCTGATTGAATTTGCCGCCGGCGCATTGAAGCGGCAAAGTGGGGCTGCAATCGAGTTTGATGATTTTTATTTGGCATACCGCGAGCGCTGCACCGCCGAGAATGCGCGCATTGGACGCCGGCTGAAGCGGTCGCGCAGACCAATGAGCTATGCCGTGAATGCGGCATTACGATCCAACGGAAAGGCCGGAAACGGTTCTTGGCGGACGTGCAACTGTCAGTGGCGTAAGTGCGTTGCATGAGTGCAAGCGTTCACTCGAGGGGACGAACCATGACAGAAACAGACATGGCGAGCGTGCACAAGTTCGCCGTGCATGCGCTACGGCACCACCTCGGCGCTGAGACTACGTTTGCCGCATTCTGGGACGCGTATAAGCGCCATTGCGAGACTCAAAACCTCGTGGCGCTTGACGAGAAAGACACGGCCAAGGCGTTGTTGATGCTCACCGATGTGATTGTGGGTGTACGGAGTAGCCGCTGCGTAACGTTATTGGACGTAGAGTTGAAACAAAGTGCGTGAACAACCCCGCAAGATAGTTGAGACATCGAGCACGCTGCGGCGTACGGTGTGTGGATAAGCTGCGCATTAGGAGGCCCGTAGGCCGCGTTGACCTCCCACTCTGCGATCCGTCCCTGCGGCTCTTTTGAGGTTTAGTTGGTTAGCTCCATGAGCGGGAGCAGCCAGATTTTCCATCAAATTTTGCGAAAGATTCTGTGCGTCATCACACCTGCCAGGTGGCGCGGCAGGACCGGTCGTCGACACTTCGGAATACCACTGGCACTCGAAGTGTCGACGCCCAACTGTCGACGCTTAGCGAGAACGGAGCAATATCCCGAGCCACCCCGAGTGCGGCCAGAGCAGGGCGGGCTTGGTCGAGTGTGGTTCGGTCAAGGTTATACAAAAGCCGACATCGCCGACGCTGGGATCGGCGACAGGTAGGTCGCCACCGACCATGTCCGCTCATAGGTGTATCGCGTCGGCACGACTGGTTGCTGGTAAGATTTCGCTCTTCTCCGTTCGGTGGATGGCGTTCACGCTTGGCTCTACGTCTCCTTCTCAATGACATCTTCCGTCAGATGACTGGCGCGCGTCGCGACTGACCCAGACGAGAGTGCGCCAGGACAAGCTGGCAAAGGTTAGGAGGTGAGAGTCTTCCACGGGGTAAGGCCTAGCCAGCCGCCCCGACCCCGAGTGATGCAAGGGCTAGCTGCGAGGCTCAACTTGAAGCGTTCAGTGCGCCGGTTAAACCGGCAAGGAGTAGGTGGTGAGAGTCCGCCGCGATGAAGGAGTAGCGAACCACATCGGCCCCGAGCCGTGCGTCAGCAATGGCGAAGCGTCGGCAGGGGAGTGCATAGGCCAACCATCGAGCCGCGAAAGTCAAGTTATCCCGGGTGCCGACACTGTTGAACGGGCGGAAGGCAACATGCATGGACGCGACAACGCGAGTGCCCATGTGACCCGGCGTGGTCGTAGACCCTGGCATGTGCAGACACTCCTTGTCTCTGGGAACCGGGAGAGCTCGCGTTCGACCGCTCGGTCTGAGGCCGCCGGTCCGCGTCGGGAAGGTGAGGAGCCGTAGCTGACGATGCACGAACGCGAGAAGTCAGACCCCGCAATAGGAGCCGGGAAGCCGACGAACAAGGCGGAGGCGACATCTGTCGTTGATGCTGCGGAGCCGGTGGAGCAAAGGGCGGGGGCCAAGGGGAACGCGAGCGAACAAAGCACGCACCGGACACAGGGTCGGGAGCGCGTGTCACATGCGCTCGAGCGCGTACGGAAAGCCGTAAGGCAGAGGAAGGAAGAGAAGCTCACCGCGCTCCTACACCACATCAATGTCGACCTGCTGCGGGAGGCGTTCTTCGCGCTCAAGCGCGATGCCGCGCCCGGAGTGGACGGGGTGACGTGGGAGGACTACGAGGCAGACCTTGACCCAAAACTCACTGATCTGACTTCGCGGGTCCACCGGGGAGCATATCGGGCATTACCGTCGCGCCGAACGTATATACCGAAGGCCGACGGCAGACAGCGCCCGCTGGCGGTGGCCGCCCTGGAAGACAAGATCGTCCAGAGGGCGACCGCCGAGGTGTTGAACTGCATTTACGAGGAGGATTTCCTCGGGTTCAGTTATGGGTTTCGGCCAGGCCGTGGACAGCACAATGCGCTGGATGCGCTCTGCGTTGGAATCACCAGCAAGAAGGTGAACTTCATTTTCGACGCCGATGTCCGATCCTTTTTCGATGAAGTTAGCCAGGAATGGCTCGTTCGCTTCGTCGAATATCGTGTCGGCGACCGGCGCATCATCCGCCTGATACGAAAGTGGTTGAAGGCGGGCGTACTGGAAGAAGGAGTCGTCACGGTCAGTGACAAGGGGACGGGTCAGGGCTCGGTGATCTCACCGCTGCTCGCCAACATCTACTTGCACTACTGTTTCGATCTCTGGGCCGAACGCTGGCGACGGCAGGAGGCCACGGGCGATATGATCATCGTGAGGTTTGCCGACGATATCGTCGTGGGCTTCGAGCACGAGGCGGACGCCCGGCGCTTCTGGGACGCGATGCGCAAGCGGTTAGAGGAGTTCTCGCTGTCACTGCATCCGGACAAGACCCGCCTGATCGAGTTTGGCCGCTATGCGGTGGACAGACGCGCGGAGCGTGGGCTCGGTAAACCGGAGACCTTCCAGTTCCTGGGCTTTGTTTTCATCTGCGGGCGATCGCGCAAGGGCAAGTTCCAGCTTAAACGGAAATCCCGGCGCGATCGCATGCGGGCAAAGTTCACTGAGATCAAGGAGGAGCTACGACGGCGGATGCACCAGCCGATCCCCGAACAGGGGCGCTGGCTGGCGCAAGTCATTCGGGGCTATTTTGCCTATCATGCCGTGCCGACCAATTCCGCGGCACTCCGCGCCTTCCGCTACCATGCTGAACGCCTCTGGCTGCGCACGCTGCGGCGCCGCAGTCAGACGGACCGCTTCTCATGGAAGCGGATGATAAGGCTGGCCAATGACTTTCTCCCGCAACCCCGAATCCTTCATCCCTGGCCGAGCGTTCGCTTCGCCGTTACCACCCAAGGTGGGAGCCGTATGCCTTAATGGGGCACGTACGGATCTGTGCGGGTGGCGCGGGGTAACCCGCGTCCCTACCGCGATCAGGGGATGCCACGGGCTGGGTATGGAGCAGCGAAACGGGTCGAATTCCGAGGTGCCGATCTCGTTCTCTTGAAGAGAAGGCAACATCCTCCCCGCGTAAATGGCTTGCGGACGAGGAGCCTCGCGCTGTCGGAGACCCCATGCACGTG
>Ga0134122_10000328_pt1 | contig 30639 bp, 25 predicted proteins | sample KB302_FD_96461 | JGI IMG/M metagenome (GOLD analysis project Ga0134122, IMG submission 96461) | Terrestrial soil microbial communities without Nitrogen fertilizer from Kellogg Biological Station, Michigan, USA - KB3-0-2 | ecosystem: Environmental > Terrestrial > Soil > Unclassified ...
CTCATCGATCGAGCGCCTCGGCCTCTGCAGTTTTTCGATGAAGAACTCGTTCGTGTGTTTACGCAAAGCTTCGAACTGGAGGGTGGGCGTTATTATGGAGGGCAGACGATCCAAGACGTCCGGTGGGATGGAATCTCTCAGGTGGTGACAACCCTCCAGGACGGGCAGGTGTTCACAAGCGATAAGATGCTCGTGGCCTTGGGGCGGCAACCAAATCTGGAGGACCTCAACCTCAGCGCCACCGGCTTGACCCTCACCGAAAAGGGAGCCCTGGCTGTCAACGAGCACTGCCAGACCGTTGTGCCCCACATTTACGGCGTCGGCGATCTCATCGGCCCTCCTGGTCTTGCCTCCTCTGCTATGGAACAAGGCCGGCGTGCCGTCTGCCATGCCTTCGGACTCTCGGAGGGACAGTTCGGAAACACCATTCCGATGGGAATTTACACCATCCCCGAAATGGCCAGCATCGGCATGGACGAAGTTGCGGCCAGTATAAGGTACCGAGGAATCATAGCAGGCCGGGCACGGTTCGACGAAATCGCCCGCGGTCAGATCTCAGGGCTTACCCATGGATTACTGAAAATGATCGCTGATCCGACAGGGGAACACCTGCTCGGGGTCCAAATTGTCGGAGAAGGCGCGACGGAACTGATCCATATGGGCCAGATGGCGCTTCAGCATGCGGCCACGATCGACTCATTTGTTGAAAATATCTTCAACTTTCCCACGCTGGCTGAATCCTATCGCGTAGCAGCGCTCGATATCGTGGGCCAACGTCAGAAACGAGCCGCGATCGCTGCATGATAGCCGCGAGACCTTCAAACCGCTTCACCTGTCAACAACAGTCCCACAGCTAGAAAACGTTCGTCGATTGCTCCGAGAAGATGCTGCCGCAGCCCCTCCCGAAATGGCCCGAGACTACCATCACGGAGATAACGATCGACCGTGCGAGGCAACCGCCGCCTCCAGGCTTTAGCCGCCTGTCGTGCCTCGCCCGCCGCTGGTCCGCCTTGACTAAGAATGTGACGGACCTCCTGCTCGAAGAATTCCACATGCCCCTCTTCATCCTGCAAAATTGAGGCAAGGTTCGGCCGTAAGCCTGCTAACAGGCGGGCGAATTCCAGCCCCAATGTTTCATATCCGTAGAGATGCACTGCAAGAATTCTCCATTGGCTGGGCATACGAGGAAGTGCCGTCTTGCCATGTGAACTCGTGCCAAGCAGCAGTTCAAACTGCTTCAGATGCTGCGCTTCTTCTTCCTCATGGCGCCGCAAAAACTTGAGCGCCGCGGCCGGAACCTCTTGCGCCTGCGCGGAGCGTACGGCCCATAGGGCCATGGCCTCCGCTTTCAGAAACTGTTCCAAAATCGCCTGTTCACAGACAGAAGGAATAAAAAGGGGTCGGGAGTCTTTTATCATGATCCTCTCGGTCGCCCCCGCGGACGCAATGTGGACTCCATTCCGAATTTCCTCACCATGCGGCGGACCCACTCGTCCTCGCCAAAGGGCCGCCCCCGGCGCACACTCATGCGTAGCGCTTCCAGTTCTGACGCAAGCTGCGGGCGATTGACGCGAAGGCGCCAGTCTCGGGGACGGTCCATTGGCCACTCACTCAGCCACACCATCTGCGTACCGGCTTCCTGTTCCAGGCGCCATAAACTCCCCCACTGCCAGTCTTCGGCCCGCGCGACCAGCTTCGCGCGCAGCGGATTACGCTCGACGTACCGCGCCACGCTGACAAAATGCTCATCTGTTTGTATGGGAAAGGACTTGAAGCGACCTTGATAGACGGGGCCCGTCCCGGCGCTCTGGTGATGAGCATGCCAGCGTTGCGTATGGGTGACCGTGATCCAGCGCAACACTTCGGATAGTTCGCCGTCGCGTCGTGGCCACAATACGAGATGCCAGTGATTGGGCATCAAACAATAGGCGGTGATCCGAATTCCAGTCCGCTCCACAGCCTCCGCAAGGACCCGCTCATAGGCAATGTAGTCCGCGGCCTTCTCAAACAGCGGCAATCGCCCGACGCGACGGTTGAGTACGTGATAGGCAATATCTCCGGCAGCGAGGCGTGGACGGCGAGGCATCCGAAGTATGTACCAACACAGGCCTAACCTGTCAAGAAAGACTCCCGACCCCTTTTTTTAGGCCCGTTTGACATCCCACAGACCTTTGGCTACCCTGCGCCATTCATTCCAGGGAGGACGAATCATGAGCGCTGAACATGACCGACTTCAAGAAGTACGGGACAAGAAGATCGCGTGGAAGAAGTGGGGCCCCTATTTGAGCGAGCGGCAGTGGGGAACCGTGCGCGAGGACTACAGCGCCAACGGGGACGCCTGGAACTATTTTACGCATGACCAGGCGCGGTCACGTGCCTATCGCTGGGGCGAAGACGGACTCGGCGGGATTTCCGATCACCATCAGATCTTGTGTTTTGCTCTGGCCCTCTGGAACGGCAAGGACCCGATCCTCAAGGAACGGCTCTTCGGTCTCACCAACAGCGAAGGCAACCACGGCGAGGACGTGAAGGAATACTATTTCTATCTCGACAGCACACCGACCCACTCCTACATGAAGTACCTCTATAAGTATCCACATGCAGCCTATCCCTATGGGGATCTGGTAGACACCAACAAGCGACGCAATAAGGAGGAGATGGAGTACGAATTGCTGGATACGGGCGTCTTCAACGACGACCGGTACTGCGACGTCTTTGTGGAATACGCGAAGGACTCCCCCGACGATATCTGTATTCAGATCAGCGTCTGCAATCGAGGCAAGGAGACCACCTCGCTTCACGTCTTGCCGACCCTGTGGTTCCGCAACACCTGGTCCTGGCAAGGCGGCGGCTCGAAGCCGGTCCTTCGATCGGTCAAGGGAGGAACGCATCGAATCATTCACGCCCATCATACCGACCCGCTCTTTCAGGAATCCCTGGACGATTCATATCTCTACTGCGAGGGGACCGGTCCTCTGCTGTTTACGGAAAACGAAACCAACTACGCCAAGCTCTTCGGTTCGGAAAACAGGAGCCCCTATGTCAAGGACGGCATCCACAATTATATTGTGCACGGGCAGAAGGACGCGGTGAATCCCGACGGAGTCGGCACGAAGGCGTCGCCGCAGTATCAACTGACCGTCGGTCCTGGCGCGACGCAAGTGGTGCGGCTCCGGCTGACGCGAACTGCGCCGGGTGAACTACGCGATCCGTTCGGCACGTTCGAGGCGGTGATGAAGGCACGACAAAAGGAAGCGGACGAGTTTTATGGAGTCCTGACCCCGCCGGCATTCAAGGGAGATCGCGACCGCACCAACCTCATGCGTCAGGCCTTCGCAGGGATGCTCTGGACCAAACAGTACTACTACTTCGACGCAGACCAGTGGCTGGAGGAACACCACGCCCATCCATTGCACAAGGGACACCAACAAGCGACACGCAATCGCGAGTGGTTCCACATGGTCAACGACGATATCATCTCCATGCCGGACAAGTGGGAGTACCCCTGGTACGCAGCCTGGGACCTGGCATTCCATACGGTCGCTCTTACGGCCGTGGATCCTGATTTCGCCAAACAGCAGCTCGACCTGATGCTCAGCCAGCATTACCTCCATCCCAACGGCCAGATCCCGGCCTACGAATGGAACTTCAGCGACGTGAATCCGCCCGTCCATGCCTGGGCGACACTGTTTCTCACCCGTCGCCAGGTCGCGCAGAACGAGGACCTGAACTGGGATTTTCTCAAGTCGGCTTTTTCGAAGCTGCTCCTGAACTTTACCTGGTGGATCAACCGCAAGGACCGATTTGGAAAGAACGTGTTCGAGGGGGGCTTTCTCGGCCTCGACAACATCGGCGTCTTCGATCGCAGTGCGCCGCTGCCGACGGGGGGCCATCTGGAGCAGGCCGACGGCACGGCCTGGATGGCCTTCTTCAGCCAGAACATGGCGGAGCTCGCAATCCTGCTGGCAGGTCATGATCCTGTTTACGATGAGATGGCCTCGAAATTCTCGGAACACTTCCTCTGGATCGCCGCGGCAATGAACCAACCCGGAGAGGATGGGATGTGGGATGAGGAGGACGGCTTCTACTACGACATCCTTCGCACTCCAGATGGAAAGGCCACGAAGCTCAAAGTACGTTCGATGGTGGGACTGCTCCCATTGTGCGCCACAACCGTCATCGAGCCCTGGCAACGAGCTCTGATTCCCAAAACGATGGCGTTCAATCGCGAGCGCGTGAAGAAAATGCCGGAGCTCCTCAAAAACATTCACCCCACCGGCCAGGGGAATTTTGGAGTCGGCGAACGAGGCATCGCGGCTCTGCTCAATCAAGAGCGGCTCCGTCGGATTCTCACCAGGATGCTCGACGAGGGAGAGTTCCTCAGTCCCTACGGCATTCGTTCACTCTCCAAGTTCCACGAAAAGCACCCGTATGTATTCCACGCCGACGGCCAGGAATACCGGGTGGATTATTTGCCGGGGGAGTCTGACAGCGGGATGTTCGGCGGCAACTCCAACTGGCGGGGACCGATCTGGACACCGGTGAACGCCCTCATCATCAGGGCGCTGGTAAACTTCTACCTTTATTACGGGGACAACTTTAAAATCGAATGCCCCACGGGGTCCGGCCGGATGATGAACCTGTTCGAAGTCGCCAAGGAGATCACGGAGCGCCTCGGGCGAATTTTCCTGCGGGATAGTAACGGACGCCGGCCTGTGTATGGCGGCACCAAAAAATTCCAAGATGACCCCCACTGGCGGGACCACCTCCTCTTTTACGAATATTTCCACGGAGACAACGGGGCGGGGCTTGGGGCGAGTCACCAGACCGGCTGGACTGGACTGGTCGGCGGCCTCGTACGGATGTTCGGCGCGACGGACCCCGAGCAGCTTCTCAAAGGCGGTAGAATTGAAGCCCTGAAGAGTCTCAAGCGATGAGCGTGCAGGTGCGGCTGGTTGACTGATGTCGCCGGATCCCCAGCCAGGCGGCAACGCTCGACGACATTCTGGACACCAAGTTGGACCGCCTGGTACAGATGGGTTTTGCCTGGACGGTACAAGCCGGTGTGCGCTGGACGTTCCGAACAGCACCAAGACTTTGCAGTCGAGACCTGTGGCGCAGGATTGCAACCGTGGGCCTCACTTCGGTTTTGTACGGCTGGCTCGGGATGGGGAATCTCCACGTTGTCATAGCCCAGGAACCGTCGCGGGCGTCTCAAAAGACCGAGCGAGGCGAACCAAATCCCGGCTCGGAGCCGAAGTAGGAAGACTCACCACGCGAACCCCGGTTTCTTCCACCGGTACTGAGGCCCCAACTGACTCCGGAAGAACAGGATGAAGCCGAGCGACTTAGACAGCTGGCGGCCAAGTACGGGACTGATCCGACGGCGATTGTCGGCCGTCTACAGCTATCCTCTCAGTACGCGAACTTACCTCATGGTGCTCAACTCTCCGAGACCATAGCCCGAGTGGATGTCCCGTTCCGGAGGAACTGGTTGCTGCGGGTGGATACTCCGTTACACCGATGGCTCGATCCCAATCGTCCCGGCGTTGCCAGCGCTCAAGGCTTGGGCAACCTATCGGCCATACTCGGGTGGCGCGCCTACAACACACCCGAATACGCCCTTTTGATCGGCGCCGCCTCCTCATTTCCCACCGCATCCGATGATTTGTTGGGTAGTGGGAAATATACGGTCGGCCCAATCGTCGCCACAGGCCGTTTTCTCCCTCAATGGGAGTCCTTCCTCTTCGGGGTGTTCCAACATTCTGTCTCAGCGGGCGGCGATCCTTCTCGAGCGGATGTCTCCTTTACTCAGGCGTCCCTACAGATCAATACGATCTGGACTGACCGTTGGTGGACCACCGCGCAGGGGGCGTGGCAAGTCAATTGGGAACGGAAAGGGAAGAGCAGCATGGTGTTCGAAATCGAACTTGGCCGGAATGTAGTCGGGAGATGGGGGTTGTTTGCGCGTCCCGGTGTGGGGATTTGGGGAAACGATCTCGCCGGAGCCTATGAGTGGAATGTGGAAGTCGGCACTCGCTTCATGTTCCAATCGTTTTGAGATCCCGGCCAGCCCCCTCGAGTAGAGCAACGACTATGTACATGATGCCAGGGATTGGATAGAGACATTGAGCGTGAACGATACCAACACCGGCATCGGCCTCAATATGGCAATTTGATGGCCATAGGCACTGAATTTTGTGAACGGCTCGTGACCGGCCTCGCGCGCGCGATCATAGGAATCGGCGGCACACTGTTGCTGCTGGCGCTGACCCCCTATGCGGCTGACGCGCACCTCGTGGTGCTCAAGAACGGCGATCGGATCAGCGGTCTGGTCGTCAAAATGCAAGACAAAAAGCTCGAGATTGATCCCGAGTATTCAAGCACAAATATCATCATTGACTGGGATGATGTTCGGAGCATCACAACTATCCGGCCCATGTCGATTAAACTCTATGGGGATGTCGAGATGCCTGAAAACGTCGGGCAGCGCGTTGGCGACCGGATCATCCTGCATACCCTCGAAGAGGGGGGACCGATCCGCCTCCAGGACGTGAAGGGTATCAATCTAGCGGAAAATGACTATTACGGCTACATTTCGGCCGGCGGTAATCAGACGTCGGGTAACACGCAAACGCAGGCTCTGAACATATCAGGCACTCTCACCTACCGCAAAGAGGAACATCGTGTTATCTGGGACGGAAAATACAATCGTGCGCAAGCGAATCACGAAGACACGGCCAATAATGCGGTTATGAATTTAAAATATGACCATTTCCTCACGCGCCATCTGTTCGCAACCGCTTCGAGTCTCTCGGAAACGGACCAGTTTCAAGACTTGACGCTACGCGAAACGGCAAGTTTCGGTCTTGGATACGATATTCTCGATAACAGACAACAGCTACTATCCGTAGCGGCCGGTCCGGCATCGGTGTATCAGGATTACACCAATACCGCTTCTACCGTTACTCCCTCCACCACGTGGATGTTACGGGCCGAATTCAGATTCCGCGACGATGACGTGATCCTGTTCCATAAGGAACAGGGATTTCATGATCTGGGCCACGGGTCAGGAACTCGCTGGAACGCCGACCAGGGCATCAGAATCAAGATCACCGACAATTGGCGACTTAACCTGGAGTACGATGTTCGTTACAACTCACTGCCGGTGGCAGACAAGAAAACCACGGATACGAACATTATTTTCGGTTTTAGCTACGACATTAAACCGTAGCGGAGCGGGGCAGGGCTTGTTTGGTTTATTTTGTTGGTTTGGGAGAAAGGCTTGCGCCTCAATGCTGTCGATATGTTGCGCACTTGCAGATTAGGAGGCTCAGGGGACGGCCACCGATCGGGAAAGGTGGCCGTCCCCTCTCGCTCGCTTAATTCTCCCTCATCATGACGGATTCTGGCCTCCGCCAGGGCCGAAGGTCACGCCCTCGGAGCCCCAATTCAGCGTAAAGGCGAAGAAGTGCATCATTGAGTCCTTGAACTCACCGTTGACCTGGCCCGCCAGCCCCCGATTTTGTGAGATAGACAGGTCTCCCATATAGGACAGTTCGTAGCTGAAGCCCAATTTGACGGTGGGACGTACCAACCAATTGGCGCCCAGGCCGTACTTATAGGTCGCTCCGACCGGGAGGGCAAGCGGCCGATTGGCAGCCGAGACCATCGAGGAATCGTAGGCAAACCCGCTGTTGAGCAGCCACTCAGGATTGAGCCGATATTGACCTCCGATCGCGACGTGGTAAGTATCCTTGTAATTGCTGACAGTCGTGAGTGACGTCGGATTCGCCGTATTGACCGTCACCTCTACTTCGCCGAATTTACTCCAATTGTCCCATCCGAAGTTGGCCATGAGGGCCAACCGGTCGGTGAATTCGTGATAGCCGCTCACGATGACACGCTGCGGCACAGTGACACCCAGATCGATGTTGCGATTCAACAGGCCATTGTTTTGGAGAGCAGTTCCGATGGTCCCTAAATTCGAGAAGTCAGGCGTGTCGGAAAAATTCAACTTGATCGGAGAATAATAGGTCACGCCGACACGGGAACCTTTTTGCGGTTCGAACAGTATGCCAAACTGGCCGCCGACTCCCGCGGTCGTGTCCTTGACTCCCACCTGTCCGTCTCCTATCCCAGGCGGCGCCAGGTTGTTGATATTGGAGGTGTACTTCAGATACCCCAGCATAACGTTGGGCCCTCCGCCGATGGAAACCTTTTCAGTCACCTGGTAGCTCGCGACCGGCGCGAAGGTGATGCCGACCAGCGTCGCCTCTTTGACATAGTAGCGGCCGAGAAAGCCCTGGTCGTAATGGAGTCCCAGGCCGAAGTTCCCGACCATACCGAGCCCGACTTTGACATCTTTGCCGAGGCTGTGGACGTAGAAGCCGCTCGCTCCGGGCACGGCGCCGATCGGATTCCCGCCGCCATTTCCGCCTAAGGGGGTGTTGGTGCCGTCAAACCCGCCGCTTTGGAAGTACAAGGCCTGCAAGCCACCCTGGAATTGGTTGCCTTCCAGGCGACTCATACCAGCAGGATTCTTAAACAGGGTCGACGCATCCTGCGCACGCGCCGCCCAGCCGGCCCCTGCCAAGGCCACGTCCTCCGTTCCAAATTCCGACAAGAAGAGTCCGCCGGCGCTCGCGACGTTAGGCACAGTGAGCGCTACGGCCAAGCTCACGGCAGCAAGAGTGAATTTCCTCATCACGTCTACCCTCCTCCTTAATACGAATGGACGCCCTTGCCGGGCGGGTTGCCGGAAACTCGTGCGAGATTCTGCATATACGAGCCGAAAGGGAACCGGCGGGCCGCTCCTGCGAGCAGCCCGCCGGTTTCAGGCAGACAGGATCGACCTACTTCTAATGACCGCCCTCCTGCAGCTTTTGCATGACCTGATCAATGCTGAAGCTGGCCGGCCTCTGGCTCGGCGGGAACTCCTTGAATGTCATCAGAAACTTCCCAACATAGGCCTGTGCCGGCACCAGCAAGAAGGCATGGTCCATCAACCAATCGTAGTAGGTGTTCGAGGTGATGTTTGCGCGTTCGTAAGGATCCGTGCGGAGGTTAAACATCAGGGGGAGACGCAGGTCTGTGAACGGTTCGGCCCATATGCGTAAGGTTCCTGGTGCCCGCTGCTCAGCAAACACGAGCTTCCAGTTGTCAAAGCGCAAAGCCATCAGCCCCGCGTCGTCGTTGAAGTAGAAGAACTCGCTGCGCGGCCCCTTCTTTTCCTGACCGCTCAGGTAGGGCATAAAATTGTAGCCGTCCAGATGTACTTTGAACGTTTGGTCGCCGATCTTATACCCCTTGAGGAGTTGTTCTTTAATATCCGGTACGCCGGCTGCCGCGAGCAACGTTGGAGCCCAGTCCAAATGCGACATAATGTCGTTCGAGACCGTGCCTGGTTTGATCTTGCCAGGCCAGCGCACCATGGCTGGCACACGAACCGCGCCTTCCCAGTTCGAGTTCTTCTCGCTGCGGAAGGGTGTCATCGCCCCATCCGGCCAGGAGTTCATGTGTGGACCGTTATCGGTACTGTACAAAACGATGGTGCTGTCCGCGAGCTTCAGTTCGTCCAGCTTATCAAGGACCGTGCCGACGTTTTTGTCATGGTCGATCATCGTGTCATGGTAGGGACTCTGCCATCGGCCCGACTGACCGACGCTTTCCGGCTTGGGATGGGTGCGCAAGTGCATGTGCGTAAAATTCACCCACACAAACATCGGCGTGCCGGCCTTGGCCTGCTTTTCAATGAAATCAACCGCGCGCGCCGCGATGTCATCATCGATGGTCTCCATACGCTTCTTCGTTAGTGGTCCGGTGTCCTCACACTTCTGCCCACCCCTGCCGTCTGCATAACAGTGCAATACACCCCGCGGACCAAACTTCTTGCGGAAGCCAGGGAAGTCTGATTCCTTGGGATAATCAGGGAGTTCCGGTTCCTCCTCAGCGTTGAGGTGGTAGAGGTTGCCGTAGAACTCGTCGAAGCCGTGAACGGTTGGCAGGTGCTCGTCTCTATCACCGAGATGGTTCTTGCCGAACTGCCCGGTGGCGTAGCCTTGCGCCTTGAGTAGCTCCGCAATCGTGACATCCCGTGCTTTCAAACCAAGGGGCGAGCCAGGCAGCCCAACTTTGGTCATTCCCGTGCGCAGGCCGGATTGGCCCGTGATGAATGAAGCCCGGCCCGCCGTACAGCTCTGCTCACCATAGTAGTCGTTGAACATCATACCTTCTCTCGCGACGCGGTCGATGTTGGGCGTTTGGTATCCCATCAGCCCCTTTGAGTAAGCGCTGATGTTGGTTTGACCGATGTCGTCACCCCAGATGATGACGATGTTCGGCTTCTTGTCCGCGGCCCCCGCAAGGCTGACCTGGCTGGCAAATAATAGGATAGACAGAAGTATGCCCATTTTTCGTACCTGTTGCCGTTTCATATGTACTCTCCCTATTTTCTACTTCGACTCGGCATTCCTCCGTGTGATGATTCTCAATATGCTCAGCGCGATACCGAGCTCGCCAGCGCCGTCAGGCTTTTGGTTCAACGCAGCCCGCACCGCCCCGCCATTGGCACAAGCGGTAGCGGAGTTTCTCGGCCCAGAAGCGATAGGCCTCCTCCACATCATGCCACTCATTCGTCACGCCCCTCAGGCTCTTGGTGCCGCCACGACGGTCGACCGCAGCAGTAAGAATAGTTCCAGTGGTGGAATCGGTCGCCTTGAGTTCTGCACTCGCACTGCCCGCGAACCCTGACACTCCGGTTGCAATACCTTTGGCGCCGGTAAGCAGGCGCGTCTGCGGGATGATACTTGTCACCGTATCCAATGTAGCGTTCGAATCCCCCGCTTCCGTAATGGCCACTTGGATTTGCATCACATCCGGGCCCGGTTCACTCGTCATCTCGTAATCTTTTCTGAGCTGTTCGTCGAGCTTCGACCAGAACAACGCGGCGAGTCGCTGCCGATCTTCGACCGAGACGTCCTTCAGCTGAGAGTCTTTCTGGCTCATCCACAGGGTCACAGGGTCCAACTGAATTTTCTTGTACTTACGCCAATCGGCATCAGGATTCGTATAGATCCATAAGGCTTGATCCTCCGAACCTTCCATGACCTTAGCGCGCTGGCCTTCCTTTAGCTGGGCATAGTTCCCCAGAAAACCCGATTTTTCCACCGATCTGGCCTCTTGAGTTGCGGCGCAGCCGCCCAGCCATAAAAGTGCTAGCGGCGCCAACATCCCGATCATCAATCGACAGTTTCGTCTTCCGCTTAACTTCTGCATGCTCGTTCCTCCTTGTGTATGTTGAGAATGGAAGCTGGTGAAGTTGTTTTCTCTACCCGTAACGTTGTTCTGTGCCAGACGGTTTTCCTTTTGTCCTGTTGCTCGATGTGGCATGTGTCACGACATTATGGACAAACGTAGAAGGTATTTCTATCTGAAAAAAGGGGGCTTCTTTTCGCTTATGGAAGGAGAACCGTTTAGATACTTGCTCAGCGTGCATCACGCACCAGCCGGAATCCGACATGGTTGGTTCCGGTGTCCGGTTCGCCCTTGCCCCGCCCGCCCGCAATGTACCGGGCACAATATTGGTCAGTGCAAAGATATGACCCGCCTTTGTGCACTTTCTTCTTCACGCCCGGCTCGCTCGGATCGAGGCTGTCCGCCGGCCCTTGCGGATTGCGTGCGAGAGGTCCCTCCGCGGCCAGTGTCTTATAGTAGTCATGGCGGTACCAGTCGCTGGTCCATTCCCACACGTTGCCGGCCATATCGTAGAGCCCATACTTGTTCGGCGAAAATGAGGCGACCGGCGCAGCGGCTGCGTAACCATCTTCCTTCGTATTCTTGTCCGGGAAATGCCCCTGAAAGGTGTTGGCCATGAACTTGCCGCCAGGCTTGAGCTCATCACCCCAGGCATAGGGCTTTCGCTCGAGGCCTCCACGCGTGGCAAATTCGAACTCGGCTTCCGTCGGGAGCCGCTTCCCAGCCCACTTCGCATAAGCCAACGCATCCTCGTAGGCGATATGCACGACCGGTTGGTTTCCACGGTCCTTGATGCTGCTCTGTGGCCCTTCCGGATGACGCCAGTCTGCACCCTTCACATAGCTCCACCACTGGAAGTGGTCGTGTAGTTTCACCGGACGATCCGGCGGGGAAAAGACCACCGATCCTGCCACGAGATTTTCCGGCGGCGCGCCGGGAAAATCCTCAGCACGTGGCGCCTGCTCGGCGAGTGTCACATACTTGGTCGCCTTCACGAACTTCGCGAACTGTTCGTTGGTAACTTCGGTCTTATCCATCCACAAGCCGTCGACATATACACGGTGCCATGGTTGGGCGTCGGGAAATTCGTCCGCACCCATCCAGAATTCTCCGCCTGGAATCCAGACCATACCTTGAGGCGCGGCGCCGGGAGATTTATCTCGTTGTGAATCGCCCGTCGGCCGATCTGCTGGAGCATTTGCCGCGACCCGTCCATTTTTTGCCGCGGAGATACCCATGTCGCAGGACATCATCGTCTCCCGACCAATGTCTGGCCCTGATGACCTCGCGTCAGTTAGGAAGTAGAGCCCCCCACCAGCCACAAGGACTGAGCCCAGCGTGATGAGCACCACCCATCGTCCTTGCTTCAAGCCAAACCTCCACGACTGCGACCGAGCAGGATGCTGAAACAGCACGGTAAGGATCGGGAAGTTGAAGGTTGGATCTGAGATTGCGAGAGCCTGTGACAATATTCATCAACCGAACCGCTCGGGATTCTGGCCGCCCTAATGCTTAGAGCCGTTGTCGTGCATTTCAGTCCGCACATTTTCCTTCTCGGCCTTCTGTTCCTCAATCAGTTTGTACGCGATGTAGTATTTATAGATGTTCGAGACGTAGGTCACAGTCTCTTCCCCGATCCGTTCCCCGGCAATGATCTCGACGTTGTTGAACCAGACGTAGGGATCGAGCCCGCGCTTTTGAGCTTCCTTCTGAAGCTTCTGGACACGACCTGGTCCTGCGTTGTAGGCCGCGAACGAGAATAGGGTCCTGTTGCGATCGTCCATCGGCTGGTTCGCGAAAAACTCGTCGCGCAGAAAACTGATGTATTTAACGCCGGCGTGGATATTCGGTTCTACCTGCGTGATGTCGCCGGTTGCCATCTCCTTGCCAGTGGCAGGCATCAGTTGCATCACACCGATCGCGCCGACATCGCTTCTGGCGCTCTGATCCAGCAGCGACTCCTGATAGCCCTGTGCCGTCATCAATAAATGATCCATCTTGTACTTGGCGCTATAGGTGCGAAAGAACTCAACCGTCTGTTCGAACTTTTTGATCTCGGACGATGACGTGGCTGCTTTCACGACCCTTGTGCTGCCACCGTATTTTTTAACCAGGGCTTTCCCAAAATCGGACTTCTGACCGTATTGTTTCGCAAACGTCGCGATCTCCGCTTTCAGCTTTGGGCTGTCCTTGCGGATCATCCAGGCGATGTCGCCTCCCTTGTTCACCACCAGATCTTCCCGCGGCTTGAGCTTTTTGAAGACCCTGGCCCACAACAGCGCCTGATAGCGGTTTACGACGACAATGTCGACGAGTCCTGCATTCGTCATTTCCAGCAAATCGTCATCCTGGAGATCCTCTGGCGCGGCCTTGAGCTTCACCGGCTTCTTGCCCTCCTGTATGAAGCGCTCATTGAGATGTTCGAGATGAGTCCAGTAGCTCGTCGACCGGCGGACGAACACCTCCTTGTCTGAAAGATCGTCAAGAGAGGTCAGGTCAGGTGACGATGGCCCCGTCACCACGATTTGCCTGACGCCGCGGAAGAACGGCTCGCCAAAATCGACCTGTTCGAGGCGCTCCGGGGTGACTGTCAAGATGCCGGCCGCAATGTCACCGCGTCCTTCCAACAGCCCCGAGATCAGCTGGTCATGCCTCGTCGGAATAATGGCGACAAAAGTCTTGATGTGCTTTCCCTGCGTCTTGTGACGTTCGTTGATTTCTTTCTCGAAAGCCTTGAGCAACTCGTATTCGGCGCCAGTCTGCCTGGCTCCATTCAGCCAGTATGCCGTACGGGATGGCGCAACGAGTGCGCGAATGGCGCGTCGCTTGATCATGCCATCGAGATCTCCCGTCCACGGCTTGAGGATAGGAGGCTGAGGCAGGCCAGGTTTTTTCGTTGATGGTTGATCTTCTGCGAAGGCCGGTCGGGGTAGTAAGGCGCAGCAGCATACAAGAGCTAGGAGAAAATATTTCATACTGTTTTCCCTGTCGGTGCAGTGCGGGCTTCCTAAGCTGCGACTAGCACCAATGACCGATGTGCGACATGCGAGACGCGCACGACTTTTAACCGCATCCTCTTAAGAAGTGGCGCTGCTCACTCTCCGGCTGACCCACGTTAGAGAGGTGGCATTATAGAAAATGTAAAAACCGTCGTCATTAGAAAAATGGCTGCCCCCCCTCTTTGGCGCTGTTCGCTCATCGTGGATTGTTTGGAGTCAGACGGCCTGTTACACTTCCCATTCCTTTCAGCTTGGACTTCTCACTCAAAGGGATGGCTACCGTTATCACAGGCCCAGCATGGAACAGCGCTATCCTATGCTGGCTCCTTTTTCTTTTTGGCAATGTCTCCGTACAGGCCGGCTGGGCAAGTGAGCCACAGGCCCCTCAATCCAACGAGGGCCGAGAGGATCACAAACAAGAACATTATTTCGGACCGATTGCACAACGTCTGCAGGAAATCATCCTGTCGGATGATTTCCGGATCAGGCTTCCCCAATCCCGGTTCACTCTGGATCAAGCCCTGCACGTACCGGACTGGCTCCATCTGGGCCTTGACTTCCGAACACGCTACGAATCCTATAGCCAGCCGATCAAGAAGGACGAGAAAACCGGCGCTGCGCAGTTCTCCGAACGCACGGATGTCAATCTTATAGCCCGCTATAAACCGTTCAAGTTTCATGTGGAGTTCCTGGATGCTCGCCCCCTCTACAACTATGGCCTCACCGTCAGCAGCAGGATGGAGAATCAGAACGATGTGCTCCAGCTCTATGGCAGCCTGCAGACAGACAATTTCCTTGGTTCGAGTCTGCCGACCGAGCTACAGATCGGAAAGTTTACCCAAGACTTTGGGAACCGCCGGCTCATTGCAAGGAGCCACTACAACAACGTCCCCCATTCGTTCGTAGGCGCTCACTGGACATTGGGAACACGCAAGGATTGGGAAGTCCGCGCATTTGTCATGCGCCCCGTAGAAAATCATCAGACGTCACCGGATACCGTCCCCTCGAATACACTGTTCAGCGGCATGTTCTATCTGGACCAGCGCATCCCATGGTTCCATACCGAGTTGTATGTCTATTACATATCGCAGAACGAGCAGGTCCAAGGCACCACCGGCATCAATCAAGACCAAAGTACCCACGGGCAACTGGCGGACCTCTATACCCCCGGCTTCCGGCTCTTCAAGCCGGAGGCCAAAGCAACCTTCGATTATGAAATCGAATCCGCCTATCAGTTCGGACGATCGGCTCTTCGGCCCGGAAGCCCGGTATTGACGACCTTCGCGTACTTTCAGCATGCGGAGGTCGGATATACATTCGCGCTTCCCTGGACACCGGCCATCCATATTAAGTACGACTACGCGAGTGGGGATGGCGATCCCAACGACAATAAGAATGGCCGGTTCAATACGCTCTTCGGCATAGGTAATACTGATTTGACTCACAGCGGCATCTGGGGACTGTTCAAACGATCGAACCTCAGTTCGCCCGGCTACGTGCTCTCCGTCGAGCCTAAAGAGGGAACCAGGCTGAGCTTCAAGCAGCGATTCTATTGGCTGGCTCAGTCCAAGGATGAATTCGAGGGGGCGGGATTGCAGGACTCAACCGGACAGGCCGGGAACTATCTGGGATCGGAACTCGATCTGCGCCTGGCCTGGACTGTCAGCCCGAATATGGTAGTTGAAGGAGGGTGGCTCTATCTGATGAAAGGGAGCTATTATTCCAATCTCGTGAAGCAAGGCGTCGCAGGCGCTCCCAACGACAAAAATACCGATTATGTGTTCATATCTTTGAGACTTTTCTTCTAATCCCCAGCCCGAGTATCCTGTCATTGACAGTACCTGGGCCCAGCGGTAGGTTTCCCACCTCCACTGGCCGGAATACTAGAATGCTCTTTGAATAGGACCCAAGGAAATTGGGTGAGATGGGCAGGGAGACACGATGAATTGGGAGACACGCATGGCCAGTGAGTTTCCTGAGGCGGTTCGACAGGACCGGTTCCTCGCCCAATCCTATGAGGCACTGCAGAGACAGGGATTTCGACCGGAGAACACGATCGCGTTCGCATGTGTCTGCCGCGACGAAATCACCTGGCCCCTGGTAGAAGATGTTGAGAGAATCTGGGGAGAAGCGTTCTTGTTTTCCGGTCTCGGTGGACTGCCCATTTTAGGCAAGACCGGGTTCTTGGCCGCCCAGCAGCATGCCCCGATTGATGAAAGCGGCCTAGAACGGTATGTGTATTACGCCCTGCCCCATATTGCAATCGGGCCAGAGGGGGAATTCGGCGTCTATTTCCGTCCTGGTCGGCAGCAAGCCTCCCATGCCTGTGGAGCATTGATAGCGATTCAACATGAACTCGAGAGCCGGTCTCTCCATTTGGTGCCCGATCCTGATGACATAGAGCAGAGTGTTCTCAAGCGACATCTGTTGGGCAAGCTCCGGTATGGCGATGTCCCGGATTTACTCTCTTTGACCAAAATCGCTTATGGGGTCATCCTCGAAGAAATCGAGCGGATGATTCACCTGACTGTGGATCCCACGCGAAGCAATTATGGAGTGTTCACCGGGATTCAGATCCACGCCCCGGAAGGTCGACACTTCGTGTGGCCGGGAACAGCTTACGTGGTGGTGGGCGGGAAACAGCTACACCTGTCCAGCGTGAAGTGATACAGACTTCTGAGGGTAACGACGTGAACCGGAAGAGTGACGTGGCTTGCCGCGTCGGGGTCGAGAGCGCGTTTCTGTCACTTCCATTGAGGGGGATCCGAAGGATGATGGTTCGGTATGAGAAGACGATCTTGACCGCTCAGCCCTTCGTCACGTTACCGCTCGCAGTTTTGTTCGTTGCCTGTGCCTTCGGTGTTTCCATCTCAGACTTTGCCTCGGCGAGAAGATCCTTGAACTTCTCGCCCGTCTCAGATGCAAATTCAGAGACCGAATCAGCTAGAACGATTCCACCCTTGATCAATTCTTTGGTCAAGGAACGGAAAACAGGCTCGATACCTGATACGATGCACTCTACAGCCGTGGGAGTTGCCTTCGTCTTATCGACATGAGCCACAGGGCTCTCGCTATCCGGATGGAAAGTTCTGCCGTTCTCGATGTTGGTTGTCCTAGGGGAAATAACCGGTTTCTCCTGGGCAGCCTCAGTGCCTGATTGGTCCCGCGTGACCACCACTTTGGTCCTGGCGCGACTTCCAGTCCTTATCTTTTCCCCGGCCATACACCCTCTCTTCGTGAAAAAGCTCCGCTGTGGGCTTGTTAAACCGAAATGCGAATCCCATGGGGTCGGCCGAAGACTCCATCTCCGTGTCTACCGTACCGGCCTGAGGTCAATGTACACCTGTATTGAGAAAAACTAACTAGTTAAAACCCGAGCCGTTCAGTACATGGCCGAGATTAACATTGGCGTGAACCTGTCCGCGCTCTTCACTGGCAGCGACCGATTGCGCGGTTATATTCGGAACCATGGCCAATGCAATTCTGTTTTCTCCTACACATCCTCCGAGAGGGGCTTTGTAATTTCCTTCTCCTCTAGCCTGCCTGCCTCGAACTTGATAGCATTTTCAATCGCCATGGCTAATGGTTCTCCATACGCGAAGTATCTGTAGCTGACATAGGCCGTGAAGGCCGCTACTGCCAATTCGCCGACCCCAACCGCCATGGCCGCACCTAGTCCCACGGCACCCCCGACGATTACTCCATGGCCCGGTAGGTCGTGAAAAAGCTTCCTGACTCCATGCCCCATTGCGTCCAGACCATCCTCTATGGTGTGGAATATGGTCTCGCCGTCATTCGCAACAGAATCGGACGAAGATTCCATCTCCCTGTCCACCGTACTCGTTGTGGTTTCTTTCATGTCCACCTCCCCACTTATTTTTTCCTACACCATACATGAGCGCATACGCATAAATGTTATCTGAACTTGAAGCAGGTTGTAAAGCTGCCCCCAGGGAGGGCATCTCGAGTATCCCGGCCAGTGAAACGTGCAGACAGGCTCATACCATGTCAATCTCGTCAGGCGTCAAATGGCTCGGGTTTTAACTAGTTATTTATTCTGAATCTTGGCGTACAGTTAAGAAACATTGCCTCTGTTCTGACGACAATATACTAGGAGGACCTATGCATTACTTTACGTTTGCCCTCTCCATCCTTGGATTTGCGTTAGAAGTCACAGGATTTCTCTTCGCGGTAGCCGTCATATAAGAAGATCGATCTTCCTGCCGATCGGATCCCTGCAACCCTCACATACTGAGTCAAATGGCCATCCATGTTCCTTTGAATGTGGATGGCATTGATACGTGGCAGCCAAAACGTCGGACCAAGGCACCGCGCATGAGGCAGGAAGAAAACCGTTAATTAGTTGTTTCTTTGTAATATGGGTGTACATTCAAATCCGGCAGTTATCCGAAAAACTAGGAGGAACTATGCATTACATCACGTTTGCTCTCTCCATTATTGGGTTTGTGATGGAAGTCACAGCATTTCTCTTTGCGATCGCCGTCATATAAGACGATCGATCATCCTGCCGGTTGCATTCCTTCAACCCTCGCATACACTGAATCAAAGGGCCATTCATGTTCATCTGTGAACGTGAGTGGCCTTGTTTTGTCACAATCTGCTTACATTGAGGCCAGCCAAAAGGCCCGATCGAGGACCGCTCATGAGGCAGGGAGAAAACCTACTGCACCGCTTTGGGAACTTGCTCTCCGGCTTCAGACTCATCGCATTTTTTGAAGCTGGCGGCCTTGGAGAAACAGTACGTGGACAACATCAGGAACGGTACGCCCGGAACCCCCGGCACAGCAAACATCGCCACTCCGAAGACCATGCTGGCATATCCCACCTTCCAATAGCCAGACTCGACTGCCCCTCCGGCTGTTTCAGGCACACCCCTGGAATCAGAGTTATTTCCAGCCGTATTCAGGAATTGCCACGGCTGCAACCACGTCTTCGCAAACGAGCTGGTTGCAGCGTCGGGCAATGGGTCAGATGCCCACTGTTCAAGTTCTTCGCGAGTACGATTTTGCAGGAACGTGCACAGCGACTCTGCGGTCCAACGCGATGGATCGAACACAACCACGACACTCTGGCAGACTGGCGCAACGGTAACTTCAGTGATACCAGCTTGGGCGGAGACCAATCCTTGTAGTCCACGGACCAGATTCGAAGTGGTTTTGAGCGTCGGCACACGGAGGCGGACACGCCCGGGAATCGAATGGATGACATGGGTGGCCGCCAAGGGCTCCGCGGGTGTCACCGATAGGGATCGACTCTCTTCGAAGATAGGCTGGACCACGTGTCAGACCCCGTTATCCCACAAGGGCGATCTTCTCGCCCGCCGGTGATGGCAGGAGCTTTGTCTCCACAGGCGCGTGGGAAACCACTTTGATCGGCTGCTGCTCCATGATCGGGCGCAGGCCATTGAGCGTCGCGACAATCGCCGACCCGTTACTAAGCAATGTGGCGCCGATAGGTCCGAGTAAGGCAATGCAGGCCAGACAGGCTGCAATCGTGTTGGGAATCGCAATGATGTTCCAATTCTGTTTGATCAACGCCACTGTTTCCCGACCAATGTCGATCGCGAGAGGAACCTTCCAGAGCCCTCCGTGCAAGAGTACGACCGGTGCCGTTTCCCTGGCCGCCTCCGTGCCTCCTTCGACAGCAATACCGACATCGGCATAGGCCAGCATGGGAGAGTCGTTGACTCCATCCCCGACGACTGCGACCTTATAGCCCTCCCGTTGCAGACGTTGGACTGCTTCTGATTTGTCTCCTGGAAATACTTCAGCCAGGAATTCGGTAATCCCAAGTTCATCAGCAATTCTCCTGGCAACATCCTTGTGGTCACCGGTGATCATCACGATACGTTTCATTCCTCGATCCTTCAATGCCTGGACCACGTCCCGCGCCTCAGGACGCACCGGGTCGGAAATGGACAACAATCCAATGACATGCCCGTCCTTTGCCACACAGAGTGGGGAAATGGCCTGTTGCTGGAATCTCGTGATGCAGTCCTGCACTTCCGTCGACAGGGTCAGCCCCCGAAGCGTCATGAATCTGGGGCTCCCTACTAAGACCACGGAGTCCTCCACGATCGCCTCAACACCCAGTCCCAGGCTATAATCCGATGCGGCTCGTTCCGGAATCGATACCCGTCTGGCCTCGGCAGCCCGTACGATGGCGGTCGCCACGGGATGGGTCAGTCGAAGCTCCGCTGCTGCGGCCAGTGCGAGCACCTCGTCAGCCGTGCTGCTGTTTACCGGCACTACATCCAGGACGTCGGGATTACCCATGGTCAAGGTCCCGGTTTTGTCGAAGACGACGGCGTCGACCTCCGCGAGGCTTTCCAGAGCCCGCCCTCCCTTGATCAGAATCCCGTTGCGGATGGCCTTCGTCATGGAAGACAGCACGGTCGTTGGAGCCGCGATCCTGATCCCTGTTCCGTAATCGACAACAAGGACAGCGGCTGCACCCTGAAGCCCGCCTCCCATCAAGGCTCCGATCGCTCCTCCCACGAAGCTGTAGGGCACGAGATCGTTCGCCCACTTGACGGCATAATTCTGGATTTTGGTTTCACGGGCCGGAGCGGCTTCCACGAGACTCAGGATCTGAGCCGCCTCGGTTGCATTTCCGATCCGCTCGGCACAGATATAGAGTTTGCCTTCCCGAACCACCGTCGCGGCATAGACGAGGGCACCCTCCTCCTTTTCCACCGGTATTGATTCACCGGTGAGCGCAGCCTGGTCTACCAAGGCCTTGCCGCTGAGCACCGTGCCATCTACGGCGATACGCTCGCCCGCGTATACGACCACGGTCTCGCCGAGTTGAACCTCTGTCACGCTGACGCGCACTTTCTGTCCATCCCGCACGACCCACGCTTCAATGTTCTGGAAACCCAGGATTTCCTCGATCGCCTTCTTTGACCTCATCATGGTGAGATCGCGAATCCAATCCGCGACATTGATCAGCCAGACCATGAAGAGCGCCATCGGGAAAGCCCCTTGCACCACGAGCAACGATGTGGCGGAGGCGTCCAGCACATCGACGTTCAGTTTCCCGTCCTCCGACAATGAGCGATGGGCCCGTTTGAGCATCGGCAGGGCGCTGGCCAGAAGCAACAGCGGCACGAACGGCGCGGCCAATGGCTCGATCAGAAGGACAAGACAGATTCCGGCGCTCGAATACCAGAGTTCATCTCCCGCTTCGTCAGTCGAGGCCTGTGCCTGCTTGCCAACATCTTTCGCAGATTTGTACGACGCGACCTCTGCCGCATTGAGGAGTTGCAGCCACAGGCAAAGTCTGTCGGATGTCCATATAGATGGATCGTAGATGACCGTCACACTGAAACACCAGTCGTTCACCGTGACTTCGGTTATCCCTGGCTGGTCCCGAAGAAGCCATTGCAACGGTTCCACCAGGCCTGGCAAGCTCTTGAGCGCCGGCACCCGCAATCTGACACGCCCCTGAATCGCATGGACCACACTCGTATCGGCCATCGTGCCGGTGAGATTCGCAGGCAACGTGTCCGCCTCGGGAGTCGGCGCCGTGGCAGGATGGTCAGCCCCGTTTCCCTGATGTCGTAACTGTGGAGAAATCAGAGTCGAGAGCGCGTCTCTCTCGCTCCCATTGAGGGGGATCCAGAAAGATGATGGTTCGGAATCGAGAACATCCGCAGGAAGCTTGGCATCATGCGTGAGATTCCGCATGTGCGCTTTCTTGCCGTTTATTTTGGGAGGAGAATCGAGTCGCTGCCTGACAGTCCTGAGGGCTGACGGATTCCGATGTACGGCTCCCTTCCTGCGACTCTTTACGATCGTCTGTTTCTCCATGATGACTTAGGTAACATCCTCCTGGTATGGCAGACGATATATGCTTCGCTCAGTCCTTTGTCACCTGACTGCTCACAGTCTTGTTTGTTGCCTGTACATGGGTCTTCGAAACTTGCATCTCAGACTTTGCCTCGGCGAGAAGATCCTTGAACTTCTCGCCTGTTTCCGATGCAAATTCAGAGACGGAATCAGCCAGAACGATTCCACCCTTGATCAGTTCTTTGGCCATGGAACGGAAAACAGGCTCGATCCCTGATACGACGCACTCGACGGCCGTGGAAGTTGCTTTCATCTTATCGACATGAACCACAGGACTTCCGCTACTCGAATGGTGAGTTCTTCCGCTCCCGATGTCGGTTGTCTTGGAGGAAATACCCGGTTTCTCCTGGACATCCTCAGTGCCTGATTGGTCCCGAGTAACAACCACTCTGGTCCTGGCGCGAGTTCCAGTCTTTTTCTTTTCCCCGGCCATACTCGTCTCCTCGGGAAGAAACTCCGCAGTGTTCCGTCCTTATTGACTATCCTTCCCTGCTCTCAGTCTTATCCGTTGCCTGTGCCTGGGTCTTCGACGTTTCCATCTCAGACTTTGCCTCGGCGAGAAGATCCTTGAACTTCTCGCCTGTTTCAGATGCAAGCTCAGAGACGGTATCAGCCAGAACGATTCCACCCTTGATCAATTCTTTGGCAATGGGACGGAGAATGGATCCGACCCCTGATGCAATGCGATCCATGGCTGACCTCCTTAATTAGGCCGTGCTGAAAGCACGGCGGTGGGATAAAGAGTCTACATAGGTCTAGAGCCAGAATTCAAGCTGCCACCGTTAGAATCGGGCCCATCTATTGGGGGGGGGAGGACCAGGACATTCAGGTGCGCTCTTAGCTGAGCAGGAGTATCAATCTTTACGTACGGTAGGGTATTTCGACTCGGGGTACCATGCGAATGCAGCTATCCACTCACCCTCCCATTTAACAGGCAGTTTCACCGTCCCGTCAGAATGGATCATCACGCGGAATCTGCAGGCTACTTCCGCCAACCACATATATCCTGTAGCCTGCCCTGGACGTTACTTCGTCGAGTGCGCCGCTGCCGGTATCGCTTCCCCTGCAGGAGTTGCAGCCAGTTCGGCCTTGGCTTCTGAAACCAAGTCGCTGAAATAGCTACCTCCGCCGGAAAACATGTCGGAAACGGATTCCTGGACGACCAACCCGCCTTTGACCACTTCTTTAGCCGCGCTCCACAACACCGTCCCTGCGCTTGACGCGACGCCCGTGATCACCTTCGTAGCGACAGCACCGACTGCCACACCGACTATGCCGCCGATTATAGCTTCCACGATACCCTCCTTACTTCTGTTGAATTGGTCCCATGCCTGAAATAATCGCCAGTCGTTGAAAAAATCGATTTAGTGTAGCTGATGCATTTTTCTGAAGTCAACTTCATCAAAACGCTCAACGTCTCCTGCCGATCCATGGCAAGGCACACCGTTGTCGCCGACAGGCAACTCAGATAGAATGCCACCCTTGCGCCATGGAGAGAGAGAGAGGCGCGGAAACTCGGGGAGGCTGCCAGCCGTGGCGCGCCTAATCGCCATCACCAATCAAAAGGGCGGAAGTGCCAAGACTACCACCACTGTCAACTTGGCGGCTGCACTGGGAAAGCAGGGTCGGCGGGTGCTCGTGCTGGACCTTGATCCGCAAGCTTCCGCATCGAATTGGCTCGGCGTAAAAGACGGTGGACGAGGTCTGCTGGACGTCTTCACCGACGGATTGGCCTTGGCCGGACTGATTCAACCGACGTCGGCCGACGATGTCGAGGTGGTTCCCGCTTCTTCATGGCTGGTAGGAGCTGAGAAGGCCCTCGCCAGCGAAGTCGGGGCGGAAACGATTCTGCGTCGGCGACTCACAGCGCTGAATGGACCCTGGCAGTACATCTTGATCGATTGTCCGCCGGCGCTGGGACTGCTGACGGTCAATGCGCTGGCAGCGACGCAGGAAGTGCTTGTGACGGTGGAGAGCCATGTCATGGCCCTGAGTGGGCTAGCCCGACTGCTGGAAACTTTCGAGGTCGTCAAGGAGCGACTTAACCCCGATATCAAGATGGCCGGTATTCTTGCTTGCCGAGTGGATGCACGAACCCGCCATGGACAGGAAGTGGTCGAGCAACTCCGAAGTCGCTTCGGTCCGCTCGTATACGACACGATAATCCGGGAGAATGTTCGTCTGGCCGAATGCCCATCGTTCTGCCAATCCATTGATCGCTATGATCCGTTGTGTGCCGGAACGGCGGACTACCGGAAGCTGGCCAGCGATGTAATCAGACAGGAGAACGGGCACGCGGCATAAGGATGGCCAATCACGAAGATCTCGAACATCGCCACACAAGGGAGAGGTAGTATGGCCAAACGAGTCACAATCCGCAGCAATCCGCTGGACACGCTTGTGCCGGATGCCAGGAAGGGCCAGATTGGTGTGGGCATGCAATCCGTGATTCCAGCCAGAGGTACGATCCTGGCGCCGGCAACGCGGAGCCGGTCAAAACCAAGTGACAACCACGTTTCATCGTCCGCCACATCGGTGGCACAGCCGCCCGTTTCTACAGATCTCGTGAGGCGTATCCAGTCATTAGAGAAAGAGAATGAGTACATCAAGTGGCTGGCGATTGGCGCAATCTTGTTCGTGGTCTTGATCTAGCAGACAACCGTGTTGGGCAATCCGGGGGCGTCCGCCCTCTCCTCAGGCCGGCAGAAAGAAAAATCCGATCGCCAGCATCAGGTAGACGGAGAGCAGCATCACGCCTTCCATCCAGTTACTTTCGCCCTCCGAGGTCAGACGACTAGCGATAATAACGCTGAGCACGATTGCGGCTATTTCGAAGACGGTGAAATGAAGATCCATGGGTTGGCCGATCACATAGCCGAGAAACACGAGCGCCGGCGCGACAAAGAGCGCGACTTGCGTACTCGCCCCGACCGCAATGCCGAAAGAGAGATCCATCTGGTCCTTTCTGGCAAACTGTACGGCATTCATCGCTTCGGCGGCATTACCGACCAGGGAGAGAAAAATCACGCCAGCGAAGATCGGGGTTAATCCGATCGAGGCGGAAGCCGGTTCGATTGCTCCGACCAGAATCTCGCTCACGATGGCGATCAGTACCGTGACACCCGCCAATACCGCGATCGCCTTGCCTTTGCTCCATCGCTCTTCATTTCCTTCCTCATGCTCTCCAGCGGCAGCGGATGCGCTCGAGGTGCTTTCAATGAGCTGCCGATGGGTTTTGAGCGTAAACACCAAACTCAAGATGTAGGCGACAAAGAGGACGATCGCGATCTCCGTGCTCACCTCGCGATCTTTCCCGCTGGCAAAATGAAAGATAGCCGGAATCAGCAGACCGATCGCTGCAACGAGCAGAAGTCCCCCGCTCAGGCCAGCCACCGTCGGGTTGAATCGTTGGCGTTCCCTGCCCCACCCTCCGATGACCATCGCGAGCCCAAGAGTAAACAGCAGATTGCCGAGAATGGAGCCGGTGATGGAGGCTTTGACGATGTCGACCAGCCCCTCTTTCAACGCGAAGCCGGAAATGATCAATTCGGGCGCGTTTCCGAGCGAGGCGCTCATCAACCCGCCGATAGTCGCCCCGACATAGAACGAGAGCTGCTCCGTAGCCCGCCCCATCAAGCCAGCCAGCGGCACGATGGCCAGTGCGGAGACGACAAAGATGAGGATCGGGTTGGCTCCGTACCAGTCCAGTCCCACAGCGATCGGGACGCACACGAGCAGGAGATTCAAACCCACGATAGCCTTTCCACGTATTCCCTGACCGATTAGAACATCACGTCACGACCGGACGATCGCTCGAGATTGAGCACGGACTGCTGATAGCCGAACACCGCTTCCAGGTAGTTTTCCCTCGTGTCCGCATACGCGCGATGCGTACTTTCCAGATCGAGAATTCCGATCTCATTCCTGGCATACCCCTGCTGCGCAGCACGGAACAGCATCGAGGCTCGCTCGATTGTGCCGGTCATAGCCTCCACAAGTCTTTGGCTCTGCAGAAACTTCCGATAGGCGACCGCCACTTCGTTCTGTATCAGCACTTTCGTTTTTTCGATGTCGGTATCCGCGGTCCTCACGGCCACTTCGGCCTCTACGATCGCTCCCTGGTTCCGGTCGAACACAGGGAGCGGGGCGCTCAGGCTTAAGCCCCACTGTTGCTGGTTATCGGGGCCGCGCGGTCCCTGAACCGAATAGCCGAGCTGCGCGGTTACGTTCGGATACCGGATTGCCCTGGCCAATTGCAATTCGGTTTTTCGCTTGTCAAGCACGAAACGCTGGGCTCGAATATCCGGCCGGTTTTCCAATGCATACTCCAGGAGCCTGGTCAGGCTCGGCTGGATCATTGGGCGGTAATAGGTGAGGTCTGTTTGCAAGTCAAGCTCGATGTCCGGTGAGAGCCGCAACAGCGTCCGCAGGTCTCCGGCCACCTCCTCAAGCTGCTGCATATCTCGAAGAACCAGGGATTCGGAATTCACCGTCAACAAGCCGACCCTGACCCGATCAAGTTCCAAGCCGCCTTGTTTGGGCTTGTCAAGCATACCGGGGAGCAGCTTCACAAGTGAATCCAGAACTTCCTGATCGATGGCAAGATGCCCCCGTCGTCGTTGCACTCGAAAATAGGTTTCCTTGAGCGTGAACCCCAGTTGTCTCACTGCATCTTCGAATCTGGCTTCGGTGGACAAGGTATCCAGCTCGGCGGCTCGTATCCGGAATCCGCGTCTCCCGGCAACTTCGAATAGTTGACTCAGTGTCGGAGCCACGGCCCCGCAGGTATCCATAGTGCAGCCCTGGGTATAGGCGCTCAACGTGTTGACCGCCAAGGTGGGATTGGGAAACAATCGGGCAGTGATCTGGCGGCCTTTCGCTGCATCGATGCCGTAATTAACCATGATGAGATCGAGGTTCTGCTTTAAGAACAGCCCCATCGCCTGATCCAAGGTGAGTCGCAAGGCTTCCGATGGAGGCCGAAGCGGCTCGAATTTCGGCATAATCTTTTCCATTTGAGGAGAGATCAGCCGCTTCATGGTTTGCATCAACCATTCTTCGACCGTGGTGGGGCGATCTGCCGCTTGGACCACGTCTCTCCCTACCGATCCCATCCACATGATCATTCCCGCAAACGCCAACACTGTTGCTACGCCGAGGAAACAGCGGACAGTTATCCTCCGTTCATACCTACTCCGCTCATCCATATTATGTTACCCTCCCTCCTCAGCGATTTGGTTCGTTACTTTTTGTTACTTGGTTGTTTTGGTTCGCAGTACAAAATCAACCAAACAAACTAAACAAACCAGACAGCTCGTTTCTTCGATCGGCGCGCAGTCTAGCACAGAAGAATTTTGGGGGGAACTTTAAGCCGGGCCATCCACCTAGTTTGGGCGATCACGCTTTGAACGCGAGTCTTCTGGACAAGATTCGTTGAGTGTCCGCAGCGGAAAGGCTGATGCATGAAACTTCGTGGACAGCTGTATGAAGTGACGCGGTTCGTACCGTTCATACGGCAGTACCTGACAAACAGCTCCCGGCCGGACCAGGACTCTGTCCGCCCGGTACAAGACGCGCTGGTCAGGCTCTACCGATGCGACCTGGTTGGTTCCCGGCCTCTGATCGAGTCTTATACGGATGGAACCGGCCGATATGAGATTGATCTCTCGGTCCTTCCGGCCACCTCCGTATCTCTGGTCGCATCCAGCAGCCATGACGCCGCCCAAGACACAGCAGGACGTGAAAACAAATCAGGATGTTGGTACCGGTCCTCACCCTCTGTCGCTGGAGCGATCGACGAGCGGCCATTGGAGATCTACATGGCCCGCCAAGCCATTCCCCATGAATCCGGATTTTCGCAGGCTGAACTCGCCGCTCTTCTGTCGGAAACGAAAAAGCAGGTCGCAGACCTCGAACAGATTGCCGGCACGATTACCGGCAACGGTATTGCCCTTACCTGCGTTGGGAAGGGTGCCAGGGCGTCAGGCAGGCTCGTGCTGCATCCTAATGATTCCAGCGATTTGAACAGGATCCTGCGTCACTCGATTGAAGATTTTCACCTGGAACTGCCGGGCCCCTCCTGGCTGGTCGGACTCATGGTCTCCCGGGATGCAATCGAAGCATCTATCCGGGCTGGACTTCAGAATCTCGCTGTCGAAATCGACAGCCGGCTGCACCTCCGCGCCACCGCACTATTCACGGAGCAGGTCCGGAATATAGACCCGGTACTTGCCGACAGGCTGGCCGGTGAGACCACCCTCACACTCAGTCGTCTTCACGATGCGCCCGCATCCGGCAGTGCACCTTCGCAAGCTTCACGCACAATTATCGGTGAGGTTTGTCTCGGTTTCCCCAGGACTCTTGAGAGCAGAGATTTGCAACTGTAACATCACGCACAACAGGCTCGATTGGTGGGACCATCGAGGTACGGCCAGTTCCGCTCCCCTGTGTTAGGGATCTTGTGGCGTCTCCTCGGTGCTCAAGTCAGTATACCTTCAGGCCTTCCTTGGCAAATTGACCGATCACACGTTGAATCACTTCCTGAGCAGGCGGTGCTATATCTTGCATTGGGTAATCGAGACCGAGTTCTTTCCATTTGAATCGGCCCATCTGATGAAACGGCAGGACGTCCACGCGCTCGACATTTCCCAGACCTGCAACAAACTTCGCGATGTGCGAGATGTCGCGTGGATCGTCCGTCAATCCCGGCACCAAAACAAAGCGGAGCCAACAGGGCCGTTTGCGGGCAGCCAGCCGACGCGCGAACTCAAGCACGGCGCTGTTGTCTTTCCCGGTGAGATGTTTATGACGTTCAGCATCCCAGGCCTTAACGTCGAGCAGTACGAGATCGATCCTTTCCAATTCCTCGTCGCTCAGGCGAGGGCCGAGAAACCCGTTGGTATCCAATGCCGTGTGAACGCCCATCTCGCGCGCGGCGGCAAACAGTCTGATCACAAACCGGTCCTGCATCAGCGGTTCACCGCCGCTGATCGTAAACCCGCCGGACATAACCTTGAGCCCATGACGATATTTCCGCAGTTCCTCGGCCGCACGCGCCAACGGGACTGGTGTGCCATTGCTCAGGCTCCATGTGTCCGGGTTATGGCAATAGAGGCAGCGGAACTGGCAGCCCGAGAGCCATGCTACGACGCGCATCCCCGGTCCATCGACCGCTGATCCGGTGGTAAAGGAATGAATGAAGCCGATATCTCCGCTCTCGAGAGCTTGCTTGATGACTGATTCTGATACTGTGCTGCCTTTGTTCACTCGAAGCTCGTAGGGGTTTTTGGCTTCGAGCGACTCAGACTGGTGGGTTCCTTCCGGGGGCATCGTTTCTTACCTCCTCGATCCGTAACCATTCATGGGCGCGCGCATTACGAACCGTGGAACGTGCGATTGATGACATCCAATTGTTGTTCGCGAGACAAGCGCACGAAGTTCACAGCATAGCCAGAGACCCGGATCGTTAGCGACGGGTATTTTTCAGGATGGTCCATGGCGTCAAGCAAGGTTTCACGGTTCAGGACATTCACGTTCATGTGATACCCCGTCGAACCGAAAAATGCGTCAAGTACACCCCGCAGATTCTTGATTCGATCCTCTTCAACCCTGCCGAGGCCCTCCGGCAGCAACGAGGTCGTGAGGGAAATGCCGTCGGCGGCGTCGCGGTACGGAATTTTGGCGACCGACGCAGCCGAGGCGTGAACACCATGCTTGTCCCGTCCGTGCATCGGATTGGCGCCGGGAGCGAACGGCTGTCCCTTTCGCCGTCCATCCGGCGTGTTTCCTGTGTTCTTGCCGTAGACGACATTCGAGGTGATCGTCAGAATCGATTGCGTGTGCAAGGCATGTCGATAGGTCGGATATTTCCTCAGCTTCTTCATGAACGTGCTGACCACCCAGGTCGCGAGCTGGTCAACCCGATTGTCGTTGTTTCCAAACTGAGGAAACTCGCCTTCAGTTTGATAGTCGGTAATGAGGCCGGTCTGATCGCGGATCACCCGGACCTTGGCATACCGGATAGCGGAGAGGCTGTCGGCCACCACGGACAAACCGGCCATGCCAAACGCCATGGTTCGCACCGGCGCATAATCATGCAGCGCCATTTCAATCCGCTCGTAGGCATATTTGTCGTGCATGTAGTGGATGACATTCATGGCATTGACGTAGACACCGGCGAGCCAGTCCATCATCCCCTCGAAGCGATCGATCATGTCCTCGATGTCGAGGCAGTCGCCCTTGACGGGCTCAGTTGCCGGCCCCACCTGCTTGCCGCTGAGTTCATCCCGACCACCATTGATCGAGTACAGGAAGCATTTTGCCATATTGGCTCGAGCGCCGAAGAACTGCATCTGTTTGCCGACCAGCATCGGCGAGACGCAGCACGCGATGGCGCCATCATCTCCCCACGTGCTTCGCATGATCTCATCGTTTTCGAACTGAATCGAGCTGGTATCGATCGCCACTTTTGCCGCAAAACTGCGGAACCCGTCCGGCAGCCGCGGGGAATACCA
>Ga0134122_10000330_pt1 | contig 30593 bp, 28 predicted proteins | sample KB302_FD_96461 | JGI IMG/M metagenome (GOLD analysis project Ga0134122, IMG submission 96461) | Terrestrial soil microbial communities without Nitrogen fertilizer from Kellogg Biological Station, Michigan, USA - KB3-0-2 | ecosystem: Environmental > Terrestrial > Soil > Unclassified ...
CCCGGTGACCGATACGGGCGAAGATGCGCAAGTCGGCCTCGCCGCCGTCGGCATGTATCCGGCGAATGGCTACGGCCTCTACGACATGGCGGGCAACGTCTGGCAATGGGTCAGCGACTGGTACCGCCCCGACTACTACGCGCAGCTCGCGCGGCAGGGGACGCTCGCCCGAAATCCGCGCGGCCCCGCGGCGTCATTCGATCCGGACGAGCCGTCACAGCCCAAGCGCGCGATGCGCGGCGGCTCCTTCCTCTGCACCGACCAGTACTGTTCCCGCTACATCGTCGGCACGCGCGGCAAGGGCGAAGTCAGCAGCGGCGCCAATCATCTCGGCTTCCGCTGCGTGCAGGACGCGCGCTGAATCTTTTCGTGTAGATCCAGGCAATCGCGGCCGCGGCGCTCTACTGGACGACGCGCCGCCGGACGAATGCTCTATGTAGAGACTTCGTCGAATTTTCACCCTCTTCCCACTTCCCAGGATTTCCCAGAATTTTCAGGTGTCCCTCGTGAAAAAGATATTCGCCGCGACGGCTGCGTCCGCCGCCATGGTTTTCCTCGTCCAGTCGCCGATCGCCGCGCAGCGGCCGGCGCCGATGCGCGTGCGCGCCACGTCGCTCTCCGAGCTTCGGCAGTGGGACGCGTACGTCACCGGCCGCGCGCGCGACGGCCAGCTGCACCTCCGTCTCGCCGACCGCGATCCTTCGCTTCCGCTGCGAACGATCGAGCGCTTCGACCAGTTTCACCAGGGCGTCCGCATCTGGGGCGCGGACGTCGTCCGCGACTCGGAACGCGGCGTCCCCATCTCGATCTTCGGCGAGCTCGCGGCCGACCTGAGCCTGCCGGTCGAGCCGTCGCTGGCGGCAGACGCCGCGCGCGAGGCGTTGCTGCGCACCCGCGGCGCTGGCGCCGTGCTGCTGCGCGAGCCAGAGCTCGTCATCATCCGCCCGGCCGGCGGTGACTACCGGCTGGCCTACACCGCCATCGTGGCCGGCGGCGTGACGGTCGCGCGCGAGTTCGTCGACGCCAACAGCGGCGCCGAGCTGCTGCGGTATTCGGAGATACAGACACAGGCCGTCGTCGCCACGGGGCGCGGCGTGCTGGGCGATACGAAGAAGATGAGCGTAGTCCAGGAGGCGGACACCTATTTCGCCGACGACCGCCTGCGTCCGCCGGTGCTGCGCACCTTCGACATGCACGGCAGCCTCTACCACGCGATCAACGTGCTGCTCGGTTCGCCGCTGTTTCCGTCCGACCGTGCGTCGAACGCGACCGCCCAGTGGCAGGACAGCGTCGCCGTCGACGCGCACACCAATCTCGGGTGGACCTACGACTACTACTTCAAGCGCCACGGCCGCCGCGGCCTCGACAACCGCGACCGGCCGATCACCGCGCTGATCAACGGCATTTCGCAGACAGGAGCGCTGTCGCTGCCGATCGACTACGCCGATTTCGCGGTCAACGCCTTCTGGTGCGGCGCGTGCGGTCCCCGCGCCACGGGCATCATGTACTTCGGCAACGGCATCCCGCCGCAGTACTCCGTCGAGGGGATCGGCGAGAACGTCGGCTACCTCGCCGGGTCGCTCGATGTGATCGCGCACGAGCTCACGCATGGCATCACCGAATCCACGTCCGGGCTGCTGCCCGAGGGCGAAGCCGGCGCGCTCAACGAGGCGTTCTCCGACATCATGGGCACGAGCGTCGAGTTCTATTACCAGGCGCCCGGAGCGGGCTTCGGGCAGGCCGACTACGACCTCGGCGAGGACACGATTCGCGGCATCTCGACGCCGCTCAACGGCATCAGGTCGCTGTCCAACCCCCGGTCGCACATGCAGGGCGGCATCGTCAGCCCGGACCACTATTCGCTTCGCTACACCGGCGACCTGGACGAGGGCGGCGTGCACATCAACTCGGGCATTCCGGGACACGCGTTCTATCTCGCGATTGAAGGGGGCACGAACCGCACATCGGGCCTCAGAGTCGACGGCGTCGGGGCGGCCAATCGCGAGCAGATCGAAAAGGTGTTCTACCGCGCGTTCACGCTGCTGATGCCGGCGGACGCGACGTTTGCCACCGCGCGCGCCACCACGATCCAGGCGGCGCGGGATCTCTACGGCGCCGGCAGCGCCGTCGAGCGCGCGGTGACGCAGGCGTGGACGGCCGTGGGCGTATTTTGAGGAGAACCATCGTGAGCCACCAGAACTTCGTCACCACCGCACTCGTGCTCCTCTTCGCCGCCGCGACGTCGGCGTCCGCGCAGTCCCTCACGCCAGCCGTGAAGGGCTACGTCTCGATCAATGGCGGCTATCAGGTCACGACGAACAGCTTCGGGCATGCCGATTCATTCGAGGCCAACGCCGAGCAGGGACGTTACCAGTCGGACTATACGGTGAAGGCGGGACCGTCGTTCGACATCGCCGCGGGCGCGATCGGGTGGCGGCACCTCGGCTTCGGCATCGGCGTCAGCCGCTTCTCGCGCTCGACCCCGCTGCACCTGGCCGGCGACGTTCCGCATCCGTTCTTCTTCGACCGCGGCCGGGAGGTCAGCGGCGACGTCGGCGGCCTGCAGCGGCAGGAAGTGGCGGTTCACACGCAGGTGCGTGCGATGGCGCCGGTCGGCGACCGCCTGCAGGTGATGGCGTTCGGCGGCTACTCGTACTTCCAGCTGACCCAGGACGTCATCACCGAGGTGACTTACACCGACGAGTATCCGTACGACTCCGCGTCGCTCAAGGGTGCGACGACGACGGCAAAGGCCGGATCGAAGATCGGCGTCAACGGCGGCGCGGATGTCGCGTTCTTCCTGACGCGGCGGCTCGGCCTCGGCTTCGGCGCGCAGTATGCGGGCGCGACGATCGTGCTGCCGATGGGGTCTGGTGCGGGGACGCGCGTCAAGGTCGGCGGCGTCCAGGCGGGCGGCGGCCTTCGTCTCCGTTTCTAGTTGGGTATTCGAGGGGCCGGCTGAAGCCGGCCCCTACGGGTACTGCATGCTTCGTGGCTATGCCTTGGCCTGGGTGACGGGCACGTTGAAGTACGCGGGCTCGTTGCCGGGATACCACTTGATGTTGCATCCCATGCTCGGCCGCTGGCTCTCCGACGGCTTCTTGCCGGCGAGCACGGCGTCGGTGGCCGCGCGCAGATCGGCGCCACTGACCGGCACGTTGTTCTTCGGGCGGCTGCCGTCGAACTGACCACGATACGCGAGGCGGCCCTGGCCGTCGAAGAGGAAGAAGTCGGGCGTGCAGGCGGCCTTGAACGCCTTGGCGACCTTCTGGTCCTTGTCGAACAGATACGGAAAGTTGTAGCCGGCTTCCGCGGCTTCCTGCTTCATCCCTTCCGGGCCGTCCTCCGGAAATTCCTCGACGCTGTTGGACGCGATGGCGACGACCTTCAGGCCCTTCGCCTCGTACTCCTTCGCGTACTTCGCAAACTCCGGGCGGATGTGCTTCACGAACGGGCAGTGCTTGCAGATGAAGGCGACGAGCAGCGCCTTGCTGCCCTTGACGTCGGCGTCGGTCACCGTCTTGCCGTTGAAGTCGGGCAGCGAAAAGGACGGCAGCGTCGTGCCGAGGTCGAGCATGGTCGATGGCGTTTCAGGCATGGAGACTCCTCGAGAGAGACAACCGCCGATTATAGATCGGCGGGTCCGCGCACCCGTGGCATCGGAGGGCGCGCGGAACCCGCCCTACTGGGTCTTCGCCGCCTGCTGCTGCGCCAGCGTCGCGCGGAACATTGCCTCCTGGATGTCGGCCTCGAGGTCGCAGTTGGCGGCGTCGATGAACGGGTTCGCTCCCCTGGCCGCCAGCTTCGCGTGCTTCTCCAGCATGCGGTACTGAGCCGGGTGATCGCCGAGCGGGACATCGCACGGCAGCGCGCGCACGACCTTGAACGTCCGTTCGAACTGCGCGGCGACCGCCGGCGAAATCGTGCCCGGAGAGCGGATGCTGCAGTGGAAGACCACGTCGTAGGTCTTGCCACCCTCCTGCGCTTTCATCGTCCACGCGGTGCAGCCCGGGGTGTGACCGGCGGTGAGATGCGCCGTCAGCGTCGTGCCGCCGAGCGTCACGGTGTCGCCGTCGTGAATGATCCTGTCGATCGGATGTTCCTTGCCGCCGGGCTTGATCGCCTTCAACGTGTCGACGTCTTCCGCCATCACGACCACCTGCGCGCCGGTCAGCTCTTTCACCCGCGCGTCGCCTTCCTGGTGGTCGCCGTGCGCGTGGTTGCCCAGCAGGATCTTGATGTCCGAGAACTTGAAGCCGAGATCGGCGACCGACTTCTGGATGACGGGCACGTTCCGCTCGTAGGTGCTGTCGAGCAGGATGTTTCCCTGCGGCGTGACGACGAGAAACGAGCTGAGCGTCTTCGTCCCCACGTAATAGATGTTGCCGATCACCTTGTGCGGCGGAAACTGCGTCGTCTGATCCTGTTCGCTGCCCATGTTGCGGGCCAGGATCGAACGCGGCGTGTAGACCTGGCCGTGGACGGTGACGGACGGCGTATCGGGCGCTCCCTGCGCGAAGGCGCTCACCGCGACTGCGACGCCGACTGTTGTTATGAGAATTCGCATAGATCCTCCGGCGGGTTCGACCCGCCCTACCGGGTTGACACGGGGCTCGTCATCGCCGCGAGCACCTTGCCGAAGAACTCGTTCTGCGACTTGTCGTCCTTGATCCAGCGGACGACGACGACGAGGTCGTTCTCCCAGTCGATGTAGATGACGTTCGAGCCGGCGCCGACGAACCGCACGCTCGACGCGGGGAGCGACGGCATCGGCTTCTTGTCGGTGTTGAGGTACCAGTTCGCGAAGCCGTAGTCCTTGTTCGCGGGGCCCGGCGTCTTCGCCATCTGGATCCACTTCTCCGACACGATCTGGCGGTCGTTCCACTTGCCGTTGCGCAGGAACAGGTAGCCGAAGCGAGCCATGTCCCACGCGTTGATGAACATGCCGCCGCCCCAATGGCCGCCGCCGGAGACCGACTGCATCTTCGTGCCGTCGATGTCGACCCAGGAGTTCTCGTAGCCGAACCAGCGCCACGTGCTCGAGGCGCCAATCGGCTCCATGATCTCCTCGCGCAGCACTTCGGGCAGCGGGCGGCGCCAGACCTGCAGCGCCGCGAGCGCGAGCACGTTCACGCGCACGTCGTTGTACTTGAAGTGCGTGCCGGGCTCGTACATCGGCCGGTTCTGCCATTCCGCCGGCTTGCCGACGGGCCGGTCGCCCCAGTCAGGCTTCCCCCACAGCGTGCCCGACCAGTCGCTCGACTGCCGCAGCAGGTGCTCCCACGTAATCGACTGGTTGTGCGGCGCTTCGAACAGGTCGACGCCGAATGGCATGTAGTCGCGCGCCTTGTCGGTGATGTCGTGGATCAACCCCTTCTGCCACGCGAGCCCGACGACCGTGGTGAGGAAGGTCTTGCTGACGCTGTGCGTCATGTCCACCTTCTTCGTCTCACCCCATTCGGCGACGACGTAGCCGTGATGGATGACCAGGCCGTTGAGCGGCGCGCGGACGCTGTGCGGGCCGAGGATCGAGTCGAACGGCTCGTTCGCGGCGAAGGACTGCTGATGGACAACCGCCTGGTCGTGCGGCGCGGGATTGTCGCTGGCGATGGCGAACTTGATCGCCTCGTCGAGCTTCGCCGGGTCGAACCCTTCCTGCTGCGGCGTGTGCTTCTGCCAGTCGAAGCGGCCCGGGTAATACGGGGCGGTCTGCGCCGCCGCCGCCGAGGCGCTGGCGAAGAGCAACGCGAGGGCGAGACACAGCTGCTTGGTCATGCGCGGGATTCTACTTCAGGGGGCTAGTGGCGGGGGGTGGGCGCGCTACCATAGGCGGATGAAGCAGATGAGGATGGCGCGCGCGGCGACGGCCGCGTTCCTGGTATGGACGTGTGTGGCGGCGACCGCGTCGGCGCAGGCGATTCAGCGGCTCACGGTGCCGGGCATCAACAACTTCTGGCGCGTGGACGACACCGTCTCGACCGGCGGCACGATCACCTCACCCGAGATGGCCGTGCCCGAGCTGAAACGCCGCGGCATCCGGACCGTCATCAACCTCGCCGGCGGCGCCGCAGCGGATGCGGAGCGCACCGCCGTCGAGCAGGCGGGCCTGAAGTACGTGCTGCTGCCGATCGACCCGATGGCGCTCGACCGCGCGCCGGTCGACGCGATCCTCCAGGCGTTGAACGACCGTGGGAACTTCCCGATTTTCGTCCACTCGGGCGCGGGTCACCGCGCCGCCGCCGCGCTCATGATCAAGCGCGTGATGGTGGACGGCTGGACGATCGAGAGGGCGGGCATCGAAGCGGCCTCGGCCGGCATGGTGCTCGACAACGACATGGCGCCGGTGTGGTGGAAGTTCATTCGCGACTACCTCAAGGCGCACGGGAAATAGCGTCTCCTCCCGCGCCGGGCTTGCGCGCATGCTATAGTGGCTGGGTTACGTTGGTTTCGCCGCGTTTGTTCTGCCTGCGTCAGTTCTGATTCCTGCACGCCTCCAGAAGTTCCAGCCGCTGCCTCCAACAATTCAAAGGACTGTGCATGAGAATTTACGTAGGAAATCTGTCGTACAACACCGGCGAGGCCGAGCTGCAGCAGCTCTTCTCCGGCGTCGGCGCCGTGGAAACCACCCAGGTCATTCGCGATCGCGCGACCGGGCGGTCGAAAGGCTTCGGTTTCGTCGAGATGACGAATGACGACGAGGCGCGCACCGCGTGCGAGACGCTCAACCAGCAGGAGTTCGACGGCCGGCGTTTGACCGTGAACGAAGCCAAGCCGCAGGAGCGCTCCGGCGGCGGCGGCGGCTACGGCCGCGGCGCGGGCGCCCGTCAGCCGCGCGAAGCGCGCTGGTAGTGTGAACGCGGGTCGTCAGGGTCACGGCTGCCGTGGCCCTGCCGACCCCGCCCTGCGACCCGAATCCCGACTCCCGGCCGCCTACGTCTGCAGCGCGCCCTTGTAGAGCGCGACCAGTTTCCCCCAGGCGCGTTCCGCGTCGTCCATCTTGTAGATAGGCTTGCCATCGGCGAGCGGCATGTCGCGGATGCACCAGCCGTGCAGCGCGGCCGGATACAGCTCCACCTCCACCGGCACCTTCGCCGCCTCGAACGCTTCCTTCAGCTTCACCTTCGCGTCCGGCTGCCGCATGTCGTCGTTGGACGCCACGCCGAAGTACATCCGCGCCTTGATCTTCGGCGCCAGCAGGTGCGGGCTCGTCGGCTGATCGGTGACGAGGCCGCCGCCGTGGAACGACGCGCCGGCGCCGACCCGGTTGGGCACCGTCGCCGCCGTCTTGACGACGAGCGGGCCGCCCATGCAGTAGCCCTGCGTGCCGATCTTCTTCGCCTTGTCGACCTGCCGCTGCGTGTCGAGCCACGCGATGAAGGCGGTCGCGTCGCGCTCGGCGGCGCCGGGCGCGTTGATCGATCCCATCAAGGGCTGCAGCTTCGCCATGTCCGCCGGGTTCGCGAAGTTGAACTTCGACGGGTCGTCGAAGACCGGCGCCTTGGCCAGGCGATAGAACGGATTCGGCACCAGCACCGAGTAGCCGTCGCCGGCGATTCGCTTGCCGATCTCGCGCATCACCGGACGCAGGCCGAACGCATCCGGCCAGATCAGCACCGCCGGATGCGCGCCCGTGGTCGGATGGATGAACGCGGCGTCGCACGTGCCGTCCTGCGTCTTGATCGTCACGTTGTCCTCGACGACAGGCACGGCGGCCTCGGAGGCGCTGCCGGCCGCGAGGCCGACCCCCGCCGCGACGGACAGCGTCACGAAGTCGCGCCGCGAGATGTCGGTTTTCTGATCTTGATCGTCAGCCATGAGGGCTCCTTTTCAGAAGTACATAGGCCTGGTACCGCGTCTTCACTCGAATCCATGAGGAGGCGGACCCGGCGCGCGTCGGCTATTGGATTACGGACGCGACGGAAACGCAATGGCGCGACCTTCGTCGCACCCGGCGGGAAGCGAGGCATCCCTCGGCGGCACGTTGCCGACGTAGCAGCCAGGAATCATGTAGATCGTCGTCGGCGCCGGCGCCGGCGGCGGCACGTCGGGTGACGAGGGGACCTGTGCAACCGGGACTGGCGCGGCCGCGAGACGCTTCATCGCGCCGCGGTAGGTGATGAGCGCGCCGGCCGGAATCTGCACGTCCACGTGCAGCGTCTCGTAACCCTCTTCGCGAAGCTCGAGCGCGTGGCCGCCGGCCTCGAGCGTCAGCTCACCGCCGAGGTCGCTCATCAGGCCGACGTAGTAGCCATCGACATAGATTTGCGGATCGCCGCGCGACTGCAGCGTGAGGTGCAGGCGCCCCGTGGGCTGGTACTCCACCGGCGGTGAAGGCGGACTCGGCACGGCCGTGCCCGGCAGGAGCGAGTCGGGGACATACGGCCATCCCAACCCGTATCCAAACGCGGGGACGAACACCAGCGCGTTTCGCTCGAAAGAGCCGCGCCGGTTTCCGCGGACGCCGTCGCCACGTGTGCCGCCGCGCGGCGGAACGCGATCGCCGCGAAACGAATTCAGGATCGACGGAGGACGTGTCACCGGCCCCAACCCGATCGGCGGCAGCGGAAGCCCGATGCTCGGCAGAGGCAGGCCGATCGACGGCAGCGGGATTCCGGTCGACGAGGCCGGCTGATGAGCGCTCGATCGTGCATGTGACTGGGCGCCGGCCGTTCCGGACACGACGATCAGGAGTGCAGCCGCGAGCACGGTTCGCATGGGAGGATCCTGCTATGACCATTATGCGACTGTCGACCGGCTTCGGAACAGTCCTCGCGCTCGGTGCTCCCGCTGCCGGGCAGTCCATCCTGTTCGAGAAAACGCTGAGCAACGCCCTGCGCGAATGCCCGGCGAACCAGCGGTGCGACGGGTGCGAGGACCGGCCCGGCGCCGTGCACCTCGTCGCGGACAACCCGCTGCTGGCCGACGCCTGAACCCTATGAACCCAGTTACTGGCGGCCGCGACCACCCTGGCCACCGTTGGCGGGCGCGCCGGGATCTGGCGCCGGCCCCTGCGTGCCCTGTCCCGCGCCGCGGCGACCGAGCTTCGCTTCCGGCAGCTTGTCGAAGTAGTACGTCCGGTAGCGGACCGACTTTCCTTCCGCGTCGAGGAACTCGAGCGACTGCTGGAAGGCAATCGGCGCCGGCGCGTTGCGCGCGACCGTGGCGTCGAGCACGTACAGCCGGTTCTCGTGCAGGTAGATGCCGACGTAGGTCCGCGTCATGTCCGGGTTGATGACCGTCAGCTGCTGCCCCGTCACCAGGTTGATGTAGTGGAAGTTGTCGAAGGTCACCTTGACGCCCGGCTTCAGGCGATAGAGCTGCGACGCGGCCCACTGGATCGAGCCGAGGATGTCGATCTGCCAGTAGGCGGGCGCCGAGAAATCGTCCGTGTGGTGATTCGCCGTGTAGAGCGCCTCGGAGTCCGAGTAATCGACGACGCGCACGGAATAGCGGTTCGCGCCGTCCTGCCAGCGGTAAATCGTCTGCGGGAACTTCGAGTCGTACTCGGATGTAAACGTCGACTTCTCCGCTATCGGCTCGCCGGGCGCATTGATCGCGAAGTGATCGTCCATGTTCTTGTACTCGATCCACTCTTTCTGCGCGAAGAGGGGACGGGCCACGAGCAGGACGCACGCCACGGCCGCGAGTCGAAACAATCGCATAGATCCAGTCCTCCGCCCGCCCACGATGCGAGCGAAGTAATACTGTCAGAAATCCAGGGTGGCCACAATGCGACCCGCCAGCATGCGAGGGCGCGCGCAACGCGCAGCGATTTTCTTCGGGGTGCCCGATTTGCTATGCTCCGCGCCAGCCATGCGCAGAACAACCGCTCTTGCTTCGCTCACCGCCGCGGCGGCGCTGCTCGCCGCCACGCCGTCGTCCGCCCATCATTCGGCCAACGCCGAATTCGACACCCAGAAAGAGATGACCATTACGGGCACGCTCACCAAGCTCGAGGTCGTGAACCCGCACTCGTGGTGGCATCTCGAGGTCAAGGGCGCTGACGGCAAGGTCACGACGTGGCGGCTGGAATCCAACAGCCCCGCCGGCCTGATCCGTCTTGGCGTGAAGGTGAAGACCGACGTCAAGGTCGGCGACACCTACTCGTTCAGGATCTCGCCGGCGTGGAAGGACCCGGATGGTGAGAAGCTCGGGTGGATGCGAGCCTTCACCATCAACGGCAAGGAATACGTCCTGACGGAGCTCTAGCCGTTACGGTTTGCCGACCGACAGCTGATCGACCACGCTGGCCACGCCGTCGGTTTCGCGCGCGAGCTGCAGCGCGCGGGCGTGCTGGCGCTGGTCGATGACCGTCCCGGTCAGCGTCACACGCCGGTCGTCGCTGCTGACGTGAATCCGGGAACCGTCGAGCGTGTCGTCGAGCGTGATCTTCGACTTGACCTTCGCGGTCAGGCCGGCTTCCTCGATCCCTTCGCTCGCGCGCTGGGCGCCGACGGCAACCTTGTCGCCGATCTCCGCGCCGGCCGCGCGCGCCTTCTCGCGCGTCCTCTCCGCCTGCGCGCCCGACGTGCCAACCGGCCTGGTGGCAACAGCCGGCTCGCTCGTCGTTTCGGCCGAGCGCCCGCCGCCCCAGCGGTATCCGAAGAAGAACGCCGCCGCCGCGACAACGACGATTACGATGAGCGCGAATCGCAGAAGAGCTCTGAGCATGCTCCCCTCCCCGCACGGGAGGAAGCATCGGACGTGCCGGGCGACGGCACCGGCGAGGTAGCAGGTAAGAGGTATCAGGTTTCGGCATGGTCGAGGTGCCAGGCTTATACCTGGACCACGCCTGACACCTGATACCTGTTACCTCGCCGCGCGACTACCGCGCCGCCGTAGTCGCGGCCGGATACGTGGGCAACGTTACGTGCTCGCCGAAGGTCGCCTTCAGACCTTCGATCGCGCAGTTCTCGTCGCCGCCGCCGCCCGCGCCGCCGCCCACGCCAACGACGCCGATCATCTGGCCGTCCACGACGATCGGGAGGCCGCCGGCGTTGGTGAAGAAGTCGTACTGCGCAATCGTGCGGTTCTGGCTGGCGGGATTGTTGCGGCCCTGCGCCGTGTAGACCGAGGTCGGCACGCGCGTCTTCAGCGAGGTCTCCGCCTTCATCAGCGCGGTGCGGATGTTGTTGAAGACCTGCCCGTCCATCCGCTCCATGTGCACGAACTCGCCGAAGTTGTCCAGGATGTAGAGCGACATGCTGCCGTTCTTCCCCGCCGCGAAGTCGCGGCACACCCTGGCGATCTTCTTCGCCGCCGCCAGCGAAATCTGGTTGCCGTCGAACACGTTCGACGCGCCCTTGCCGCCGACGACCCACTCGGGATTCGACACCGACGCCTTCGGCGTGGCCGTCGTCGCGAAGCGCGGGACCGGCGCGGGATTCGCGGGCTGGGCGTTCTGCGGATTTGGCAGGTCCTCGACGAGCGGCGCGACGTTGCTCGCGCCGAGCACCTGCTGCATCGCCTTGTGGCCGCAGATCTCGTCGCTCCACACCGGCACGCGCGGCGCCGAGCCGCCGATGCCGATGACGCCGATCATCTGCTTGTTGATGACGATCGGCAGGCCGCCGGAGTTGGCAAACATGCCCAGCTGAATGCGCTGCAGCTCCGTGTTCGGGTTCTGCCGCACCTGGTTCATGACGACCTTGCTCGGCGCGCGCTGCGCGAGCGCGGTCCGTGCCTTCATCTCGGCCGTGATGATGTTCAGGTAGCCCTGGCCGTCCATCCGGTCCATGTAGACGTGGTTGCCATCGTTGTCGAGCACGTAGATGCTGATCGCGACGTTCTCCGCGGCGGCGAGCTTCTCGCACGTTTCGGCGATGCGCTCGGCGGTCGCGAGATTGATCGTGGTGAAGTCCTGGATCTGCTCAGCGGCCTTGCCGCTGACGACGAACTGCGACGGGACGTTCTGCGCCGACAGCGACGTGCCGAGCGCAACGGCGGCGGCCGCGATAGCCAGTGCGGTGATGCGGACGTTCATCTCTTCCCTCCCTGCATCGATCACATGCTCAAAGCTCAAGGCTCAATGCTCCATTGCCCAACCTGCCTCAGGTCCCCTGGTTGAGCATCGAGCATTCGGCATTGAGCATTGGACATTGCTCCGATGCCGGCGGCATTGTGCCGCGTCACCCGCCCGGGGTCAATTCCACGCCCGGTCGGGGAGCCGATTCCGCCCCGGCTGGCGCCAAAGGCGACTGGCAGGATAATGGAGCGTCGCCATGAGATGCCTTCTGTCACTGGTTCTCGCGCTTGGTATAGCGTCGCAGGCCTACGGTGAGGATCTGAGAGTGTACGCCGCGGCCGCCGTCAGGTCCCCGCTGCTCATACTGGCCGCGGACTATGAAGCGAAGACGGGCAATACCGTCGTGGTCGTCTTCGACACCGCAGGGGCCACCGTGGAGAGGTTCCGGGCCGATCCGAACGCCACGCTGCTGATCACGACCGATGCGGTCCTCTCCCAGAGGGAATCGAGCGGCGCGCTCAAGGGTGGCGTCAGGAATCAGCTCGGCACCACGGATGCGGGCATCGCGGTGCCACCGGGCTCGCCCAAACCCGATATCTCGAGCGCGGCGACGCTGAAGGCCGCACTGCTCGCGGCGCAGCGTATCGCCTTCTCCGATCCAGCGCGCGGCGCCACGGTGGGGACGCATTTCATGACGGTGATCGAGACGCTCGGGATCAAGGACGAAGTGCTGAAGAAAGCCGTGATTGCGCCGGACGGCGTCGAAACGATGCGGCTGGTGCTCGATCGCACCGCGGACCTCGGCATCAGCCAGACGAGCGAAATCGTCCAGGCGAACCCCGACGCACTGGTCGGCCCGTTTCCCCGCGAGTTCAGCCTGGCGACGACGTTCTCACTGTGGTACCCGGTGAGCATCTCGCCCGCCGCGATTGACTTCGTGACGTTGATTGCGAGCCCCGCGAGCCGGGCCCGCCTCAAGACGGAAGGCTTCCGTTAGTCGGAGACGCCGCCAGCTACTTCACCAGGGCGCGCTCCAGGCGCCACACCGCCAGCATGAACGCCCCGACGCCGACAACCACCAGGTACACGAGATGCGCGAGGAGACCGCCCGTAACGAGACCGGTCGTCAATGCCCGCAGCAGCGCCACCGCGTGGTAGAGCGGCAGCAGTTCGACCAGCTGGCGGACGGGCGCGGGGATGCGGGACAGCGGAAAGAACGTGCCGCTGAAGAGGAACATCGGCGTCACGCCGAGGCCGATGACGAAATCGAAGTCCTCGACGCGGCGGATGAACGTGGTGATGCAGACGCCGATTGACGAGAACGCCGCCGCCGAGAGGACGGCGGCGGGAAACGCCAGCAGCGCCAGCGGCGAGAGCAGCACGTGACGGCCGGTGACGACCCCGAGCACGAACATCACGATCAGGAACCCCGCGGCGTAGATCGCGCCGCGCGCGACCGCCCACAGCGTTTCACCAAAGGCCACGTCGGCGACGCGCATCGGCGTGGCCAGAATGCCGTCGTAGGTCTTCTGGAAATGCAGCTTGAAGAAGATGTTGAAGCAGCCGTCGGTGATCGCCCCATTCAAGCACGATGCGGCGAGCAGGCCCGGCGCGACGAAGGCGGCATAGCTCATCCCCTCCACGTCAGCGATGAGCGCGCCGAGGCCGAGTCCGATGCTGAACAGATAGAAGACGGGCTCGAAGAAGCCGGAGAAGATCACCATCCATCCGTGCTTGTAGACGAGCAGATTCCGCTGCACCATGCGCGCCGAGCGGTACCACCGCGGAAACGACAGCCGCGTTGCGACCGTCACGAGTAGAGCTTCCGCCGGAAGGTGACGCAGGCCGCGACGAAGCCGGCGGCGAGCAAGAGGCTCAAATAGGCCACGTGCACCAGGTACCGCGGCGGCCCGACGACGCCGACGGTCAGCCCGCGAACGATCTGGACGCCGTGGTACAGCGGCGACAGCCACGCAATCCATCGGACCGACGAGGGAAGGCCCTCGACGGGAAAGAACACGCCCGAGAACAGGAAGAGCGGCGTGAGCACGAACCTGAAGATCACGTTGAAGTTGCCGCCGCTCTTCAGCGTCGCGGCGTACGCCATCACCGGGGCGCCGACGGCGAGACCGGTGAGCACCGCGGCGCCGATCGCCGGCACGACGGCGGCCGTCGGGCGCAGCGCGCCGAACGCGGCGCTCACCGTCGCGAACGCGATGCCCACCGTCGACAGCCTGAGCGCGAGCCACACGAGCTCGCCGAGTACGACGTCGTCGACGCGCAGCGGCGTTGCCGTCATCGCCTGGTAGTTGCGACGCCACACCATCTTCCCCGTCACCGGCCAGCTCGATTCGATGCTCCCGGTCTGCATGCACGCGGCCGCCAGCAGCCCGGGCGCCAGAAACTGCAGGAACGACGCGCCGCCCGCAATCGCCGCGCGGCGCGTGTCGACGAGCGCTCCGACGCCGACACCGAGCGACAGCAGGAACAACGTCGGCTGAAGAAAGCTCGAAAAGAGGGAGCCGCGCCAGACGTGCTTGTAGACGAGCGCGTTTCTCTGCACGACGCGGATGGCGCGGGTCATTTGGCAGCGCCTGTCAATCGATCAGCGCGTGCCCCGTCAGGCGGAGGAACACGTCTTCGAGGGTGGAGCGGCGGACGAGCGCGCTCTCGGGGTGAATACCAGCGGCGCTGACGATGCCGAGCGCCGCTTCCGCGTCGGCGGTGTAGACCTGCAGGCGATCGGGGAGCTCCTCCACCCGGTCGGCGGCATGCCCGACGGCGGCACGAATCGCGGCGCGCCGCGCATCGGGCACGCGCAGTTCGAGCACTTCCCGCGTGGAATACCGATCGATCAGCTCGCGCGGCGATCCCTCCGCGACGATCGCTCCGCGGTCCATGATCACCACACGGTCGCACAGCTGCTCCGCCTCCTCCATGTAGTGGGTCGTCAGCAGCAGCGTCGCGCCGCGCTGCTTCAGGCGGTAGAGCCGATCCCAGATGGCGTGACGCGCCTGCGGATCCAGGCCGGTGGTCGGCTCGTCGAGGAGCACGAGGTCCGGCTCGTTGATCAGGCTGCGGGCGATGGTGAGCCGCCGCTTCATGCCGCCGGACAGCGGCTCCACTTCCGAGTGCGCGCGTTCCGAGAGCTGCACGAACGCCAGCAGGTCGTCGGCACGCGTGGCCGCGACGCCAGCCGGGATGTCGAAGTAGCGCGCGTACATCAGCAGGTTCTCGCGGACGGTGATTTCGTTGTCGAGGTTGTCCTGCTGCGGGACGACGCCGAGGCGCGCCTTGATCGCGCTGGCCTGGGTGTCCGGGTCCATGCCGATGACGCGCAGCTCGCCGCGCGTCACCGGCGACACGCACCCGATCATCCGCATCGTCGAGGTCTTCCCCGCGCCGTTCGGGCCGAGAAACCCGAACGATTCCCCGGCGCGCACGGCGAAGCTGATGCCGTTGACGGCCGTGAAGCCCTTGAACTGCTTCGTCAGGTCGCGGGCGACGACGGGCATCCGATCGGCGTCGGCCATCAGGACGTGGATTGTAGCTGCGCGGCAGGTTGTCTGGCTCACCTGGACCTGCGCGATCAGCGGGACGGCCTTCTCACGCCGCCACTGTGGGTGTATACAAGGACCCGCATGAAGCCGTCGCGTCGAGACTTCCTGCGATCCTCGATCATGCTGCCTGGCTCCGCGGCCTTCGCCGCACAGCGCCGAGCCGTTCGATCGCTCCGCGTTGCCGTCGTCGGCGCGGGCGCATTCGGCGGATGGACGGCCCTGCACCTGCGGCGCGCGGGCGCGAACGTCACGCTGCTCGATGCGTGGGGGCCGGGCAACAGCCGCGCGAGCTCCGGCGGAGAGACGCGGGTCATTCGAACCATCTACGGGCCGACGCGCCAGTACGTCGAGATGGCCGCCCGGTCGCTCACGCTGTGGCGCGAGTGGGATCGAGCCGCCGGCGAGCCGTTCTATCGACGCACCGGCGTGCTCTGGATGACCGGGGCCGACGACAGCTACGTGCGGCAGTCGCTCCCCTTCCTGCGCGACCTGCGGCTCGAGTACGAGGAGATCGAGCCGGCCGCGGCCGCCCGGCGCTGGCCGCAGATCGCGTTTGACGGCGTCGCGAAGGTCTGCTTCGAGCACGAGGCCGGCTATCTCGCGGCCAGGCATGCCTGCGATGCGGTGGCGCGGGAGTTGGTGCGAATCGGCGGCGTCTACCGGCAGGCCGCCGTCGCAGCCGTCAGAGGGGACGGGGGACACCCGGATGTTCGCCTCGGCGACGGCACCTCCCTGCAGGCGGATCGGTTCGTGTTTGCGTGCGGCCCGTGGCTCGGACGGCTCTTTCCGGACGTGATCGGGGCGCACGTGCGGCCGACGCGCCAGGAAGTCTTCTACCTCGGCGCCCCCGCCGGCGACGATCGGTTCGTCGATCCGCGGATGCCCGTCTGGGTGGACATCGGCGAGCGCTTCATCTACGGCATCCCCGGCAACCTGCATCGCGGCTTCAAGGTGGCGGACGACACCCGCGGGCCGGACTTCGACCCGACCGACGGCGATCGCAATCCGTCCCCCGATCTCGAGCGCGAGATGCGCGCGTTCGTCAGCCGCCGGTTTCCGGCCTTGCAGGACGCGCCGCTCCTCGGCGCAGAGGTCTGCCAGTACGAGAACAGCCCGGACGGGCACTTCATCATCGACCGTCATCCCTCGATGCCCGACGTGTGGATTGCGGGCGGCGGCAGCGGTCACGGCTTCAAGATGGGACCCGCGCTCGGCGAACGCCTCGCCCGGCAGGTGCGCGAGGACGCCTCGCCCGATCCCCTCTTCGCGCTGGCTCGTCTTGGAGGCACGCAGGGCCGGCGCTTACCGTGATCCTCGTGGCGAGCTCGGTGTTTGCGCGCGCGGCGCGCCGTCATGATCGTTACCAGCGTGAAACGTTTCCGTGCACGATGATCTCGGGCGCCGCGGCGAGAGTGCTTGACAACCCACGGGCCGGGCCGTATGAAGCCATCACCCGCCCGCCTTCGCGCGCTTAGGCGGCCACGCCTTCAAGGAGGCTTTCCATGACACGTCCGCGGCTCCCCTTCGTCATCGCGTTCGCGTCGGCAACGCTTCTCTGCTTCGCCACGACACCGGCGCGGGCGCAGGCCGAGGGACGCCTCACCGGCCTCGTCCGCGACATCACGGGGGCCGGCATTCCCGGCGTCACCGCGACGGCCACGAACCAGAGCACGCGCGCGTCGCAGACGACCACGACCGACAGCGGGGGCAACTACGCGTTCACGCTGCCGGCGGGCGTCTACAGCGTGTCGGCCACGCTGGTCGGATTCCGGACGGTCACGCAGACGATCGAGATCGGCGCCGGCGCCAGACAGCTCGACCTGTCGCTCCAGCCGGCGCTGAGCGAAGTCGTCACCGTTACGGCGACCAAGCGCGAAGAGACGGTGCTCGACGTGCCGTTCTCGATCGCAGCGCCGACCGAGGAGATGCTGCGCGCCCGCGGCGTCGACAACATCGAGGGGGTCGCGGCCAACGTCGGGGGGTTCACCGTGCAGAATCTCGGACCCGGCCAGAGCCAGGTGGCGATGCGCGGCGTCTCCTCCGGGCAGATCGTCCGCGACCAGCCGGGCGTCAAGGAGCAGGTGGGCGCGTACCTCGACGAATCGGTCATCTCGATGTCGCTCTTCACGCCCGACCTGGATCTGTTCGACACCAATCGCGTCGAGGTGCTGCGCGGGCCGCAGGGGACGTTGTTCGGCTCCGGATCGGAGTCGGGGACGGTCCGCTACATCACCAACCAGCCCGAGATGGGCGTCACGCGGGGGTTCGCCGAGTTCGGCGGCAGCGTCCTGAGCGGCAACGGGGGCGGCGATGCCAAGTTCGGTTTCAACGTTCCGCTGACCGACAGGGCCGCGCTGCGCGTGGCGTCGTACTTCGATCGAACCCCCGGGTTCATGGAGGCGGTGCAGCCGGACCTGAGCGTCAACAAGCACGTCAACGACGGGTTCCGGGGCGGCGTGCGCGCGGCCGTCCGGCTGGCGCCGAGCGATCGCCTGACCGTGACGCCGCGCATCGTGTACCAGCGCGTCAACACGGACGGCTGGAACCGGATCGACGTCTTCAACATCCTCGCCAACCCGTTCACGACGACGCGTCCGGCGGTGACGCTCGGCGAGCGCCGGCAGTTCACGCAGCTCGAGGAGAAGTTCACCGACGACTTCACGCTCGGCGACGTGAACGTCAACTACGACATCGGCAACCTCGCGCTCACCTCCATCACGTCGTACACCGACCGCGACATCCTCGTGATCCGCGACGCGACCGCGCTGACGGCCAGCATCACCGGCGGCAGCATCGGGCTGCCGGCGCGCATCTACACGCTGGATGCGCCGCTGAACGACGCGACGCACGCGAAGGTCTGGACACAGGAGCTGCGCCTCGGCGGCCGCACGCGTCCCTGGGTGGCAGGCGCCTTCTTCAGCCACACGAACCGCGACTACGGCCAGGACCTGCCGGTGACCGGCTTCGAGGGCCTCTCGGGCATCCCCACGCGCGGCCTGCGGGCGCCGAAAGACAGCCTCTTCTTCTCCGATCTCGGCTACACGCTCAATCAGGTGGCGCTCTTCGGCGAGGGGACGGTGTCGCCGACCGCGCGGTTCAAGCTGACCGGCGGCCTTCGCTACTACCACTTCAACGAGGACAAGGAGCAGATCTTCGACGGCATCTTCGGCAACGACGACAACGGCACCAAGCTGGTGTCGCAGCCGGGTTCGACGAAGGCGAACGGCGTGGCCCCGCGTGTGATCGCGACCTTCGCGCTGTCGCCGGCCACCACCCTCAACGCGCAGGTGTCGCGCGGCTTCCGTCTCGGCGGCATCAACGACCCGCTCAACGTCCCGCTGTGCACGCCGCAGGACCTCGTCACCTTCGGGGGACGCGAGACCTGGAAGGACGAGACCGCGTGGAACTACGAGGTGGGCGTCAAGTCGCGCGTGCTGAACGGGACGGGCGCCTTCGGCGTCTCCGCGTTCTACATGGACATCCACGACCTGCAGGCGACGGTCACCGCAGGGTCGTGTTCCTCGCGCGTCGTCTTCAACGTGCCGAAGGCGCGCAGCCAGGGCGTCGAGGTGGAGTTCGACGAGGCGCCGAACCGCCACGTCGACTTCGCCGTCTCGGGCAGCTTCAACGACTCGGAGCTGCGCTCGACGCTGACGTCAACGGCCCCGAACGGCGCGGTGAGCGTGGTGTCCGGCATCGAAGAAGGGCGCCGGCTGCCCACGGTTCCACGCGGCCAGCTTGCGGCGGCGGCGACGTTCCAGTGGGATCTGACGCCGTCCGCGATCGGGTACGTGACGCCCGTGTACCAGCACATCGGCTCGCGCTATACGCAGGTGGGCGACCAGGACCTCGGCACGCTGAATCTGCTGTCGTTCGGCGCCAGCACCATCGGCGCTCCGCTGACCGCGACGACCTTCAGGTACGACCCCAAGCTGCCGGCGTACGACCTGCTGAACCTGCGGGTCGGGCTCCGCCGGAACCGGTGGGACATCTCGGCCTACGTGAACAACGTCACCGACGAGCGCGCGCTGCTGGCGCTCGACCAGGAGCGAGGCACGCGCGCGCGCATCAGTTACCTCACGAACCAGCCGCGCACGTTCGGCATCGCGACACGCGTGGACTTCTAGGGCAGCCCCAGCGCCACCCACTCCGGCGCGTGCTGGGCGTCGCCGACGGCCAGGACGATGTACTGCTTGCCCTGCGCCATGTAGGTAATCGGCGCGCCCGTCGTCCCGGCCGGCAGCTCGGTTCGCCACAGCGTCGCGCCCGTCGCCTTGTCGAGCGCCTTGAAGCCGTTTCCGCCCCAGCCGGGCGAAATCGTCGCCGGCATCCCGGCGGGGAGCCGCGGACCGTTGCCGGCCATGGCTGGCGAGCCTTCGCCGATGAAGAGCAGCGATCGCGTCACGAGCGGCGCGCTGCGCCCCGGGTTGCCGAGCGGCGGCAGGTTCAGGTGCTTGATCGCCGGGTGATCGCGCGGACCGTCGCCGTTGGCGACCATCCATCGATGCTCCCCACGGTTCAAGTCGATCGCGGTGATGCGGCCGTAGGGCGGCTTGAACAGCGGAAGCCCGCGCGGCCCGCCGATCCACTGCCGTGTGCCTTTCGTGTAGCGCAGATTGGTTCCCTTCGGATCGCCGGGAACGATGTCGGCGACAAACGGCGTGGTGATCGAGGGAACGTAGAGCGTTGCGGTCTCCGGATCGAACGCGGCGCCCTGCCAGTCGGCGCCGCCCACGGAACCGGGCAGCTGGATGGTGCCCTTCGTGTCGTTGGGACCGGTGCCGCGAATCGACGGCGGCGTGAACAGGGGACCAGTGACGTACTGCTTCGTGATGGCGATCGCTTCCGCGCGCAGCTCGGGCGTGAAGTCGATCAGGTTGTCGACGGTCGTTCCCTGGCGATCGAATGCCGCCGGCTTTGTCGGGAACGGCTGCGTCGGCGACGTCCGCTCGCCCGGTGTCTTCGATTGCGGGACGGGGCGCTCTTCGATCGGCCAGACCGGCTTGCCGGTGACGCGATCGAACACGTAGGCGAACGCCTGCTTGGTCACCTGCACGACGGCCTTGATCGGCCGCCCGTCGACGGTGATGTCCGCGAGGATGGGCGCCGCGGGCGGGTCGAAGTCCCACAGGTCGTGGTGGGTGAGCTGGAAGTGCCAGACGCGTTCGCCGGTTTCGGCCTTGACGCATACCAGGCTCTGCCCGAAGAGGTTGTTGCCGAGGCGATGGCCGCCATACATGTCGCTCGTCGGCGAGGTCACCGGCATGTAGACGTAGCCGAGGTCCTCGTCGGCGCTGAAGAGCGCCCACACGGGCGCCTGGCCGGTGTACTTGTAGGACTCGTTCTCCCACGTCTCGACGCCGAACTCGCCGGCCTGCGGGATGACGTGAAACTGCCAGCGCAGCTTGCCGGTGCGGACGTCGTAGGCGCGCACGTCGCCGCGCGGCTGCTCCATGCGCCCGGGCGCGTCGGTCATCGACGCGCCGATGACGATCACGTCGCGGATGACGAGCGGAGCGCCGGTCCAGCGGAACTCGGTCATCAGCGGACCGAGACCGACCTTGAGATCCACGCGGCCGCCGCTGCCGAAGTCCGGGTACGTCTTCCCCGTCCTGGCGTTGAGCGCGTACAGATAATCGGCGCGCTGCACGACAATCCGCTCGTCGCCGCCGCCGCTCCAGTAGGCGACGCCGCGCGTGCTGTCGCCGGCCAACTCGGAGGGGGCGAACGGCTGCTGCACCCACTTCGTCTTGCCGGTCGCCGCGTCGAACGCCTCGACGAGTCCCACGCCGTTCGGCGCGTACAGCACGCCGTTGACCATCAGCGGCGTGGCGCGAAAGTTGGGCGGGATTTTCAGCGCCGGATTTTTCGCCGTGAGCGTCGCGTCAACCGCGGGACGCCGCCACAGGATCTTCACGGTGCCGACGTTCCCCTTGTTGATCTGATCGAGCGGCGCGTACTTCGTGCTGCCGCTGTCGCCGTTGTAGCTGCGCCACTGGCCGTCCCTGGTGCCGCGCTGAGCCGCCACGGGCGACAGCAGGACCAGCACGAGGATCGCGAGGGCTCCGACGCAGTGAACGTGGCGCACAAAGCCTCCTTGGACGTTGGCAGTTGGAAGTTGGGAGTTTCTGATCACATCCAGAACGGTTGATCGCGCGGGTCCACCGTCGCGAACTCGAGTCGCACCGTCGTGTCACCGGTGATATCCGTTGTCGTCGAGAGCAGCTCGTACCCGACCTTCCAGGCGGACATGTCGTGCGTGCCGCTGGGCACCTCGACCTGCGCGATCCCGCGGTCGCTGGTGGATGTCCTGAACGCACCGACGCGAAGCTCGACACCGCCGACAGGACGGCCGCTGCCCTTTTCGATCACTTCGAGCGTCACACGGTGTTCTGGAGGCCGCGAGGCGAGGACGCGGACCATCGCTGCGGCGTGGCCGTGCGAATCGCCCGGCAGTGCCGCCCGGACGTTCCACGCATGCTCGCCCTCGGTCGGCGGCGCGACGACGTCACATTCCGTCCAGTAGAGCGCGTCGGTGCCCGGCCACGGCCCCGACATGATCTCTCCGCCGCCAACCCTCGCTCCGGCTTCGTCGTACACGTCCACGCGGGTGCCGGTGAGGTCGCAGTTGGAGGGACACGTGATGCCGACCTTCAGCGTCGCTCGCCGCCCGGCGACGACCGGCGAGGAGACGTCCCACACCGCAAGGCTGGTGTCGTGATTCTTTTCGCCGGGTCCGCTGCGCTCGGCCTCGGGCACCGCAGCGGAACTCGGCCTACGCGAGGTCACGTTTTGACGCGCGCCGCTTCACGCCCGGCGATGCGGCCGAACACCGTTACGCGCGGCAGGCCGTGCAGCGCGAAGCCGCCGGCCGATTCACCCGCGCAGAAGAGTCCCGGTATCACCTGGCCGCGCACGTCGAGCACCTCGCATCGCGCATTGGTGCGGAGGCCCGCCAGCGCGTCGTGCAGGATCGGCGTCGCCCACGCCGCGTAGAACGGCGGCTTCTGGACCTTGAACATCAGGCCCGGCCGCCCGAACTCCGCATCCTTTCCCGCGTCGACGTACGCGTTGTATTTCGCGACCGCGTCCTCGAGCGCGCGCGGCGGCATCGGCGCGGCCTGATAGGGATTGCTGATCTTCCGCGCCAGCTCCGTCACCGTGCCAGCGCTGAAGAACCAGCCGTTCGGATCGACGTTGGGCGGCCTGGGATCCCACTCCTCGCGCGTCACCGCCTCGGCGTCGAAGATGGCCCAGATCGGGCCGCCGCCGTTCAGTTTGCGGCTCTTCGCGTCGGGGTCGTGCCTGCCGAGACACGCGTTGAGGAATCCGTAGGTGTCGTCCAGCTCGTTCCAGAACCGCTTGCCGAACTGGTTGACGCAGATCAGGTCCTGGTAGCTCTTCACCGTCAGCCCCGCGCCGCCGACCTGCGGGAACATCGGGCTGCCCGGGTTCCACCGCAGGTTCTCGTAGCCGTAGCGCGCGCCGATGTGCCGCGTCTTGGTCACCGAGCGGCCATGCTCGCTGGCGACGTTGGACGTCCCCCAGAGCGCGGCGCCAAGCCCCATCGCGAGCATTTCGCCGTCGGCGTTCTGCCTGCTCCACGGTTCGCCCGCGACCTGGTACTCCTCGGTCAGCCGCGGATCGAACATCCTGCGGTACGCCACGTTGCTCGTGAAGCCGCCGGTCGCGATGATGAAGCCCTTTCGCGCCTCGATGTTGACCGCCTTGCCGTCGGCTGTCGCGGTGATGCCCTGGACTCGCCCGCCCGCCGGGGATCGATCGTCGCGGACGATGCGGGTCAGGCTGTGACGCAGCAGGATCTCGACGCCCTTCGCGCGCGCACTCTTTTCGAGCGCGCGCACCAGCCCCGAGCCCGGGCTGCCGTTGATCGTGACCTTGAGGTCGTCCGAGTAGACCTTCGTGCGAAACAGGCGCGGTACCGTCCCCTCGTTGACGAGCGTCGGCATCACCTCCTCGAACTGGACGCCGTTGTCCAGCAGGAAGTCGAAGGTTGCCGCGTTCTCGTCCGCCCACACGCGCACCAGGTCGCGATCGCTGTAGCGCAGCTCGAGGTTGTGGAAGTCCGTGTGATCGAGATACACCTGGTCGGCGGAATCGACGATGCCGAACTTTTTCTGCAGGCGGGTGCCGCCGCCGAGCGGAATGCGGCCGCCGCTCACCATCGCGTGCCCGCCGATGTCGTGGTTCTGCTCGACGACGATGACCGAGGCGCCCTGGTCGCGCGCCATGATCGCCGCGCACAGTCCCGAGGCGCCCGCGCCCGCGATGACGACGTCGGCGGAACGATCCCACTTCGTGACGCGCTGCGCCGCGGCCTCGTCCTGCGTCGCGACGCCAACCAGCGCGGTGGCGCCGACGCCGAGCGCACCTTTGGCGAGGAATTTTCGCCGGCTTGTCCCGAGCGCAGTCGAAGGGCTCGTCCCGAGCTTCCGCGAGGGGTTCATCTGACCGTTACGTCCACGTCGTAGGTCGAAAACGTCTGGCCGTCGCTCGCGATGGCGCGCAGCTTGTAGACGCCTGGCGCGGAGAAGCGCACCTTGGTGTCGAGCGTCGCGGGCTTCCCGTACACCCGCCCGCTCATGATGTCGGGGGTGAACTGCACCTTGCCCGCGCCGCGATACACGATCCACCGCACGCGCACACCCTGCTGCAGGTGACCGCCCGGATCCGGGATCGGCTTCGGGTGGCCGTCGTCATTGGCCGTCACGCTCAACGCCATCGTGTCGGACACGTTGACCGTTTGCGCCGCGTTGACGGTCATCACCGGCGGACGGTTGTCGTGATCGAGGTCCGTCTCGTTGGTCCCGTTGGTCATGAGCGACGGATCGCGCGCCGCGTTCTTCGCGATGAGATCCTTGTCGACCTCCCACTCGGGCTGGAGCCATCCCTTGGCCTGGTTGGTCTTGCCGCGGGTGATCAGCGTCCAGGTGAGGCGCTGCTCCTTCGGCCAGGTGGCGGGGACGACGACCTTGAACACCCACCATTTCCGGTTCGGATAGAAATGCGTCGGCTGGCCGCGATCTGCGGTACCGCCGTCGAACGTGTTGTTCGGGCCGAGCGGCACGTCGAACTCCTCGCCCGCGTTCCGGTTGAAGTACCCGAAGTAGAGCGAGTAGGTGCCGTCAGCGTTCTGCTCCCAGCCGTCGTACGTGGGGCTGATGTCCTGCCCGCGGTCGTACGTCGTCTGGGCACGGACAGGTCCGGTGAGCAGCACGGCGCACGACACGACAACGAGCACGCACGTCCGCATGACCGTCTCCTCTCTCAGCGCGTACTTGTTGGAGCCGCCTTCGCCGCGCCGCGCGCGTCCATCTCCTTCTTCAGATCCTGGTCGGACATGAAGTACCAGCTGATCCAGGCCGACGCCATCTCGTCGATCGTCCGCTGCCCGTACGTGATCTGCGCGTCCGGATCGGGGTTGAACGGGTTCGACGCCGTGTTGTTGTGCCACATGATCGAGTGCAGCACCGTGCCCGCCGGCAGCAGCGGGGCCGCCTCGTCGCTGTAGACGTAATTGAGGTGCCAGTTGAAGCGGAAGCTCGCGCAGGAGAGCGTTTCGACCTTGCCCGACGGGTAGATCGCCTCGAGGCACTCGGCCTTGCCGCGGTTGTGCATGTGCGGCTGGAACGACAGCAGCCGCGCGGCCTGCTTCAGCGTGAGATAGCCGTCCGAGCGGATATTGTCGGTGTGCGGACGAAGGTCCACCTCGCGCGCGCTCACCGTCGTCGAGTTGATCGCGTGCTTCGGGACGTAGCCCTTCGGATAGAACTTGAGGCCGAGCATCACGTTGGTCGGCGTGTCTTCCTTGCCGGTCGCATGCAGGTGCATCTGGAAGTTGATCTTCGTGCCCGCCTTGATCAGCCGGCCCGAGCCATCCGGGAAGATGTCGCCCTGCTTGCCGATGGCGTACTCGTTGAGGAACACGCCCTGTTCGCCGACTTCGAGCGGCACGTCGGCGTCATCGAGCTTGCCGCTGCCGAGCGTGGCATCGGTGGGCTCGACGATCGACGTGCGGATGTGATGGATGACCGTGAATCCCTTCGACGGGATGATCTGCACGGCCTTGATGTACCGATCCTCGGCGAGGTGCGGGTCCACCAGGATGTCGGGCCACCGGTCCGGCGCCTTCGCGGGGACGATGTAGTCCTTCGGCAGGCTGACGATGACGTCGGGCTGACCGATCAGCCACGCCTCGGAGGCGGCGAACTGACGCGGCGCCGGCATGTCGGCAGGGTTGCCCTCGGGCGCACCCGCGTCGACCCACGCCGAGATCGTCTGGATGTCGCGGTCGCTCAGCGAGCGGTCGTTGGCGAAGTGCTGGACGCCGACGTTCTTGTCGATGAACCACGGCGGCATCTCGCGCGCGAGCACCTTCGTCTTGATCGATCGCGCCCACGGCCGGGCGTCCTGGTACGTCAGCAGCGACATCGGCGCGATGCTGCCGGGCCGGTGGCACACCTGGCAGTTGTTCTGGAAGATCGGCGCGATGTCTTTGGTGAACGTCACCGCGGGCGCCGGGCCGGACGCGGACTGCCCCGCGTGCATGGAGGACGCGGCAACCGTGAGGACCAGCGCGAGAGACGCAACGAGCGTGAACCGCATGACAGATCCCTCCTCAGGCGGACCTAAAGGTCCGCCCCTACCGCACAACACACGGGGTCGGATTCCATTTCGAACCGTCGGGCAGCTTCTTGAACGCGTAATTCACGATCCAGGGCTGGGTCAGGTACTCGGGATCATCGACGATTTGGGTGTAGCGGATCCACTGACTTCTATCCGGCAGCTCCATCGTCCGGAAGTACTCGGTGACCGCCGCATTGCCCGTGTAGGGCATGCCGTTTTTCCAGTAATAACCGGGTTTCAGGCGGCTCGTCGCGACCTTGAGATTCCCGCCCCGCTCGACGTTTCCGGCGCCGCCCATGATGGTCCATTGCGCGACGGAATACCCCTGCACGCTCGATTCGACCCCCGCCGGCGGCTCGAGCCGGGCCGGCCGGGCCGGGAAGAGCGTGGCGTTGCTGTAGTCGAAACGGCCCTCGGTCGCGGGCGGAGCGAAATGAAACAGGCGCGTCTGCGTGCCGTAGTCCGCGTCGACCTTCAGCGTGTTGTCGTCCTGCCACGTGATGTGGAGGTGCGTCGCCAGGCGCATGATGCCGGGCGCCCCGTACGCCTTGCAGGCGTTGCCGTCGGCTTCGTCTTTCGCCGGGTCCCACTTCATCGCGGCCTGCGCGGCGGTCGCGTTGTACGGGATGTTCCCCTGCGCCGCCGGGTTGGGACCGGCGCCGACGAACCCGACGCCAGGATTCTCGATCGTCCCCGCCACGCCGCTGCCGAAGTCGCCCTTCGACGGCGTCAGCATGCGGACGTGCCAGTCCTCGGTGACGACCGCGGTCCAGTAGCCGGTGAGGTCAATCGGCGCCGCAGCCTTCGCGGTCGGCGCGGCCGCCTGGCCGCCGCGGCCCTGCGCGTGAAGCAGACCGGGATCCGGGATCCGGGATCCGGGATCCGCGGACACCAGTCCCGACAGACACAGCGCGGCGACCGCAAGCGCTCGCGTCATGGTCAATTGACCGTCTCGCCCGCCTTGCTCCCCCATGACTTGCCGTCGGTCGTGCGCGTGATCTGAATCAGGCGGCCGTGCGTGCTGTTCGGGCTGCGCGACGGGTTGACGACGACCTCGACCGGGTCGCCGATCTTGAACGCGTCCTTGTCGATCCCCTGCCGCGCGAACTGCGAGGCGGTCGCCCCCTCGATCACCCACTGCCTGGTCGTGCCGTCCGGATCGGCGACCTCGACGTAGAGGAACGAATGCGGCGCGCGCAGCGTCACCTGCACCATCTTGCCCTTCACGGTGATCGTCCTGCTGACGTCGTAGGTGCCGCCGAACGAGTGATGGGCGCGAAGAGGAACGCCCGCCAGCATGATCGCCGTTGCGATGATAAGAAATGAAAACTTCATGTCTTCCCCTGGGGGTCTGAAGATCCGCCCCTACACTTACTTCTTTAGACTCCGGTACACGGCTTCGACGAAGCGCGAGGTGACGCCGGGCTCGCGGCCATACTCCGGATCGAAGTCCATCGTCGGCTTCGCGGCCTTCACCTGCGCCAGCGTCATTCCCTTGTCCACCATCGCCTGTACGCGATCGCGGATGATCATCAGCATGTCCCGGTAGTTGCCGACGTCGGCCGCGTCGCTGATCCATCCACGACCCGGAACGATCATCGTTCCGCCCTGCGCCATGAACTCGGTGACGCTCATCGCGATCAGTTTGTTGAGCGCGTCGATCTCTCCGTTGATGCTGCCGCCCTTGTCCACGTCGATCGGCGGATAGATCTCGCTGTCGTAGATATCGCCCGCGGCAATGACGTCCGAGCGGCGGAACCAGACGACGCTGTCGCCGTCGGTGATCGCGCGCGGCATGTGAAACAGCTGCACCGCCTGGTTGTTGAAGAAGCGGTAGAGCGTGTACGTCTCAGACAAGTACGTGTCGGTCGGGACGAGCAGCTCGGGAGCTTTCGCTTCGACCATCCGCGCCTGAACCGCCGCGTGCGCCAGCACCTGCAGGCTGAGCGACGGATCCCGGTAGCCGAGGAGACGGAACAGCGGAGACTTGCGGATGTTGGCGTTGCCGCCGACGTGATCCGGGTTGCCGCTGGTGTTGATGATCATGCGGATCGTCGGCTCGGCAAACGCATGCGCCGCCTGCCAGGTGTTGCCGAAGGGAGACGCCGCGTCGGGCACGTCCGGCGGACGCAAGGACTGATGAATCTGGCGCACCGCATCCAGCACCCGATCGCTCGCGGCCGCAGCGCCGGAATCCACCATCACCATCCCGTCGCCGCCGGCCGACACGACGATGTTGCCGCCGGCGCCGGCGATGAGATAGACGTTGCCGGCCACGTGCAGCGGCGCGACCTTGTCGTACGCCGGAGCGCGCGGCCGCTCGGCGTCGGCGCGCTCGGCGACATGGGTGGACGCGTCGGTGTACGCGGGCTTGATCGTCGATTGCGCCGCCGGAGGCTGCAGCGACGCGGCGCGCGCGCGCCATTCGGGATAGAGCGTGTCGGCGCCGCCTCGCACGCCCTCCTGCGGCGTCTTGTACTTGAACGCGGATTCGGTGAGATACGGGTTCTCGCCCGGCAGATAGTGCGGGACGCGGTACTTCTCGCCGAGCTGATTGTCTTCCGGCTGACACGGGTACGGCGGCAGCTGCAGCGTGGGCGCGCGCATGTAGGTCGCGCTCCGCACCAGCGGCTCGGTGAGGTAGTCGGGATCGATGACCGTGAAGGTCACCTCCAGGTACGGCTCTTCGAGCGACAGGTGCTCGATCACCGTCGCGCGGAAACTGGTGGCGACGCCGTTGCGGCGAACGTAGCTCTCCTTCAGATGCGTGGTCGTGATCTCGAGCGTGTCGCCGCGGAACTTCCCGGTGGAGAAGCCCTCCCACGAATGGAGCGCGAAGGGCGACGGCGACGGGCGGCCGTCGACCCAGATGACGCGCTCGCCGGCGGTCTTCTCGTACGAGATGCGGTAGGCGACGAGCTGACGAGTCAGCGGATCGATGACCTTGTCGATCCGCATCGGGTCGAGCCCCTTGGGCTGATACCCGGGCGTGCGCGGCCTGCACTGGAGCAGCGATGAGGTCGAGTTGACCTCTTCGTCGTAGGTGTCGGCCCGCATGCGGGCGGCGTCGTTGAGCGGGAGGCCGCGGTAGTCGCCGGGAAACGCCCCGGGGTTGCGGTCGCGCTCGTCCTCGTGGTTGATCCAGCGCCACGTGCCGGTCATGTCCACCGGCGAATTTTCCTGGGCAGGCGTCGCCCGGATGGCCAACAGGGCCAGAAGCATCACAACGCCCGCGGTTCTCGTCTGCATCCGGGACCCTTGCATAGGCGTAGAGGGAACTTTCCGCCTCCGCTAAAGCTGCGGCGGACCCGCCGAAGCGCAAGCGCGAAGGCGGGCAGGTCCGCCTGGACGGCCGCCAAGATACACCGAAAACCATTGCACGGACAGACGGGATTGACGATGCTTTACGGGCAAAGGAGACACGCATGCGTAAGGCGAAGCTGCTCGCGGCCGTCCTCGTCGGCACTGCCCTGCTTGGCATCGCGATCGTCCGGCTCACCGCGGCCGAGGGGACCTCGTCTGCGGCGCTGACCGGGACCGTCAGCTCGCAGGCCGAAGGCCCGATGGAAGGCGTGCTCGTCGGCGCGAAACGGGCGGGGTCCACCATCAGCACCTGGGTCGTCAGCAACGCGCAGGGTCAGTACAGCTTTCCGCGCGACCGGATGGAACCGGGCCACTACGCCATCAGCATCCGCGCGGTCGGCTACGTCCTGCCCGCGACCTCCGTCGATCTCAAGGGCGACTCCGCGCGGCTCGACCTGCCGCTGACGAAGAACGCGCGGCCGATGAAGACCGCGGAGCAGATGACCAACGCGGAGCTGATCATGAGCGTGCCGGGGACGCAGGCGCAGCGCGCGTCGCTCGGCGGCTGCGTGAACTGTCACACGCTGCAGCGCGCGCTGTTCTCCCGCTTCGAGCCGCTCGAAATGTCGATCGTCGCCGCGCGCATGCCGCGGCACACGAACAACTCGTCGCCGATGCATCCGTACTACCGCCCGCAGGAAGGGCCGCTGCCGACCATCACCGAGCCGACGACCACCGGCCGCTATCTCAGCTCGATCAACCTGAGCACGGCCGACGCGTTCCAGTTCCCGCTCAAGACGCTGCCGCGCCCGAAGGGGAAAGCGACACAGGTGATCTACACGGTCTACGACCTGCCGCGTCCCGACGCGTCGCCGCACGACGTCGCCTTCGACGCGGACGGTAACGCCTGGTACTCCGATTTCAATTCGCAGTACTTCGGCAAGCTCGACGTGAAGACCGGCAAGGTCGTCGAGTACGCGGTGCCGATTCGCCGCCCCGGGCAAATCGCGCAGGGCGGCCTGCAGATCGATCTCGACAAGCAGGGGCGCGTCTACTACGGGAACATGTCGCAGCTGCAGATCGCGCGGCTCGATCCGAAGACCGGCAAGATGGAGACG